>Ga0335077_10002647_pt1 | contig 21456 bp, 20 predicted proteins | sample Lox_Sample_31_FD_207151 | JGI IMG/M metagenome (GOLD analysis project Ga0335077, IMG submission 207151) | Soil microbial communities from Loxahatchee National Wildlife Refuge, Florida, United States - Lox_Sample_3.1 | ecosystem: Environmental > Terrestrial > Soil > Wetlands | place: USA...
CCCACTGCGCGTATCGGTCGGCGGCGGCGCCGTCGACCGGCCGCTCGGGATGCGCCACGAGCATTTCGCGCGTGCTGCCGAGCACATGCGCGAGCAACGCGCGCGCCTCGAGAAGCGGCAGGCCGCTCGCGCGCAACAGCGCGTCGACTGTAGGCACGCTCAGGCGTCGCCGAGCGCCGCGAGCAACTCGGCCTGATGCTCGGCCGTCAGCGCCGCGGTCAGTTCGTCCAGGTCGCCGTCCATGATCTGTTCGATCTTGTAGAGCGTCAGGTTGATGCGGTGATCGGTGACGCGCCCCTGCGGAAAGTTGTACGTGCGGATGCGCTCGCTGCGGTCGCCCGATCCGATCAGGCTGCGCCGGGTCGAGGCTTCCTTCGCCTGCTGCGCGCGCAACTGCTGGTCCTTGATGCGCGCGGCGAGGATCTTCAGCGCCCGCTCCTTGTTCTTGTGCTGGCTGCGGTCGTCCTGGCATTCGACCACGATGCCGGTCGGCAGGTGCGTGATGCGCACCGCCGATTCGGTCTTGTTGACGTGCTGGCCGCCGGCGCCGGACGCGCGGAACACGTCGATGCGGATCTCGGTCGGATCGATCTTGACGTCGTCGATGTCGTCGGCCTCGGGCAGCACCGCGACCGTGCAGGCCGACGTGTGGATGCGGCCTTGCGCTTCGGTCTGCGGAACGCGCTGCACGCGATGCCCGCCCGACTCGAACTTGAGCTTCGAATAGGCGCCGGCACCGACGATGCGCACGATCACCTCCTTGTAGCCGCCAAGGTCCGACGCGCTCTCGGAGATCGTCTCTACCTGCCAGCGCTGGCGCTCGGCGTAGCGCAGGTACATGCGCAGCAGATCGCCGGCGAACAAGGCCGATTCCTCGCCGCCGGTGCCGGCACGGATCTCGAGGAAGGTGTTGCGCTCGTCGTTGGGGTCCTTGGGCAGCAGGAGCCGCTGCAGATCGGAGGCAAGCGTCTCCATGCGCCCGCGCGCGGCGTGCGTCTCCTCTTCGGCGAGCACCTTCATGTCGGGGTCGGCGAGCATTTCCTGCGCGCTTTCGAGGTCCGCCGCGGCGTGGTTGTAGTCCTGGAAGCGGACGACCACGGGCTCGATTTCGGCCCGCTCGCGCGACAGCGCCTTGAAGCGCTCCATGTCGCGCGTCGCGTCCTCGCGCGCCAGCAACGCGTCGATCTCGGCGAGACGGCGCTCGAGCTGGCCGAGCTTGTTGCGCATCGAGGGTTTCATGGGACCTGCGGGCGAACGGGTGCACGTGATGGCAGCGGCCGGTCGGGCCACACGCCAGCCGCCAGTCTAGTTTTCAGCGTCGGGGTAGAAGCGGGCGAACAGCGCGAGCAGGCGTGCGCGCTCGGCCTCGTCGCCGTCGGCCGCGTGGTGCAGCGCGGAGATGGGCGAGTGCAGCATCTTGTTGGTGAGCGCCTGCGCAAGCTGTTCGAGCACTGCCTCCGGCGCTTCGCCGCGCGCCAGCAGCTTGCGCGCGCGATCGAGTTCGAGGGCCCGCAGGGTGTGGGCACGCTCGCGCAACCCCTGGATCACCGGCACGGCCAAACGCGTCTTGAGCCACGACTCGAAATCACGCACCCGGCTTTCGATGATCGCCTCGGCTTGAGCGACCGCCGCTAGGCGCGTCTCGGTTCCGCTCTGGATGATCCTGCCGAGTTCGTCGACCGTGTAGACGTACACGTCGTCGAGCCGGGCGACTTCCGGTTCGACGTCGCGCGGCACTGCGAGGTCGACGATGAACATGGGGCGGTGGCGGCGGCTGCGCACCGCCCGCTCGACCATGCCCAGTCCGATGATCGGCAGCGTGCTTGCGGTGCACGAAACCACGATGTCGAACCGGGACAACTGGTCGGGCAGATCCTTGAGCGGCATGGCCTGCCCGTGCAGGCGATTGGCGAGCGCCTCGGCGCGTTCGACCGTGCGATTGGCCACCGCGATCGACTTGGGATGGCGCGCGCCGAAGTGCGTTGCCGTGAGCTCGATCATCTCGCCGGCGCCGACGAAAAGGACGTTGCACTCGCTCAGTTCGCCGAAAATCCGCTCCGCCACCCGCACGGCCGCCGCGGCCATCGAGACCGACTGCGTGCCGATTTCGGTCGTGCTGCGCACCTCCTTCGCGACGGCGAAGGTGTGCTGGAACAGATGGTGCAGAAGCGGTCCCATGCCGCCCGCCTCGCGGGCGAGCTTCTCGGCCTGCTTCATCTGGCCGAGGATCTGCGGCTCGCCGATCACCATCGATTCGAGGCCGCTCGCCACGCGGAATGCGTGGCGGACCGCGTTCGACTGCGGCAGGACGTAGGAAGCCTTGCGGATTTCGCCGCTGTCCAGGTGCTTGGCGCTCGCGATGAACTCGGCGAGCGCGATCCCGGCCGCCTGCGGCTCCTCGACGGCGCAATAGAGCTCGGTGCGATTGCACGTCGACACGATCGCCGCCTCGCTCACCTGGCCCGCGTCGCGCGCGGCGAGGCGATCGCGCAGGCTCGCGATCGCGTTGCCCACCTCGTCGGGCACGAACGCGACCCGTTCGCGCAACGCGAGCGGAGCGGTCTGGTGATTGAGGCCGAGGGCGAGCAACTGCACGGTCGATCCGGAATGCCGGCGCATCGGTGTCGGGGTGCGCGGATTATAGGTTTCCGAGGCGAATCGCACCGGATTTGCGTCAAGCCGAGCCGAACGGATGGGCGGTCCGTCGGCGGCTTTCTCGCCGCCTGGCTTGAGGCCCGCGTCATCCGAATATCCGCCGGTCGCCTGCGTGCGTCGCGATCGGCCCGACATCCTGGGGGTAACCCGTTTAGGCGGCAAGCCGGCCCACTTTTCCGCCGATGGACCGGGCACCGTGACAGGAAGACTTGTGGTGCTGCCGGGCGGGCGGCAGGCAGCGCGTCGTGGCGGCGACCAGTCCCCCGGGCCAGAACGGGCGAACCCGATCGGACGGAACGCGCGGGCAAGGCCGCAGTGCGGCGCCGTCGACTCGAGTCGGCGGCGATACGACGGAGGTTGGATGCGGATGAAGTGGAAAATGCTTGCAGCACCGGTGGCTGCGGTGTTGCTGATGCTCCTCATTGCCGGCGTCGCGGTGTGGGGCATGCAGCATCAACGCCATGCGCTCACCGATCTGAAAGGCATCTACCTGGAGCATCGACGCACGACCAACAACGTGCGTTTTGCGCTCGCCTCCGAGTCTGCACGGGTGTTCCGCGTGCTCGCACAACGTCCCGCGCTCGACGCGAAGAGCATCGAAGGCGAACGGACCGCCCTGAGGAAGAATCTCGACGACGCCGCGGCGCAGCTGCAGAGGATCGATATCCCGGAGACCAACGACGAGCAGGGCCTGATCAAGGCGGCGCTGGCGGAGATCGGGCTGTTCGCGAAGAAAGCCGACGACGCGCTCGATGCGGCCGCCGGCGACGTCAAGGCGGGCGCGGGCGCGATGGCTGCCGCGGATGCGCAGTACAAGCGGGCCATCGAATCCGTGGTGATGCTTGGCAAGTTCGTCAACGGCCGTGCCGACGTCCTGATCGAGAACGCGCAGGCGGACGCCGTGCTGGCCGCATGGCTGGTCTGGGTCCTGGTCGTGATCGCGGCGGCCGGCGCGCTGGCGGTCTCCATGTTGTTTGCCCGCCGTACCGTGAGCGAGCTGGTCGCGCTGGCCCGCGGCGCGCACGACCTGGCGAGCGGCAACCTCGACGTTCCTTTCTCGATCCGATCGCGCGATGAAGTGGGCGAGATGGCGCGCGCGCTCGAAGGCATGCGCGAGGCGCTGACGCGCGTGATCGTCGACATCCGCGGCACGGCGGAATCGATCCGCCTCGCGTCGTCCGAGGTCGCGCAGGGCAACCAGGACCTGTCGAGCCGCACCGAGCAGCAGGCCGGCAGCCTCCAGCAGACCGCGGCGTCGATGGACCAGATGACCAGCACCGTGAAGCACAACGCCGACACCGCGAGCCAGGCCAGCCAGCTGGCCAGCGCGGCCTCCGAGGTTGCGGCGCGTGGCGGGGTGGTCGTCGGCCAGGTTGTCGCGCGGATGGGCGAGATCAGTCAATCCAGCCGCAAGATCGAGGAGATCATCGCGGTGATCGACGGCATCGCCTTCCAGACCAACATCCTTGCGCTCAACGCCGCGGTGGAAGCGGCGCGCGCCGGCGAACAGGGTCGCGGGTTTGCCGTGGTGGCAGGCGAAGTGCGCAATCTGGCTCAACGCAGCGCGCAGGCCGCGCGCGAGATCAAGAGCCTGATCTCGGACTCGGTGACCAAGGTCGAGTCCGGCAGCGCGCTGGTGCACGAGGCCGGCCAGACGATGGACGACATCGTTGCGCAGGTAAAGCGTGTCACCGATCTGATCGGAGAGATCACGAGCGCGACGCGCGAGCAGAGTTCGGGCATCGGCCAGGTCAACCGGGCGGTGACGCAACTCGACCAGATGACCCAGCAGAACGCGGCCCTGGTCGAGCAGAGCGCGGCCGCCGCGCAAAGCCTGAAGGAGCAGGCCGATCGGCTCGCCGAGACGGTCGCGATGTTCAAGGCCGGCGGTGCCGGGGCCCGGCCCGTGATCGCGGCGGCGCGCACACCCATGCAGAGCGCTGCGCCGGTGCAGAGGAAGGAAATCGTTCCGGCCCGACCAACTGCGGCGAAACTCGCCGCGGCGGGCCAGGTCAACGACGACTGGGAAGAGTTCTAGGCGGCTCCGGCGCGCGCGCAGGGGCTCGTTCACCCGGCGAGCTGCTCGTAGAGATCGATATGCAGGCGCAGTGCTCGCTGCGCCTCGTCCGCGATGCGGTCGACCTCCGTCGCGTCGGCGGGGATCGCATCCAGCCCGGCGCGGAATCGTGCTACCAGCACGTCGATGTCCTCGGCCGAGCCGAACTGGTAGAACCGGGAGCCGGCTTCGCCGAGACCGAGCCGCTCGGCGACCAGCTGATAGACGATCTGGCCGTCGCTCAGGTCACCCAGGTAGCGCACGTAGGCGTGCGCGACGAGCAATGCGGGCTCGGCACTCGAGATCTCGTCCAGCCGCGCGCGGTAGCTGGCCGCGGCGGGCAACACGGCGATCTCCTCGGCCCATCGGTCACCATGCAGGAAGCGCAGGTCGCTTTCGATGTTCGCGCGCCGGAACAACGCGCGGAACAGGATCGGTGCCAGCAATGGATGCTCGAAGCGGGCCTCGAGCGCCGTCTCCAGCCCGGCGTAGATCTCGTGCAGGTTGCGCAGCAACGCGCCGTAGCCCGGGCGCTCGATGCGGCCGAGAAGAAGCCTTTGCATGATCCCGCTGCGTTGCGCCTGGCGATGCAGGTCGCGCGTGGCGTGCTTGAGCCGCCCTCGCAGCCCAAGGCCCGCGGCATCACGCTGTCCTGCGGCGTCGCTGGAAGGGGGGTCCGTCGTCAATCTGCCAATCCTGTGGCGCGATACCTCTGGGAGTTGCGGCGTTGCCGCGAGTTCCTGCCTGCGACCGAGTTTACGGGGAGCGTCCCCTCGCTCCGCGTGCATATTCGACGCGGCGCCGATACGACGATCACGGCCACGCAGCGCGCGGGCGCCGAAGCCTGCCCCGGCAACCGGCGGCGATGGCACACTTGGCCGATTCGGCCCATCCGATGGCGACGTTCGATGATCGACAAGGTGTTCGAATCGGCGCTCGACGCGCTGCGTGACGTACGCGACGGCGCAACGGTGATGATCGGCGGCTTCGGCACGGCAGGACAACCGGCCGAACTCGTGGACGCGCTGATCGCGCAAGGGGCGCGCGACCTGACCATCATCAACAACAACGCTGGCAACGGCGAGATCGGCCTGGCGGCGCTGATCAAGGCGCGCCGGGTGAAGAAGATCGTCTGCTCGTTCCCGCGCCAGACCGACTCGTATCACTTCGACGCGCTCTATCGCGCCGGCGCGATAGAGCTCGAGCTGGTTCCGCAGGGCAATCTCGCGTGCCGGATCGAAGCGGGCGGGAGCGGCCTCGGCGCGATCTACACGCCGACCGGCTTCGGCACCCGGCTCGCGGAGGGCAAGGAGGCGCGCCGCTTCGACGGGCGCGACTACGTGCTCGAGCTGCCCCTGCGCGCGGACTTCGCGCTCATCAAGGCCGAGCGCGGCGATCGCTGGGGCAATCTGACCTATCGCAAGGCCGCGCGCAACTTCGGTCCGATCATGGCGCGCGCGGCGCAGTGCACGGTGGCGCAGGTCGCCGAGGTGGTGCCGCTCGGGGCGCTCGACCCCGAGGTGATCGTGACGCCGGGCATCTTCGTGCACCGCGTGGTGGCGGTCGGGCCCGGGCGTGCCGCAGCACAGGGGGAATCGTGAAGCCGCTCACCCGAAACCAGCTTGCGGCGCGCGTGGCGCGCGACATTCCCGAAGGCGCCTATGTGAACCTCGGCATCGGCGCGCCGACGCTGATCGCCAATTTCCTGCCGCGCGACCGCGAGATCTTCCTGCACAGCGAAAACGGCATTCTCGGCATGGGCCCCGCGCCGCCGCAAGGGCAGGAAGACTGGGACCTCATCAATGCGGGCAAGCAGCCGGTGACCCTGCTTACCGGCGGCGCTTATTTTCATCACGGCGATTCGTTCGCGATGATGCGCGGCGGCCACCTTGATATCTGCGTGCTGGGCGCGTTCCAGGTCTCCGCAAGCGGCGACCTCGCCAACTGGCACACGGGCCAGCCGGATGCGATTCCCGCCGTCGGCGGTGCGATGGATCTCGCGGTCGGAGCGCGTCACGTGTTCGTGATGATGGATCACGCGACCAGGCAGGGCGAAGCGAAGATCGTCGAGCGCTGCACGTATCCGCTCACCGCCGCCGCCTGCGTCGACCGCATCTATACCGACCTTGCAGTGCTGGACGTGACCGCGCGCGGGCTGGTGGCGCGCGAACTCGTCGCGGGCCTGACGTTCGAAGAACTGCAGCGCAGGACCGCCGCGCCGTTGCTGCGCGGGATGTGACCGGGAGAACGTGACGATGAACCAAGCCTATATCTGCGATGCGATCCGTACGCCGGTCGGCCGCTACGCCGGCGCACTGTCCGGCGTGCGCACCGACGATCTCGCCGCGATCCCGCTGAAAGCGCTGATGGAGCGCAACAAGTCGGTCGACTGGGCCGCGGTCGACGATGTCGTGTACGGCTGCGCCAACCAGGCCGGCGAGGACAATCGCAACGTCGGGCGCATGGCGCTTTTGCTTGCCGGGCTGCCGCAGGAGGTCCCGGCCGACACGGTGAACCGCCTGTGCGGCTCCAGCCTCGATGCGCTCGCCATCGCGGCGCGCGCGATCAAGAGCGACGAAGCCGACCTCGTCCTCGCCGGGGGCGTGGAAAGCATGTCGCGGGCGCCGTTCGTGATGCCGAAGGCGGCCGAGGCGTTTGCGCGCACCAACGCCGTCTACGACACCACCATCGGCTGGCGCTTCGTCAACCCGGCGCTGAAGGCGAAGTACGGCATCGACTCGATGCCCGAGACCGCCGAGAACGTCGCCGAGCAGTTCGGCATCGCGCGCAAGGATCAGGACGCCTTCGCGCTGCGCAGCCAGCAGCGTGCGGCGGCCGCGATCAAGTCCGGCCGCCTCGCCGAAGAGATCGTGCCGGTGACCTTGCCCGCGAAGAAGGGCGATCCCGTCGTGTTCGCCACCGACGAACACCCGCGTGAGACCACCCTCGAGGCACTTGCCAGGCTCAAGGGCGTGGTCAGGCCCGAGGGGACCGTGACGGCGGGCAACGCATCGGGGGTCAACGATGGCGCGTGTGCGCTGATCGTCGCCTCGGAGGCCGCCGCGCGCAGGTTCGGGCTTGCGCCGCGTGCACGCGTCGTGGCTGCTGCAGTGGCCGGTGTTGCGCCGCGCATCATGGGCATCGGACCCGCACCGGCGACCCGCAGGGTGCTGGAGCGCGCGCGGCTCAAGCTGGCCCAGATGGACGTGATCGAGCTCAACGAGGCGTTTGCGGCGCAGGCGCTCGCCGTGACACGCGACCTCGGCCTGCCCGACGATGCCGCGCACGTGAATCCGAACGGCGGGGCCATCGCGATCGGCCATCCGCTCGGGGCAAGCGGGGCGCGGCTCGCGACGACCGCGCTCTATCAATTGCTTCGCACCGGCGGACGTTATGCGCTGTGCACGATGTGCATCGGTGTCGGCCAGGGCATCGCGGTCGTCATCGAGCGGGTCTGAACGACGGCCTCGCCTCGGGGCAAAGGAATTTGTCAGGAGTTCGTCGCCGTCGAGTCAGGTTTGGTCACACGCCGGACAGCTTTGGCTCAGCTTGCAGCCCTAGCATCGCAGGCTGTGTTGCACCTCCATGCAAAATCGCAAGCACCCCGAGTGGTGCTCCTGCACGGGCTTCTGAGCACACCGCGCGAGTTCTTCCTCATTTCGCACGCGCTGCGCCGCCGCGGCATCCGGCACGACGCGCTCGCGATCCCGGGGTACACCAAGGCGGGACGAACGGGCCGGCGCACGCGCTGGCGCGCCTGGATCGAAGCCGCGCGGCTTGCGATCGAGAAGGCGACGTCGCCCGATGAACCGCTGATCCTCGGCGGCCTGTGCACCGGCGGGCTGCTCGCCGCGGGCCTGGCGCCGCGGCTCGGGTCGCGCGTGCGCGGCGTGGCGATGCTCTCGCCGACGTTTTCCTACGACGGCTGGGGCCTGTCGAAATGGCGCCACTGGCGCCACCTCGCGTACTGGCTCGGTCTCGACCGCTTCATCCGCATTCCCGAGCGCGAGCCGTTCGGGATCAAGAATGCGCGCATCCGCCGCTGGATCGAACTGGAGATGAGCGCGCGCTCGGACAGCGCCGCGGGCCCGTCGCACCTGCCGCTCTGGGCGTTGAAGGAAAACGAGATGCTGATCTCGGTCGTGCGCAGCCAGGCGCAGCTGATCGACTGTCCGCTGCTCGTCATGCACGCACGTGAAGACGAGATCACGCAGCTGCGCAGTGTCGAAGGGTTCTTCGAGTCCGTGAGCGCGGCCGACAAGCGGCTGGTCGTGCTCGAGGACAGTTACCACATCATCACCTTCGACAACGACCGGCAACGCGTCGCGGACGAACTGTCCGACTTCGCGCTGCGCGTCGGTGCCTGCGCGTGATGGCCGGAGCCGAAATGAACAGTACCCTCGACGAACTGCGCAGCCTGATCCGTACCACGTTCGACATCGACCCCGCGGATCTCGATTCCGGCAAGTCGATTCTCGAGTACGGCATCGACTCGCTGGCACTGACCGAGCTGCTGTTCGCCGCCGAGGATCGTTTCGGCGTCGATCTGTCGGACCGCGACGATTCGGTGACGACGTTGGCGGGACTTGCCGCCTTCATCGATCGCAAGCGCGCCGCCGTTCCGGCCTCGACCGTGCAGGCGAGCCCGTCCTAGCACCCGAACGACTCGAGGCCGGGCCGGTCGAGCGCCGGCCCGCCCCGGAAATCGACGTCGACCGCAGCGCCGCAAGAGCGACGCCGCGCGCCGATTCTCGCGCGGATCGTCTGGTGCCAAAATCGAACGCGCGAAGGTCGCGTGTGCGATCGTCTGCACCATCCTGCCGAGGTGCGCTCCCGATGAACCTCACTTCGCTCGTCGAACCAGACCGGGTCCACAAGACCGTTTACACGGATGCAGCGATCTTCGACATGGAAATGGAGAAGATCTGGGAACGGGCCTGGATCTATTGCGGCCATGCCACGCAGGTCCCGGCGCCGGGCGACTACTACGCGGTCACCATCGGGCGCCAGCCGATGATTATGGTGCGGCAGGGCAACGGCGGGATCGACGTGCTCTACAACCGCTGCCCGCATCGCGGCGTGCAGATCGTCGGCAATCTCAAGGGCAACACGGGCAACAGTTTCGTCTGTTCGTATCACGCCTGGAGTTTCCACCTCGACGGCAGCGTGCGCGCCATTCCGCTCGCCAAGGGCTACGAAGGCACGCGCATGACGCGCGAGAACCCGGATTGCAACGTCAGGCGTGCGGCGCGCGTCGACAGCTATCGCGGATTTGTCTTCGCAAGCCTCGCGGCCGAGGGGCCTTCGCTGCTCGAGTTTCTCGGCGAGGCCAGGGTGGCGTTCGACGACATGTGCGACCGCTCGCCGGTCGGCGAAGTCGAGGTGGTGCCCATCTGCCATCGGGTGGTGCAGCACTCGAACTGGAAGTTCTTCATGGAGAACCAGCTCGATGCGCTCCATCCGTCGGTCACGCACCAGTCGACCGGCATCGCGGCCGGCCGGGTGGAGAAGAAGCTGAGAGCGGAACGCGGCGCGGTGCCGCTTTACTACCACTACCTATCGGCGTTCGCCTCCAACTTCGAGTTGTGGGACAGCGTGCAGACGATCAATTTCCCGCGCGGGCACGGGATACTGAAGGCGTACATGGGCCTGCGGCCGCAGGACCCGGACACGCTGGAGTACGAGGCGCTGCTCGAGCGGGCGTACGGCGCGCAGAAGAAGGAGGAGTACCTCTCGCGCAGCATCCACCACGTGCTCGTCTACCCGTACCTTTCAGTGCAGTCGCCGTTGCAGCAGCTGCGCTGCCTGCGCCCGATCTCGCCCGACAGGACGCTGTCCGAGATCTGGCACTTCCGTCTCAAGGGTGCACCGGAGGCGATCTACCGGCGCAGCCTCTGGTACTACAACCTCGTCAACTCGCCGGCCACGATGATCAACGCCGACGACCTCGAAAACTGGACCAAGGGGCAGTGGGGCCTCGCGTCGAACGGCGGCGACTGGGTGAGTTTCCATCGCTACGCCGGCGACGACCGGATCGAAAACGGTGTCACGTATTCGAACCACGGCACGTCCGAGGCGGTCATGCGCAATCAGTTCCGCGCGTGGACCGAGTACCTGACCGCATGAGGAGCGCGCGATGAGCGACCCGAAGAAGGCGATTCCGAGCGCCGGTCCGGACTTCGAACACCTGCTTGCGCAGGACGTGGTGATCGAGGCGAAGCCCGACGGCGGGCGCACCGGCGCACAGGCGATCGAGCCCGGCCATTCGCCGGTCGCGCCGCTTTCGCGTGCCGCGGGGGCGGCGCGGTTGCCGCCGAAGCCCGGCTCGATGGTCGACGCAGCGCTGCAGCGCGAGGTGGAACAACTGCTCTATCTCCAGGCCGAGATCCTCGACGGCAAGCACTGGCAGGCCTTCATCGATCTGTTCACCGCCGATGGCGTGTACTGGATGCCCGTGACGCCGGAACAGACCGAGTGGGAGGGTTCGCCCTCGATCTTCGCCGAAGACACGTTGATGATGGAGATCCGCAAGGGACGTGTATCGCATCCGAACGCCTGGTCGCAGGCGCCGATGTGGGAGACCAATCACGTCGTCAGCCACGTCGCCATCGAGTCGGTGAACGGCGGCACGATCCAGGTCCGCTCGCGCTTCCACATGATGGAGCTGCGGCGCGACGAGATCCGCCATTTCGGCGGCAGCTATCGCCACACGCTGGTGCGCGACGCCAGTGGGGCGCTGAAGATCAAATTGCAGCGAGTCGACCTGTTCAACAGCCAGGCGCCGTTCGACTATGTGCTGCAGATCTGGGTGTGACCGGCTTTGCTCCCTCTCCCGCCTGCGGGGAGGAGATTTGAGCTCATCGCAGAGGTGACGACGTGATCGAATCGCTGCAGAGGAAATCCATCATTGCCGTCGTGGTGGCGTTGCTCGCCGGCGGCGCCGTCGCCGCCGACAAGGTCAAGATCGGTTTCGTGAGCACGCTGTCGGGACCTTCGTCGGCGCTCGGCATCGACATCCGCGATGGATTCCTGCTCGCGGTCCAGCTCAACGGCGGCAAGCTTGGCGGGCTGCCGGCCGAGGTCCTGGTGAGCGACGATCAGTTCAAGCCCGACGTCGCACGGCAGTTGTTCGAGAAGAACGTCAAGCGCGACAAGGTCGACTTCATGACCGGCGTGGTGTTCTCGAACATCATGCTGGCCGCGTTGCCGGAGGCGCTCGACAACCAGGTCATATACATCAGCGCCAACGCCGCGCCCTCGCCGATGGCGGGCAAGGACTGCAATCCGCTGTTCTTCGCCGTCTCGTGGCCCAACGACGCGTATCACGAAGCGGCGGGCGAGTTCGCCAACCAGCGCGGCCTCAAGAGCGTGTATCTGCTCGCGCCGAACTACCAGGCCGGCAAGGATTCGCTGGCCGGTTTCAAGCGCACCTTCAAGGGCGAAATCGTGGGCGAGAACTACACCAAGCTCGGCCAGCTCGACTACGCGGCCGAACTCGCCGAGATCCGCGCCGCGAAACCGCAGGTGCTCTACATCTTCCTGCCCGGCGGCATGGGCATCAACTTCATCAAGCAGTTCGTCGGCGCCGGCCTCGGGCGCGAGATCACGCTGCTGCTGCCCGGTTTTTCGGCCGACCAGGACGTGATCAATCCGGTCGGCCCGGCGATGGCCGGCCTATTCAACACCGCCCACTGGTCGCCCGATTTTTCCAATCCGGCCAACCAGAAGTTCGTCGCCGAATTCGAGAAGGAATACCACCGCGTGCCGACGTTGTACGCGTCGCAGGGCTACGACGCCGCGCAGCTGATCAACGCCGCGGTGCGCGACCTCAAGGGCAAGCTCGACAACGTCGAGGCCACGCGCAAGGCCTTGAAGAACGCCAGGTTCGATTCGGTACGCGGTGCTTTCCGCTTCAACACCAACCAGTATCCGATCCAGAACTACTACGTGCGCACGGTCGGCAGCGACGGCAAGGGCGGGCTCATCAACAAGTCGTTCAGCGAACCGATCCTGAAGGATCACGGCGACGCCTACGTCCAGCAATGCCCGATGAAGTGATCGTCCCATGCGAGGCGAGGGACCTCCGGCCGCGGAGGCCGGGATTCCTCGCCTGCGGCCCGGAATGACATGCACGCATGAGCCCGATCTTCATCCTCGAGCAGGCGCTGAACGGCCTGCAGTTCGGGTTGATGCTGTTCCTGCTGGCCGCGGGCCTGACCCTGATCTTCGGCGTCATGGACATGATCAACCTGGCGCACGGCTCGCTCTACATGGTGGGTGCGTTCCTGTCGGCCTGGGTGGCTGGTGCGACCGGATCGTTCCTCTACGGGCTGCTGGGCGGCGTGGCGCTCACCGCGCTGTTCGGCGCGGTGCTCGAGGTTTCGCTCCTGCGCTCGCTGTACACGCGCGATCACCTCTCGCAGGTGCTGGCCACGTTTGCGCTGATCCTGATTCTCAACGATGGCGTCAAGATGATCTTCGGCACCGATCTCCCGCTTGCCGCGCCGGCGGCGCTCGATGGCCCGGTCGAGTTGTTGCCGGGCTTGCTGTACCCGGCGTACCGGCTGGTGATCCTTGCGGTCGGCTTCGGGCTGGCGTTGCTCCTCTATCTGCTGGTGCAAAGAACGCGGCTCGGCGCGCTGGTGCGCGCCGGTGCATCGAATCGCGAGATGAGCGGCGCGATGGGCGTGAACGTGGCGCGGCTCTTCACCGGCGTGTTCGCCATCGGCGCCGCGTTGTGTGCCGTCGCAGGAGGCCTGCTCGGGCCGTTGCTCGCCGTGCAGATCGGCATGGGCGAGAACATCCTGATCCTTGCCTTCGTCATCATCGTGATCGGCGGCATCGGGTCGATCCGCGGGGCGCTCGTCGGCGCGATCCTGGTCGGCGCCGTCGACACGCTCGGACGCACGCTCCTGCCGCACCTGCTGCGCGAGTTCCTGCCGCCGCAGTGGGCAAGCGCCGCCGGGCCGGCGCTTGCATCGATCGCGGTCTACGTGTTCATGGCCGTGGTGCTCGTGCTCAAGCCGCAGGGCCTGTTCCCGGTGCGCAGTTGATGGCCGCGCCGCATCGACCTGCAGCCGTCGAGGGCGGCGCGGCGGCGCTGGCTGCCGTCGCCGCACTCGCGCTGCCGTGGCTGCTGCAGGCGTTGCAGATGGACTTCTATCTCAGCGTCGCCAGCCGCGTCCTCGTCTACGCGATCGCGGCCACCAGCCTGAATCTCGTCCTCGGCTACGGCGGCATGGTCTCGCTCGGACACGCTGCGTTCGTCGGCCTCGGCAGCTACGTGACCGGCATCCTGCTCGCCGAAGGGGTGACGAGCGGCGGCGTGCACCTGATTGCGACCATGGCGATCGCGGCGCTGGCAGCGCTGGCGATCGGCGCGATCTCGCTGCGCACGCGCGGCGTCCATTTCATCATGATCACGCTCGCCTTCGCGCAGATGCTGTTCTACCTCGCCAACTCCGTGAAGGGCTACGGCGGCGACGAGGGCCTGACCGTGCGCGCCCGTTCACTCTTTCCCTTCGGCCTCGATCTCAGGAACGGCCTCACCTTCTACTACGTCGCGTTGCTGGTGCTGGCCGCGACGCTGTTCGCGCTGGCGCGTTTCGTCCCGTCGCGACTCGGGCGCGCCGCGCTGGCGTTGCGCGACGACGAGGTGCGCGCCGAAGCGCTCGGCTTCGCCACGTTCCGCTACAAGCTGACGCTGTTCGTCGCCGCCGCTGTGCTGGCCGGGATTGCAGGCGCGTTGAGCGTCAACCTGCAGGGCTACGTGAGCCCGAATGCATTGCACTGGACGCAGTCCGGAACGCTGCTGGTGATGGTGCTCCTGGGTGGCGTGGGCTCGGTCTGGGGCGGGCTGATCGGCGCGCTGGCGCTGTTGCTGCTGCAGGAAGTGCTGTCGGCGTACACCGAGCATTGGGAATTCTGGACCGGCTGGGTGCTGCTCGCGGTCGTGCTGTTCGCACGCCGCGGCCTCGCCGGGATGCTGGTTGATCTGCGCGCACGCGTGCTGGCCCGATGATTCCGCTGCTCGATGTGCGCGCCCTCGCCAAGCGTTTCGGCGGCGTGGTGGCGACCGACCAGGTGGACTTGCAGGTCTTAGCCGGCGAGATCCATGCGTTGATCGGCCCGAATGGCGCCGGCAAGACGACCCTGGTCGCGCAGCTGGCGGGGCAGCTCGCGAGCGACGGCGGCCGCATCGTCTTCGATGGCCACGACATCACGCATCTCGCCGCGCACGAGCGCGCGCGGCGCGGGCTCGTACGTTCGTTCCAGGTGACCCGCCTGTTCCGCAGCTTCAGCGTGCTCGAGAATGTCGCGCTCGCCGTGCAGGCAGTCGCGGGCAGCAGCCTGCGCGCATGGCGCCCGGTGCGCAGCGAAGCCTTGCTGTTCGACCAGGCGCGCGCGATGCTCGCGGCGCTCGGCCTGGAGGCCAAGGAGCGCCTGCGCGTCGATCAACTGGCGCACGGCGAGCGGCGGCTGCTCGAGGTCGGCGTCGCGCTCGCGAGCCGCCCGCGCCTGCTGCTGCTCGACGAACCGATGGCCGGCATGGGACCGCGGGAAGCCGCGGCGATGGAGCGCCTGATCGCGGATCTGCGCGCACGCTGCACGGTCCTCCTGATCGAGCACGATGTCGATGCGGTGTTCCGCCTGGCCGACCGTGTCGCCGTCCTGGTCAACGGACGGCTCATCGCGAGCGGCCCGCCCGCGCAGATCCGCGGCGATCCGGTGGTCGCCGCGGCGTACCTTGGCGAGGCGGCGGCGGCATGACGGCCTCGTTGCTCCAGGCGGACGGCGTCTGCGCGGGCTACGGGAGCAGCCCGGTGCTGTTCGGCATCGATCTATCGATCGGCGCGGCGGAGATCGTCGCGCTGCTCGGTCGCAACGGGATGGGCAAGACCACGTTGGTGCGCGCCGTGACCGGGTTGCTGCGCCCGAGCGCGGGCCAGATCCGCTTCGACGGCGTGGCGATCGAGCGGCAACCGGCGTATCGCATCGCACGCCTCGGCGTTGCCCTCGTGCCGGAAGGGCGGCAGGTGTTTGCCAACCTCACCGTCGAGGAACACCTGACGGCGTTCCAACGCGGTGGCCGGTCGTGGACGCCGCAACGCGTGTTCGAACTCTTTCCGCGTCTCGCCGAGCGGCGCCGTCATCTCGGCGCACAGCTCTCCGGAGGCGAGCAGCAGATGCTGGCGATCGGCCGCGCGCTCGTCACCAATCCGCGCCTGCTCATCCTGGACGAGGCGACCGAGGGGCTGGCGCCCCTGGTGCGCGAGGAAATCTGGCGTGCGTTGCGCAAACTGCGCGCGAGCGGACACGCGATGCTCGTGATCGACAAGTACGTGCGGCGACTGATCGACCTGGCCGACCGCCATGTCATCGTCGAGAAAGGGCGCGTAGTCTGGCAGGGCAGCAGCGCCGCGCTGGCCGCCGATCAGGGCCTGTGGACGCGCTATCTCGGCGTCTGAGGCGGTGCCCGGGGAGAGTCGATGGCGGAACGGTCCTTTGCCGAAGAAGTGAAGAAACTGCGCCTCGGCGAAGGCGAAATCTTCCGCGGCGAAGGCATCCTCGCGGTCACCAAGGCGCTGCTCGAGTCCGGCGTCGCCTACGTGGCCGGCTACCAGGGCGCGCCGATCTCGCACCTGATGGACGTGCTGGCCGACGCCAACGACATCCTGCAGGAGCACGGCATTCACTTCGAAAGCAGCGCGAGCGAGGCGACCGCGGCCGCAACGCTGGCCGCCAGCGTCAACTATCCCCTGCGCGGCGCCGTCACCTTCAAGAGCACGGTCGGCACCAATGTCGCTTCGGACGCGCTCGCCAACCTGGCCTCGGGGGGCGTCACCGGCGGCGCATTGATCATCGTCGGCGAGGACTACGGCGAAGGCTCTTCGATCATGCAGGAGCGCAGCCACGCCTTCGCAATGAAGTCGCAGATCTGGCTGCTCGATCCGCGGCCGAACCTGCCGTCTATCGTCGCCGCGGTCAAGCAGGGCTTCGAACTGAGCGAGGCGACCCGCACGCCGGTGATGCTCGAGCTGCGCATCCGCGCCTGCCATGTGTACGGCCGGTTTCGCGCCGGCGCGAACCGGCGCCCGGCATTCACGCTGCGCGAAGCACTGGAGAACCCGCGGCGCGACACCAGCCGCATCGTGCTGCCCCCGGCAAGCTTCCTGCATGAACAGGAGAAGATCCGCGACCGCTGGCCGGGGGCCGTGCGTTTCATCCAGGAACGCCGGCTCAACGAATTCTTCGCCGCGGGGACCGACGACATCGGTCTCGTGGTCCAGGGCGGCCACTACAACACCCTGGTGCGCGTGCTGGAGCGGCTCGGATTCGCGGACGTCTATGGCCGCTCGAGGATTCCGCTCTACGTGATGAACGTCACGTACCCGCTGGTCGATGCCGAAGTCGTGCGCTTCTGCACCGGCAAACGCGCCATCCTGCTGGTCGAGGAAGGGCAGCCGAACTACATCGAACAGAGCTTCGCGGCCATCCTGCGCCATGCGGGCGTACCGGCCGCGTTGCACGGCAAGGACATGCTGCCGCCGGCCGGCGAATACACGGCGGCCGAAGTAATGCGCGGCGTCCGAGCGTTCCTGCAGCGTTACGACCGGCTCGCCGGACCTGCGCCGGCACCGGCCGTTGCGGCGAAGGTGATTCCGCTCAAGCCGCTGGCCGAAGTCGTGCAGGCGCGGCCACCGGGCTTCTGCACCGGCTGCCCCGAGCGCCCGCTGTTCACGGCGATGAAGCTGGTCGAACGCAAGCTCGGAACGCATCACGTCAGTGCCGACATCGGGTGCCACCTGTTCTCGATCCTGCCGCCGTTCAACCTCGGCAACACGACGATGGGCTACGGCCTCGGTGCGGCGGGCGCGGCGGCGCTGAACGTCCCCGCCGCCAAACGCGCGATCAGCGTGATGGGCGACGGCGGCTTCTGGCACAACGGCCTCGCCAGCGGCATCGCCAACGCGGTGTTCAATCGCAGCGACAACCTGACCATCGTGGTCGACAACAACTACAGCGCGGCCACCGGCGGCCAGGACCTGCTGTCGTCGAAAGCGCAGAACGCCACGCGCAGCACCGGGCATGCGATCGAAGCCGCGGCGCGCGGCGTGGGCGTGCGCTGGGTGCGCACCTTGACCAACACCTACGACCTGGCCGCGATGCGCAGCGCGCTCGAGGATGCGCTGACAACACGCGAACCGGGGCCGAAGGTGATCGTGGCTCAGAGCGAATGCATGCTCAATCGCCAGCGGCGGGAGAAACCGCGCGCGCAGCGCGACATCGAAGCCGGCCGGCGCGTGGTGCGCGAGCGCTTTGGCGTGGATGCCGAGACCTGCACCGGCGACCACTCGTGCATCCGTCTCTCCGGCTGTCCTTCGTTGTCGATCAAGGCCAATCCCGATCCGCTGCGCACCGATCCGGTGGCGACCGTGACGGAGTCCTGCGTCGGTTGCGGCGTGTGCGGCGAGGTCGCGCACGCGGCGGTGCTCTGTCCGAGCTTCTACAAGGCAGGCATCGTGCACAACCCGGACGCGTGGGAGCGCCTCGTGGATCGGGTGCGCGCACGCATCGTCGATGCCCTGGCGCGGCGCGCGGCGCGGCGGCGCGAAGCGCGTGCGTTCTGAGTCGATGGTCGCGACACCGATCAAGATCGCGATCCTCGCCATGGGCGGCGAGGGCGGCGGCGTGCTCGCGGACTGGATCGTCGATCTGGCCGAGTACAACGGTTTTTGCGCGCAGATGACTTCGGTGCCGGGCGTTGCCCAGCGCACCGGTGCGACGATCTACTATGTCGAACTGTTTCCCGTTGCGCCGGGCGGGGAGCGGGATGAACCGGTGCTGGCGTTGATGCCGCTGCCGGGCGACGTCGACATCGTCGTCGCTTCCGAGCTGATGGAGGCCGCCCGCGCCGTGCAGCGCGGACTGGTGACGCCGGATCGCACCACCCTCGTGTGCTCGACCCATCGGGTGTATGCGATCGCCGAGCGGATCGCACCCGGCGACGGCCGTGTCGATGCAACCAGCCTGCTCGGCCATGCGCAGGCCGCGGCGCGGCGCTTCGTCGGCTTCGACATGGCGCAGCTCGCGCACGCGAGCGGAAGCGTGATCAGCGCGGTGCTGTTCGGTGCGCTTGCGGCCGCGGGCGTGCTGCCCTTCGCGCGCGCGCAGTTCGAGGCGACCATCGAACGCGGCGGCATCGGCGTCGCGTCGAGCCGTGGCGGATTCGCCGCCGGCTTCGATGGTCCCCGCGCGGAGGCCCCCGCGCCGCCGACCGCGCCGGTCGCGCCGCGCGATGCGCGCGGCCGGGCGCTGGTCGCGCGGATCGACAACCGCCATCCCGCGGCAGCGCGCGCGCTGCTCGTGGAAGGCGTGCGCAGGCTGGTCGACTACCAGGACTTCGACTACGCGACCTTGTACCTCGACCGCGTCGAACGCGCGATGCAGCGCCATGCCGATGACGGCCTGCACGCCGAGCTCGCGCGGCATCTCGCGCTCTGGATGTCGTATGAAGACACGATCCGGGTCGCCGACCTGAAGACGCGCGACACGCGGCTTCGGCGCGTGCGTGACGAGGTGGACGCGCGCGACCGGCACGTTCTCGCGATTCACGAATACCTGCATCCGCGCGTGGAGGAGGTCGGCGACACGCTGCCCGCCGGCCTTGGGGCGTGGCTGCTGCGCACCGCCTGGGCGCGGCGGCTCGTCGAACGCCTCGTGTCGCGCGGCCGGGTGGTCCGGACCAATTCCGTGCGCGGTTACCTCCTGCTTTCCGCCATCGCCGGGCTGCGACGTTGGCGCCGCGGCACGCTGCGCTACCGGGTGGAGAACGAGCGCATCGAGGCGTGGTTACGCGAGGTCGAGCAGGCCGCCAGTGCCGCGCTCGCGATCGAGATCGTGCGCTGCCAGCGCCTCATCAAGGGTTACGGCGCAACGCATGAGCGCGGGTGGGGCAGTTTCCAGAGGATCCGCGGCGCCTGGCAGCGCGCAGGGCGCGACCTGGCACCGGCGACGCTGCGCGCACTGGCCGAGGCGGCGCTGGCTGACGAGGAAGGAGGGTGCCTCGATGAGGCGCTGGCGGGTGTCGTTCGGAGTGACCGTTCGTGATGCGCTTCGCAGCGGTAGTCGTCGCCGGCATCGGCTTGATGACCGATGGCGCGACTGCGGGCGATCCGGCGACGCTTGCGCGTGGATGGAGCACGTTGCAACGCGATGGATTGCGCCCGCTGTCACGGGCCCGACTACACGGGATGGAGCCCGCCGTCGCTGCTGGCGGCGGTGCGCGAAGGCTCGCGCGAGCGCTTCGATAGGTTTGTACTCGACGGCGACATCGGCCGCGGCATGCCGGGATATCGGAGCCAGCCGGCCGTCGCGGGCAGTCTCGATGCGATCTATGCCTACCTGCTTGCGCGCGCCAACGGCGAGATCGGCCCGGGCAATCCGGATCCCGGGGCGGCCGCTCCGGTGCGTTAGTTCACCTTGCGCCCGGACGGCACATGGTCCGGCTGCTCAGAAGGAAACTCGCGCCTGGGTGCCCGGGATGTGCGCACGGTGCTCGTAGGTTGCCACCAGGGTCCCGGTGGGAACCGAGGTCAGGGCGGAGATGCGAAGATTGCCCCGATTACAGTAGCGGCGATGCCGCCCCGGGTCGCTCGTGCGGCGCCAACCAGTGACACGACGAGGACTCGCCATGGGGACCGATCCGCTGCCGCTCGAGAAAGCGACCGTCGAGACGTTGTCCGGTGTCACCACGGCGACGTTGACGACCGTGCTGCTGAAAAAGGGCCTGCGCAATGTCTGGATACGCGGCACGCGTCCGCTGCGGCCGGAGCAGGCGCGTGTGGTTGGGCGCGCTTTCACGTTGCGTTTCGTGCCGGCGCGCGAGGATCTGGCGACGCCGGCCGCGTGGGGCGCGCCGATCTCGACGCGCGCGGCGATCGAAGCGATGCCGCCCGGATGCGTCGCCGTCGTGGGAGCGCTGGGCGTGACCGATGCGGGCATCTTCGGCGACATCCTGTGCGCGCGCATGAGGAAACGCGGCGTGGGCGCACTGGTCACCGATGGCGTGATCCGCGACATTTCGGGCGTGCTGGCTTCGCGCCTCGGCGTGTGGTGCCAGGGAACGGCGGCACCTTCGTCCGTGGCGGGGCTCACGTTCGTGGGGTGGCAGGAGCCGATCGGTTGCGGCGGCGTGGCGGTGTTCCCGAACGATGTCATCGTGGTCGACGCCGACGGGGCCGTCGTCATCCCGGCCGCGTTGCTCGATGCGGTCATCGAAGCCGCGGTGGAGCAGGAACGCCTCGAGGGCTGGATCATGAGCCAGGTGGAGGCGGGGGCGTCGCTGCCCGGCCTCTACCCGCCCAACGAGCAGAACACGGCGCGCTACGAGGCGTGGGTGCGCACGCAGGCGGCAGCGCGGGCGAAGCCGTAGCTTCGAGGCAACCGAGCTGCCGGCGGAACGCATCCCCGGCATTGGCCGACAATCGCGGGAACCGCCGACCGGCCGAGCCGCAAACCTGCCCCTCGAGTTCCCGTGGAAGAAACCCCGCTGCCGCGCGACATGACGAAGGAGACGGTGGCGCTCGTCCGCGCGCTTCTGGAACGCGACCAGAATACGGGCGAGCATTGCAACCGGACGCACGCGCTGTCGCTCGAGCTCGGCAGGGCGGCGGCACTGTCGTCGGCGGGCCTCGCGAGCCTTGGACTGGCCGCGCAGCTGCACGACATCGGCAAGATCGGGA
>Ga0335077_10002649_pt1 | contig 21454 bp, 17 predicted proteins | sample Lox_Sample_31_FD_207151 | JGI IMG/M metagenome (GOLD analysis project Ga0335077, IMG submission 207151) | Soil microbial communities from Loxahatchee National Wildlife Refuge, Florida, United States - Lox_Sample_3.1 | ecosystem: Environmental > Terrestrial > Soil > Wetlands | place: USA...
AATAATTCACGCTTCGGATCATCAGTGCTGGTCATGGCTGGTTCTCTTGTGGATCTACCTGAATGGTGAAGAATACATCAACAGGGTTAGTGACATGCATAAATCCTTCGCTCCGCCCAGGATGAGAGAAGTGGGGAGGAGATCAAGCGGCAACACACCTAGATCAGATCTTATTTCTTAGGCGAAACGTGCCAGCAGTAAGACGCGCGCCGCGCAAGCGTTTCGCCCACTTAGGTGCGAACATCAGGTCGATGACGCCTTCCATCTGGCGCGTGAATTTCTCGCCGTAACCATACCACCAGGACTTTTTCTTGCCGCCCAAAAGATCAACGTCCACATACTTAACTCGAACCATCTCTCCAAGACCAAAGTGACCGTGGGTTCGACCCAGACCGCTGGCCTTCACTCCACCATGCAGAGCTTCGCTGATTCCGAAACAGGAGACGCAGTCATTGACCATGACAGTTCCGGCCTGGATTCGACGCGCTACTGCTTCGCCGCGCCGACGGTTTCGTGTCCAAACGCTGGCGCCGAGGCCATAATCCGAGTCGTTGGCAAGGCGGATCGCTTCCTCATCATCATCAAACGCCTTAATCGGCAGTACCGGCCCGAACGTCTCCTGGCGCATGATCTTCATGTTCTGGCTGACGTTCACCAAGACCGTCGGCGCGTAGAAGTTTGGACCGAGTACGGGGAGACGCCGGCCGCCGGTCAGCACACGCGCGCCGCTTGCGATAGCATCCTCCACCTGCGCTTCGACAAGCGCCAATTGCCGATCGTGGATCATCGGGCCGACGTCCGTGTCCGGATGCAATCCGTTGCCGACCCGCAGTTGGCTGGCTTTGCGAACGCAGGCATCCACGAAATGCTCATATAAGCTGCCATGCACGTAGCAACGTTCGACCGAGAGGCACGCCTGACCAGCGTTCATGAATGCCCCCCAAACCGCGCCGCTGGACGCGACTTCCACATCGGCATCGTCGAGCACGAGCATGGGGTCCTTGCCGCCGAGTTCCAAGACGACCGGAAGCAGCCGGGCTGCCGCAGACTGGGCTATTCTCTTGCCTGTTCCGACACTTCCGGTGAAGACCAGCTTATCGATCTGCGCGTTGACCAGCGCCGACCCTGTACTACTATCACCCACAACAACCTGCAAAACGTCATGGGGGACGCCCGCTTCGTAAAGTAAGCCAGCCAGTTCGAGCGCAACCATCGAGGTGAATTCAGATGGCTTGAGCACAACAGCGTTGCCCGTGACCAGTGCGCCCACAGTCTCAGTCGCAGGAATGGAAAAGGGATAATTCCATGGAGAAATGATTCCGATAACCCCATAAGGCTGGCGCAGAATGCGACCAACTTTAGTTTTCATTGCGAGATTGCCATGCGGGACCGGCTCTTTGCGCAAAAAATGAACGGCGTGGTCGATGCAAAAGCGCGCCGCATCCAGGACGACCAACACTTCGGTCAAAAGTGCTTCGCCGATGGGCTTGCCCGCCTCGCGGGTAATCACGCGCGCAACTACCGTCTTCTTCTCATGGAGTAGCCGTTGAAAGTTACGCAGAACGGCCACACGGCGATGGACACTGGTTTCCTCCCATGCTGGTTGCGCAGAGCGCGCACGGGTAACAGCGGCATGGACTTCCTCGCTGTGGGCGGACTCAAATTCGCGCAGGACCTCGCCGGTGGCGGGATTCACTGAGGCGATTTTCGTGATTCCGCTCGGAACGTCCGTATGCATAAGGCAACGTAAGCTAATTTAACCACAGGGGACACAGCGGACACAGTGACCGGCTCAGTATTCCACCGCAACCAGGTGCAGGCCGCATGCCGGTGCTGTGGCTCCTGAAGCTGAACGATCCTGAGCTTGTAGAATGCGCGGGATGTCTTGCGGCTGAAGAGTGCCTTTGCCGACCAGCACGAATGTTCCGACAAGATTTCGTACCATGTGGTGCAGAAAACCATTTCCTCGAACTGTGTAAGTCAGTTCATCTGGGGAGTTCTCCCATGTCGATTCGAAAATTCGACGCACATTAGATGGAAGCTCATCGCAATCGCGTTCGGGATCGACTGCGGCGAAGGAAGTGAAGTCGTGTTCCCCAACGACGAGAGTGGCTGCGACTTGCATCGCAGATTCGTTTAGTGGGTAGGGATAGTGCCATGCATAGCGGGAAAGAAAGGGGGGACAGATAGCGCCTCGGAATATCCGATAGCGATAGGTCTTGCCAGTAGCGGACTTGCGGGCATGAAACTGTAAAGGAACTTCAGCGGCTGCCAGGACCCGGACAGAAGCGGGCAGGATATCATTCAATGCTTTGATCCAGTTCTGTGGTGGCATTGGCGAATCGGTGATGAAGCTGGCGACTTGGGCAAGCGCGTGGACTCCTGCGTCTGTGCGCCCTGAGCCCTGCGGCAATACTTTTTGGCCCGCAATCCGTCCAATGGCCGAGACCAGCGTGCCTTGAATGGTGGGGGAGTTCGGCTGTACCTGCCATCCACAGAAATCGGTGCCATCATAAGCAAGCACGAGCTTCATGTTGCGGGTCATTCTTAGACAGTTGCCTTGAATGCAGTCAGCTATACTATTGCATTTCACTGGGCATTCTGTGATCGCGATTCTTCCTGATGCCACAAAGTTGAAACTAGCGGCGGCTGCTCTGCGTAACTACACTGTTGCGAAGTTTTCTTTTGTAACAGCTGCCCCCTGGAGATAAAGGAATGACGTTACCGTGCCGTAAGTATGTTAACTACCTGTCCTTCGCTCTTTTCATTTTCTGCGCAATCGCCAGCCGGGCACAGGACGCAGCACAAAATGCGCCCAGCGCACCTCAACCTGCTTCTGTGCAAGCGCCGCAGCCGGAAAACTTCCGGAATGTAGATTATTCCAAGCCCCGCGCGGCTTTTCCCAATGTGCTTGCGCCTTACGAGCCGCGGCACGTACCACCGCCAAAGCTGAGCAACACGGCACTGATCGACCAGCTCATGCATGACGGGAAAATCATGCTTTCTATTGATGACGCGGTGGCGCTTGCCTTGGAGAACAACCTGGACATGGCAATTTCGCGTTACAACTTGAATATCGCGGACACGGATGTGCTGCGTGCAAAATCCGGCGCGAGTATCCTCGGCGTGAATTTTGGCGTCGTACAGAATACTCCCGGAGGCGGCGTAGGCGGACTCGGGAGCACTGTAGGCTCGGGCACAGGTGGTACTAGTGCGGCGGCAGGTGGCATTGGCGCAGGCACGGCCGGATTGGTGACGTCCACGCTGGGAATTGGTGCGCCGATTAGCAGCTTCGACCCTGTCGTCACCGGCAATCTGCAGTGGGACCACAACAACACGATAGCCAGCAATCTTTTCACAGGCGTTCCAGTATTGGCGCAGAACACACAGACTTACAATTTCGGGTACAACCAGGAATTGCAGTCGGGCACGAATCTCTTTGTCGGGTTCAACAACGTCCGCATTACTACGAATGGTCCGTTTACAAATTACAGCCCATTGATTAATTCGCTGTTCCAGTTCCGGGTCAGCCAACCGTTGCTGCAAGGATTTGGTTTTCTGCCTACGACACGCTTTATTCGCATAGCCAAGAATAACCGGGAGATCTCGGACGTCGCCTTCCGGTTGCAAACAACCACGACGGTCGATCAGATCGAGAACATGTATTGGGACCTGGTTTTTGCGTACGAGAACGTGCGGGTGCAGAAGGAATCGCTGGCTTTCGCGCAAAAGACATTCTCGGACACGCAGAAACAGGTGCAGATCGGGAGCCTGGCGCCGATCGAAGTGGTGCGGGCGCAAAGTACAGTGGCAGCGGACCAGCAGAGTCTTATCACTGCTGAGAATAACCTGCAACTACAACAACTCCTGATGAAGAATGCTTTAAGCCGGACTCTTCAGGATCCTGTTCTGGCGGATGCCGAAGTGATACCCACGTCCACGATGAAGCTTCCTGAGCAGGAGCCCATCGTTCCTACGGAAGATCTTGTCAACGATGCGTTGAATCATCGTCCGGAACTAGCCGAATCGCGCATTGACCTACAAAACCGGGAAATCAATAACAAGGCGGTGCGAAATTCCATGCTGCCCACCTTGAATGCATTCGCTTATTACGGCGGATCGGGATTGGGAGGAGCGCAGAATCCGTCGAATCTGTGCGCGAATCAGAGTGCAACAATCCGGAGCTTGGGTTTCTGCTCAGGCCCGGACCCGGATTTCGGTAACCGCGCGCTGATTCCGGCTGTGGGCACCGCAAGCTATAACAGCGCCTTGAACGAACTCGTGAATTCAACAGCCCCGGACAAAGGGCTTGGACTCACGCTCAACATCCCAATTCGTAATCGCGATGGACAAGCCAACCAGGTTCGGGCCGAACTGGAATACCGCCAGGCGCAAATGCGGCTGCAGCAGATCGAAAACCAGATTCGAATCGAGGTCCGCAACGCGCAATTCTCGGTGACGCAAAACCGGGCGGCGGTGGATTCGGCTCGTGCTGCGGTTGAACTTGGACGTCAATCGTTGGAAGCGGAGCAGAAGAAGCTCGCGCTGGGCGCGTCGACCAGCACGCTAGTTTTACAAAACCAATCTGCATTGGCAACTGCGGAATCGACGTTGGTTTCGGCAATGGCCAATTATGAAAAGTCGCGGCTGGAGCTTGATCGGGCCACGGGACTGCTGCTTGATCACGTTGGCATCGTGATGGCTGATGCCGAGCGCGCCGAAGTGACACACGCGCCACATGTGCCGTATGTGGAACCACGCACCAATCCACAACCTGTCATGCCACCAGCGCAGACGACGCAACCGAATCAACAACAACCACCACAGTAGGCGATTGAGGAACTCGAGGCGCAGCTAAGCCTGTTGTCGTCAGTGCCTGCGCCTCCACAACATACGCGAGAAGAGTCTTTTCCGCTCATTGACCGCGTGTGTTGTGCCTCTCCTCTGCCATTGATAAATCTTTACAATCTTCTGCCCCTATAATTCTCGCCAGTTGTGAACGCGGAATTCTGGACGTTTTCGGAAGAACGCGGCATCCAATTGCGGTATCGAGCTGCACTAATTTTCGAGCTTACGTGTCCAAGGAGACAATTCAGATGCATTTCGATTGTAAAAATCGAAGAAATGTCAAGATCGCTGCACTGCTTGTGGCAGCCACAATCACCGTTCACATGGAGGCACAGACTTCTGCGCCCGCAGGTGCATCACAAACTTTGCCATCAGCACCGCAACGTCCGGTAGCGCAAACGGCGGCACAAGATTACTCGAAGGCGCCATCACAATTTCCTGATGTCATCGCGCCGTATAAGCCGCTGACCGTGCCACCGCCGAATCTGGGTAACACCGCGCGGGTTGATCAACTGATGCACAACGGCAAAATCCTGCTGTCGATCAACGATGCGGTGGCTCTTGCCTTGGAAAACAACTTGGATATCGTGTTGGCGCGGTACAACTTGAATATTGCGGACACCGATATCCTGCGGGCGAAGGCGGGATCCAACATTCTGGGTGTGAACACCGGAATCGTGCAAAACACGCCTGGCGGTGGCGTGGGTGGGCTAAGCGGAACTGTTGGTTCTGGCACTGGCGGGACCAGCGTTGCTGCTGGCGGCGTGGGTACGGGAACGAACGGCTTGGTGAGTTCGACTTTAGGTATCGGCTCGCCGATTACCAGCTTTGATCCGGTCCTGACTGGTACGCTGCAGATGGACCGGAACTTCCTGGAATCTACCAGCATCTTCACCCAAGTGCCAAACGGGGTAGCGAACACGAATACGGGGACTGCAAATTTTTCTTACTTACAGGGCTTTCACTGGGGTACAGATCTTTCGGTGGGCTTCAACAACACGCATGTAACCAGCAATAACAAAACCGTCACCTATACGCCGGCACTAAGTTCCGGATTTCAGGCGCGAGTAACGCAGAACCTGCTTCAGGGATTCGGGTTTCTGCCCAACACTCGGTTCATTCGTCTTGCCAAGAACAACCGCGAAATTTCTGACGTGGCGTTCCGCTTACAGGTCATCACCACCGTTGACCAAGTCGAAAACCTTTATTGGAATCTCGTCTACGCATACGAGAACGTCAAGGTCCAGCAAGAGGCGCTCGCCTTCGCTCAACGCACGCTGGAAGACAATAAAAAGCAGGTGCAGTTTGGAACTTTGCCGCCCATCCAGGTGGTAAGTGCCGAAAGCACAGTCTCGACTGATCAGCAGAATCTGATCCTGGCGCAAACCAACCTTGAACTGCAGGAACTATTGATGAAGAACGCCTTGAGTCGGAATCTTGTGGATCCGATCCTGGCGGGTGCGGAAGTCATTCCCACATCTACTATGGAACTACCAGCAAACGCGGCCGTCACTCCGACAGAAGACTTGATTAATGATGCGCTGGGGCATCGCGCAGAACTGGCGCAATCGCGCATTGACCTGAACAGCAGGCAGATTAACAACAAGGCGGTCCGTAATGCGATGCTGCCGACGCTGGCTCTTTATGCCTACTATGGCGGCTCGGGCATTGGTGGCGATATCAATCCTGCGGTTCCTGTTTGCGGCACCACAGGAGCCAGCGCCAATTTCTGCTTTGATTCCACTCGTGCCGCCCCGCCTTTTCGTGCCGGAAAGCCGGTGGGTTATGGCAGCACTTTGGATCAGCTCGTAACCTCAGTAGCACCCGATAAGGGAATTGGGCTGACGCTGAATATTCCGATTCGAAATCGCACGGCTGTAGCGGATCAGGTGCGAGCTGAACTGGAATACCGGCAGGCGCAAGTACGACTGCAGCAGCTCGAAAATCAGGTTCGGATCGAGGTACGAAACGCACAATTTGACGTGCAGCAAAACCGTGCGGCTGTGAATGCGGCCGAAGCAGCGACCAACTTCCAGCGACAAACGTTGGATTCGGATCAAAAGAAGCTGGCCGCCGGAGTGGGAACTCCGACCAGCGTGCTGCAGGATCAAGCGGCATTAACGTCTGCGGAGTCGAACCTCGTCTCCGCGGAGGCGGCTTACGAAAAAGCTGAGATTGAGATGGACCGCGCAACCGGACTTTTGTTAGAACATGCCGGAATCATTATGGCCGATGCTGAAAAGGGTGAGGTCACTCACATGCCCAATATCCCTTATGCGACGCCGCGTACGGATGTTCAGTCAGTCATGCCACAGCCGCAATCGGAACTGCAGGCGCCGATCTCGATGGAACCGCAGGCGAGCGGCTACTGAGTTATGGAAAGCGAGCACGCGAGATGGGGCTTGCGAATTGGAAAAAGGCGGACGAGGGCGCCCGCCCCATAACAATTTTCAAACCTAAGCCCCGGCTTGCTATGCTTTGCGCGTGAAACTCTCGGTTGTTCTTATAACGCAAGACGAAGAAGTTAATCTGCCTCGAACGCTTGAAAGCGTGATGCCGCTGGTGCGGGACGGGCGGGGTGAAATCATTGTAGTCGATTCCGGTTCAACGGATCGCACACTGGAGATCTCGCGGTCTTTTGGGGCGAAGATTTTCAGCGAAGCATGGAAAGGGTTTGCCGCGCAAAAAAATTCGGCCATGGATAAGGCGAGCGGCGAATGGGTGTTTCAGTTGGATGCCGATGAGGCTCTAGAGCCAGAACTGGCAAGCGAAATCGATAGAGCGCTTGATGACAACCCAACTCTCAATGGGTTCTGGATTCCTCGCAAGAATTTTTTTTTGGGCCGATGGATTCGCCACGGCGGTTTCTATCCAGATCTCAAGCTTCGCCTCATTCGCTGCAGCGCTGGCAAATTCGAGGAATACGGCGCTCATCCCACAATCAAAGTAAACGGCCCGACGGGAAGGTTGAAGCACGCGTTGGTTCACAACGCGTATCCCACACTGCGAGGCTACATCGATCACATGAACAGCTACTCGTCCTCAGGCGCGAGGGTCGCGTTCGAAAAGGGCAAGAGCGGTTTCAATCCCCTCGACATCCTCGTGCGCCCGTTGCTTACGTTCATCTACAACTATTTCCTTCGCGTTGGCTTTCTAGATGGGCGCGAAGGATTGCTCCTTCACCTTTATCACGCTGTTTACGTTTCCTGGAAATACGCCAAGGCATGGGAATTGGGACGGGTTGGGCAGCAACAGAAGGTTAGCCGCTAGTGGTTAGACGGAGGGTGGATTGAACCGGCGGCAGTCACATCCGGGTTGAATCGTTTAACACAATTTCTGCCGTCTTGTTTGGCAAGATAGAGAGCCTGATCGGCTTGCTGCAACAGTTCCTCAGCAGCAAGTTCTGGAAAGCAGTTGCTTACGGTCACACCCATGCTCAAAGTTATCGGAACACTTCCCACCATGGAAAGCGTCGGACTTTTTGATACCGACCAACGAAGCTGTTCGGCGCGGTGAAGGGCAGATTCCAAATTGCAGTTGGGTAAGACCAGCAAGAACTCTTCGCCTCCGTAACGACCGACGAGGTCATAGGGACGCAATTCGGCAACGAGTCGGCGGGCAACTTCTTTCAGTGCTTCGTCGCCGGCCGCATGGCCCAGTGAGTCATTGATCTTTTTGAAATGGTCGATATCTGCCAGGATAATCGATGCCGGATGGCCGATTCTGTGGCTTCGCGCAATTTCCCGTTTCAATCCGGCGACGATTTCTGCACGGTTGAGAAGTTTGGTAAGGAAATCGTGAGTGGCAGCGAAACGGAGGGATTGTTGCAGCTCCAGTATTCTTTTGCCCACCATGATGCGGGCCCTGAGTTCAGACGGATCGACGGGTTTTGCGAGATAGTCATCGGCTCCCGCTGCCATCGCTGTCAGCAGATCTTGTTTTTTGTCTTTGGCAGTAAGCATCACTATGTAGAAGTAGGTTCCATCCGCTCCGAGCGTACGAATCCTGCGACAAAGTTCGATTCCATCGATTCCAGGCAGCATCCAGTCGAGCAGCAGCAGATGGGGGGCGTCACATTTCTGGAGGGTCTCCCAAGCTTGCTTGCCGTCGGCTACAACCTGAAAATCCAATCCCCAGTCGTTCAGATAATTGGTTATCTGATATGTATCGATCAACGAATCTTCGACCAATAGAACGCTCATAGCCTGCTCCAGCAGAGTCAGCGAGATTTCGCGAGCGTCTCTTTGATGGTATCGAGGAGCGCTTGCGAACCGTGTTTCGCATCCAGTTTGGATTTCTCGAAGTACGCAGCTGCGCCGTCGCTTTTCAGTTTTTGTTCATTTTTATCCGAGAGACAACTCAGGACGATAATCGGGACATTCGCAGTGGCGGGATTGTGTTTGAGTTCCTGCAAAACCTCCAGACCGGCCAGCCGCGGTAAGAGCATGTCGAGCAAGACGACATCAGGTACATTTTTGATCGCAATTCGCAAGGCTTCCTCGCCATCACTCGCAGTCGTAACCTGATAGCCCGCTTTGGACAGAGTGCGCTCGGTTGCGACGCGCAGAAACTTGCTATCTTCGACCAGCAGTATTGATTCCATGAGTTTCTCAGCCTCCGGTGTTATGTCATGTGGCAAACAGCAGCCGAATCAGGCCTGCAGCAGCCATTCCGCCGGTTTCTCCTCGAAATGAAAGCCATAGCGCTGCCATGGTCCAGGGGAGGCGTCCTTACGTACCACGCGCGCTTTGCCTGCCAGACGCGGTTTGCTGCCAGTCAAGAAGATCTCGATCAAGGAGCCGACCACGAGTTTGCGTGTGCACGTGCACAGAAATCCAGTAGCGCTGACATCCTCGGTTTCCCCGAGTTCTTCGAAGGTATTGCCATCGGCGTCGGTGCCTTTGAGGCGCAATGGCACCTTCATGCGCACGCGCACTTCCGAGCGGCGCTCCGGACGCTCGGTATTCAACTCGGCCGCCAGTCGCTCTTTGAGCAGTTTGAAATCGATCGGCTTCTCGAAATATCCAGCGGCGCCCAGGGCCGCACAAAATTCTTTGCACTTGTTCCCAGCCTGACCGGTAATGACAAAGATGGGCACGTACGAGGTGTAGGTCAAAGCGCGAAAGCTCTGGCAAAGATCGAAGCCGGAGAACTTCGGCATCATCAAATCGAGCAGAATGGCGTCGGGCTTGTTCTTTAGTGCGATTCCCAAGGCCTGTTCCGGGTCCTCGGTATCGACAATTTCATATGTGTCGGAAAGGCGCATACGAAGCAAGTTACGCATCGAATTGTCATCATCAACCAGCAGTAGTTTCTTCACGGGTACCTCCAGAAGTTTGTGCGTTCTGCACGTTTGGCTCAGATCGCAATAGCTGGCGGATTTTGTCCGCCAACTTTTCACGGGTAAATGGTTTCGGAATAAAGTTGCTTCCCGGCGCGAGTACTCCTTGTCCAACTCCTTGGCCAGTGTGGCCTGACATATACAGGACGTGCATATCGGGGCGAGTAACCGCCAATTGTTCCGCGAGCGCCCGACCATTCATCCCGGGCATGACAACATCCGTTAGCAGAAGGTCAATGCCGTTGGTGAATTGGTTCGCGGCCTGCACGGCCTCTTTGCCGTTTGCCGCGGCAAGCACCGTATACCCCAGGGTCTGCAGGACGTTCACGGTTAAGTTGCGCAGGGCGGATTCATCCTCAACCACCAAAATCGTTTCGTGGCCTTGCCCCCCAGCTGCCGAAGCCGGCTTCTTATCTCGTTCGGCGATCTCCGATGTGCCGCTCGCCTGCGGAAGGTAAATCCTGAAGGTTGTGCCGGCGCCGGGTTCGCTGTGCACCTCGATGTAGCCATCACTCTGCTTAACAATGCCGTAAACCGTCGCCAGGCCCATGCCGGTGCCTTTTCCTTTTTCTTTCGTTGTGAAAAAAGGTTCGAAGACCCGCGCCTGGGTTTCGGCGTTCATGCCGATTCCGTTATCAGAAACGCTGAGCAGAACGTAGGGGCCGGGTTTCACCGGGTAGGAATATCGCCGAATATCCGCTTCGCTCATTTCGGTGTTTTCAGTCCGAATGGTTAACTTGCCGCCATTGGGCATGGCGTCGCGGGCATTGACGCACAGGTTCAGCAGCACTTGTTCAATCTGAGTTTGATCGGCGGTGATTTTGGCCAAGCCGGGTTCGAGACTGGTCTCGAGATCAATGTCCTCACCAATCAAGCGGCGCAGCATCTTCTCCGTATCGGAAACAATCATGTTCAAATCGATAATCTTCGGTTCGAGGACCTGTTGTCGGCTAAAGGCGAGCAGTTGGCGAATCAGAGATGCACCCCGGCGGCCAGCTGCCAGGATTTCGTCAACGCATGAGACTAAGGGATCCTTCGCGTCGAGCCGCTCGCGCAAAAGTTCGCTGTACCCGATGATGACCCCAAGAATGTTGTTGAAGTCGTGGGCGATGCCTCCCGAAAGCCGCCCCACCGCCTCCATCTTGAGCACTTGGCGAAACTGCTCTTCGAGCTTGCGACGATCTGTCACGTCCCGGTTGACGATCACCAAGTGGCCAAAGCGTCCGTGAGACTCAGTAATCATGCTCGCCGTGGATTCGAGGATTCTCCATGTACCGTCTTTGTGTCGCATCCGGTATTCAATCCGATGTCCGGCTCCAGTTTGCTGAAGCTCGATCGCGGCATTCTTGACGCGAGCCTGGTCTTCAGGATGTATCCAGTCGTAAGCAGAAGTTTGCTGCAGTTCTTTCTGGCTGTAGCCAAGGACTCGTTCGTAGGACGGACTGTTGTAAAGGCGTTTTCCTTGCGAGTCGACAACCGCGATCATGTCAGCGGCGTTTTCCGTAATGACCCGGAACAGTTCCTCCCGCTTCAGCAGTTCCTTGCGCATGCGGAAGATTTGCAGCTGCTGATAGATCACGTAAACATCAAAGAGCAAAACCAATCCCAGAAGGCCGCGCACCGGATGATTCAGCAGCAGAGAATTCAGATCCTCCTGCTGCACTAACGGGACGACATAGGACACCAACCCAAGGGTAAGCAGCAGAATGATGAGAATCGCCGAAGACCAGAGCCACCATTCGCGATGCTCAATCTTCAGCATTCCTGCAAGCAGTGGCCGTCCCGGACCAGACTCGCTCTTCGTCGTAATTGACGGTGTTCCCATACTGAGGATTATCAGGGCACCTGGTGTGCCATACGGAGTTGGTGGCGATGGGTCGGGACGTATTGAGCTGCATAGACTTAGCAGGTTCGCAATTTGCGGGCTCCAGGTTCGAGATGTGCCTTTGTTCTAGGGGCGGAAATGTGTCTACAAGACAGACATTAGGGAACGCTTAGTGTGCGCGGCTACGGAAGTAACTTACTCCACGTAACCGATTGGCTCATTCCGAAATTGGAACAAGCTTTGTCATTCATTTCCGGTTTTCCGGAAAACGGACAATTCTGGTGCCTACACACGAAATGCATAATTCCATTGATTTTTGCGGGCCGGGAGGTGTAATAGGAGTTACCACAGCAAAACCTGCCGGCGTGCTTCGCGAGCCTAGTTTCTCGGCAGGTTGAGGTGTCGAAGCCGCCCTCATGAGTGATTCGAATCTCAAGCTATTAGCGGTTGATGATGATCGGGACCACCTGAAATTAGTGAAGGAAGCGCTGCGGCGTGACAACCTCGAAATCGAGACCGCAGATGGCGCCGAATCGGGATGGGAACGTTTCCAGAAATTGCATCCGCGCATCGTGTTGCTTGATCTCGTCATGCCCGACGGCAATGGCATGGATTTGCTGGACCGGATGATTGCTGCGGACCCGGGAGTGGATGTAATTTTGATGACCGGCCACTACTCCACCGAATCCGCCGTACAAGCGATTCAGAAGGGTGCCTGTGATTACCTGACCAAACCGCTCGATCTGCACCGCCTCCGCAGCCGGGTCGCCAGCCTGATTACCGAGGCCGAACAGCGCCGCAAAACCTTGCAACTGGATCACGAACTGGTCGATATGTATCAGTTTGAAGGCATCGTGAGTCGAAGTCCTCTGATGCTCGACGTTTTTGCCAAAATCCGCCGGGTGGCTCCGCACTTCAGGACGGTTCTCATTACCGGCGCGACTGGTAGCGGCAAAGAACTAGTGGCAAGAGCTCTGCATCGTTTGAGCCCATCAGCGTCCTCGCAATTTGTGGTGTGTAACTGCGCGGCCCTTGTCGACACTTTGCTTGAAAGTGAGCTATTCGGGCATGTCCGAGGGGCGTTCACGGGCGCGATTCAGGACAAGCCCGGGGTATTCGAATACGCAAATGGCGGCACGGTTTTCCTCGACGAAATAGGAGAACTGTCCCCTGCGGGACAGGCAAAATTACTGCGGGTGTTGCAAGATCACAAAGTTCAGCGGGTGGGTTCTCCGGCCACACGTAATGTCGAGGTGCGGGTCGTGGCAGCGACCCATCGAGACCTCCGCGCCATGATCGCGGAGAATCAGTTTCGAGAGGACTTGTATTACCGTCTGGCAATGGTTGAAATCAGCTTGCCCCGGCTATCCGAGAGACGTGAAGATTTACCGCTGCTGCAGCGGTATTTTCTGCAAAAGTTTTCAGAGCAGTATCATAAGCAAATTTCGGGAATCACACGCCGCGCGCAGGCGCGCATGCTTAGTTACCCATGGCCTGGAAATGTGCGCGAGTTCGAAAACGTCATTGGGAATGCATGCATGATGGCAGAAGGCCACACCATTGACATCGATGATCTGCCGGAGAATATGCGTTCCGGCGCGGCTCCGGGACCGGCTGTGGACGAAAGCCTGCTGTCCCTCGAAGAATTGCAAAAACGCCATGTTCTTCGGGTTCTGGAGCGGGTGGATGGGAACAAAGCGCGAGCCGCCGAGATTTTGGGAATAGCGCGCGCGACCGTATATCAGATGTTATCCAAATGGAAACTGGAGGATTCCAAGGATACCGTTCAATAGGTGTAACGGCATTGGCTTACTCCTGAGACGCGACGTAGTATGTGTCCAAGCAATCGGGACACAAGATCTGTTCTACGACCCTGGGCGGGTTGGCTACGTACTCGGGGACGAAATCCCACTTCTGCGCTCTCCCGGTCCGACGAGAACGCCTGCAATTGCAACACACAGTGATGCAACCCGTGTCCGCCACGTAATTGTGTGAGCCCGGCCTGACTATCTTTTCATGCGCACGTTTAATGACGAGCGTATGCCGAACCAAGAACCAGCCGCCTAGAATCGGATCAACTCTCATCTTGTACCGCCTGAACTCGTGGGCGCTGGAACATTCGTAAACATGTTCCCAAAGTTCATTACCAGATTGGACCAGACGGAATCCATTGGCATAGAAGGGGTGCAACACAGTTGGAATGGCCTTAAGCAGCGCTTGGCCGGCGAGGGCGTTTAGAGCCAGTTCCGGAGCTCCATTGGCGAGGGCGAATGCGTCCCAAGCAGGATTGCAATACACGAACCGTAGTTGCTCATCAAGAACGTAGCTCACCGAGGTTAGCGGCTGAAGCGACTTGATAAGCGACGCGAGTTCGTCGCGAAAAGCGGCCGTCAACTCCTGGACGGTATTGCAGCCAGTCCTTTCAAGTGCTCGCGTGGTCATTTCGGTGCTCCCACCCGGATTCCTTGATTCCCAAATGTTTTCCAGCTCAGAAACCCGCATACGCAGGAACTGCAAGATTGATGCCAACCATCTGACGCCCGTTTTTTTGAAGCTTACGGCGAGGCTGGGTTTCAATCTGTCGGGAAACTGGACTTGCGTCCGGCTCGCAAACGCCGACGCACGCCCCAGGCATCGGACTGTGCAAAGAGTTACTCATGATTGAGGTTTTCCATCATTCGGACACAATTCTGTCGCGTAGACACACGCTAATTTCTTAATCCCCATACTTACAAGCACTTAGAGTGGCAAGAGCATTGCCGTCTTGGCTAATGGGAGCAGGGCTGGATTAGAGAGGACTTATGAAGCGCACTCTTAAATTAGTGATTGGTTTGGCAGGGATGACATTCTTCTGTTCTTGGTGTACCGGTCAACAGAGTGGATTTGCTGACTACAGTTCACTGTCCACGGGTGCCAATATCCAACCCGTACCATCTGGATCGGCAGCCTTAGTTAGCTCTCCCCAAAACGGAGCAACGCGGGACACGGGATCGTTTTGGCCTCGTGCTTACGCTTACGGAGGATTGGGACTGAGTCATGGGGCAGGATACTCGCCGGCCGCGGGGATATTCGGCTCAGGAGTGGACATCGACAACAGTCATTTCTTGTTCTTAGCTGAGGGCTCAATTCAAAATGCCCATAAGCTGGACTCTGGAACCGGTGCTGAGTACGCACTTCAAGCTCGATCTTTCGCCAGGGCAGCAGACGGTTGGTACTTCGGCGGCGGAGCGCAATGGAGCAAGCTCAGCACGAGTGAATACGCGAAACAAGCCTGGAGACCAACGTTCGGCGGCGGCAAAGACATTATGCGCGAGAATTTCTCGATGCGTGCGCAAGCTGTCTATATCCTGCCGGGAACGGATCACCTGAATGCGGTGCAGGGTCCGGAAATCGGCTTGTGGTTACCATCTCCCGCTTCAAAGAGTCATTTCTTTTATCGGCAGACAGTCGGCGTTTATGAGTTCCACCAAACGTCTGTACCGGGGAATTCAGGGACGAACGTTCGCATGGCCTCTACATTCGTAAGCCTGACCGCGATGTACCGGTTCTAACGAACAAGCAGAGGAGAGGCGAGGTTCAAGGGGTACGAGAGTGTCTTCCCGCCGAAGACGAGCCGCCTAATTCCCGTTCAGGACAATAGCATGCCAAAACGAGCGTCCAGACGCACAAGCGGGCTTTAGTCGCAAAGAATTGGGCACATCCAATAGACGATGAAACTTTGATGTCTTTGGTGCGTGCAGGTTGGCCAAAAAACCGAGTTGGTTGTGAATTGGCGTCGCACAGTTGCGGATGGTTCGGCTTTATGCGTTAGCGGCAGCAAGGCGCCTGCGGATCAGGATTGCAGTGGCAAAAAGGGCGATGAAAACTCCGGCCATGAGCATAAACCAGCCCCAATATTGGATGGGGTGGCGTAAGACGCGAATCAGATGGCGTCCGTAAAGCTCACCGACGATGGCAACTGCTGAGTAGCGGAAGCCGCGAGACAAGGCAACGATGGCTACATACTTGCGTGTTCCATAGGTGTTGGACGCACCTGCGGCCGCGAAAAATACGCTGGTGGGCAAGGGGAAAGGAATCGCAGTCGAAGCGACCAAGGCCCCCGTCCCCCACCGATCGAAAAGTTTCAGCAGCTTAGGAACTCGCTGCTGGCCGAACTTGCTGTCGAGGTATGCTCTGCCGGCTCTGCGGGCTAGCTTGAACGTGATCAACGCGCCAATGACCGATCCTGCTGTGGCCGCGATAGCGCATTCGTACCACGGGTTCCGATGGGTTAGAACGAGAATGACAATGAGAATGTCAGGACCACCAAAAGTGGGCAATGGCGTGCTGTCCAGAATTGCGAGTGCAAAGAGGCCGAGCACGCCAAGGTGGCGAAACACCGCTAAGGCGCTACTACGGCGTCTTCTGACCGGCCTAGCTAACAGCTCGAGGTATGTCATTCCGGCGATGTTGAGTTGGGATCCTGGTAAAAGAGAGAGGATAGCAGCAGGATATGCGGAGTTCAGAGCCAGTTTGTTAACAATCGTGGATCATGGTTTTCCTACGCCTTCATGTTAGGCTGACCCTTCGCTGAATGAAACTCCCGCTCTACCTTCACAGTCTCATTTGCGTGTTGCTAGGTCTCACACTGACCGACTGCGGGGTACCGGGTCTCCCTAGACCGCCTTCCTTGGATTTACCGCAGCCGGTTTCGGACTTGCGCGCAGTTCGCAAGGGCGACACAGTCTTTCTCGCCTGGACTGTGCCCAGCGAAACGACCGATGGTGTGAAGATAAGGAAGCTGGGATTCACTCGCATCTGCAGAAAGCCCGATGCAAGAAGTCGCGATTGCACGAATTCAGCAGGAACTGTGGGTCCGCCACAACCTGCTGAAGAGGCCCACGGAAAGAGCTCTGCGACTGAAAAAGTCACGGCAAGCTACACAGAGCAGGTTCCGAAGGCACTTCTCGGCAACGATCCTGCTGCAGAACTCTTCTACGCGGTCTCTGTGCTCAATCAAAATGGCCGAAGTGCCGGGCTGTCGAACGAAGTAGCGGTTCCCGCGATAGTTGCACTACCACCGCCTACTGACTTCCGCGCGGTGGTTACTGCAGCGGGAATTCTTTTGAGCTGGGATGGATTTTCCCAAACCGCAGACACCCAGGAAATGCGGCACCTTTATCGGGTGTACCGTCGCGAATTGGGCACGAATGTTGACACTGTCGTCGGCCAGGTAGCATTCATGAGAAACGATACCTATTCTCTCGCGGATCACAGTTTTGAATGGGAGAAGACCTATGACTATCGCGCTACTGTGGTCCAAGTGATCCATGTCGACGCAAAACCCGAGCAGCAGTTCGAGGGAGATGACTCGGCACCCCTGCGTCTTTTTGCGCACGACATTTTTCCGCCAGCGGTACCCAGTGGCTTGCAAGCAGTGTCCTCGGGACCTGGGCAGCAGCCATTTATGGACTTAATCTGGACACCGGATACTGATGCAGATCTCGCCGGGTACAACATCTATCGACGCGAAGCGGGAACATCGGAGCAGAAGATCAATTCCGAGTTGATAAGAACACCCGCGTTTCGAGACAGCAATGTTCTGCCAGGACATACTTATTTCTATTCGGTCTCGGCAGTGGATGTACGAGGAAATGAAAGCGCACGCTCAGCGGAAGCTAGCGAGCCGTTGCAATAAGTCGGAAGGTTAGACGCGGCCTGCGCCTTTGTCCATGGCGGCATTGGCCAGGCGATCTGCGTCCTGATTCTTGCCCCGAAGCACGTGGATGATAGAGAACCAATCGAGTTGACGAATTAGCTGCCGAGCCCGCGCGTGAAGATCTCGCAGCGTTGGATTCTTCACCTTGTAGATACCGTTGATTTGACGTACCAGCAACTCTGAATCACTAATGACCTTCAGCGCCTTGGGGCCATGTTGAACCGCGTACTCCAGAGCTGCGATTAGCGCCTGATATTCAGCGAAGTTATTCGTCTGATGTCCTAGATATTCGCTCAGTGTTGAAACTTCACGGCCGGATTCATCCTGAATGACAACTCCGTAACCGGCGGGACCAGGATTACCTCGCGCGCCGCCATCGGTGTAGGCCACGAGGTGACGTTGCGGGAAGTTTTGATGGTGCTGCGGGAAAAGCTGCCCGGACGCACTGGAGTGTGGAGGCATGAACTGAGTTTACACAGAAAAGCAGTTCCCAGATGTTGGTTCTCAGTTCTCGGTCAAATCACTTCAAATAACGATCGAACCAGGCGATGGTGCGATCCATGACGTCGCGTTGGTGGTCGGGCTGAATGAAGGAATGTCCTTCGCCTGGATAGATTACAAGTTCGGTCTTTATGCCAAAGGTTTTCAGGGCGTGCCAGAACTCCTGAGATTGCGGCGCAGGACATTCGCCATCACGCTCGCCCACAAGCACAAGCGTAGGGGTTTTTACGTTCTTAATGAAATTGATAGGAGCACTCTTCGCATAAACTGCGGGATCGTCGTAAACAGAAGCCCCAAAGTAGGGAATCATCCACTCGTCGATGTCATTTTCTGCGTAGTAGCTGAGCCAGTCGGCAATTCCGGCTCCGGCCACCGCGGCACGGAAGCGGTTGGTTTGCGTGACCACCCACATGCTCATGAACCCACCGTAACTCCAACCGGTAAAGCCGACGCGGTTTTTGTCGATCGGCATAGTGCGTTCAACCTCGTCGACGCCCGCCAGAATGTCGCGAAGATCACCATAGCCAAAATCTTTGACATTGCCCTGTGTGAATTTTTCTCCTTGGCCAAAACTGCCGCGCGGATTTGCATACAGCACAAAATAGCCATGGACAGAGAGTTCGTAAGTATTGAAGAAGCGGTAAGGCCAGGACGATTCGGCTGCACCGGCCGGCCCTCCGTGGGCCACCACGATCATCGGATACTGGCGACCCTGGTCATATTGCTTGGGATACATCAACCAGCCTTGGATGGTCATACCATCGCTGGTCCAGTGGATACTCTTCATTTCTCCCCAGTCGGGATGGATCTTCTGATTTGCGTGCGTGATCTGCTGCCACTGCCCTATAGGGCCAGCCCAGATTTCTTGAGGGTGCTGCGAAGTGTTGTATATCGCCGCAGAACTGCGACCATCGGCTGCAAGCGAAATATTTGTGGCCGCGAAGCTCGTACTTTTCAAAACGCCTGGTTGTTTCCAGACCTGCGAAATTCTCTCCCCAGAAACTTCAAGCGTGGAAACACCGACCTCGCCATCGATGTTCTCGGCAAACAGAATTGTGGCCGGAGTTTGCCAATGCAGAGCTGATGGCGATGATTCTATGCCGGGAGTAATATCGCGAGCAGACCCGCCGCCGGCCGGCACGACGAAGATGTCACCGCCGATCACGCCTTCGTCGCTCATCAAACCTTCGATGAAGGCGATCGATTTCCCGTCGGGCGACCAGCGCGGCTCGGCGATCTGCAACTTCGGCCTATGAATTGGAACTAACTGTCCGCCAGTCGCAGGCATCGTGTACAACTGGGCCACATACCAGTTCGCATCGCCCGCGCCCCTGGCGGCAAGAAGCGCGAACGTCTTGCTGTCGGGGGACCAATCGTATTCGTAAACGTACATCTCCGGCGGCGAAATCTGGCGTAAGTTGCCGGACCCAGCATCAATGACGGCAAGCCGTTGCTCATAAGTCTTTTCCGCGATAACGCCCGTTTCTGGCGCCATGGGCATTAGCGGGTTGGCACGTGGAGCGTTCTCGGTAAGCAAGAACGCGATACTTTTGCCATCTGTCGACCAAGCAGGATCCGCCATGGCACCAATGACCGCAGTGAGCTTGCGCGCGGAGTCTCCCTGAATGTCGGCAACATAAAGTTGGGCTTGGTTATGGTCCTCCGCGTCCGAGAGGAACGCGATGCGGTTGCTATCGGGTGACCAGGCAACGTGATCTTCGTTGAAGGAATTGCCAGTACCGGCGCTAATGCGGCGAGGCTTAGAGTTTGACGGGTTCAGATCTTGTACATAAATCGATGTGCCACCCTCGCTGTCGGAATCTTGTACCCAGGCCACCCGAGTGCCATCAGGTGAGATCGCCGCCTGATGGAAACTACGCACCAACGTGTTTTCCGCGTATGTCCATGTCCCCGCCGACAACGCGATGGCGATTGGGACTGCCGACCAATTCATTACGAATCGTTTCATGAAGCGCCTCTCCGGAGTGTGAGGATATCAGGAACCGCAGCCGGACTGAGTGCCAAAACCTGATACGTATGTCAGCAGGTGCAAATTCCCTGAATCTGCCTGAGCACGTAAGATAGTAAGGTGCGCAAGCTTTGGGACAATCCGAATGACATGGGCACGGCAATTCTCGGCGGAAACTCCAGCGACGTGACGGCGATTGTGGCCAAGACGGTCCTAATCGGAAACGTGAAAATCACGCCCGCAACTGTTCTGGCTCCGATGGCCGGGGTCACGGATACGGTGTTCCGCCGCTTTATTCGCAACCTCGGAGGTTGCGGGTTGATCATGACCGAATTCACATCTGCAGATGGAGTGCTTCGTGCCAAGGATAAAAAGGCGAAGCGATACCTGCACTTTTATGAGGACGAGCACCCCATCTCTGCGCAGTTGTTCGGGAGCAACCCAGAGGTGATGGCCGAGGCCGCTCGAATCGTCGAAGGCCTGGGATTCGATGTTGTCGATTTAAACCTCGGCTGTCCCGCAAAGAAAGTTGTCAAATGCAACGGTGGTTCAGGGTTATTGCGAGACCTACCGGCGATTGGGAAGATCCTCGAAGCCGTGCGCGCCGCGGTGAAGATTCCTTTCACGGTGAAGTTTCGTGCGGGATGGAATGATCAGGAAATCGTCTGCGTGGAGCTTGCCAAAATGGCCGAGGATTGTGGTCTGTGCGCTGTGGCTCTACACGCTCGCACTCGCGAACAAGGTTATAGTGGCCAAGCTCGATGGAATTGGATAGGAGCAGTGAAGAACGCAGTGAAAATTCCGGTGATTGGCAATGGCGATATCCGCACCCCGGAAGATGCTTGCAGCATGGTTGCGCAAACCGGCTGTGATGCGGTCATGATCGGTCGCACCGCGCCATCAAACCCCTGGATCTTTCGCCAAATTGCACAATATTGTGCACGGTTCGCGGATGCTCCTGTGGGAACAGGCGCGTTGCCCGTCCAGGCCGAGCGCAGCTCGACAGCCTCGAAACCTTACGACGAGCCTAGCGAGTACGACCGTTACCAAATGATTCGCACTTACTTTCAGATGCTGATCGAAGAAGAGTTACCAGATGCGGTGGGCAAGATGAAACAGTTTGCCTCCTGGTTCACGCACGGCGTACCGGGTGGGGCACATTTGCGGAAAGCCATTTACGACTCGAAGAGTGCGCCGCGTGTTCTCTCGGAAGTGGAAGGCTTTTTCGAAAAACGATTGCAATCGCAGCTAGCGTGCACCAAATAAAGAACT
>Ga0335077_10002650_pt1 | contig 21454 bp, 17 predicted proteins | sample Lox_Sample_31_FD_207151 | JGI IMG/M metagenome (GOLD analysis project Ga0335077, IMG submission 207151) | Soil microbial communities from Loxahatchee National Wildlife Refuge, Florida, United States - Lox_Sample_3.1 | ecosystem: Environmental > Terrestrial > Soil > Wetlands | place: USA...
ACCGAACGCCGCGCCGCCTTGCCAGCCTGGCTGCACACCTACAACAATCACCGCGGACACACCGCACTCGGCGGCCACCCACCCGCCAGCCGCGTCCCCAACCTGTCAGGTCAGTACAGCTAGCCGGGCACCAGGTGCTGGGCGCGATGCGCGATGGCAACGACGCCCACGGCCATCAGTCCGAGGGCGATGACCTCGCCGGCGATACCGGCGGCGGTGCTGCTGAGGTCCTCGCCGAGCCAGATCTTGCCCAGCGCTACCGAGATGACCGGGTCGCAGACGGTGATGATGGACAGCACCGGCGCGAGCAGGGTGCCGGACTGGAACGCGTTCTCGTTGAGCAGGAAGCCGAGCGGGCCGACGATGGCAAGCGCGTAGATGGGCCAGTCTGAGAGGAGCGCGCCGATGCCTGCGCCGACGTCCGAGATGACGAGCTTGACCAGGAACGCGGCCACCCCGTAGCAGATGCCGCACGCGAGCGCCAGGGCGAGCGGCCGGTACGTGGACTGCCGTCCGGCCAGCGCGAGGCAGCCCGCGAGGGCCCCCGCCAGCGCTGCGCCCAGCGGGAGTACCGTCAGGAAACTGACGCTGGCCCCGCCGGGTGACGGGTTGGCGATGATCAGGAATCCGGCGATGCCGGCGGCGGCGCCCACGACGCCGCCCAGAAGTATCGGGTCAAACCGGCTGTGCAGGTACGAGTTGATCAGCACGGCGAAGATCAGGCCGCAGGCCAGCAGCGGCTCGACGAGCGCCAGCGGCCCGTACTTCAGGGCGAGCACCTGCAGCGCGAACCCGAGCAGCGTGCCGCCGATCGAGGCCAGCCACAGCGGCCGCCGCATCAGGTCAAGGAAGATCCTGGGCGATAGCGCCTTGCGCTGTTTCACCTGCTTCGTACTGTGCTGGTCGGCCACCGACGCGACACCGAACATGAGCGCCGCGGTAACGCCGAGCACGATCGCCAGCACAGGAGACAACTGACTGCCCACCCCCAGGCCCGCTGTCGTGATCGGCGCCGAACTCGGCATATGCCCCGTCCGGGCATGATCAATGCCGGGCTGAACCTACCCGTGGTTCCCGGCCCTGATCCGTCAGCGCCGGGAACCGGGCGCGGTATGGGCGGCAGGTCTTCCGCCCCCGGCGGCCGCCAGGGGAGCATGGACGTGCGCCGGTCCCGGCGATGCGGTGATGGCGGCAGGAGGGTGGCCGGCGTGGACGAGATGACGAGCAGGCTGGAGATCCGCGAGGTCATCGAGCAGTGGGTCGTGTGGCGCGACGCGGGCGACTGGGAGCGCTTCGCCGGCGTGTGGCACTCCGACGGCTACATGACGGCGACGTGGTTCCAGGGCAGCTTCGCGGACTTCATCGAGGTGAGCCGGAAGGGCTTCGAGGCCGGCGTGCGGATCCTGCATTTCCTCGGCGGCAGCGCCATCGACGTGTCCGGCGACCGCGCCATCGCCCAGACGAAGATGACCATCACCCAGCGCGCGGCGGTGCACGGCACCGAGGTCGATGTCGTCTGCACCGGGCGGTTCTACGACTTCTTCGCCCGCCGGGACGGAAGGTGGGCCATCGTGCGCAGGCAGCCGGTCTACGAGCGGGACCGGATGGACCCGGTCGACCCGGCGGCGAGCGTCACGCTGGATGCCGCGAGGCTGAGCCGTCTTCCGTACGGCTACCGTCACCTCGGCTATCTGCAGACCGAGCTCGGCTTCGACGTCAGGACCGGGCTGCCGCAGCTGACCGGCGATGCCGTCAGCCGCCTGTACGCCGAGGGCGCGGCGTGGCTGGCCGGCTCGCCGCAGCCCGGCGTCCCGCTCTGAGCGGCTCGCTCTCGGCCCGGTCCTGCCGGGTCAGAACTTGCGCCGCAGGTCCGAGGCGACACGCAGCCGTTCCCCGGCCATGTGCAGGGCCGCCGCGCGCGGGGTCATGCCCTGCCGGCGGATGCGCTCGAGCAGTTCGGACGTGGTGTCGCGGATCTTCTCCTCGATTTCAGCAAACGCCTCCGCGTGGCCGGCCCCGCGGTACTCGGCCGCGCCGCAGATGACACCGCCGGCGTTCGCGACGACGTCCGGGACGCAGAGCACGCCGCGCTCGGCGAGCTCGGTTTCCGCCGCCGCGGTCAGCGGAATGTTGGCGCCCTCGAGCACGACTCGCGCGGAGATCTTGCCGGCGTTGTCGGCGGTGATCACGTCGGGCTGCGCGGCCGGGACGAGGAGGTCACAGTCGAACGCCAGGATGTCGTCACGCGGCACTGCGGAGCCGCCGGCGAACTCGCCCGCGGAGCCGCCGGAGCGCTTATGCGCGCCGAGGGCAGTGACATCGAGCCCGGCCGGGTTCCATGTCGCGCCGCGGATGTCGGAGACGGCGATGATCGTTGCGCCGCGCTCGGCGAGGAACCGGGCGGTATGCCAGCCCACCGCTCCCATGCCCTGGATGATGACGCGCGCGCCGTCGAGCCGGAGCAGGCCGGCCTCGTCGAGGACATCGGCGCAGACCGCCAGCCCGTAACCGGTCGCGCCGAGCTCGTCCAGCGGGACTCCGCCCAGGGCGCTCGGCAGCCCTACGGCCCGGCCGATCTCGTCCCGCACGTAGGCCATGGACGTCTCGCTCGTCCCCATGTCGGGACCGGGGATGTAATCGGTCAGCTGGCGCATCGCGCACGCGAAGGCCCGCATTGCGCGCTCGTGATCGTCGCCGGTCAGCGCCGGGGACACGATGCCCGCCTTCGCGCCGCCGTGCGGCAGCCCGGCCAGCGCGTTCTTAATGGTCATGGCCCGCGCCAGGCGGGCAACCTCGCTGGCGCTGATCTCCGGCCGCATCCGGACGCCGCCGATCGCCGGGCCCAGCGCGACGTTGTCGATGACGACGACCGCATCGAGCCCGGTACGCAGCCGCAAGAACGTGACCATGGCAGGGCCGAGCGCGTCGACGACCCAGCCTTCATGTCCGGTCTGCACCTGAACCACCTGCCTAACCGCAGCACGCGGGCGCCCGCGTCGGGCCCCGCAAGACTGAGTGTGGACACAGTGCGTGACCAGCCCCAGAGCCGTAGGTCCCGCTTCGCCGGGCACATCGCCCCCGGGGTCGGCTACGCAGAGATCGGGCCGCTGGTCACCGGGCGGAGGTCCGAGACCGAGGCCGGGTGAAGTGATCGGACATCTTTGCCCATTTTCGGCCGTAGTCGGGGGCATCCGGCCGGGCGCCTTCCATGACGTGTACCGCCTTCACCCGCATTCCGCGCAATCCGCGAACTCCGCCCGCCACACCGGCCCGGCGTCGGCGGCTGGCGCGCCGCCGGCAATCATGCCCGGATGGCACGCGTACAGACTCTGCCCGGTCCACCGCCTGCCGCCCCGGCCGTGAGCCGAGACCGCAGACCCTGGCCGCAAGGCCCGCTGGCCGGGCGATATGCAGCCGCTGCGGCGATGGTCATCCTGTTCCTGGTGCCTTACCTGGGCCTGTCCGGCGCGCTCCAGCCACTCACGCCGCTCATTTCCGCTCAGCTGCACATGAGCCCGCAGACGCTCGGGCTGACGGTGGGCCTGGCCAATGCCGGCTACGCGGTCGGCACGGTGCTGGCGGTGCAGCTCGCCCAGCTCCTGCCGCAGCGGCGGCTGCTCCTTGTGTACGCCAGCGGCCTCGCGATCGGCTCGGTGCTGGCAGCATCGGCGGCCGGTCCGGGGATGTTCATCGCCGGCCACATCCTGCAGGGCCTGTTCACCAGCATGCTGCTGATAGCGGCAGCGCCGCCGCTGTTCCTCGGCTTCCCGGCCGCGAAGCTGCGCTGGACTGCAGTGATCTTCAACCTGTGCGTTTTCGGCGCGGTCGCGGCGGGTCCGCTCATCGGTGGCGCGCAGGCGTCCTTCCATGCCTGGCGGCCCTTGTTCTGGATTGTCGCGGGCGTCGCCGCGCTCGGCCTGCTCATGTCGCTGCTGACGTTCCAGGACGCACCGCCCGCCGACCGCGCCGCGCCGCGGGACGGCCTGGCGATTGCCCTGGCGACGGCCGGCTCGGTCTCGGCGTTCTGGGGCGCCTCCGAGCTGCTGACGCACCGCTTCCTCGACCCGGTCGCGATCATTCCGCTGCTGGCCGGGCTGGCACTGATCATCATCTTGTGGATCTACCAGTACCGGTCGAGCCGTCCGCTGCTGACCGTGCGCGCCCTGGCCAGCACCATCCCGGTGACCGGGATCGTCGTCGCGATCTGCGCGGCGGCGGCCGCCACCTCGGCCGTCGGCCTGACCGCGACGATCCTCGCGCCGCACTACGCCCCGCTGCGCGCGGGAGAGCTCTTCATCCCCGAGCTGGTCGCGGCCGTCGTCACCGCGCTGGCGTTCGGGCTGGTATTCCGCACCCGCCTGATCCACTACTACGCGCTCACCGGCCTGCTGTTCCTTGCCGCCGGGATCGCGGTGCTGCGGGTCGCGATCCCGCCCACGTCGGCGCTCGCCCTGGCCGGCTCGGGACTGGTGGGCGTCGGCATCGGTGCCTCGGTGACGCCCGCGCTGTTCCTCGCGGGCTTCTCGCTCCGATCGGCGTCCATCCAGCGCGTGTTCGCGATCCTCGAACTGCTGCGGGCGGTAGCCGCGTTCATGATCGTGCCCATCCTGCTGCACTTCGCGACGACTCTGACCGGCCAGGCAACACCGCAGCTGAGCACCGCCCTGTGGATCTGCTTCGGGCTGTCGGTCGGCGCCGCGGTAGTCGGTATCGGCCTGTACCTGCTCGGCCGGGTGCGTCCGCCGGCGCCCGCGCTGGAACGGTGGATGGGCGGCCAGGAGCCGGCCTGGGATTCCCCGCCGCTGCTCGCGGCCCTCCGCCGCCGGGCCGCGGCAGCCTACGCCGCCCGGCCGGCTCTCGCGGCGGCTGGCGGCGGCGCCGGCGCCGGCGCCGGACCCGCGGTTGCCGTGCCGCCGCACCCGGTTCGCCGGGGCGTGGAGGTCGGCCCGGTGCTGATCGCCTATGACGGCTCGGACCTGGCGAAGGCGTCCATCATCGAGGCTGGCCATCAGCTGCCGCGCCGGCGTGAGGCCCTCGTCATGACCGTCTGGCGGACCTTCAATGTCGGCTTCACGCCAGCGCCAGGCGCGCAGTTCGATGCCGCGTGTGCCGACGACGTCAGGCAGGCCGCCGAGCAGACCGCGGCCCGCGGTGCGGCCCTGGCCGACGCTGCCGGGTTCCGCGCGCAGTCGATAGCCGTCAGGGGAACTCCGGTCTGGAAGGCCGTCATCGAGACCGCCGACGAGCAGGACGCGAGCCTCGTCGTGCTCGGCGCCTATCGTCGCACGGGGCTGAGCGGGGTAGTGGCGGGCAGTGTGGCGGGCGACGTTGCCACCCGGTCCGATCGTCCGGTGCTGATCATCCGCGAGCGGGACAGCGCCGATGGCCAGTCAGCTCTCGAGCCGGCGGCGCTCGCGGGCGCGACCAGCGGCGCGACCACGCCCGGGGCCCCGACCCGTCCCGCGTAACGATCCGCGTCCTGCCCGCGAAGAGCAGGCTGGGTATCCGGGTGGCGCCGCGGGGCTGATCGTCGTGAGCCGAGCGCGAGGCGCGCGTCCCGGTAGCGCACACGCTGCGACGACATGGGGGCCGGCTACATGCACGACACAACACGGCTGAGGATTCCGGGCCGGCAGGCGCGCGGTTTGCGATTGCCTGCTCACCGCATCCGCCATATCGCGGGCATCGCCGGATGCGCGGCAGTGCTGCTCGGTCTGCCAGGCCAGGCCGGCGCCGCGGCACGGCTGCCGGCCGCGAAGACGCTCACTGTCAGCAGCCTGCAGGACACCGGTACCGGAACCCTGCGGTGGGCGATCTACGCGGCCAACGCGTCCGCGCCGGGCACGAGCGTCGTGATCGACTTCGACGTCGCGGGCGTCATCACGCTGGACACGGCCCTGCCCGTGGTCGCCGCGGACACGAAGGTGGACGGCCTCACCGCGCCGGGGCACACCGCCGGCGGCCCGCCGGTGGTGGCGATCGACTGCAACGGGCAGCGCGGCCTTGTCTTCGGCCCGGGCGCGGCCGGCTCGCAGCTGCTCGGTCTCGCCGTGGGTCGCGCCCGTGGCGCCGGGGTGACGCTGGCTGCGAGCCGGGTGACCGTCACCGACGACTACATCGGGGTTGACCTCAAGGGGCACGCGTTCGGCAACCGCGGCCCCGGCATCGTCGCCGGCGCTCGCTCGTCCGGCGACCTGATCGGCGGCAACCCGTCCGGCGAGCCTGGCGTGGTCGCGAATCTCATCTCCGCGAACCGGGGCGCCGGGATAGTGCTGACCGGGTCGTCCCATGACACGATCGCCGCGAACCGCATCGGCACGAACGCCGCGGGCACGGCCAGGATGGGGAACGGCGGCGCCGGAATCGAGCTCGTCCGGCGCGCCAGTCACAACGAGATCGGCGGCACCGAGTACACCGACCCGAGCACCGGCCAGGCCAACAACCCGACAGGCGACAAGGGCACGGTGCCGCCCGTCTTCGTGACCCCGCCGCTCGGCAACCTGATCTCCGGCAACGGGGCCGACGGCGTCCTGATCGCCGGCGGCTCGCGCAAGAACGTCCTCAACGGCAACTTCATCGGCACGGCGGCATCCGGAAACTCCGCGCTGGGCAACCGGGACAACGGCGTCCGGATCGACCACGCTCCGGGTAACTCGCTGATCGGGTGCAAGTTCGTCCAGAACCCGTTCGTCTACTACAACGTCCTCAGCGGCAACGGCGCCGACGGGCTGCGCGTCACCAGCTCCAACTCGGTGGTCGTGCAGGGCAACTTCTTCGGCATCGGCGCCAACAACGCCACCCGGCTCGGCAACCGGCGCAACGGGATCCTCGTCGACGGGACATCGGCCAGCACGCAGGTCGGCGGCGTCATCCCGCTCGGCAACGTGTCGGCCGGCAACGGGCGGAACGGAATCGAGGTGGCCGGCCGGGCCCGTGGATTCGTCACGTTCAACACCTTCGGCGGCCTGGCCGCCTTCGGGGGCGCGGTGCCGAACGGCAATGACGGCGTTCTTATCACCTCGACCGGCGGCGACAACCTGGCCCGGACGAACGTGCTCTCGGGCAACCGGCGCAACGGGATCGAGCTGGCCGGGAACGCCCGGGGAGTGACCGTCGATCCCGACATCGTCGGGCTGGACACGAGCGGCAAGGCCGTGCTGCCCAACGGCGGCGACGGGCTGCTGATCGACGGGTCGGCGCACGGCAACACCATCGGCGGCTCGCTGCGCTCGGTGATCCCGCAGGACACGTTCTCGGGGAACCGCGGGCACGGCGTCGTGATCACCGGGCACGCGCACGACAACAGGGTGTTCAGCAGCTTCATCGGCGCGGAGATCCTCGGCTTGAAGCCGCTGCCCAACCGGCGCGGCGGCGTGCTGATCACCGGGCACGCCTTCCGCAACCTCATCGGCGGCGGCCGGACCGTGCCCGCGAACCTGATCAGCGGCAACATCGGCACCGGAGTTACGCTGCTGGCCGGCACCAGCCGCAATCACGTGAGCAGGAACTACATCGGCCTCGATCGCTTCGGCCGGTGCCTGCCGAACACCGGGCGGCCGGTCGTCGACATAGGCCGGCGCAACGTCGTGCGGGACAACCGCACGCGGCCCGTACGCGGACGCCGGCGCAGCTGCCGATAGCCGCTGCCGCGCGCGATGTCAGGGCGCGCGGATCTGGCTGTCCAGGATGCCGGGGCTCGCCCGCCCCCGTCCCGGCGCCCGCGGGCGCCGGGACGGGAAACGCGAGAAGATGACCGGATGAGAGCGCAGTCAGTGCCAGGATCGCCGCCGAGCGCGGCCGTCTAGCGGTGCAGACGCGGCAGCTGGGACGGCTGTGGCCGGTCAGCGCCCTCACGCTCGGCGGCGGCGGCCTGGGGCAGGTGTGGGGGACGACCAGTCGTGACGAGGCCGTCGCCACCGTCAGGGCGGCAGTCACCGGCGGCGTGACGCTGATCGACGTGGCTCCCGGCTACGGCGCCGGCGAGGCGGAGAGCGTCATCGGTGCGGCCTTCGGCGGCAGGCTGCCTGCCGGGGTGCGCGTCTCGACCAAGCACCGGGTGAGCAGCCCGCCGCCGTCCGGGGCCGCGGCGGAGCTGGAGCGCGCGCTCGACGAGAGCCTCGCCCGGCTGCGGCTGGAATTCGTCGATCTTTACTTCCTGCACGGCTCCCTGGTTCCCGATGATCAGGGCGGCGTGCGGCGCACCCCGCTGCGGCTGTTCACCGACGCTGTGCGGCCCGCGTTCGAGCGACTGGTGGCCCGGGGCAGGATCGGTGCCTGGGGAATCACCGGTGTCGGCGTTCCAGGCCAGGTGCTCGCGGCCCTGGCGGCCGACCCTCCGCCTGGCGCGGTGCAGGCCGTGACGAACCCGCTCGACTCGGCGGGCGAGATGCGCTGGTTCGACGAGGCGGCCCGCCCGCGTGACATCATCGCCAGCGCCGGCGCCCGCGGGGCCGGCGTGATGGGTATCCGCGCGGCCGGCGCCGGAGCGCTGACCGACCAGGTCGACCGCGACCGGCCGGCCGGGCACCCGGTGCTGGCGGACTTCCGCCGCTCGGCGCCGCTGCGTGCGCTGGCCGCCGGGCTCGGCGAGCCGACGGCGTCGCTGGCCCACCGCTATGCCCTTCGATGCCGGGAGTGGACACGGTCGTGCTCGGCGTCAAGAACCGGGCCGAGCTGCACGAGGGCCTGGCCGCCGAGGACAGGGGACCGCTGCCGGCGGACGTCATCCGGCTGATCGACGCGCGGATGCGACCCCCGGCAGGCTAGCCAGACTGCACCGGTCGGCGGCCGGATGACGGCCTGACGATCCGGTGCGCAATCTCGTCGGACTGGCGCGGGCAGGAGCGGCCAGGGAAGGGTGGCAGCATGGGCAACCGACCAGGACAGGCACGCGGCCGGGCGGAGCCGGGCCCGAGCGCGCTGACAGGCGAGCGGCGTCAGCTGATCAATCTCGCCTACCGGCTGCTGGGCTCGCTGTCCGAGGCCGAGGACGCCGTCCAGGAGACGTACGCGCGCTGGTACGCGATGACCCGCGAGCAGCAGGAGGCCATCGTGAACCCGGCCGCGTGGCTGACGACGGTGGCGAGTCGCATCTGCCTGGACGTGCTCGGATCCGCGCGCGCACGGCGGGAGCGCTATGTCGGCGAGTGGATCCCCGAGCCAGTGCCCGGTCAGGCGGAGTGGATCGGCGGCCGGCCGGGCACCGCCGGCGCCGACCCGGCCGACCGCGTCACCCTGGATGAGTCGGTCAGCATGGCGTTCCTCGTCGTGCTCGAGTCGATGACCCCGGCCGAGCGGGTCGCGCTGATCCTGCACGACGTGTTCGGCTACTCGTTCGCCGAGGTCGCCGGCATCACCGGCCGCAGCCCGGCGGCGTGCCGGCAGCTGGCTTCCGCCGCCCGCCGGCGCATCCGCGACGCCCGGCGGCCGCCGGTCTCCGCGACCCGGCAGGCTGCGATCGTCGGCGACTTCAGGCGGGCATGGGAGGCACGGGACATCCGGGCCCTGGTCGGCCTCCTCGATCCCGACGCCTCCGTCGTCGCCGACGGCGGCGGCCTCGTGAGCGCGGCGCTGCACCCGATCGAGGGCAGCGAGCAGATCGCGCGCTACATCGTCGACATCGCCAGCCGCGCACCCGGCGGCATGACGATCCTGGAGCGCACGGTGAACGGCCAGCCGGGTCTGGTCGCCCGGCAAGACGGCACCGTCGTGACGGTGTTCGCGTTCGATATCGCGGGTGACCGGGTCAGGCACATCTGGGCGGTCCGCAATCCCGACAAGCTTCAGCCCTGGCGGGCATGCTGATCTCCATGGTTTCCAGGACGGGAACGCCATGCGAATAGTCGCCGCCCTCGGCGGCAACGCCCTGCTGGAGCGCGGCGAGCCACCGGACTCCGACGTGCAGGAAGCTCGCGTTGCGGCCGCCGCCGGGTCCCTGGCCCGGCTGGCGCGCGAGCATCAGCTGATCATCAGCCATGGCAACGGTCCGCAGGTGGGCATGCTCGCGATCGAGAGCGCCGCGGACCCGGCCCTCTCGCATCCCTATCCCTTCGACACCCTCGGCGCGCAGACGCAGGGCATGATCGGGTACTGGCTGGTCCAGGCGATGCAGAATGTCCTGCCGGACCGGGACGTCGCCTGCCTGATAAGCCGCACGCTGGTGCGCTCGGATGATCCCGCGTTCGGCAGCCCGGCGAAGTTCGTCGGGCCCGTCTATCCGGAGGCCGACGCACGCCGGCTCGCCGCCGCCAACGGGTGGACCATCGGCCAGGACGGCGCGAAATGGCGGCGCGTCGTTCCATCGCCCGAGCCGGCCGCGCTGCTTGACCTTGCGGTGATCGCCGGCCTGGCCGAGCGCGCGACGATCGTCATCTGCTGCGGCGGCGGCGGGATTCCCGTCGTCCGGACACCGGCCGGCCAGCTGCGCGGCGTCGAGGCAGTGGTCGACAAGGACCTCACGGCCGCGCTCCTCGCGCAGTCGGTAGGCGCCGACGTCCTGCTCCTGCTGACCGATGTGCCGGCGGTCGAGGCTGGCTTCGGCACGCCGGCCGCGCGGCCGATCGGGCGCGTTACCGCGGCGGAGCTGCGGCGCACGGGCACGGCGTTCGCTGGCGGGTCCATGGGGCCGAAGATCGAGGCAGCCTGCCGGTTCGTCGAGTCCGGCGGCAGGATGGCGGCGATCGGGCGGCTCGGCGACGCCGCCGCGCTGCTCGCGGGAAACGCGGGAACGATCGTCACGTCCTGACGCCGGCGGCGGGCCACGGGATAGGGCCACGGGATAAGGTCGCGGTTGTCACCTCGCCTGAATGGGCAGGCTGTGCGGGGTTAACGGATCGCGGACGGCCAGCTAGCGGCAGCGGGTACTACCCCGGCCCTGGAGGCATTTCATGCAATTCGGGATCTTCTCGGTCAGCGATATCACCCGGGACCCGGTGGCGGGGGACACGCCGAGCGAGGCGCAGCGGATCGGCGCGATCGTGCGGATTGCGCAGCAGGCCGAGGCGGTGGGGCTCGATGTATTCGCGATCGGCGAGCATCACAATCCGCCGTTCTTCTCGTCCTCGCCGACGACGCTGCTGGCATTCATCGCGGCGACCACGGGGCGGCTCATCGTCAGCACCGCGACGACACTGATCACGACGAACGACCCGGTCCGCATCGCGGAGGAGTACGCGATGCTGCAGCACCTGTCCGGCGGACGGATGGACCTGATGCTGGGCCGCGGCAACACCGCGCCGGTGTACCCGTGGTTCGGCCAGGACATCCGCCAGAGCCTGCCGCTCGCGCTGGAGAACTACAACCTGCTGCACCGGCTGTGGCGCGAGGACGTCGTGGACTGGCAGGGCAAGTACCGCACGCCGCTGCAGGGCTTCACCTCGATCCCGCGGCCGCTGGACGACGTTCCGCCGTTCGTGTGGCACGGCTCGATCCGCACCCCGGAGATCGCGGAGCAGGCCGCGTACTACGGAGACGGGTTCTTCGCCAATCACATCTTCTGGCCCAAGGAGCACTACATCAGGCTCATCCGGTTCTACCGGCAGCGCTTCGCGTACTACGGTCACGGCACCGAGCAGCAGGCGATCGTCGGGCTGGGCGGCCAGGCCTACATCGCCCGCAACTCGCAGGACGCCAGGCGCGAGTTCCGGCCGTACTTCGACGAGGCTCCGGTGTACGGGCACGGGCCGTCCATGGAGGACTTCATGGACATGACGCCGCTGTCGGTCGGCAGCCCGCAGGAGGTAATCGACAAGACCCTGACCTTCCGCGAGCACTTCGGCGACTACCAGCGGCAGCTGTTCCTGATGGACCACGCGGGCCTGCCGCTGCCCGCGGTGCTGGCTCAGCTGGAGCTGCTCGGCGGTGCGGTCGTTCCTGTCCTCCGTAAGGAGATCGCGGCCCGGCAGGACCCGCAGACCCCGGCCGCCCCGACCCACGCCGGCCTCGTGCGGGCCAGGTACGGCGACCAGGAGCCGCGCCAGCCGCGCCCGAACGCCAACCGCGGCGACAACGTGACCGGCGGGTCGCCCTATCAGGACTCGGCCGCGGCCGCGCCGGCCGAGTACCCGGACCTGTGACCTGCGTACGGGGAGAATGCAGCGATGAACACCACCGCGCCCGATCCGGTCAGGCTGACGATCGTCAGCGCCGGCACCGGCGATCCGTCCGCGACAAGGCTGCTGGCCGACCGGATCTCCGACCGCACGTGTGAGCTTGCGGCCTGTCACGGCCAGACGGCGGAGTCAACCGTCATCGAGCTGCGCGAGCTCGCCGCGGACATCAGCACTGCCCTGGTGTCGCAGCTGATCTCGCCGCGGCTGGAGGACGCGATCGCCGCCCTCGGCGCGGCCGACGGGATCATCGCCAGCACGCCGGTCTACAAGGCGGGACCGAGCGGGCTGTTCACCTCGTTCTTTCACGTGCTGGACGACGACCTGATCATCGCCAGGCCGGTCGTGCTCGCAGCGACCGCAGGCACCGCCCGGCACGCGCTGGTCGTCGACGACCAGGTGCGGCCCATGTTCGCCTACCTCCGCGCGCTGACGATCCCGACCGCCCTGTTCGCCGCGCCGGAGGACTGGGGGGACCCGGCTCTCAACAAGCGCATCGATCGCGCGGCCGTCGAGTTCGTGCTGCTGATGGAGAGCGGCTTCGCCCGCAAGATCAGGGACGCCTCCTGGGAGAGCTACCAGCACGAGTACGGCAGCGCGGGCGGCACCGAGACCGGCATCGACCTCGACACCGACCTGATGCGCCTGGCGGCGGGCGGATCCGCGCAGTAGCCGGCGGCCGCCGTCCGGCCGGGACCGGCCGCGCCGGCCGGCGTCAGACCGGCTACCCTGGCAGGCACGGCACGGGCGGAGGGGCCCGCCTTCCCGATCGCGGCGAATCCGCCAACGGTCCCTACCTCGAGAGGTAGGAGGCGCGCGTGCGAGCAGCCGACGGCTGGTCGCAGACCTGCGGGGCCGCTACGCAGGCTCGGGGAGCTCGCGGACCGCGAGCGGGCGCTGCGCGCCGTGCCCGGCCGGCTGACCGACGCGGCCGGCGAGACCGACCCGACCGCGCCCGCGCCGCAGTCAGTGTGACAGAAGTGACAAAGGTGAATTGCGGCCGCACCAGGGCGTGCGATACAAAGGACCGACTGGCGATGAGGCTCGCCACCAACCGCGGACACCGCTTCGCTGATGGCCTCTACCACCGTTACCGGGCAACCGGCGTGGGAGGAGAAGTCAGTGAGCGGGGAAATGATCGAGCCGCCGGGCAGAGATAGGACGGGCGGACTCCAGGCCAGCAGCGCAGGAGCTCGCCCGAGAAGAGCGAATCCGTGAGCCCGGCGCTGCCAGTCCCGGTCGTTCAGCTGCTCCAGGTTGTCACGATCGCCGCGGTCGCTCCTGGCGTGTCCGGCGTGATCAGCCGCGTCGAGGCCAGGATGCAGGGCCGGACCGGGCCGCGGATCCTGCAGCCGTACTACGACCTGGCCAAGCTGTTCCGCAAGGAGACACTGGCGCCGGACGGGTCCAGCTGGGTGTTCCTGGCCGCGCCGCTCGCGGCGATGGTCTGCTACCTGACGGTGCCGCTGCTGATACCCGTGCTCACCACGTTCGGGCTGCCGCTCGGCTACATGGGCGACATCCTCGGCGGCGGGTTCATCCTGTCGCTGGCGAGCTTCCTGGTCGCGGTCGCGGCGCTGGACACCGGCAGCCCGTATCCGCAGCTCGGCGCCAGCCGCGCCAAGACCTTCGCGGCGATCACCGAGCCGGTGGTGCTGTTTGTCGTGTTCACCGTCGCGCTCGTCACCGGCACCGACCTGCCGTACGCGCTGGCAGCTACCGTCCGCTCCTCGGCGGGACAGATTGTCCGGCCGGCCCACCTGCTGGCCGCCGCGGCCCTGTTCATGGTGATCCTCTACGAGACCGGGCGGATCCCGGTGGAGACGCACACCGGCACGAACGAGTTCGGCATGATCGAGGAAGCGCGGCCCTTCGAGCACTCGGGACCTTACCTCGCGCTGCTCAGGTGGGGCTCGGCGATGAAGCAGCTGATCTTGTTCACGATCCTGCTGAACGTGTTCGTCGCTCCCTGGGGGCTGGCGGCGACACCCGGGCTATGGCCGGTCCTGCTGGCGATCGCGGCGCTGACCGGGAAGGCCGCCCTGCTCGGCGTCGTCGTCGCGGTGATCGACAACTCGTTCGCCAAACTGCGGCTCTTCAAGATCACCGAGTTCACGGCGGGGGCGTTCCTGCTCGCCGTGCTCGGCGTGCTCACGCTGTACCTGGGCGGTGGCTGATGCCGGCCAGCCTCGCCGCCACCGTGGCGGCGCCGAGCGCGCTCTCCGGCAGCGCGAGCGTCATCGCCGTCGGCGTCCTGCTGGCCGAGTTCGGGATGTTCCGGCAGGCGCTGCTGCGCGATCAGGTCCGGCTGTACGCGGCCCAGTCGGTGCTCATCTCGGTGCTCGCCGTCGTGGTCGCGGCGACGCGGCACCTGCCGGACCTGTACGCGCTGGCGGTCCTGTCGTTCGCGCTGAAGGCAGTGATCGTGCCGGCCGTGGTGCGCCGCCTGCTGCGCGGCATCGGCGCGATCGGCGGCGACCCGCGCTGGAGTGACATCGCGGGCAGCCACGCGCTGAGTGTCGCCAGCGCGGTTCTGGTGGCCATCGCGGTGGCCGCGTTCGGCTTCTTCACCGTCGCCGCGCTCGGCATCCGCAGCCCGGTCCTGCCGGCCACCGCGCTGTCGGTGTCGATGGCGGTCATTCTCGTCGCGTTCGTGCTCATGATCGTGCGGCGCGACGTCGTGTCCCAGGCGATCGGCTTCCTGTCGCTGGAGAACGGCGTGTCGCTCACGGCGCTCGTGGTCGCCGCTGGCCTGCCGCTGATCCTCGAGCTGGCGTTCCTGTTCGACCTCCTGGTCGCGGTCGTGGTCTTCGGGCTGCTGATCAGGGTGCATCACGGCCGGGCCGAGTCGATGTCCACCGCCGAGCTGACGAGCCTGCGGGGGTAGCCGGTGCATGCAGTGATGCTGCTGATCCTCGGCCTGCCGCTGGCCGCCGCCGCGATCTGCCTGCGCGCCCCGCTGGCCGCCGTCCGGGCGGTCACCGCGGCGACGGGCGTCGCCTGCTTCGGGTTCGTGCTCGCGCTGGTCCCCGCCGCCGCGCACGGCGATCTAGGCTACCTCCGGCTGCTGCGGGTGGACGCGGTGAGCGCGGTGTTCCTCCTGGCGACGGGGTTCCTGTACGGCGCGATCGCGGTCTACTCGATCGGCTACATGTCCGGCGGGCACGGTGGTGAGCGCGGGAGCAGGCACGCTCGCCGGTTCTGGGTAGGGCTCAACCTGTTCGCCTGGTCGATGCTGGTCGCGCCCATGATGAGCAATCTCGCGCTGCTGTGGGTGGCGGTCGAGGTCACGACCGTCGTCTCCGCGCTGCTGGTGGCGATCGAGGACAGCGACGGCGCGGCCGAGGCGGCCTGGAAGTACGTGCTGCTCGCGTCGGCCGGACTCGGCCTGGCCCTGCTCGCGACGATATTTGCCTACTATGCCGGCGCGCAGGTCCTGGGCCAGTCCTACGACCTCGGCTTCACCCAGCTGCTCGCGGTGGCCGGGCGGCTGCCGCACGCGGCGGTTCAGCTGGCCTTCGTGCTGGCGGTGCTCGGCTACGGCACGAAGATGGGACTGGTGCCGGTGCATACCTGGCTGCCGGACGCCCACTCCGAGGCGCCCACCCCGATCTCGGCGCTGCTGTCCGGGTCGCTGCTCGCGATCAGCTTCTACGCGATCCTGCGCTTCTACCAGGTCGCGGCCGCGGCAGTGGGCAGCACGTTCCCGCGCGACGTGCTGCTGGCGTTCGGCGTCGCGTCGCTGCTGCTCGCCGCCCTCTACCTGTTCGGCCAGCGCGACATCAAGCGGATGCTCGCGTACTCGAGCGTCGAGCACATGGGCATCCTCGCCGTCGGGGTCAGCTTCGGCGCCCCGGCCGCGCTCGCCGGCGTGCTGCTGCACGTGCTCGCGCACGCGGCCGCGAAGGGAAACGCGTTCATGGGCGCCGGGGTCCTGGTGCGCAAGCTCGGCACGAAGCGGATCGCCGGCATCCGCGGCGGACTCGACCTGCTGCCGTGGAGCGGCCCGCTGTTCCTGGCCGCGATCTTCGCGCTCGGCGCGATGCCGCCATTCGGCCTCTTCCGCAGCGAGTTCGAGATCGTCGCCGGCGGCCTCGGCTCGGGCCGGTACGCGGCCGCCGCCTTCCTGATCATCGCCGTGACCGTTGCGTTCTTCGGGCTCGCCGCCTCGGCCACCCGGATGCTCATGCCCGCACCGCGCGCGCCCGCGCCGCTCCCGCAAGGCGCGGACCGCGGGCCGGCCGCCGCGGGCCTCGCGGCCGATGGCCAGGAACGTCGCCCCGTCGTGCGGACCGGTGCGACGGCACCACCGGTGACCCGGGGCGAGCCGAGCGCCTGGATGGTGGTGCCAGTCGCCGCCGGCGTGATCGCGCTGCTGGTGCTCGGCCTGCATCCGCCGGCGGAGCTTACCGGCCTGTTCGGCAGGGCGGTCGCGCTCCTCGGCGGCGGCGGGGCGCCATGACGCCCGCGGCGGACCACGAGCTGGCCCCGGACATCCCGGCGCTGCGGGACGCCGTGGCGAGCGAGGTCGCTGGCGGCAGGCGGCTGGCGGACCTGTTCGGCACCGCCCGCGGCGGCGGCCTGCTGCTCACTGCGCGGCTGGCCGGCCCTGGCACGATCACGGCGCTTGAGGCCGTGCTGCCGGCCGGTGAGCCCGGCTATCCGGCGCTGACACCGCTGGTCGGCGCGGCCTTCTGGTACGAGCGCGAGCTCCATGACCTGTTCGGCGTCGTGCCCGCCGGCCACCCGCGGCTGGAGCCGCTGGTCCTTCCCGCCAGGGTCGCCGACGTGCCACGGCCAGGTGCCGCTGGCGGCCCCGAGCGGATCGATCCCGATGCCCGGGTGCTGCCGCGGCACGCGGTCGGGCCCGGCCTGTTCACCATTCCGCACGGCCCGGTCCGCTCGGGCGTGGTTGAGTCGATCGAGTACCTGGTGGAGACGCCGGGTGAGGACATCCCGCATCTCAACATGCGCCTGTTCTATAAGCACCGCGGGATCGAGAAGCGGCTGGAGGGCCTGCCGCCCGCGGACGGCGTGCTGCTTGCCGAGCGCGCCGAGGGGGTCGCGTCGGTCGCGCACGCGATCGCCTACTGCCAGGCCGTCGAGGCCATCGGCGGGACGCAGGCTCCGTGGCGCGCGGCCCTGGTCCGGACCCTGCACGCCGAGCTCGAGCGTGTCGCGTGCCACCTGGATGTGATGCTCCGGCTGGCCGACGGGGCCGGGCTGGCGGTGGCGACCGCGCGGTTCGGCTGGCACAAGGAGCGGGTGCTGCGACTGACCGACCAGCTGTCGGGCAGCAGGTTCGGCCGTGGCGTGGTGGTGGCCGGCGGCGTCAGCGCCGCGCCGCGGCTCGCTCCGGCCGACGTCCTGGCCGCCGTGCAGGAGATTGACCAGCACGTGAGCAGCGATCTGCGGCTGCTGCTCGGCACCGCCTCGTTCCTGGACCGGCTGCGGCGCACCGGACCGCTGCCGCCGGCGCGCGCCACCGCCCACGGGGCGCTCGGGCCGGTCGGGCGGGCGAGCGGTGCGGTCGACGACGTCCGGCAGTCGCGGCCCTACGCGGCCTACGGGTCGCTCGGCCTGGCGGTCAGCTCACGCGCAGACGGCGACGCGCTGGCCAGGCTCGAAGTGCGCGCGGACGAGGTAGCGACCGCGTTCCACCTCATCCGCCAGGCAGCCGACGAGCTCGCGGAGGCCGGCGCCGGCCCGCTTCGCACCGACTGCGAGCCGGCCGACGGCCGCGCCGCGGGCTGGGCGGAGGCGCCGCACGGCGAGCTGCTGTATGACGTGCGGGTCGAGGGCGGGGTCGTCTCGCGGTGCCGGATCCGCCCGGCCTCGTTTCACAACCTGGTGCTGATGCACGAGGTGTTCGCCGGCGACATCCTGACCGACTTCCCGTTCATCGAGGCAAGCTTCGGCGTGTCCGTCGCGGGCGCGGCACGGTAGGACGGCGGCTATGTGGGCTCTTCGCGGACTGCGCAACGGGGTGGTGACCACGCGGTGGCCGACCCGGCCGGACGAGTACGCGGCCGGCACCCGCGGGCCCGCCGAGGTCCGCGCCGGCCCGGCGGAGGCGGGCGCTGGCCCGGACCCGGAGCGGCTCTGCCCGGCTAACGCGATCATCGCCGCCGGCCGCGAGCTGCGAGTTGACCAGGGCCGCTGCATCCAGTGCGGCCGGTGCGTGGCCGCCAGACCCGATGTATTCGCGTGGTCGCAGGGCCCGGACCAGGCCGCGGTCACCAGGGCGGGGCTCGTCGTGCCGGCGGCGGAGACGCCGGAATCCCTGGCGGCGGTCACCGGCGGACTCCGCGAGCGGACCAGGGCCCTGCGCCGCTCCGTGCACCTGCGGCACGTGGACGCCGGCTCGGACGGCAGCGAGGAGTGGGAGATCCTGGCCCTGCTGAACCCGGTCTACGACATTCACCGGCTCGGCATGTTCTTCACGGCGAGCCCCCGGCACGCGGACATCCTGCTGGTCACCGGTGCCGGCGCACGGGGAATGGCGGGCCCGCTGCGGGAAACGTACGACGCGATGCCGCACCCCAAGGTCGTCGTGGCGGTGGGCACCGACGCGGTGTCGGGCGGTGTGGTCAGCCCGTCGTATGCCACCGCCGGCGGCATCGGCGACGTCGTGCCCGTCGACCTCTGGCTGCCCGGCTCGCCGCCGAGCCCGTTCGCGATCCTCGCCGCGCTGCTGCGCGCGCTCGACCGGCTCGCCGGGCCTGGCTGGCCTGGCTGGCCTGGCGGGCCTGCGGGGGCCAGGAGCGAAGTGCCTGCCGCCGGAGGTGATCGGTAGATGAGCAGCTACGGTGTGATGGCCGGCGCCGGGCTTGTGCTGCTGGCCGCCGGCGGCGTGGCCGACCTGCTCGCCGGGCCGCGCGGCGCGGTCCGGGCGCGCGCCCCGTACCTCGCCTGCGCCGCCGGATCGGCATGCCTGGCGGCCGCCGGCGCGGCCGCGGTGGCGGGCAGGCCGGTGGCGCTGCGCACTGGCGGATGGCTCGGAGTGGTCGCGGCGGGCGCGCGGCCGGTGTTCTCCCGGCTGCCCGGGCTGGCAGCAGACCGGCTGTCCGGGCTGTTCCTGCTGATCGCCTTCGCCGCCGCCACGGCGATTTCGCTGGCCCTCGCATCGTGGGCGGCCGGGCCGGACGGTCCGCGGCGGCGCGGTCTCGGTGCGGCGTGCGCGCTCGCGCTCGGCTCGGTCGCGGTCGTGCTGACGGCCAGGGACGCGTTCACGTTCCTGTTCGGGTGGGAGTCGCTGACGCTGGCATTCTGGGCACTGGCCGGCTTCCGCCGGGAGGTCCCCGGCCGGCCGGCGGCCGCGCTCGTCACCCTCGCATTCGGGCGGATCAGCGGTGCGTCGCTGCTGGCCGGGCTGCTGCTGCTGGTGACGAGGTCCGGCACGCTGACGCTGGCGGGCCTCGCGCAGGTGCCAGCCGGGCCCGCCCGCAGCACGGCCGTCGTCCTGCTGCTCGGCGGGTTCGCCGTCAAGGTGGGGCTGGTGCCCTTCCAGGTATGGCTGCCCCGCGGCTACGCGGCAGCGCCGGGGCCGGCGCGCGCGATCATGGCCGGGGTCGCGGTGAATGTCGGCTTCTACGGGCTCTGGCGGACGCTTGCCCTCCTCGGGCCGCCGCCAGCGGCGGTTACCGACGTGCTCCTGCTGCTGGCGAGCGTGACCGCTGTCCTCGGCATCGCGCACGCCGCCGTGCAGGGCCATCTGCAGCGCGTCATCGCGTACTCCAGCGTGGAGAACACCGGCCTGATCCTGGCCGGGTTCGGCGTTGCGCTGGTGGGCGGTGCGACCGCGGACCGCGCGCTGATGGCAGCGGGCCTGGTCGCCGCGACTCTCCAGCTGATCGCGCACACGGCTGCGAAGTCGCTGCTCTTTGTCTCGAGTGCGGGTGCCGGCGCGGACGACCTGGACGGCCTGCGCGGCTCGGCCCGCGCGGCGCCCTGGCGCGGCACCGGGCTCGCCGTCGGCAGCCTGACGCTGGCCGGGCTGCCGCCCACGGCCGGCTTCGTGTCGGAATGGTTCCTGCTCGAGGCGCTGATGCAGCAGTTCCGGGTGCCGGGACTCGCGGACCGGCTCGTGCTCGCCGTTACCGGTGCCGCGGTCGCGCTCACCGCGGGCTTCGCCGGCGTGACGTTCGTGCGCCTGATCGGCCTGGTGGTACTCGGCCGCCCGGTGGGGGAGCGGGCCGGCTCCGGCCGTGACGCCGGCCCGGCCGGCCGGGCGGGCATCGTCGCGCTCGCCTTCGCGTGCCTGGCGCTGGCCGCGGTGGCCCCGCTGGAGATCCGGGTGATCGCGGCCGGGCTGGCGCCCGTGCTGCCGGCGTCAGCCGCGACGGCGGCGCTGAAGTCGCCGTGGATCCTGCAGCCGGTGTTCGCCGGCTTCTCCGTCTTGTCACCGTCATGGCTGTGGCTGGTCATGCCTGCGCTCTTCGCGCTCGTGACGGCGTTCACGTGGCTGGCGTCGGGCGGGCGCATGCTGCGCGTCCGTCGCGTGCCGCCGTGGCGGTCGGCAACCGCCGGCGTATCCGGGCACGACAGCTACACGGCGTTCGGCTTCGCGAACCCGGCCCGCCGGGTGCTGGCCGCCGTACTGCATACCCGGGCGGCGGTCACTCGCGTCGACGAGCCTGCGCTGGCCGGCGACCAGGACCACGCGCACCCGCAGGTCGCGCACGTCGAATACAGCTCGGATGTCATCGAGGTCACCGAACGGTACTTGTACCGGCCGCTGCGACGGCCGTTCGCGTTCCTGGTACGGCAGGCACGACGGCTGCAGTCCGGGCGGCTGGACGCCTACCTCGCGTACATGCTCATCGCGGTGGTCGCTGTGCTGGCGGTGGTGACCGGAATGCACTGATGCCCGTTCCGGCCGGCCGGGGCGGGCAGCCGCCGGACACGCCACCGTCGAGGATGCGCCGCACGCAGCCAGGCATCGCGGGGAGATCCGCCGTGCGGTCCGGCCGCGGCCGCCCGCTCGAAGGCGACGGTCAGGTCGCGGTTGATCCGGTCGGCCGCGCTCACGTGGCCGGGGCCCAGCAGTCGTGCGGCTGCCGGGTGGGCGCGGCCGAGGCCGAGATAATGCCGGACGCAGAGCGGCCCGCCGCATGGCGCGACCGTGGCGGCCACGGCCAGCCCAGGTAACGGTCGCTGGCCTCGGCGGTGTACCGGCATACCGGGCATCCCGGCCCCGTGAGCAGGTCGGCGGCGCTATCCAGCGTCAGCACGGACGGCCCGCGCGGCAGCGGCGTCGCGGCGGGCACGCTAGGTGCTCCGCGGGCCGGCCGGCGCGGCAGCGGTGCCGGGCGAGCCCCATCGCCAGGATGCAGTGTCGCAACGCG
>Ga0335077_10002651_pt1 | contig 21449 bp, 21 predicted proteins | sample Lox_Sample_31_FD_207151 | JGI IMG/M metagenome (GOLD analysis project Ga0335077, IMG submission 207151) | Soil microbial communities from Loxahatchee National Wildlife Refuge, Florida, United States - Lox_Sample_3.1 | ecosystem: Environmental > Terrestrial > Soil > Wetlands | place: USA...
ACACGGCACCGAGATCCCAGGAACGCCCGCGAGGTTTGCTGTGACGGTGTAGATGTCTGCCAAATACATGGCGAGCGGATCGTCAACCTTCTCACCCAGCTTGAAGGCCGCTGTCGGCGTGGTGGGAGTGACGATGGCATCGACGGCGGCAAAGGCGTTGTCGAAGTCGCGCGCCAGCAGGCTGCGCACGCGTTGCGCCTTCAGGTAATACGCGTCGTAATATCCGGCGCTCAATACATATGTCCCCAGCATGATGCGACGCTTCACTTCTGCTCCAAGTCCGGCGTCGCGTGTTCGGCGATACATTTCCGACAGCGTCTTGCCGTCTTTGGCGCGCACGCCGTAGCGCACACCGTCGTATCGGGCCAGGTTTGACGATGCTTCGGCAGTGGCGACTACGTAGTACGTCGGAATCGCGTATGCCGTGTGCGGCAGCGAGATGGGAACAATCTCGCAACCGGCCTTCGCCAACTCCTGGATCGCCGAGTCAACCGCAGCCCGCACATCGGCATCGAGGCCTTCGCCGAAGTACTCTTTGGGCACGCCGATTCTCAGCCCTGTAACCGGCACGCCGATGTGGTCAAGGTAATTGGGAACCGGAACGTCTGCGGAGGTCGAGTCCTGGGGATCGCGGCCGGCCATGCACTGCAACAGCAACGTTACGTCTTTGACGGTTTTGCCAAATGGCCCGACGTGATCGAGGGACGAAGCAAACGCGATCAGCCCGTAGCGCGACACACGTCCGTAGGTCGGCTTCAACCCAACGACGCCGCAGAAGGCTGCCGGCTGTCGAATCGAGCCACCGGTGTCGGAGCCGATGGAAGCGACCGCTGTTCCCGCAGCAACCGCCGCAGCCGAGCCACCGGACGAGCCGCCGGGCACGCGTGAATGATCATGAGGGTTGTGCACCGGATGGAAGCCAGAGTTCTCGTTGGACGAACCCATGGCGAACTCGTCGCAGTTGGTCTTCCCGAGGATGACGGCGCCGGCCGCCTCTAGTCGCTGCACCGCAGTGGCGTCATAAGGCGCAAGAAAGTTCGCAAGGATTTTCGAGCCCGCCGTGGTGCGCACACCTTTTGTAGTGAAGACGTCTTTTATCGCGATCGGTACTCCAGCCAGCGGTGGCAGCGCGTCGCCTTTGTCGGCAAGCGCGTCAATGTATGCGGCCTGCTGGTAGGCGTGTTCGCGGCACAGCGTGAGATAAGCGCCAATTGCGCCGTCTTCCGCTTCGATCTTCCGGTAAAAGCCTTCAACCAGCGACGTGGCTGTGGTCTGCTTTTCCAAGACCGAGGTGCGCGCGGAATCGACGGTGAGGGGATCAAGGTTCATGTTGACTAGCGCTCGATCACCTTGGGTACTTTGAAGAAAACCCCATCCGTCGCCGGCGCGTTGCGTACCGCTAGTGCGTGCGGCAGGCAAGGACTTAACTCATCAGGCCGCATGGCGCCGCCGGCATCCTCGCCTGCGCCGTAAAGGCTGGCGACTTGTGCCATCGGCTCGACAGCGGACGTATCCAACTCATTCAGCCGGTCAATGTAGCCGAGGATTGAGTTCAGGTCCTTCAACATGCGAGCGCGCTCGTCCTCGGTCAGCTCAAGATACGCGAGGTCGGCGACATAAGAGACGTCTTTCTCGGTGACCATTTCGCTCCTTTCTAACGAGACGGCCGCTTGGGTCGGCCTTTCACCACAAACTCGATCGCGTTTACCGGTTGAGGGCTAATCGGCTTCAGGGCTGCGAGGTACTGCTGGTGCAAACCCTGCAACTGATGTCGCCACGCTGCGTCTGCAACCTCGACCGTTAGCACGCCGTCAACATACCCGACTGCGCTTGTCTTTTCCGCGACCTTGGCTCCGCAGGCCAGCGGCCAGGCCAGCAGCGGCGCATCTTCGCCCGCCTCCCGGCGTACGGTCTCAACGAAAATCTTCTTCAGCGTTGGCCCAGCGTGCTGCATAGCGTCCGAGCTTCGATTGTAGAGCATCACTCGTGCTCGACGCGTCGGTGATTCCAAGCCCGAAGCTTCAGCCGTTCGGGAATTCCCGACGCACAAAGGACAGCGCTTCGTCTTTGCTATGGAGAGTGCCCTCCAACTGCGCGTCTTCGATGGCGGAGAGAATTTCGCGAAACTGTGGCCCGGGTTGGTAGCCGAGGCCAATGAGGTCCCCGCCGTTGAGCAACGGCGCCGGCCTGATTTCTTCTTTCGGAATTTGCTGCAGGCGCTGACGCACGAAATCGTATAGCTCCAGATTGCCATGACTGCTTAGGCAATCAATGCGGTGCAGCTCCAGGTGCTCGTCGAACCGGGGCAGGCGCAGAAAGCGCTTCAGAGTGGATTCCTTCATCCGACCTGCATCGGCAAAGCGCATGTGGTTGGCCACCAGCGCGGCGATCTGCCGAATATCTTCGTTGGAGAAATGCAGGCGATGGCCGATCGCCTGGGCCATGCGTGTGCCCACCTCGACGTGGCCGTCGAAGCGAATGCGGTCAGGCGCGACACGGAAGGTGGGCGGCTTGCCGACGTCATGCAGCAGCGCGCCCCAGGCCAGCGCACGCGAGCATCCTGCAGGCAGCTTCTCCAGCAGGAGCAACGTATGGGTCCAGACGTCCCCTTCAGGATGGAATTCGGGCGGCTGCTCGACGCCCTTCATGCGGTCAACTTCGGGCAGCACCTCGCGCTGCAGGCCCGTGCTGTCGAGCAGCTCGAAAGCGCGGCGGGCGTGGCCTTCCGTGAGCATTTTGCTCAGCTCGTCGCGCACGCGCTCGCGGCTCACCTGCTGAATGCCCGGCGCAAGGCGCTGGATCGCGGCGAAGGTCTGTGGTTCGATGGTGTAGCCGAAGCGCGCGGCGAAGCGGACCGCACGGAGCATCCGTAGTTTGTCTTCGGCGAAGCGGCGTTCGGGATCGCCGATGGCGCGAACGATGCCGGCCTTTAGGTCATCGCGTCCGGCGACGAAATCGAGCACTCGGTCGCCGTCCAGAGGATCCATCAGCAGGCCGTTGATAGTGAAGTCGCGTCGCTGCACGTCTTCTTTGGGATCCGTGGAGTAGCTGACGCGGTCGGGATGGCGTCCGTCGGTGTAGGTGCCATCATTGCGGAAGGTCGCGACCTCGACGTAGTTGGGATGTTCGGAAGGAACATCGCCTGACGAATCCGGGTGCCCCACCCAAGCCTCTTTCGGTTGGGGGGAGGATTCGGCGGCAGCTCTTAGCGGCACCAGCACTACTCCGAACTGTGCGCCCACAGCATAGGTCTCTGGGAAGATGCGCATGACTTCGGCCGGTGTGGCGTCGGTGGCGACATCGTAGTCGGCGGGAACAACGCCGAGCAGCGTATCGCGGACGCAGCCTCCGGCGAAATACGCCTGGAAGCCACGGCTGCGAAGCTCACGAACAAGGTTGGTGGCGTGCTGGCGCATCGCGGTGTCCAGCCTGATTGTAGCCGCAGCCTTCCTCGTACAATAGTTCTGTGAACAATGTTTACATCCTTGGCATCGAGAGCTCCTGTGACGAAACCGCGGCTGCGGTAGTCCGTTCCGGCGAGGAGCTGATCTCGAATGTCGTGGCGTCACAGTTCGCCACGCACTCGCCGTATGGGGGAGTGGTGCCGGAGCTGGCCTCGCGCGAGCATTTGCGCGCCATTGTGCCGGTTGTGCGCAAGGCGCTGGACGATGCCGGCAAGACCTACGAAAGCATCGACGCAATCGCGGTGACCAAAGGGCCGGGGCTGGCCGGTTCGCTGCTGGTGGGTTTGAGTTACGCCAAGGCGCTAGCCTATTCGCTGGAGAAGCCGCTCATCGGGGTTAACCATCTGGAAGGCCACATCCACGCGGTCTTGCTGGAGGAGCGCCAAAAGGGTAACCACGAATTGCAGTTTCCCGTGCTCGCGCTGGTGGTGAGCGGCGGGCACACGCACCTTTTTCTAGCCGAGCGAAAAGGGGACGGTTGGGTCTACCACGACGTGGGACATACTCGCGATGACGCCGCCGGCGAGGCATTCGACAAGGTGGCCAAATTGCTGGAATTGGGCTACCCAGGCGGGCCAGTCATCGATTTCCTGGCTCGGCACGGAAATCCGGAAGCCGTGGCCTTCCCCTTTGCGCAGATCAAGCACCGCGACCGCAATCCGCAGAACCGGCACTCCGATAACGATCGCCGGGTTGACTTCTCGTATAGCGGGATCAAGACAGCTGTCCTGCGGCACGTGGAAAAGAATGACATGCGTGGCAGGATCGAACGGCGGCGCAACGCGCTTTCCGGATTGACTACGCGTAAACCGGCGGATTATCTCGCAGCCTGTGACCGGGAAACGCTTGATTTGGTCGCTTCATTCCAGCGCGCTGTGGTTGACGACCTGGTTAGCAAGACGTTGCTGGCTGCCCGTGAGCACAACGTCGCTACGCTGTTTGTAACCGGCGGCGTGGCCGCCAACAGCGAACTGCGCAAGACCTTCGAATTGCGGGCTGCCGAGGAAGGCGTTCCGGTTTACTTTCCCTCGCGCAAGCTCTCCACCGACAACGCTGCGATGATTGCCGCCGCCGCCTATCCGCGATTTCTTGCGGGCGAATTCGCCGCAGCGGAGTTCTCGGCCGATGCTGCTCTACGGCTGAGATAATTCCCCAGGCAATATTCACCACGGAGGCACGGGGGACACAGAGTTCTTTCTGAATAAGGCTTCTCCGTGCTCTCAGTGCCTCTGTGGTGAAAACCTATTCTTCTTCGGAGGAAATCTTCGATTCGATGTCCATGTCGCGGAACTCGCTCGATTCGAAAATCTCGCGGCAGTCGAGACACTCGACGAACTCTGCGTCTTCGTCACGGGAAACGACTTGAACACGAGGATGGCGGCAGGGTTGATCCATGGATCGCTCTATACGAGGAGGGGAGTCCTATCCGAGGGCTGGCTCAAGTTCATACGTGTGCCACTGCCGTGTGCGGCAGGGAATTGTCCGGTATTTTAGCCTGCCAATATAGGTTGTCAAGGGTTTCCCGTTGGCTGCACATTAATTCTTTGTCTGACGAGGCGAGGCGGCGTCCACCTCAAGGGCCGGCTCGGCTTCCTTCCCAGACCCTGATATCCGACGATAATTATCGCCAATCCCTAAGCCATTCGGTGTTCTAGACTTACAGCTCGATGCAGCGACTAACCACCGGCTGTAATTGGTTGCAAATTAAGGGTTGGCCGGCGTAGAATCAATTTGCGACTGAATTGGTCGCATATACATCAGAGTACCGATGCTGAAACTTACCAAGAAGGCGGACTACGGACTCATCGCCATGCGGCACCTGGCTGAGCACGCCGACTTGGGAGCGTGCAGCGCCAAGGACCTGGCGGAAATGTACATGATTCCTCAGGAGGCGCTGGCCAAGATTTTGCAGAAGCTGACCAAAGCCGGCCTATTGGTTTCGCACTATGGCACGAATGGCGGCTACATGCTGGCTCGTGATCCGAGGCACGTCAGCGCGTTCGAAGTGATTCGCGCAATTGATGGACCGTTGTTCATCACATCGTGTAGCGCGGCTACGGAAGATTGCGAGCAGAGCGATCGCTGTACGATCCGCGAGCCGCTGCGCCGGGTGGGCCGAAGTATCGAAGAGGTGTTGAACCGCCTGACGATTTGGGAATTGACCGAACCGGAGCACGACTCGGTGCCGGAACTGGTCCACCTCGGTTGGACCGCGAAGGCAGACCAAGTTTAGGAGATGTAACGCAAAATGAGCACGAATGTAATCTCGGGCAATGGACATAAGGATGTAAAGCTGCCCATCTACATGGACAACCATGCCACGACCCGTCCCGACCCGCGGGTGGTGGAAGAGATGATGCCATACTTCAGCGATACGTTTGGCAACGCCGCCAGCCGTAACCACGAGTTCGGCTGGGTGGCTGAGCAGGCCACGGAGCAGGGACGCGAGCGCATCGCCAAGCTGATCGGCGCAACGGCGAAAGAAGTCATCTTTACTTCCGGCGCGACCGAGAGCGACAACCTGGCTATCAAGGGCGTCGCCGAGATGTACAAGGAAAAGGGCAATCACATCATCACCCAGGCCACCGAGCACAAGGCGGTACTCGACACCTGCAAGCGGCTGGAGAAGTACGGCTTCCGTGTGACCTATCTGCCGGTGCAGAAGGATGGCCGCATCGATCTCGACGACCTGAAGCGCTCGATGGACGACAAGACGATCCTCGTCACCATCATGACCGCGAACAACGAAATTGGCGTGCTGCAGCCGATACGAGAGATCGGCGCGCTGTGCCACGAGCGCGGTGTGCTCTTCCACACCGACGCCGTGCAGGCGGTCGGCAAGGTGCCGTTCAACGTGATCCAGGACAACGTCGATCTGGCGTCGATTTCCGGGCACAAGATCTACGGACCGAAGGGCGTTGGCGCACTGTATGTGCGGCGCAAGAGTCCGCGCGTCCAGTTAGTGGCGCAGATTGACGGCGGCGGGCACGAGCGCGGTATGCGGTCAGGAACCCTGAATGTTCCTGGAATTGTAGGCTTGGGTAAGGCCTGCGAGATCGCCATGAACGAAATGGCGGAAGAGGGCAAGAAACTCGGCGGCCTGCGTGATCGTCTGAAGGACGCCATCATGGGCCAGCTCGACGAGGTTTACATCAACGGCTCAATGGAGCATCGTTTGCCCAACAACATGAACATCAGCTTTGCCTATGTCGAAGGTGAATCTCTGCTGATGGGCATTAACGACATCGCAGTTTCCAGCGGTTCGGCATGCACCTCGGCGACGCTGGAACCATCTTATGTATTGAAGGCCCTGGGCGCCGGCGATGACCTGGCGCACAGCTCGATCCGGTTCGGCATCGGCCGCTTCAACACCGAAGCCGAAGTGGATTACGTGGCCGAGCGGGTGGTGGATACGGTAAAGCGGCTGCGTGAGTTGTCGCCGCTGTACGAGATGGCGAAAGAGGGAATTGATTTGACGAAAGTCCAGTGGGCGGCACAGCCGACTCACTAATCCAGAGTTTTGCAATTGAGGAGACTACTTCATGGCATACAGTGACAAGGTCCTTGACCATTACACAAACCCCCGCAACGTGGGCTCCATGGACAAGAACAGCCCCGTGGTGGGCACCGGACTGGTCGGCGCGCCCGAGTGCGGCGACGTGATGAAGCTGCAGATCAAGGTGAACCCGGCGACCAACATCATTGAGGACGCCAAGTTCAAGACCTTCGGCTGCGGTTCGGCGATCGCCTCGTCTTCGCTCGCCACCGAGTGGGTGAAGGGCAAGACGGTGGACGAAGCGCTCACCATCAAGAACACCGACATCGTGAAGGAGCTGTCGCTGCCTCCGGTGAAGATCCACTGCTCGGTGCTGGCGGAAGACGCCATCCGCGCCGCCATCGGCGACTGGAAGAAGAAGAACGGCGTACCGCAGGGGGCGACGCAGAGCGCTCCTGTCGAGCAGACGGCGTAGACTGTTGCTGAGGACGGCGCACGTCACATCGCGGTGAAGTGCGCCGGAACGGGATTATGAGCACGATCAACATCGAGAATCCGGCACACACATCGACTCCGGCTGCGACGGGCATACAGGTGACCGATAAGGCGATTGAGCGCATCCGCGCTACGATGGCGAAAGAAGGGATTTCGCCGAGCCAGGGAGGACTGCGCCTGGGTGTGCAGGGGGGCGGCTGCTCGGGGCTGAGTTACAGTGTGCGCTTTGACACGCAGCCGCGAGAACGGGACCGGATCTTTCAGTTCGACGACGTCCGCGTCTTTGTTGATCCGAAGTCGTTCATCTACCTGCATGGCATGGTGCTGGACTACGAACAGACGCTGATGCACCAGGGCTTCGTGTTCCAAAACCCCAACGCGAAGAAGTCCTGCGGTTGCGGCACTTCGTTCTCGTAGCGCGGTGCAAAACGCACGGGGGCTTGAAGTCAGCGAAAACTGGCAGTTTGTGAATTGATTTCTGCCCCGGGCGCGAGCTCGGGGCAGGCAGTCTAAGGGAACGTTACGGCAGGTCGGAAAGAATTCAGATGCCTCAGACACAGGACAAAAACACGAAGGACAGTGGGCTGTTCGTTATAAGTCACGGCAAGCCCGCGCAGCACAATTGCTGGTCGTGCGGGGCCATGCGCGCCGCGCACTTCTGCCAGCAGTGCGGCAAGGTGCAGCCACCCGTGCCAGCGGACTACTTCGCCTTCTTCGGCCTGCCCTACAAGCTGAACTTGGAGACTGGCAGGCTGGAGCGTGAATTCTACGATCTGAGCCGCCATCTGCATCCTGACATCAACGCCATCAAGAGCGATCGTGAGCAGCAGTGGGCGCTGGAGCAAAGCTCGCACTTGAATGACGCCTACCGCACACTGAAAGACCCGATTACGAGGACAGAGTACCTGCTCCGGCTGCAGGGCGTGCAACTGGAAGAGCAGTCCAAGGCAGCGACGGAAGAGGCGCGTCGCACCGGCAAGCTGAAGAAGCAGGTTGTCCCGCCTGATCTGCTGGAAGAGGTTTTTGAGTTGAACATGCAGCTGGAAGAGATGCGGATGAACAAGAAAGTTGGTGAGACCGACCGCAACCTTGAGCGCCAGCTCGAAGATGCGAAGAAGCATCTGCAGGCAAAGTATGACGGCATGATGCAGGAGCTTTCGGCAGCATGGAGTGAATGGGACGCAGTAGTGGATCGCGCTGAGCGAGGCGAAACCGTTTTGGAAGATGATCGCCTTGCGGTGCGCGACAAGATGGTCGAGGTACTGAACCGCCGAAATTACTTGCGCAATTTGCTGAGGGATATAGATGAGGTGTTGGAAGGCTGAAGAACGTTCTTCGCCATTCGCCTTTCGCCTTTCGCCAGACCCATTCGGACGAAACAGCTTCTGGCGAAGAGCGAAAAGCGAATGGCGAAAAGCGTGATTGCTAATGGCTACCGAACGCATAGTCGGCATTGATCTGGGTACCACGAACTCCCTCGTGGCCTACATGGAAGGCGAGCGTCCGGTCGTCATTCCCGGCGAGGATGGCTCAAACCTCTTGCCGTCGGTCGTCGCGCTCGACGAGAACGCGCAGATTGTTGTTGGCAATCCGGCACGCAAGTATCTCATCGAAACGCCGGACCACGCTGTGTACAGCGTCAAGCGCCTGATGGGCCGAGGCGTCGAGGACATTCAGGATGAGCTCAAGCTCTTTCCCTTCCGCTTAGCTGACGATCTGGCACCCGGAGAAGTGCTGCGCATCAGGCTGGGCGAGAAGACCTTTACGCCCCCGGAAATTTCAGCCTTCATCCTGCGGCAACTGAAGCGCAACGCCGAGCGCTACTTCGGCGCGCCGGTCACCAAGGCGGTCATCACGGTTCCGGCCTACTTCAACGATGCTCAACGACAGGCCACCAAGGACGCGGGACGCATTGCCGGTCTGGAAGTTTTGCGTCTGGTGAATGAGCCCACGGCCGCCTCGCTTGCCTATGGTCTCGACAAGCAGCAGAAAGGAACAGTGGCGGTGTACGACCTCGGCGGCGGCACGTTCGACATCTCGATTCTCAAGCTGCACGAAGGGATTTTCGAAGTCATCGCCACCAACGGCGATACACACCTTGGCGGCGATGACATTGACAACCTGCTCATCACCATTGCGTTAGATGACATTCAAGGCGATCTCGGCGTGGATGTCCGGCGCAACGCCGAGATCGTGCAAGCAATTCGCAAGGCTGTGATCGAGGCCAAGATTGCGCTGTCGGCCAACGAGACGACCACACTGGACGTTGAGCTTCCCGGCGGCAAGCGCTATCAGCGCGAAATCATGCGGGCGCAATTCGAACAATTGATTCAACCCGTGGTCGATCGCACCGTCGGGCCGGTAAAGCAGGCGCTGAAAGATGCGGGACTCAAGCCCAAGGACATTGACGAAGCGGTTCTGGTGGGTGGTTCAACGCGTATTCCGCGGGTTCGCGAGTTGGTCGAAGAGTTGTTCGAGCGCACACCGCATAGCGACCTGAATCCCGACGAAGTCGTCGCCCTTGGTGCAGCCGTGCAGGCCGACATTCTCTCCGGCGGCTCGGAAGCGACGAAGGAGATGCTGCTGCTCGACGTGACGCCGTTATCGCTGGGCATCGAGTCATTGGGCGGGGGAGTGGTGAAGATCATTCACCGCAACTCGACCATTCCGGCCTCGGCGAACGAGCATTTCACCACCGGCGTGGAAGGCCAGACGAACGTCGCCATCCACGTGGTGCAGGGGGAGCGCGAGTTGGCGAAAGACTGCCGGTCGCTGGCGCGCTTCGACCTCAAGGGCATTCCGCCGATGCCGGCAGGGCTACCGCGGATCGAAGTCAAGTTCCTCATTGACGCCAACGGAATCCTTCATGTCTCGGCGCGCGAGCTGCGCAGCGGCAAGGAGGCCCAGATCGAGGTGCAGCCCAGCTACGGCCTGACCGACGACCAGGTCGAGAACATGATTCTCGAGTCGTTTGACTATGCAGAAGAAGATTTTCGCCAGCGGCAGATAATCGAGGCCCGCAATGAAGCCGAGACCATGCTTGCGGCGTTGGAAAAGGGCCACAACAATCCCGCGTGGGAGCAGTTGTCCCCGAAAGAGCGGGCAGACATCAACAAGCTGGAAGCCGCTCTGCGAGCGGTGATGAAGGAAGAAGACTATCAGGCGATTCGAAGTGCTATTGACGTCCTCAATCAGGCGACCATGCATCTGGCCGAGCTAATGATGGATTCGGCCGTGGGTGCAGCGCTGAAAGGCAAGGACATGGCGACCGCTAATGTGGGCGAAGGCCCGGCATCGCCTCATCCCATTGCACAGGCCGAGATTGAGCAGTAGTCAGCGAACAGAGAACGGAAACTTATGTCAGACGAGAAAACACGAGGCGGCGCAACTGTAACGGAAGAAGCTCTCGGGCCGAACACGGTCCGGCTTACCTTCATGCCCGAGAACAAGACCTTCGAATTTGAACACGGCAAGCTGCCCTACCAGGAACACGGCAAGCCGGAGTCGATCCTCGACGTTGCGCTGAACTTCGGCCTGCATCTGGAGCATGCCTGTGGCGGCAACTGCGCCTGCACGACCTGTCACGTAGTCGTAAAGAAAGGCAAGGAGTGCCTCAGCGAGATGGAGGACGACGAGGCCGACCGCCTCGACATGGCCGCCGACCTGCAGCTAAACTCGCGCCTGGGATGCCAGGCGGTCATCGAGAAGCCCGGCGAGGTCGTGGTGGAAATACCGGCGTGGAACCGCAATTACGTTTCAGAAGGCGGAGGACACTAACAATGGCTGCTGAATTGAGATGGGATGATGCGGAAGACATCGGCCTGGCGCTGTCCGACAAGTTTCCGGAACTGAATCCGCTGGAGGTCCGCTTTACCGATCTTCACCGCTACGTGATCGAGATGCCTAGCTTCGTGGACGACCCCAAGATGTCCAACGAGGGCAAGCTGGAAGCCATCCAGATGGCGTGGTTCGAGGAATACCAGGACCGGACCCGGTTATAACCAGGTCGTATTCCGAACGGCGTCTGCACCGGCAGGCGAACAGGAAAGCTTGGAATGCGTTCACCGATGCGAGAAGTCGTCAGTAACGATTGAACACCGTATCCAAGCCAATCAGTGCCTGAATTTCGAATCGGATCTACACCACTACGATCTGTTTGCGCAGGCCAGCCGTAAAGAGGCTTTTCGGAATCATGGCGTGCACGCCGCGCACGATGTCCACCACCTGCGTCACCCGGAAGCTGACGGCGATGCTGCAGAGCGCGTAAGCGTCAAGCTTCGTCATGCGGGCGCGACTGGACAGAAAGTCGATGGCGTTGCGCGCCGCCAGGGTCATGGCCACGTTCAGGTCTTTGTCGAGGCCCAGCGTGATCCAGTGCGTGTCCGTCTCTGCGATCGGCCACGCAAAGTTCTTCTGCTTGTGGAGGATGACCTGGATGCGCAATTCCTGCATGCGGGTCTCCAACGCGCTGAGATTGATTTCGCCATCGCCCTGCACGGCATGAGAGTCGCCGGTGAAGATGAGCGCTCCGGGCTTCCACACCGGGATAAACATGGTCGAGCCTTCCGCCATCTCGCGCAGGTCGACATTGCCGGCGTGCGGTCCCGGCGGAACGGAACTGGTGACTCCCGGAGTTAACAGAGGATAGTAGCCGTCAGGCGGCGCGACGCCCAGTGTTCCCTGGAAGGGCTGAAGGGGAATGTGAATGTCGGAGGAGAACTCGGCGGTCATCTTGGTCATGTCAAGGTTGAGATATTTGACCTGACCGTCGGGGAAGTCTTTCGCCAGCAGTCCCGTCCCGATGGAGCCCGGATTGTTGAAGACCGCTCCCCAGTTGAAGGGACGAATCTTCTTATAGCGCACCTCGAGCACGTCGCCGGGTTCGGCGCCGTTGACGTAGATGGGGCCGATGATGGAGTGCGGGCCCTTGCCGGGATTGCTGAGGCGGAGTTTCGCGAGCGTATCGATGGGCACGCCGGGCTGCAACTGGTTCAGGAAGTGCGACCAGGTGTTGACGTAGCTGACGGTGTCGCCGGAATCGATCTTGAGGATTGGTTCGAGCGTCGTGTCGAACACACCCAGATGTACGGTTTTGTCATTGGACTCGACCGTATGCACAGGACCCTCATCTTTCTTCTTTCCTCCTCCACCAGGAGCGCCGCCGTCGGACGCGCCGAGTGAGTCGGCTGCAGATGCCAGCTTCGTGAACCACGGCCCGGTGGCCGCCAGCAGGCTCATGAAGCTGCTGGCTCGCAGCAGCCGCCGGCGCGAAAGACCGCGCGCGGTCACAAAACCATCGAGCTGCTCCTGGTTGAATTCATCCATGTGCAACAAGCGGTCCGCGGCGTGCTTCGTTTATGTCCTCGCGGAAGACGCCGGTGCCGTTTTCCTCGCCGCAGCCAAACAGGCTGCCGCAGAAATGGTGAGCTGGAGTTTCTCCAGAAGCAAACTGATCGGGATCATGGCGCATAGCGGACTCCTTGGTTGATTTCTGTAAACAAGGAAAATACTTACTTGATCCGGTCCAACGGAGATTTGGCCAGCAACGTTCTCAGTCGAGCGAGTTGGTCCTCCGTGCTTTGAATCATCCATCCGGGCACGGCCGATTGGGCTGGCTTGGCTCCGCTCGGCTTGGTGTCCAGTTGCGGAACGGACATGTCAACCTTCCGGGCGGCATCCAGCAGCTCGTTCGATTTCGCGTTGTCACCTAATCCGGCGTAGGCCTCAGCCATGGTGGCCTTGACCCAATACTCGTCGGCGCCACGGGGCGGCCGTTGTGCTTCCAGCTGCGCCTCGCACAATTGGAGCACTCGTTGGCGAGTGCGCTGCGCCAGAATGAAATCGGCAATCGCGTCCGCCGGTGCGGTGTCACCGGCCTGCGCCGCACGAACGTTCAGCAAGTATGCGAGATTGACGCCGTTGTAGTAATCATTCTTGACGTAGAAGCCCTTCTCGTGCGCCCAGATTGCTTTGTCCAGATGAAGCGGGACCTTGGTTTCATCCCAGAGCCGCTTATGCACCGCCCCGTAGAGACCCAGGGTCTCCACATCGGTCGAGGTCTTTGGAGTAAGGGTCTCCAGGATGTGCCAGGCCTCATTCAGCGCATCAACCGGCGTCGGCAGCTTGCTCTTGTAGGTGGCTAGCGCGAGCTTTTGGATGACAAACGGATCATTGGGCATCATGCTGCGAACTACCGACAGCAGGCTCTTCGCCGTAATGAAATCACTTCGTTCGAATGCTGCCTCCACCTGGTCCATGAGAGCCCGGACGGTTGGCTGGTCCGGAGCCGGCGCAGCAGGCTGTGCCGCGAGCGCCGCGCGCTGGGCTTCGGCCTGGCCAACCGCCGGGGGCTGGAGGTCCTTCAGGAACGTATAGACCGGACTATCGCAGGCGGCCTGCGCCCCCACGGTCTTGATGGCGGTCTGCAGCTCACCTTTCATCCGCTCCACTTCGCCGTAATCAATGCCCTCACCCAGATGGTGATAGGTGCGAATGGCGATTTGACCGACATCAAATGGGAACACCAGCTTGTCCTCAGCGATGGTGATGGTTGTGTATGGCTTAAGCGCGTGGCGGACGCCGAGTTCGTAGAACGCGTTCGGGTTGTAGGTTGACACGTCGGCGACGACTACGTCTGCATTCAGCAACTGCTGGTACATTGGCACGTTGATGTTGCCGGCATGCTGAATCTCGTCGGCGCGAATGCACTCGTAACCCGCAGCCTCCGCCGCCGGCTTGATGATGTATTTGTAGGACTTGTCCAGATCGAGAACCCGGCCGGTCGGATAATCGGTCTTTTTTCCGAACCCCATTACGACGAAACAGGTAGGCATGGCTGCAAACTTACCACAGTTGTTCCCCGCGGCAACAATCCTTTCGCACACCCTCAACCCTGTGTATGTGACGTGCGTCACAGACTTGTTAGTACGCCCATCACAGCCCGGCGCGACAGCGGCCGCTATCGTGGGGATATCAATTCCTGGGTAAGTCGCAGACCGCGCAACTAGCCGATCTGGGGAAACGATAACGCAGTGAAAGCAACGGATTACTCCGCTTCGCCGGCCGCAACTCTTCCTATGGTTTCATCGGCGGCCAGCGATGGCGATGTGCGGACCTCGCCCGGCGGCGAAGGCCCTGCTGGAGGCAAAAAATGCCGAGAAACAAAGTGACGCTCGACGGCAACGAGGCCGTCGCCTACGTGGCCTACCACGTCAGCGAAATAGCAGCCATTTATCCCATCACGCCCTCCTCGCCCATGGGCGAGTCATCGGACGCCTGGGCCGCCATTGGCGACAAGAACATTTGGGGCGCTGTGCCGCAGGTGGTCGAGATGCAGAGCGAAGCGGGCGCTGCCGGTGCGCTGCATGGAGCTATTCAGGCGGGCGCGCTGGGCACCACGTTCACCTCGGCCCAGGGCCTGCTGCTGATGATCCCCAACATGTACAAGATTGCGGGCGAGCTGACCAGCACGGTCATTCACGTGGCCGCGCGCGCAATTGCGGCCCATGCGCTGTCCATCTTCGGAGATCATCAGGATGCCATGGCCGTGCGTCCTACGGGATTTGCCCTGCTGTCGTCGAACTCGGTGCAGGAGGCGATGGACCTGGCGTTGATCGCACACGCCGCAACACTGGAAGCGCGAATTCCCTTCCTGCACTTCTTTGACGGCTTCCGCACCTCGCACGAAGTTTCCAAGGTGGAAGAGCTGAGCCTGGACGACATGCGCGCCATGATTGACGACGATCTGGTTCGCGCGCATCGTGCCCGGGCGCTTTCGCCCGACCATCCCGTACTGCGCGGCTCAGCACAGAATCCCGACATTTATTTCCAGGCCCGCGAGACGGTGAACCCGTACTACCTGGCCTGCCCAACCATCGTGCAAAACGTGATGGACAAGTTCGCGAAGATCGTCGGCCGCGAGTACAAGCTCTTCCAGTATGAGGGCGCGCCGGATGCCGAACGGGTCATCATCATCATGGGCTCGGGCGCTGAGGCGGTCCACGAAACTGTGGACTACCTCACCCCTAAAGGCGAACGGGTCGGCGTGCTAAAAGCGCGGCTGATGCGGCCGTTCTCGGTCGAACATTTCCTGCAAGCACTGCCGAAGACGGTAAAGAGCATCGCGGTGCTCGATCGAACGAAAGAACCGGGCGCGATTGGCGAGCCGCTGTATCAGGATGTTGTGACCGCGCTGGCGGAGGCGTTCAGTTCAGGCAAGACGCCATTCGCGGCCTTTCCGAAGGTCATCGGCGGACGCTACGGGCTGTCATCGAAGGAATTTACGCCGGCAATGGTAGCGAGGATCTTCGACGAACTGAAGAAGCCGAATCCGCAGAACCACTTTACCATCGGCATCAACGACGATGTCACGCATACCAGCTTGAGCTACGATCCGACGTTCTCCACCGAAGAGCCGGACACGGTGCGCGCCATGTTCTACGGCCTCGGCGCCGACGGCACGGTGGGCGCCAACAAGAACACCATCAAGATCATGGGCGAAGAAACCGACCTGCACGTGCAGGGCTACTTCGTCTATGACTCGAAGAAGTCGGGCGCGGTGACCATCTCGCACCTGCGCTTCAGCAAGAAGCCGATCCACTCGACGTACCTGATCTCGCGGGCAAACTTCGTCGGCTGCCACCAGTTCAGCTTCATGGAGAGGCTGGATGTGCTGAAATGCGCCGACCCCGGTGCAGTGTTCTTGCTCAACAGTCCATTCGGCCCGGACGACGTGTGGGACAACCTGCCGCGCGCGGCGCAACAACAGATCATTGAGAAGAAGCTGAAGTTCTACGTGATTGACGCGGTCGAGGTCGCGAAGGCGGCCGGAATGGGCGGCCGCATCAACACCGTGATGCAGACCTGCTTCTTCGCCATCAGCGGCGTGCTGCCGCGCGAGGAGGCCATCGCCGCCATCAAGCACTCCATCGAGAAGACCTACGGCAAGCGCGGCGAATCCGTTGTGCGCAAGAACTTTGCGGCGGTGGATTCAGCACTTGAGCACCTGCACGAAGTGAAGGTCCCGGAGGCGGTCACGTCGAAGTTCGACATTCGTCCGCCGGTTCCGGCCAATGCTCCCGAGTTTGTGCGCAACGTAGAGGCGTTGATCATCAACGGTGAGGGCGACCTGGTCCCGGTCAGCGCGCTTCCGGTCGACGGCACCTTCCCAACGGCTACCACGCAGTGGGAGAAGCGCAACATCGCGCTGGAAATTCCGGTGTGGGACGAAGAGCTGTGCATCCAGTGCGGCAAGTGCGTGATGGTATGCCCGCACTCCGTGATCCGCGCCAAGGTCTACGATCCCAGCAGCGTGAATCACGCGCCGGAAGGCTTCCAGACGGCGGTTCCCAAGTGGCGCGAGTTTTCCGAGCTGAAATACACGCTGCAGGTGGCGCCCGAAGATTGCACAGGATGCGGCCTATGCGTCGCGGTCTGCCCGGCCAAGAGCAAGAGCGAGGCCAAGCACCGCGCCATCAACATGGAGCCGCAGCCGCCGCTCCGCGAGAAGTACAACGAGTGGTGGGATTATTTCCTTAAGATCCCCGAGTTCGATCGCGGTAAGCTCTCGCATGGGCAGGTGAAAGACCAGCAGTTGCTGGAGCCGCTGTTCGAGTTCTCGGGCGCCTGTGCCGGTTGCGGCGAGACGCCGTACATTTCGCTGATGACGCGCCTGTTCGGCGATCGCGCGGTGATCGGCAACGCGACCGGCTGCTCGTCCATCTACGGCGGCAACCTGCCAACCACGCCCTACAGCGTGAACGCCGAAGGACGCGGACCGGCGTGGAACAACTCGCTCTTCGAAGACACGGCTGAGTTCGGGATGGGCATCCGGCTGGCCATCGACAAGCAGCATGACTATGCGAAGGTGCTGGTGGAGCGGCTGGCTCCGACGATCGGCGATCAACTTGCGGTCGAAATCCTGAGCGCCGACCAGTCTGCCGAAGAAGGCATCTTCGCGCAGCGCGAGCGGGTCAAGAAGCTGAAAGAGAAGATTGCGAACGACAAGTCGCCGGCGGCCCGTGACCTGCTGGCGCTGGCCGACATGCTGGTGAAAAAGAGCGTGTGGATCATCGGCGGCGACGGCTGGGGCTACGACATTGGTTACGGCGGCCTCGACCACGTGCTGGCGTCGCAGGCGAACGTGAACATCCTGCTGCTGGACACCGAGGTGTACTCCAACACCGGCGGGCAGATGTCGAAGGCCACGCCGATGGGCGCGGTGGCGAAGTTTGCAGCCGGCGGCAAGCGGACCCCGAAGAAGGACATCGCCATGATGGCCATCAATTACGGCCGGGCGTACGTGGCGCATGTGGCCATGGGTGGCAGCGACACGCAGACGATGAAGGCGTTCCTCGAGGCCGAAGCGTACGACGGACCGTCCATCATCATCGCCTACAGCCACTGCATCGCGCATGGCTACGACATGGTGTATGGCATCGATCAGCAGAAGGCGGCCGTGAACTCCGGACACTGGCCGCTATTCCGCTACAACCCGCTACTGGCCCGGGAGGGCAAGAACCCGTTCGTGCTGGATTCGCGCGCGCCCAGCATTCCGCTGGAGAAGTACATCTACAACGAGACGCGCTACACCATGCTGGTGAATGCCGATCCGGACACGGCCAAGAAACTGCTGACGCAGGCGCAGGAGAACGTGAACGAGCGCTGGAAGCTGTACCAGCACATGGCGTCGATGAGTTTTGAACAGAAATAAAAGCGAGGGACGATGATGGCCGAGAAACCCGAACTGGAACTGAAGGTCCCATTCAAATACGCGCGGATGTGGCCGCGAGAGATGTTTTATCGGAGGCTGCTCAAATCAAAACCTGTGGTGGGTTCCAATAAACCGGCGCGCACGCAGTGGCTCTATAAAACAATGGACCTGCTGGCGCAGCCTGGCGTTTACGTACTCTACATGGACGGTGTTCCCTACTACGTCGGGCAGACAGAGGACCTGCGATCGAGTCTTGCGGCACATGCTCGTGTTCCGCAATCTCATTACTTTCGTCATTGGAACTACTTCTCTGCCTTTGCCGTCGATAAGAAGGACCTGGATCGCATCGAGGCGATCCTGGTTGCCGCAATGCCGACCGCTAATGGTAGAAAACTGCTGAAAAAGGAACCGTACCCTGCTGAGCTGACCGAGATGATCAACGAAATCCAACTTGCGAAGGCAAACCCGGAAGTGAGCGCCAACGCGCCGTTCGTTACAGAAGGAATCGACAAGGATGACCCCAATGATTGACCTGACAACTAACTACCTGGGACTGAAGCTGAAGAATCCGGTCGTGGTTTCGGCCGGGCCGATGAGCGAGAAGCTGGAGAACTTTCCCCGGATGGAGGATGCCGGGGCTTCGGCCATCGTGATGTACTCGCTGTTCGAGGAGCAGATCGAAGCGGAGAGCGAGAACATTGACAGCGCGCTGGAGTACGGCGCCAACAGCTACGCCGAGTCCACGACGTATTTGCCCGACATGCCGAAGTACCACATCGGCCCCGACCGGTATCTCGACCTGCTGCGCAAGGGCAAGGCTGCGGTCGGCATTCCCGTCATCGCCAGCTTGAATGGCGCCTCGCCCGGGGGATGGGTGCGCTACTCCGAGTACATGGAGCAGGCGGGTGCCGACGCGCTCGAGCTGAATATCTTCGACGTTCCCACCGATCCGGCGATCACTTCCGAGCAGCTCGAAAACCGCTACTGCGACCTGGTGCGCAGCATCCGCAAGAAGGTCCACATTCCCATCGCGGTGAAACTCGGTCCGTACTTCACTTCGTGCGCCAACTTTGCCCGGCGGCTGTCGGAGGCGGGCGCCGACGGCGTCGTCATCTTCAATCGCTTTTATCAGCCCGACTTCGACCTGGAAAACATGGAGGTCGTCCCCAACCTGGTGCTCAGCAGCCCGCATGAACTGCGGTTGCGCCTGCACTGGGCCGCCATCCTCTACCATCAAGTTGAGACCTACATCGCCATCACCGGCGGCGTGCACGATGCCACCGACGTGCTGAAGTGCATGATGGCAGGTGCGCACGTGGCCATGATGACCTCGGCGCTGCTGCGCTACGGCATCGAGCACATCGGCGTGGTGCTGTCCGGCATGGAAGCGTGGATGGACGAGCATGAATATGTCTCCATCAAGCAGATGCGCGGGGCGATGAGCATGGTCAACATCGAGGACCCGCGGGCCTTCCTCCGCGGCAACTACCTCAAGATGCTGGGCTCGTATACCTGGCGGGATTCAGGGAGCGCGCTGACGACGTTCTAAGGCGAGCGGGCCTTCGAAGCGATGCCGACCTGACCAGAAAGGAAGCCTCTCAGCATTATGCCATACGGTGTCGAGTGTGCCGCCGCCGCCCCCGGCTGCGTGACCACATAATGTAAAATGTAGGCACAGGAGCGTGCATGCAGGAACATAGAGTCGGGATTCGTGAGCTGAGGGCAAAACTGAGCGAATGTGTGCGAGAGGTTAAACGCGGCAGCTCGATCATTGTGACGGATCGTGGCAAGCGGGTCGCTCGGCTGGTTCCCGAGTCAGAGTCACTGGAAGAGCGCATCGAAATCCTGAGGAGTTCGGGGATGATTTTGTGGAGCGGGCGGCGGCGGCGCAACGGCCGGCCGGTAGCACGTGCGCGGAGCGGACGTACGGTGTCAGATATTCTCGTGGAGAACCGCGAGTGATCGTGTATGCGGACGCGAGTGCGCTGGTGAAGCAGTATGTGACCGAGCCCGGTTCGAAGGAGGTAATCGGGTTGACGAGTATGGCGGCCGTGGTCGCCACCGCGCTGGTGAGCCGAGCGGAGGTGGCGTCGGCATTCGCCCGTGCTGTCCGAATGGGGGTTTTGGATGACAACGGCGGACGGCGAGCACAACGCAGCTTCGCCCGCGACTGGCCAGATTTTGCTCGTGTCGTAATTACCGAGGCACTGGTCGCACGAGCGGAAGCGCTGGCGTGGCAATTGGGTCTGCGAGGATACGACGCGATTCAACTCGCTGCAGCGCTTACGTGGCGGGAGGCTGTGGGCCAGGAAGTCGTCTTAGCCACACTCGACCGGCAGCTCTGGCGGGCGGGTTCACAGATGGGTCTCAAAGTCTGGCCAGCGCAGCCGCCGTCTGAAGTGCGGGTTTCGCGGGGTGGGAAGCTAAGCAAGTGAAAATCAAAGTTGGCGGAGTGCACGCGGACTATGATGCGATCGAAACCAAGATCGCCATTTGAGCGGTTTCGCGATTTTGATACGGACGGCAGCATGAACACCAGCGCTCGCCTGCCGAGCTTGATGTCACCACCCAGTACGTCCAAAATGGGGACTGGAAGGGAGGGCAGCCGCATGGGTGCACCGAGTACGCGAGAGGAGATTCAGAGACGGCGAAGGCGCCGGGAGAAGATTGACATTCTCCGGCGGCGGTACGCCAAAGCTGGTTCGGAGTCCGAGCGCGAGACCATCTGGGCCAAGGTTCGACAACTCTCACCCCTGATGTCGCAGGAGGAGTTTCGCGGGCCGATCAAGCAAAGCTCAGGGTCAAGCTGAGTGGTATTCCCGGCTACTTTGACGCCGAGGTCGCCCCCGGCTTCAACACAATCACCAGCACTCGCCCATCCGACTTGATCTCGCCACCGGTTGCGGTCTTGGTCGACGTAATGGGGTGTGAGCGCGTCATGTAGTCCATGGCCTGGACCATGCCCGCATCCGTCAGGGTCGCGCCGATGAAGTCACGTTCCTTGTCCACGTCCGGGTCTATCTTGTGGGTAATAGCGCCCTGCTTTCGCTGGTCCTTCTCGATGCCGATGTCGTGCGTGCCAGCGCCCGTCCAGACTGTCTGTTGCGACGTGCTGAAGGGTGAATTCCAGATGCGGAAGTGGTTACGCGACGCGGCCACCATCACCGGGTCGGTGCGCTCGTAGCCGAAGTCCTGCGGGCGGCCGAACAGGTACAGGATGCTCATCGGCACGGTCATGTAGGAGCTCTTCTGCAAGGTCGCCTCCAGTGCGCTGAGGACGGCA
>Ga0335077_10002652_pt1 | contig 21447 bp, 13 predicted proteins | sample Lox_Sample_31_FD_207151 | JGI IMG/M metagenome (GOLD analysis project Ga0335077, IMG submission 207151) | Soil microbial communities from Loxahatchee National Wildlife Refuge, Florida, United States - Lox_Sample_3.1 | ecosystem: Environmental > Terrestrial > Soil > Wetlands | place: USA...
GCACGGTCGACTGGAGCGCCTGGCCGCTGGAGGTCCGCGCTATCGCCTGCGGGCAGCCGTGCAGCCTGGGCAAGGTGGCCGCGGCTAGTGGTGTTTCGCCCTCGGCTGCCGGCCAGTGGAGCCACTCAGTACGCCTTCCCGCATTTGCGATGGAATGCATGTTGCCGCCGGCCGAACACCCGGAGCCCGTCACCCAGGAGCCGCCGCCTCCCGAATGCCGAAACTGGATGCGCGCTCCGCAACCCGAGCCCGTCGCCAGCCTGGTACAGGCAACCACGGCACTCTCGGCGGCAGTGCGGCTCCGGCTTCCAGGCTTCGCAGCGCAACCGGCGCGGGTGATGCCCGCGTTGCTTGCATCGACGATGAATTCTGCCGCGGCCGAACCCGCCGCCCGGTTCGTTCAGCCTTCGGCAGCGATCCGACCGCTGGCTGCGGCCCCGACCTCGACGCTCCCCGTGTCGATCGCGCCCGCGGAACATCGCCCCGCCGCCTCGACACAGCCGGCGCCGGCGCCGCAAGCCGAGCCGGCCGCCGCGTTCGTACAAGCCTCCGCTTCCCTGGAGCCGGCCCTGCGCACACTGGTTCGGGCTCCGCTGCCAATCGCGTTCCTGCCAGGAGCATCGCGCCGGCCCGCGCTGTGCGAGCTGGCTGCGCGAGCCCCGGAGCCCGCACCGGTATGCTCATGGATTCAGCCCGCCGCCGCGGCTGCGCCGGTCGCTGCAGCCGCGCCCGCGCTACAGCTTCCCACGTTCGATGCCGTGCCCGAGCCCCTGCCGGGTCTCGACGAGGTTGTGGGGGATCCGGAGCCTTGCGATCTTGCCTGGGGTGACGATCCGGAGCCGGTCGAGACCGCCATCCAACCCGTAGTGGCGCTCGAGGCCATGGTTTCTGTGCCCGCGGTTGGACTGCCGGCGCTGCACGCGCAAATCGCCCCCTTCGAAGCCTACAACCAGCCGCCCGCGCTCTGCGAGACCTGGATGCCCGCTCCCCAGCCGGAACCGCTCTGGTCGTACTTGCGCGCCTCTGCCGCGGAGTTCGCACCTGCCGCTCCAACGGCCCGCGTCCCCCGGTTGACGGCGCTGCCGGCTGCCGGCACACACATTCCGTCCGCCCCACGTTTCCGGGCGGTCCCGCAGGCCGAACCGGTGATGGCGGGTGTCTGGCCGCGCGTTGCCGATATCCCGTTCGAACCGATCCTGGAAGCAGCCGAGGTACGGCTCCCCGGGATCGACACTATTTCTCCGCAATCGGAGATCGGCGGACCGGCGCTGCAGACTCCCGCCGCGGGACCGGCAGCCGAGCCCGCCGAACGCCTCATCCTCTGCGCGAGCCAGGTCAGCCAGCCGGTTACGGCCGGCGCAGGCGCACGCGCCCTGCCGCGGATCGCGGCCTGCGCGCCCGCTGCCGGAAGAGGCCGCCTGGACCTCGCCGGCCCGGTTCCCGGACCGGCGCCGCAAGCAGTGGAATCCCTTCTGGTGGCCTCCACCGCCCTCCAGAACAAGTCCGCGACGGTCGTTCGCCTGCAACCGTTCGCGGTGGCGGCGAGCGAGGGGCGGACCGTACCCGGTTTTGACGCTCCTCGTCTCGCTCCTCCGGCCACCAGGCCCGCGGCGGCGGCCAGGACGTCCGTGAACCCGCTGTCCACCGTGCACCTGCTGGTGCCGAATCCCCGGCCCGCCCGGCTGGTTCCGAATCTCCCCAAGCCCGGCATGCTGCCGCTCGAGTTCCACGCCAGCCGTGTGCGCGGCGAAGCGGTCTGCCGGCTCGATTGCAAGAGCGCGCGCTTTGCCCCGATTCCGCCGCGGTTCCGCTTGCGCCCCGTGTGGGACCGCACCGAAGACATGGTTGCCGCCAAGCCGGCGCCGAAGAAGCCGGATATCGCCGAGGTTTTCACGCTGCCGGAGGCCAAGCCCAGGCAATCCAGGTGGGCCGGCTACGCGGTCAAGATTGCGGCGGGTATTGCGGTGGTTTTCTCCACCTGGTACGGCGCCAGCTTCGTCAAGGTCCAACGCTCGATCTCCATGCACGCGGAGCTGCCCGCTGCCGTTCCCGGCGCGCCGTCCGCCGGCCGGGCCGCGGTTTCGGAAGCGCGCACCGCCGTGGCGAGCGCCACCCGGCCGCAACCCGAGTCCAAGGGCGTTGTGACCCGGGTGCGGGAGACCATCGCCCGCCGCGCCGCCGTTCAGCTCAACGACAGCCTTCGCGAGGGCATGGAGGCCTGGGGCGCCCCGGCGGCAAGCTATCCGGCCGGGTGGTCGCGCCATCCCGATGGATACGTGAACACCGGCGCACTGGCGCTCTTCAACCCCACGCGCAGCTTCTCCGATTACCGGCTGGAGTTCTTCGGCCAGATCGAAAGCAAGAGCCTGGGTTGGACCGTCCGCGCCAAGGACGAAAAGAACTATCACGCCATGAAGTTCACGGTGATCGAGGCCGGGCTCCGCCCGGTGATCGCCATGATCCACTACAACGTGGTCGATGGCAAACCGGGCCGCCGGTCGCAGACCCCGCTGAACGTCATGGTGCACAACCGCACGCCGATCCAGGTTGCCGTCGATGTCAAAGGCAACCGCTTCGTGACCTCGATCGACGGCGAAGAAGTCGATTCCTACAGCGACGACGCACCGGCCTCGGGCGGCATCGGCTTTTTCAGCGAAGCCGGCGAAAAAGCCCGCCTTTACTGGGTCCGGGTCGCCAAGAACGACGACTGGCTGGGTCACATCTGCGCCTTCCTCTCGGGAGGCGCCACCTCTTCTACCGCGGAAGTCTGGCCGAGCGAACGGCCGGGCACCTCCGCACCCTGGAACCCGGAAGGCGGACGCGCCTCCCTCGCCGGAGCGTGGATCGCATTCCCGTACATCGGCGCCTCTCGCAGGGCACGCTTCACCCAATCCTCGAGGATTCAGAAATGGAATACATGAGCGGAACAGACACCAGCGGGTTGACCATGCCTCCCGGAGTCACCCCCATTAACGACTTGAAGAATCAGAAACGCGCCAGCAAGACCCTGTCGAAGGCGGTTTCTTTGCACCTCGAGGGAAAACTGGAGAGCGCCGCGCGTCTGCTCTCCAAGGCGATCGACGATGGCGAGCGCGACCCGGGTCTCTACTCGGCGCTCGGCCACATCCAGTGCGAGATGCACGATTACGACGGCGCCGCCCAGACCTACTCGGCCCTCGCCGAGATCGAACCGCGCCACCGCACCGCCTGGTTCAACCTCGGCGTGTGCCAGGGCAACCTGAAGCAGTGGAGCCAGGCCGCCGAGGCCTTCCGCAATGCCGCGGAAGCCGACGCCACCCGCTCCGACGCCCAGCTCGGACTCGGCATCGCCCTGATCCACGACGGGCGGCCCACCGAAGCCCTCAATCCCATCGACAAATTCCTCAGCCTTTTCCCGGATCACGAGCACGCCCTCTTCGGCAAGGCGGTCGCCCTGCAGCAGACCGGGCGCCACGCCGAGAGCGTCGAAATCTATCGCAAGGTGCTGGCGCGAAATCCCCGATGCGAGGAAGCCCTCTCGAACCTCGTGGCCATGTTCCTCGAAAAGCGCGACCACGAAAGCGTCCGCCGCTACGCCGAGATGCTGGGCGAATTGCAGCCGGATTCGCCGATCGCCATCGAAGCCCTGGCGACACTCGCTTTCCAGGACGGCGACTATGCCACCGCCGCCCGCTACTGCCGCACGCTTTCCGAAACCTCGCCCGATCGCTTCGAGAACTGGTTCAACCTCGGCGTCGCCCACCACAAAATGGGCAACTATCAAAAGGCGGCGCAGGCCTACCAGCAAGCCGCCGCGCTCCAGCCCACCTCCGCGCAGACGCACCTCAACCTCGGCGTGGCGCAGCAGGAGCTCAACGACCTCCCGGGCGCCCGCGCCAGCTACGAGCGCGCACTGAACATCGACCCCAAGCAGAGCGGCGTCATGTGGAACCTGGCGCTGGTTCTCGAGCAGCAGGGCGAGCGCCAGTGGGCCGAGAAGCTCTACGGCAACATTCCCGAAGAGGCCGCTGAGTGGTGCGACGCCACCTTCCGCCTCGGCTACCTGCGCCTGCTCAACGGCGAGTATGCGTCCAGCGCCGAGTGTTTTGAGCACTGCCTGGCCCGCCGCAACGACTGGCCCGAAGCCTACCTCAATGCCGGCATCGCCTATGCCCGCTTGGGCAACGTCGAGGCAGCCCGCCGCAATTTCCAGGAAGCTCTGATGCTTCGCCCCGATTCCTCCGACGCCGTCCGCGGACTGGCCGCCCTGGCGCTCGATACCGAGGACTTTTCCGAGGCGTACGACTTGCACCGGAGGCTGATCGAGCTCGGCGAGCATTCCCCCGAGCTGTTCTACAACGCCGGCCTGATCTGCCAGAAGCGCGGGCAATCCGAGGATGCCGCCGCCTACTACCAGCAAGCGCTGCAGGAGGACCCGCAATTCGCCGAAGCGCTCCTCAATCTTGGGCACGCCCTCATGAGCATGGGCCAGGAAGAGGAAGCGCGCAGCCACTGGCGCCGCGCCATCCGCGAAAAACCCGAGCTCGCCCAGACCTACTTCGAGCCGCCGGTGGCGTAAGGTCCGGCCTCCGGCCCGCTCACGGGTGCTTTTTCCGCGATAGCCGCTTTCTCAGATCCGGGTAGAACTCCTTCATCACGTTGGAAGCCATGTCCACACCGATCTGGATTCCGAGCTGCGAGGCTGCGCTCGCCGCCGAGCGATTCTCCGGATAGTAGGACGTGGCGATGGCGGCGGCCGCCGCATTGCCGCCGACTTCCGAAAAATTGAACATGTGTCCGCCGGAATCGGCGTGGGTCCAGAAGATCTGGCCCATGGCATACTTCAGCCGCTTGAAGCCGCTCCCCGTGCCGCGGCGGAAATAGCGCGGATCCTGATGGAACAGGACCGGAAAGATGGCTTCCGTCATATAGTCTCCGATGGCCCAATCCGCATATGAAGTTACTAAGTAGTGGGCGTATCCCTTTAGGCCTTGTCCGAAAGACGGGTTCGCATTGGTAAGTTGCTTTTCGCCCGCAAACGCCGCGGCCAGCAGGAACGTACCCCGGTCGAAAGCATCTTCCGAAGCCAGCTTGAATTTTGCGCGCGTGCTCAGTGGCTCGTAATGCGCCGGGAACGGCGCCGTGCGGTAATTGGGAATAATGCCGAACAGGCGTTTATGCGCCGGCTCGGCTGATGCCGGCGGCGGTACTGTTCCGGGATCCGGCTCCTGCGCATGCAGAGCAGCGCAACCGGCTACTGCAAGCAGAATTGCTCCCTTCGGCATCATAGGCAACCATCAGCAGCAACCCGGTGTCCAAAAGGCGCGGAGGTGCGAACCCGGACATCGACTTCGGCTACGGTACGCGGCTGCACACTGTTCTTGACGCCGCACAAAAACTCGTCGTGGCGCCGCGCGCGCCCGTGCTAGACTGCGACCATGTTTTTCAGGGTAAATGGGTTAGTTACTGTTATCGGAATCACGACAGGATACTTATTCCTGTTCCCGCCACGCGTGTTATGCGCGCCCAGTGATAATAATTTCACCTACCTTGCGCTCGGCGATTCCGTGGCGTTCGGGCTCAATCCGACGTTGCTCGTGCCCAACCAGCCTCCACCCCCGCCCTCGGTATTCACCGGATATCCCGAGATCATCGCGTTGGTGGAACGGTTGTCGAGCTCGAACAAGGAGGTCAACGCCGCCTGTCCGGGCGAAACCAGCGGCAGCTTCATGACCGCTGGCGCGCCCGATTACGGCTGTCACAGCCTCGGCCCACAGGGCCAGCCGCCCTTCAAGAGCTGGGTCGGCCTGCACACCGCCTACTCCGGTACGCAGCTCCAGTTCGCGGTCTCGACGCTCTCTGCGGACAAGCACATCAACCTGGTCACTCTCGGCATCGGCAGCAACGATTTCCTGCTGATACTCGCCGGGTGCGGCCAGGACCTGAACTGTGTAAACGCGCGCGTGCCGGGCGCCCTTCAGACCTACGCCGCCCACCTTACCGTCATCCTGGGCGCCATCCGCGCGCACTACAGCGGCCAGCTCGTGCTCGTCGGTTATTATGCTCCTACCGCCGACCTGATCCCGCTTGCTCAGGCCATCAACTCGACCATGACGGCGGTGGGTAGCGCGTTTCGCGCTCGCTACGCGGACGGCTTCACCGCCTTTCAGCTCGCCGCCGCGCCCTTCGGGGGCGACGTGTGCAAAGCCGGCCTGCTGATCCGCCTGGACGCGAACACCTGCGACATACACCCCTCGCCGCTGGGCCGCGACCTCCTCGCGGCCACCGTAATCGCGGCCACCCTGAGGCCTTAGCGGGTGGCAGCGGCCGCGGGCTCGATGTTCTGATTGACCCGGAACAGGTTGCCGGGATCATAGCGGGCTTTCACCTGCCGCAGGCGCGCATAGTTGGCGCCGTAGGTGGCCTCGATGCGGCCCGCTCCCTCATCCATCATGAAGTTCACGTACGCGCCGGGCGCCGCGTATGGGTGTACGGCATCCCAATACGCGCGCGCCCACGACGTGATCGCCTCCCGGTTTGCCGGATCCGGATCCACCCCGACAATCACCTCGGCGAAGCTGGTCTGCCGGTAGCTGAACGCCGTGTCTCCGCTCTTCACGCGGTGCACCGCTCCGTTAATCGGATACAGGTGCATGGTGGAGAACATCGAGGGCAGCCGGGTGCCGTGCTTCATGTGCTCCGTGATGGCCCCATCGGTCAGGCGATCGACAAAATCCGCTTTCCAGTACCATTGCAGCCCGGGAGGATACAAGCCGTCGAACAGGCTCTGCAAAACCGGAAATGGCATGGGACCAAGTCCGCGCAGAAGCGGCTTGGGCCATGCTTCCACCGGCTTGAGGATCTCATCCGTGCGGGCGGGGTCTGCCAGGCTGCACCATACAACGCCGCACACGGTGCGCATGTGCAGTTCCGCCGGAAACATCGGAACCGGAGGCACAACCAGAAACGCGAAGAAGCCGTTGATCTCCTCCGGCGCCTTCGCGATAAATTCCTCCCAAAGGCGCATCACTCGAGGCGCCTCCTCCACCGGCCAGAAAATCGGCCCGGCCGTCACCGTGTGAACCTTGTAGGTGCGGAAGGTGAACGACGTCGCGACGCCGAAGTTGCCGCCCCCGCCGCGCACCGCCCAGAAGAGGTCGGGATGGCGCTGGTCGTCCGCGGTAACAAAGCTGCCGTCGGCCAGGACCATGTCAACCGAGAGCAGGTTGTCGATGGTAAGGCCGCAGCTCCGCGACAGGTACCCGATTCCGCCGCCCAGCGTCAGGCCGCCGACGCCTGTCGTCGAAATGAACCCGCATGGGACTGCCTGCCCGAAAACATGCGTGGCGTGATCGACGTCGGCCCAGACGCAGCCGCCCGCCACTTGCGCGGTCCGGCCTGCCGGGTCCACTCGCACCCCGCGCATGCGGGATAAATCGATGACCAGCCCGCCGTCGCAGCTTCCCAGACCCGGGCCGCTGTGCCCGCCGCCTCGGACGGCCACAAGCAGCCCGCTTTCCCTGGCATGATTTACACAGGCAATGACGTCCGCCGCGTCCACGCATCGGGCAATCGCGCCCGGACGCTTGTCGATCATCCCGTTGTACAGCTTGCGGGCCTCGTCGTAGGCGGCATCCCCGGGCAGAATCAGCTCACCCCGAAGTCTGGCCTTGAGTTCCTCGTCTCCTGCTGGCATAATCTCCTCCTGGTTGAGTAGGGGCTTACCCCGGGCCGCGGATGGGTAACATTCTATCCAAAACCGTGCCGCCGGAACAGGAATTTTATTGGCGCTGGAATAATCCCGGGAGCATCAGACGCGAAGTATCGCGTGTCGGAAAGGAAGGTAGTTTATGCCTCTAGGCAAGAGAGCGTTGGCTGAGTTTTTCGGTACGTTCTGGCTGGTTTTCGGAGGTTGCGGCAGCGCGGTCCTCGCGGCCGCTTTTCCTAACCTCGGCATCGGATTCGTGGGCGTGGCCCTGGCATTTGGACTGACCGTACTCACCATGGCATTCGCTATCGGACACATCTCGGGCTGCCATTTGAACCCGGCGGTTTCCGTTGGATTGCTGGTGGGTAAGCGCTTCCCGGCTTCGGACCTGCTTCCGTACGTAATTGCACAGGTGGCCGGCGGGATCGCAGGCGCGGGAGTACTGTACGTGATAGCCAGCGGCAAGGCGGGATTCGACCTCGCGGGCGGGTTTGCTTCCAACGGATATGCCGCCCATTCGCCGGGCGGCTACTCGCTGGTGGCCTGCCTGGTCGCGGAGATTGTCCTGACATTTATGTTCCTGCTGATCATTCTGGGCGCGACAGATCGCCGCGCGCCGCAGGGCTTCGCGCCAATCGCGATCGGTCTCGGGCTGACGCTGATTCACCTGATCGGCATCCCGGTGACCAACCTCTCCGTGAATCCTGCGCGGAGCACGGGCCCGGCAGTCTTCGTCGGAGGCTGGGCGCTGGAACAACTATGGCTGTTCTGGGTGGCGCCGATCCTCGGCGCCGCGATCGCGGGCATCGTTTATCCCGCGATCGCCAGCGAACCGGAGGAAGTCAGAGCAAGGGCCGCTGCCGCGGCGTAGGCCCAGTCAGAACGCGAAGTGCACGCCTAACTGCATCTGTCGCGGGGGCGCCGTCCCGGTGATCACCCCGAAGCCGGCGCTCTGCGCGGTGCAGCAGGTGGTGCCCGGATTGTTGAAGTGCGGCGTGTTGGACGAATTGAACGCGTCGGCCCGCACCCGCAGCTCCATGCTCTCGTGAATCTTCACCGCCTTGGAGAGCGACAGGTCGAAGTTCACGATTCCCGGGCCCCAGACGTTCCCTGGCACCGAGTTGCCATACACGTAGTTGAATGTGTGGGTGGCAAAGCACGTCACGTCGAACCACTGCACTCCCTGGGTCGAGGAGAGGCCGTTCGGCCGGTTCACGACCGGCGCGGAGGAGCCGCACGAAGAGCTGTAGTTCGCGCGGTTGTTGAAACCCGAGTTGAGGCCCCCGTTATTGCCGGTGCCGTCCGTCACCGCCAGCGGCACCCCGTGCTGGATGGTCGCGATCCCGCTCACCTGCCAGCCTCCGAGAATGTAATCCACCGGCTTCGAGATATTGCCGCCAAAAGTTCTCCCCTTGCCGAAGGGCAGCTCGTAGACCCAACTGCCGATAAACAGATGGGGAACGTCCGGCGCGGAAGCGTTCCCCAGGGCGCGGTTGAATTGGTCCTGGTTCAACAAGGGAACGAACACCGTCATATCGTCGATCTCCTTCGACCAGGTGTATGACAGCAGCGCCGAGAGCCCATGCGAAAGCCGCTTCGTGTATCGCACCTGCAGCGAATGGTAAATCGAGTAGCCTGTAGACCCGCGCTCGTTGATAGCCTGAATCGCCGCCAGCGGCCCCGCAATGCAAACCGGTCCTCCCGTGCTCGAAAGAGTCGCCGTGGCGCTGAAGACCGAGCAGCCCAGCGTGCTGAATACCCGGTTGGCGGTAAGGCCGCTGATGCTCGCGGGCACGCCGGTCCCGACGATCGTGTTCGGCCCGGGGAATGCCTGATCGATGTTGATGGACCGGAACAGGTTCGTGCCCTTGGTGCCGACATATGCGATGTCCAGTGAGCTGCTCCGCGTGAGCTGCCGCTGGACGCCGAAGTTCCACATCGCCGCCCGGTCCGCCTGGTGGCTTTTCGGAACGTAATAGAGGCTGGCCGCGGGAGAAGGCACCACGGTCGCTGAGTACTGCTGGTTCACGAATGCCGGCAGGCCGATCTGGCAGGTCGCCGTGTTTTGCGAGCACGAGGGGTTGGGCAGGTTCTGCGGCGAGCTGAGCGCGGCCCAGGGCGTGTTTGCGGTCTGCTGATTCAACACGTACTCCTCGAACCACGGCCAGTTCCGCTCCAGCGTGCCGCCGGCGGCTCCGTAGTGGTCGGGGAAGTTGGTGATCCCGAACGCTCCCCGGATCGCGGTGCGCCCGTTGTCCGGCGAGTACGCAAATCCGATCCGCGGCGCGAAATTCTTGTAGTTGGTGTCCACGTTGGGCGCGCGATTCCCGGCCGTGGCGATGTCCAACAGACCCGTGTTGATGTTCAGGTTCGACTGGTGGTTGTTCACGTCGTTGTACATCGTGATGAGATCCCACCGCAGGGCCAGGTTCAGCGTAAGCTTCCGGGTCACCTTCAAATCGTCCTGGAAGTACACGTCCGCGATCGTCATGCGCGTCTCGGGAGCGGTGTTGACAATGTCGCGCGTCAGGCTAGTGGGCAGGCCCAGCAGGAAGTCCGCTACACCGGCGCCGCCGCCCGGACCGCTGCACAGCGAGTTGTTGGCGCAGCTCGAAGTATAGCTTTGGTCGAACACGTACGACCCCGCGAGCGAATGGTCAGGATTGGTCACCGATGCCTGCAGCCGGCGATAGTTCCCGCCGAACCCGAAGGTGTGCCTGCCGTGGATCAGGCTCACGTTGTCGACAAAGTCGAACGCGTTCGTGAACCGCACCGCGTTCGTGCTCCCCGGCGACCCGGTCTGCTGCCAGTTGCCGAGGCTTTGGTTGCTGTTGACCGACATCTGCGCGATGCCCGACGTGTTGGGAAAAGCGGAGAGATTCCCGTTCGGAATCCCCAGCGCCGTATTCTCGTTCGACCCCAGGTCGTTGCCGAAATGGAACGTGTAAAAACGGTTGAACCCGAACCGGAATTCGTTGAGGGATTTCGGATTGAACCAATGCGTGTACCCGACCACATCGTTGTGGTCCCTGGGGGACGCGTTCTCGCCCACGTTGAGAAAGCGGGTCGGCCCCGGCGTGGTGAGATCGTTGCGCTGGTACGAAACACGGCCAAACAGCCGGTCCTCGCCGCGCGGAACGAAATCTCCCTTGACGTCGAATTTCTGCTGCGGGTTGGTCGTGGTCAGGTTCTGCGTGAAGTTGTTGGAGGGCGCGTTGATGTTGGCAGCGTTGGCCGCCGGCCAGATCGTGTTATCGGCAATCGCCTTGGCGGCAACCGGGTCCCACCGGTTTCGGGGGATCTGGTAGACCGTGCAGGAAGGCGTGGTGGCGTTCCCGCTCCCCGAGCAGCCGTATGTTCCGCCCGCGAGCGTCACCGTCGGAAACGGCGTCGGATTGGTCCCGCTTCCCGCCGACGACCCCGTCGAGGGATCGTAGATCGGCTTGCTGAAGAAGTTATTCGGGAAGTACCCGTTGGCCAACATAGGCGTCGGAACCGTCATCGTGTAAGTGACGCCGTTATTGAGCTGCAACCCTTCATAACCGGTAAAGAAGAAAATTTTGTTCTTCTTGACCGGGCCGCCGAACGAGCCGCCGTATTGATTCGAGAGGTACGGCGGTTTGGCCGCGCCGACCAGGTCGTTCGCCCACGTGTTCGCATTCAGCCAGCGGTTCCGGTAAAACTCGAACGCCGTGCCGTGGAACTGGTTCGTCCCCGACTTGATCATCGCGTTCACCTGGGCGCCTCCATAAGTCCCGACGTCCGCGCTCGCATTGTTGCCCGATACCTTCACCTCGACGATGTCGTCTATCGGCGGCGTGATGGTCTGGAAGGCATTTTCCAGCTCCATGTTGCTGACGCCGTCAAGCGTAAATGTCGTGCCCTGGTAAACTACGCCGTTAACCGCGGCGGTGATCGACCCGTTGGCGCCGATGCCTGTCCCCGATTCCGCGGAAGATCCGATTCCCGTCTTCACGGCTCCCGGCATGATCTGAACCAGTTGGGAATAAACCCGGCCGAACAGCGGCAGGTTCATCACCTCCCGCGTGCTCAGGTCGTTGCCCATCGACGAAGTCACCGTATCGACAAGCTGGCTGGTGGCATCCACCTGGACGGTCTCCGTCCGCGAGCCGATCTGCAGCGTGAAATCGACCGTCGTTACACCATTTACGATGACCACGACATCCTTCGAGACGGCAGCCTTGAAGCCCGTCGCCGAAACCGTAACTGTATATTTGCCGGGCGGGATGTTCGGCGCCACATAGTCCCCGCTTTGGCCCGTCGGGACCTCCGCCTGGTATCCGGTATCCTGGTTGGCCACGGTGACGGTCGCGCCGGGAATGCCCGCCTGGCTCGGATCCTGTACCGTGCCGTTAATACGCCCCGAGACGCCCTGCGCCCACAGGGCGCCGGACCAAGTCAGTAAGGCTAGACTCGTAGACCAACCTCTAACGTAGAGTCTCATGACTTACCCCTTTCCCGCGAGCAGAGTAGGTGATTTATGGCAAGGGGTCAAGTGAAAGCTTAGGTAGAAAACCGCTATTAACGTCAATGGTTCCGAACAGTTACCAGCTTGGGATGGATCGGGACGCCGCCGCTGATATCCACTCGCAGCAACGCCTCGAAATCCGGTACCTTACCGCCCTTGGTTACTCCGAGACGGGCGTAGAGCTCGGCTAGATACTCCGGGCGCGTAATGTAGTCCATGCCGGCCTGGCAACCGTATGTATTCGTACCCGCAATGATCACCACCTTGCGCCCCGGATGCAGATGAGGCAACAACGCGATCACCGCGTAATCGTAGGAGTAAGGCCGCCCCGAACCGAAGTAAATCGACTCCTCTCCCGCGGCGGGCTGAAGGTTCACGATGCCGCCGAATCCGTATCGCGGCTCGTCAAAGGACGATTTGAATTGGAAGTGCGCCAGGGGCGCCAGCTCGCGCAGCCGCGAATTGGCCTCCGGCGCGCCGACGAACACGACATTCGCGTCCTGCGCCTCGTCCCACGTAAGCAGCTCCGCGCGCTTAAGCCGCGCGCGGCGGTCGGCGGCGCCGAAGAGGCCGGTGAACTCGGCCACCGCCATCACCGTGCCCGTGCCCGAGTACGTGTCGTTCGCGTCGGTAGGCGAGTCTACGCCGTCCCGGAAATGGTGCAGGCCGGTGGCGGAGGTGCCGACAAAGCGGTGATTTGAAAACACGATGATCGGAGGCTGCGCGGACTGGAGGAACGGCCGCCAGAAGGCCTCCACCGCCGCGGGGATCCGTGGCGTCCGCGTGACGTTCCAGATCGCCGCGCCGGTCGCCACCGCCGCCAGGGCCGCCGCGCAGCCAAGAGCGAACCACTTCCCGCGCGCGCTCGAGGGTGAGCCGGCGGGCGTGAACGTCACATCGGGTCGAACCTGCGGAACCGCCTCCACCGTCCGGTGATGCCAGGCGATCTGGTACGAGCCCTTCGGCACCTCGATCAGCAGCTCGTCGGCGAGCCCGTCGGACATATAGTATTCGGCCAGCTTGGCCCGTAGCCGCGTGGTATGCACCCGGACCGCGGAATCCGTGCGCGGGTCGAACCCCTCCGGCTTGCCGAGTGCTCCGACCGCCAGGTCATATTCTTTGACCGATTCTCCAGGCTTCTCTATGGTATGGCTGGTCAGAAACGAAAGGAGGTTGCGCAGTACTTCCGAACCGGCGAATTCATTGCTCTGCAAGATCTTCTCGACCTGCTGCCGCACAGCGCCGGCGGATGCGGCGCCGTTTTGCACGTGGCTCGCCATTTTCGTACCAGGAGCGGCGGTATAACGATACAGCGTCATAGTACGTTAAAAACCGTTTCACACGCAAGCCTTCCGATTACAATCTCGTCATGACGCTCGATCGCCGCCGCTTCCTGGCTCTGCTTCCCCTGGCCCGCCTGGCGGCCTCGCCGGCCGCTGGCCGCCCCATCAGGCTGGGAGGTCCTATATTTCTGAAGTCCGACGATCCGCGCGAGCTCGCCCGCGAGCATCGCCGGCTCGGCTACAGCGCGGCCTACTGCCCCGCGGCGGAACTATCGCAAACGGAGCGGATCCGGGCGATCCGCGACGCTTTCGCCGCCGAGAATGTCGTAATCGCCGAAGTGGGCGCGTGGAAAAACATGCTCGATCCCGACCCCTCAACCCGGAAGGCCAACATCGAGTACGTCACCGCGCGGTTCGCCCTGGCCGACGCCGTCGCCGCCCGCTGCTGCGTCGATATCGCCGGCTCCTACAATCCGAAATTCTGGTACGGCATGCACCCCCGGAATCTGTCGAAGGATTTCTTCGACGCCACGGTCGAAAACTGCCGCCGCGTCATCGACGGGGTCCATCCCACCCGCACCGTGTTCACCATCGAGATGATGCCGTGGTCCTTGCCCGATGGCCCCGACGCCTATCTCAAGCTGATCCAGGCCGTGGACCGGCGACCCTTCGGCGTTCACCTCGACGTCTGCAACGTCGTCAACAGTCCGGAGCGCTTCTACAACAACGCCGCCGTCATCGAAGATTGCTTTCGCAAGCTCGGCAAATGGATCGCTTCCTGTCACGCCAAGGATCTCGCCTGGGTTCCCGAATACAACGTGCACTTCGCCGAGGTCGTCCCCGGCCGCGGCGAAATCGACTATGCCGCCTACCTTCGCGAGCTGTCCAAGCTGCCCGTGGATGCCCCGCTGATGCTCGAACACCTGAAAAACGCAGCCGAGTACGACGAAGGCCGCGGCTACATCCAGAAAATCGCGGCGCAAACCGGTGTCGCCTTTGCATGACGCGGAGCTGGGAGAGAAAAGAGGGCCTCGCAGGATGGATCTCCCGCAACGCCCCTTTGCGGCTAACGGAACTCCCTACTTGTGGCCGGCCTTGTCTCCGAGCGGATCGCCTTTCCCGATCGCTCCCATCTTGGACTCGGCAAGCTTTACACCGGCGGGCAGAGGCTGGTCTTTCTCGCGGCAGACGAAGTAGTTGACCGCTCCCACCGCCAGAACGCCCTTGCTCAGATCGCCGGCCGCCTTCATGAGGTCGATATGGTCCGTGCGATAGCCGGGACCGAACGGCGGAGCGAGCAGCGTCGCGTGCGGAACCGTGAAGGTGGCCGTGCCGCTGCCGGCCGCATTCGTGGCCAGCGTACCGATCGCGATGAATCCGCTTGCAAGCGCGTGCGACGCCCCGGCCACCAAAAACGTTTCATAATGCGTGTTCGGCTGCCCGAAATCGATGGTGAGTTTGAGATGCAGGCTGTCGCCGGGCTCGCTGTACGCGGTCAACCCGATCTGCGGTCCGTTCATGTCCAGGGGTCCGCCAAACCCGCCGCTGTCCGAATCGTAAACAACGGGGACTTGGGTTTCCGTTTGGGGTCCTACTATTGGCATTTTCGTATCCTCCGATTATTTTTTCGCGGGCAGACTTGGATTCCGCCCTTTTCCTCTTGTGTCTGGTGAAAGTACGTGGATCGACCGTTTCAGCGATGGCGTGCGCAACACCACGTTGCTCGAAAATGGGCGGCGTCGCGGACGGCCATGCATTCGTGCAGCGCCCATTCGGTCTAATCGGGGTTTTTCCCGATTTTTCTTCTTGGCCTTCCGGAGCGAATTGTATATAATCCCACGAACGGAGGTGAATCCGATGAGGATCACTATGAGGGGATCATTACTACGTAGCTCGAGTTGTATTTGTCTCGTGCTTTTCGGCGTGAGCCAGTGCCTTGCGCAGACGCCCGCCACCACCCGCTCGCTCGTACGGGTCAGCCAGATCAAGCCCGATATGTTGAGCGAATGGCTCACCATCCAAAAGAACGAAGTCATTCCCGCCCTCAAAAAGGCGGGGGTCGCATCGCGCACCCTGCTCGAGAACGTGATCGGCAACCGGTATGAGTATCGGAGCGTCACCCCGCTGGATCAGTATTCCGCGCTGGACGGAGATCGCCCGCTGATCAAGGCGCTCGGAAAAGACGCCGGCGGCCGGCTGGAAGCGAAACTCGCCAAGTGCCTCGATAGCCAATACACGTACGTCAGCACCCGCGTCGAAGAGTTGAGTTCCCTGCCCAAGGCACCAGTGACAATTTGGGTTTCGATCCGCTTCCGACCCGCGCCGGGAAAAGCGCGGGATTACGAGGACTACCTCAAGACCGATCTTATGCCGGTCTATGCCAAAGCAAAGGCGGCCGGCAAGATCGCCGGGTACAGCGTCAGCCGCCGGGGCTTCGGGCAAGGCACTGGAGACCGCCTCATTATTGTCTATCTGAACAAAGCGGCGGACCTGGAGGCTGGGAGCCCGGTGACCCAGGTCCTCGGGCAGGAAGGTGCGGCCAAATTGAACGCCAAGAGCGTCGGCATGGTGACTGGTGTCGAGAGCATGGTCCGCCGCCGCGTTGCCGACCTGAGCTACTGATCGTCGGGCCGCACGCCGCTCCCGCGAAAATAGCACCTACTCCGGTTGAGAGAGTGCGCCGGTTCTCGCGCCGGGACATAGCAGAGCTCCCTTGCCATTGGGCTGCCGCTGCGGCCCGGTGCCCCGCGCGGGGATTTTTGTCCGGTACAGCATCCAAACGCCCCAGTTAAGCAGATAATGAGACCTGTAAGACTGAATGTACTCGCGGGCAGCCGGACACTGGTCTGCTCTCGGGAGTCTCTATCGTGCGCACTCTGGTCCTCACCCTCTTCGCGGCCGCGGGCTTGTCCGCCGGCCACGCCGCGTGGGCGCAGCAGGCTCCGCCGCGCGACGCCCGCAGGGCCTTTGACAATGCCGCCAGGGCTGCGAAGGACGGGCGAACCGGTGACGCCCGCCGCGATTATGAAAAGGCGGTGCAGCTCTATCCCGACTACGCGGAAGCCTGGTGCGAGCTCGGCAAACTCCAACTAGCTGATAAACAGCCGGAGGCCGCGCGGAAATCGTTCGACTCGGCAATTCGCGCCAATCCGAACGATGCCATGCCCTACCTGGAGCTCTCGGCCCTGGAGTACGCCGCGCAAAATTGGCAGGCTCTGGCCGAAATCACCGGCCGCCTGATCCGCCGGCGGCCCGCCGATTATCCGCGCATCTACCAGTTCCACGCGGTCGCCAATTTCAACCTCCGGAACCCGGAAGCCGCCGAGAAGAGCGCGCGCGAAGCCGAAAGGCTCGACCCCGGACACAAGTTCCCGGCCACCTGGCACGTGCTCGGCACCATCCTGGCAAGCCGCGGCGACTTCGCCGGCGCCGCGGAGCAATACCGGCAATACCTCTCGTTCCTGCCCGCCGACCCGGATAACGGGGTGACTCGCCGTCAACTCGAGGAATTGGAGCGCAGGGCCGGTCCCCGGACGCCGCCCGGGACCGCCACGTTCCGCGCCGAGGCCAACCTGGCCCTGGTCCGCTTCCAGGTGAGTCCGCAGAAAGGCAAACTCCTCACCGATCTCCGCGGCGAAGACATCGAACTGCTCGAGGACGGCGTGCCGCAGCACGTCGCTTTGTTCGAAGGTGGCCGCTTCTATCCCCGTACCGTGCCTCTCGAAATCACCCTGCTTTTCGATTGCAGCGGCAGCGTACAGCAGGCGGGCACCCTCGATACCCGCGTCTTTCAGCGGAACCTCCTGGACGAATACGTGAACGCGAAGATCGCAATCTACGCCTTCACCGACACCCTGACCCGGCTCACCACGCCCACCCGCGACGGCGCGGCGTTGATGAAGGCGCTGGGTGCCGTGCGCATCATTCCAACCGGCGCCACCGCGCTCTTCGGAGCCATCGCCGACACGGTTCGCGACACCTCCGCCAGCGGCGCCGCCGCCGTCCGCATGCTGGTGATCTTCTCCGACGGTGAATCCACCACCCCGGGCGACGACATCCGCGACGGAGAGGCCATTCAGGCAGCCCAGGATCGCGGCGTCGCGCTGTATCCGGTGACGCTCTCCAACACCATGGCCGGCGAGATGCCGGATCACTATACCGGCCCGCCGAATCCCTCCAGGGATGTGTATTCCAGTTGGCCCATGCGGAGGGTCGGCTCCATCAACAGATTCAAACAGCTCGCCCGCGCCACTGGAGGGATGCAATTCGAGGCCATCTCCAACGCCGACGTTCTGGCCTCCATCCTCAAACGCATGGCCCGCCAGATTCAGTTCGACTACGTCGCAGGTTTCTATCCGCCCAACTCCGGCGGCACGACAAGGCACAAGGTCGAAGTGGTTTTGCGGGACAAGAGCCGGGGCCAGGTCCTCGGCGGCACCCGGACCGTGATCCACTAGCGCCTCGCCGCATGCCCGGTGCCGGCGGCGCGATAAAATAGGGGCGATGGCGAGTGTGCCCGTCCTGCAACCAAAACTCTTCCCGCGCGTCCAGATGGATATCTCCCGGATCTGGCCGGATTGATGGTTCGTCTCACCGCAGTCTTACTTTGTGCCGCCGCCACGCTTGCGGCACAGGACGATCTGGATACCCAATTAAAGTCCATCATCAGCGCCTATGCGGCGGCAAGCGCGAATGCCGCCGATCCAGTGACCGCGGAGCAGGCCTTCTATGGCGGGGCGATACCGGGATTGCTGCGCAAGCTGGACCCCCACTCGGTCTTCTTCGATCACGATCAGTTCGAGCAGCTCAAGCGCATGGAGACCTCGACGCAGAAGGGGTTCGGCAGCATCGTCTCGATCCTCCCGGGCCGCGTGATCGTGCTTCAGACCACGCCGGGGACGCCCTCGGCGCGCTCCGGCCTGGCGCCTGGCGACGAGATTCTGGCCATCAACGGGTACGTGATCGCCCAGCTCGATATCGACCAGCTTCCGCAACTCCTCGAGCAATCCCGCCAGCGGCCCGCGCAGCTCGATGTGCGCCGCGGCGGGACCGCAACCCTGCTCCACTTCACGCTGACGCCCGAAGAGCTGCAATCGCCGAGCGTGGACCGCGCCTATTTCGTCGGCGCCGGGCTCGGATACATTCGCGTGGCGAGCTTCGAAGAAAAGACCGCGGCGCAATTGAAGGAAGCCATCGAGAAACTGGGCGGCGACCGCCTCTCCGGCCTGGTGCTGGACTTGCGTAACAATCCCGGCGGCGTGCTGACGGCGGCGGTGGACGCTGCGTCGCTGTTTTTGCAGCCGGGAATGAAGATCGTGACCGTGCGCGGGCGGCACGTGCCGGAGAAAAGCGAGGTCGTGCCGTCGATCGCGGCGCCCTACGGCTTCAAGCTGGCGATCCTCGTGAACGAGAAGACCGCCAGCGCGTCGGAGATTGTCTCCGGCGCCATGCAGGATCACGACCGGGCGACCATTCTCGGCACAACCAGCTTCGGCAAGGGACTCGTGCAGAGCGTCTATCCCCTGAGCGAGGGCGCCGGACTTGCGCTTACAACCGCGCTTTACTACACGCCGAGCGGGCGCTCGATTCAGAAGCCGTTGGACGCCTCTCGATTCGAGCTGGGCGCGGCAACCGCCCACCCCAACGAGCAGAGCGAATTCCATTCCGACAAGGGCCGCAAAGTCGCGGGCGGCGGCGGAATCCAGCCCGACATCACGGTGTACCCCGAGGCCATGAACCGCCTGCGGGCGGTGTTGGACGCGAGCGCCTCGTTTACCACTTTCGCCACGCAATACCTTCGCGACCACAAGGTGACGCCCGAGTTCGAAGTAACGCCGGAAGTACTGGATCAGTTCCGCGCGTTTCTCTCCGAGCACCAGATCCGCCCCGGGATCAACGAGTGGCTGCCGGAGCGCGACTTCGTCTCCAACCGGCTGAAGACGGAGATTTTCAACCAGGCGCTCGGCGTGGAGAAGGGCGACGAGATCGAGGCGCAGCGCGATCCCGTAATCCTCAAGGCCGTCGAAGTTCTGTCAAAATAAGACGGGAGCTCGCATGGCCACGTTGACCGCACCTGTTTCCATATCGCACGAAAACGAGAAGAACCCCTGGCTCGCCGCCGCCGCGCGGTTTGAGGAGGCCGCCAGGCGGCTGAAGCTGGATGACGGCATGCGCAAGGTGTTGGGCACGCCGGCCAAAGAAATTACGGTTCATATTCCGGTGCAGCTCGACGACGGACGGCTGGAGGTGTTCACCGGCTATCGCGTCCAGCACTCGGTGGCACGCGGTCCGGCCAAGGGCGGCATCCGCTTCGCGCCCGATGTCACGCTCGACGAGGTCCGCGCCCTGGCCTCGTGGATGACCTGGAAGTGCGCCGTCGTGAACATCCCCTTCGGCGGCGGGAAGGGCGGCGTGATCTGCGATCCCAACATCCTCTCCAATACCGAGCTGGAGAAGCTCACGCGCCGCTACACGGCGGAGATCATCGACTTCATCGGGCCGGAGCGCGACGTGCCGGCGCCGGACGTCAACACCAACGAGAAGGTGATGGCGTGGATCATGGACACCTACTCCATGCATCAGCGCCATACGGTGACCGCGGTGGTCACGGGCAAACCGATGTCGCTGGGCGGGTCGCGCGGGCGCCCCGAGGCTACCGGGCGCGGCTGCATGATGGTCACCGAGCGCGCGCTCAAGCTGTTGGGGATGAGGCCGGAGGACACGCGGGTCGTGATCCAGGGCTTCGGCAACGTGGGCGGCATGGCGGCCAGGCTCATGACGTCGGTCGGTTTCAAGATTGTTGCGATCGTCGAATACGACGGCGCGGTCTACAATCCGAACGGGCTGGATATCGCGGCCCTGCAGAGGCACCGCAAGGAAACCGGCTCGATCACCGGCTTTTCGGAAGGCGAAGATGTCGATCGCGTGGAAGCCATGTTCCTGAAGTGCGACGTGCTGATTCCGGCGGCGACCGAGAACGTGATCACCTCGCAGAACGCCGACCGGATCCGCTGCAAGATCCTGTGCGAGGGCGCCAACGGTCCGACCACGCCGCTTGCCGACGAGATTCTCGCCGACCACAAAGTCTTCGTCATTCCCGACATCCTGGCCAACGCGGGCGGGGTCACGGTCTCGTACTTCGAGTGGGTGCAGGACCGGCAGGGGTTCTTCTGGAACGAGGCGCAGGTGAACGAGCGCCTCCAGGAGATCATGGATGAGAGCTTCGACGCGATCGTGCAATATGCGGGCACTCACCGCGTGAACAACCGGATCGCGGCGTACATGGTGGCGCTGGACCGGGTGGCGGACGCGATCAAGCTGCGAGGGATCTACGCTTAGCGACTCGGCGAAGCCCCTGATGCAGCAGTACAACACTGCCAAGCAACAGGTAGGCAACGCGCTGCTGCTGTTCCGCGTCGGCGATTTCTACGAGCTCTTCTACGACGATGCCGTGCTGGCCGCGCGCGAGCTCGAGATCACCTTGACGGCGCGCGATAAGGAAAAGGGCACGCCCATTCCCATGGCCGGCGTCCCGCACCATTCCGCGGAAAGCTACATCGCGAGGCTGATCCAGAAGGGTTACCGGGTCGCGATCTGCGACCAGGTGGAAGACGCCAGGGTCGCCAAGGAGGCGCGCCGGCCCGTCCGGCGCGAAATCACGCGCGTGGTCACGCCCGGCACGGCCATGGACGCCAACCTGGTGCGCTCGCGGGAGAACAACTACCTGGCCGCGGTGGGAAAATCGGGCGCAAGATCGGCGGTGGCCCACGTGGACGTGTCCACCGGCGAGTTCCGGGTGACCGAGGTCGAGGCCGCGGAGGTCGCCGGCGTGATCGAGCAGCTCGGCGCGCGCGAGGTGCTGTTTCCTGGCGAGCTGCCGCTGCTGAACGGCGAAGATCGCGGTGGGCCGAGGTTCGTGCGCACGGAGGTCGAAGACTGGGTGTTCACCTCCGACTACGCGGGGCGAACGCTGCGCGAGCACTTCAAGC
>Ga0335077_10002653_pt1 | contig 21440 bp, 13 predicted proteins | sample Lox_Sample_31_FD_207151 | JGI IMG/M metagenome (GOLD analysis project Ga0335077, IMG submission 207151) | Soil microbial communities from Loxahatchee National Wildlife Refuge, Florida, United States - Lox_Sample_3.1 | ecosystem: Environmental > Terrestrial > Soil > Wetlands | place: USA...
CGCCCCGTCGCGCGTAACCCGATTGTTTCGAATTGGTTTACTTCGCCCGAGAGGCACTGAGCAAGTTGACAAATAGCCGGTACGCGCCAGGAACGCCCTCGGGCAGTTGCCGGAAGAAGGCGAGCCCCGTGTAGATGTACGTGCCCTTGCCGTATTTCGTGTAGACCAAGGCGCCGTTAAGATCCGGTTCTCCAAGGTCGTTCATGCCCAGAAGAGGAGTGTATTTGGGGTCGAATTGTGTCCAGAAGTAGAGGCCGCGTTCCTGCACCCACCCTTTGAAATCATCTAGCGTGATTTTGTTTGGTGCATTGAGCAAGGCATCTTCCGGCTTCAGGAACTTCACCGGGGAAGTTTCGTCGGTGACCCGGGGCAAGGGCCGCGGCGTTTGCGGACCGCCTTCCTTCGCGGGCGGCAGCGGCGGGGAAATCAACGCGGGATAGGGCGCATATTGCGTCTTGTCCCATGCGAAATCGCGGTTGTATTGCACGACAAGCGTGCCTCCATTCGAAACGTAATCGAGCAGCCGCTGATTTGCCCCTGGCAATTCCGGCCTTAGCTCATATGCGCGCACGCCGACCGCAATGGCGTCGAACTTGGAAAGATCGCCAAACGCGAGAGCTTGTGCATCGAGTGTTTCTACGTGGATGCCAAGCATGCGGAGAGCTTCCGGAATTGGCTCGCCTTCCGCCGTGATGTAGCCGACGCGCAGATTCTCGGGCACGTTTATGTCAACCGCGTGAACCAGGCACCTTGCAGGTTCTTCCCAATATTGCGTGGGCAAGGTGACCAGAGGCTCGATGGAAGTGGTGAACTTCTCATCTCCGCGCTTCGCGTATGCAACGATCGTGTAATTGCCCGAGGTGAGTTTTGCAGGCGGCGTGACCCGCAGCTTCACGTACTTGTCGCCCGTGCCGGCAAATTCCGCTGCCTCCGGGGCACTGCTCTTCCATCCCGGCGGCACATCTACACCGACGTCGACTTTGCGCGGCTGCGTCGCATAGGAATGCACGCGCAACAAAATGTCAAACGGAACGCTGGGTTTCGAAAGTGTTTCGATGTGTTGCTTAGGCTCAACCGCAAGCGTATATGCGGGCACGATCCGCAACGGAACGCGATCCACGCGAGTGGAGTTTGCCGTTATCCGCGTCACAGGAACTTCCACTTTGAATTTGTACCCGCTCACGGAAACTTCCTGATCTGCAAAGACCAGCGGCGGCGGTTCCGGCTGCAATTCGTCCCAGACCTTTGGGGGGTCTGCCGGGCCCGTCACTTCGACGGTGAACTGATAGCCTTTCTTGTCGTCTCCATCGCGTTTGGTTTGCCGGAATTCTGGTGGGAGATTCAGTTGCAGACTGCCGAGCTCGCAAGCAGCATCCTTGCGACACCGGGATTCCACGGAGATTCCGACAGATTCTCCAGCGACGAAAGCATCGCGATCGGCCTCCGCCCGCACGTGAACCCCGGCTACAAGGCCAAGCGCGCGTTCAATCCTCTGCTGCGCGGCTCGTAGTTCGAAGGCAAGTGAGGTTGCGCCTGGATTGCTTTTCGCAGCTTGAAGTTGGCCGGCAACTTCCCCCGCTGCGCCGGCCAAGTCCTTTGCTGCCTCTCCCCACTTGAGAGAAAGTGCAGCGTCGTGTGCCCGACCGATTTCCGATTCAGCCTGGCTCAGCGCCCGATGAAACGTTGCTTCCGATGCGCTGGCGGCATCAAGTTCATGAAGCGGCCGCGCCAGATGCGTCGGATCCAACTTGGCGCCATCTTCGCGAATCAGCACCAGCGGGCGGCGCAGAAACGGTGAGCCAAGAAAGTTCGTGATGCCTTGCGAGCGATGATTTGCGAAAGCATCCAAACCAATTTCGCGCCAGGTCTCTCCCCAAAGCGGGGAGATTTCATCGACAGGAACGGCATATCCATTAGGCGAACTGGAGCTTGCGCCCCCGCGCTCCGTGTCCAGGATTTCCACTGGATTCGTCCCGTCTCCCCAAACCTGTAATCCTTCCTTGAACTGCTCCGAGAACGCGTTGGGATCCGCCGCTAGCTTTACGGCGCGCGGTGTCCATAGCCCGGAAGTTTGGTGATGCCCATGTCCTCCATGAACGCCTCCCCAGCCGTTGACGACGACATTCGGCCGAAACGTCCGGATAACGCGAACCATATCGCCCAGCACCGCATCGCCCCATATCCTTTGCGTTTCTTCCGGAGTCTTTGAAAAGCCGAAATCGGGTGCACGAGTGAAAAACAATTTGATTCCATAGCCGCGAGTCGCCGCGAGCAATTCCTGCGTGCGAATCAATCCAAGCTGAGGCGCCTGCTCCGGCCCAAGGTCGTTTTGGCCGCCTTCGCCGCGAGTAAGTGTTAACAAGGCAACGTCGGCATGAATTCCTCGCGCGAGATAGGTCAGGAGAGTTGCCGATTCGTCGTCGGGATGCGCAGTAATGTAGAGAATTCGCGTGGTCACGCCCGAGCAGTCAATTGCTTCGACCGTTTCTGGCAGCCCAGGCCCGGTCCCCGGCGCCGGAGCTATTTGTGCGGTAACAATTCTCGGCAAAGCCCCCAAGATTCCCGCGCTGACCACAACAGCGCCCACAAGTCTTCTAAGAGAAAAACTCACCTCTCCCCCCGCTTCACTTACTCTTTACTGTCAACTGTTAGCTGTCGACTGTGAACTTCCAAATGGCCATTGTCGCATTTCCCGTGCGCGAACGAGAAATGCAAGTATCCCCAGCGCGATCTCTGCCAGTCCCCATTTTCGTGTCGCTCCCGTCTGCCAGAAGAGCCAGGCCCATCCGATCATCGTCAAGACCGCCGGCAGAGGATAGAGCCACATCTTGAAGGGCAATCCCGTAGTGCCTCGGCGCCTCCGTAACATCATGACTCCGACGGCTTGCCCGATGAACTGTACAATCAGCCGCATGGCCAGGATCCCGGTGATGGCTTGTTTCAGTTTCAGCGATACGCTGAAGACAAACGCGAGTCCCGCCAAAAACAACAATGAAATGTGAGGAAAGTGCTTTTCGGGGTGCACGCGTCCAAACACCGGGAAAAAGTTTCCATCCTGCGCCGCCGAATACGGCACGCGCGAAGCGCCGAGCAATACAGAAAACGCAGAGGCTACGGCAATCCACAGAATCATTGCGGTGATGACGCGAGCGGCTGCAGGTCCGTACAGCCGTTCCACAAAAAGGCTGGCAATGAAGTCCGAATTCTGCGCCTCGCGCCACGGCACCACTCCCAGGATGCTGGTTTGCAGCGCGAGGTAAAGAATCGCGATACCAAAAATGGAAAGAAAAATTCCCCGGGGAATATTCCGTTCCGGGTCTTTAATTTCGCTTCCAAGATGGCAGATGTTGTAGTAGCCCCAGTAGCTGTAGATCGTGTTTACCATCGCCGAGCCCAGCCCGGCGAACCACACCCAGGAAAAGTCGAAGGCTCCGCGCGGAAAATCGAAAGCGATCTTCGCATCGAAATGCCGCACGCCTCCCCAAATCAGCCAGACAATAGTTCCGACAACTCCAAGCCACAGCAAGATGGAAATCTTTCCAATGGTGGTAATGCGACGGTACAGCAGAAATGCGATGAAAATCACCAGACCGCCGGAAAGGATCCTTCCCTGAAAATTCGTGAGTGGATGAAGGTATCGCGCGTACTTCGCGAAACCAATCGAAGCCGAAGCGACGGAAAGCGGCGCTTGCACCAGCGTTTGCCACACGAATAGGAACGACATCAACCGTCCCCAGCGTTCCGGGCCGTAAGCCTCCCTTAGAAAAACATAGGTGCCCCCGGCTTTTGGCATTGCCGCGCCCAGTTCCGACCATACAAATCCATCCAGCGTCGCCAGCAGCGCTCCGGCGAACCAGGCAATCAGCGCCTGTGGTCCGCCCATGGCCTTGATCACGAGCGAGCTGACAACGAAAGGCCCGATCCCGACAATCTCGATCATGTTGAGCGCCACAGCCTCTTTCAGCCCAAGGCCGCGCTCGAGAGCTGGAACTGGCGTCTTATTGTTCGTTGCCATTGGTCCGCCGAGAATAACAAATGCCCTTCGTACCGCCTAACACAGATTCCAAACCCCCTCGTTCGTTGTAGTTGCGTCACATCGCCTGTCTTCTTCCACGCGTTCGCCCGGTTAGCAGTACAATGCTTAAGTTCAACTCCGGACGGAAGTTCCTCCTCTCAAATCAGTTCGGAAACTGATGCGGAGCTTGTCTCCCCAGAGTTCGCAACAGTTTTACAAATCCCCCTTCTTTCAATTTGGGCTTGCACGTTCGCATGGCATCCCTCGGTGTGCCACGCAAGAAAGGTAACGCTTCCGATGGGCTCTAGTGCCCCGCCAGTCTCCCAGTCTTCCCTGTCCTTTCACCAGCGCGGATTGAAACTGGGACTCTCCGTTCTCTTCCTGATGACCGCTTTGCTTTGGTTTGGATCACGTACCCTCCTGTCCACAAATTTTCTGCCGCATTGGTACTGCTACGTTGGCAATCAGCGCCTGCTCTGGACAAACGTCCTCGCCGACTTGCTGATCGGGCTCTCCTATCTGGCCATTTCCGCAAGACTAGTCAGGCTTGTGCGCCGCGCTGGCCGTGAATTGCCATACTCCCAGTACTTTTGGGCATTCGGCTTGTTCATCGTGAGTTGCGGGGCGACGCATTTTTTCGAGGTCATCACCGTGTGGACGCCGGTGTACTGGCTTTCGGCCACAGTGAAAATTGTCACCGCAGTGGCTTCCGCTGGCACCGCCGTCGTTTTATGGGTCAACGCCGACGACATCTTGAAATTCGTCCTCACCGCGCGCCAGGCGGCCGCTCGCCGCGGCACCGAACAATTTCGGCAGCTCATCAACGCTTCTCCGATGGCAGTCCTAAGCGCCGACCTTGATGGCAGAATCACGGCGTGGAATCCTGCGGCCAAAACTCTGTTTGGCATGGATGAAGAGGCCGCGGAAACCATCGCTTCGCTGACTCCTCCAGAAAAAAGAGAAGAGCAAGCTGCTCTGGTGCGCCACACGCTGGCTGGCCACGTGACCATTGGTCTGGAGACGTTCCGGCTGGACCGCAAGGGCAACCCCTTTCCCGTCTGCATCTCCTCGGCTCCACTCCTAGACGACAAGAACAGCACCACCGGGGTCGTCGCCTTCATTGAAGACATCAGTGAGCGCAAACGCATCGCCGATCAATTGCAGGAAAAAACCGAAATTCTCAGCACCGTGACGCAAGCTCTGAATAGCTATCTGGAAGCCAACGATTGGGGCGCGGCCAGCCGGCATTTGCTGACTTTCGCCATCCACAAGACCGAGAGCGTTTACGGTTTCCTGGGCGTAGTCCTTGAAAAAGGCATTCTGCGCGTTCTCGCCTACGATGGCATTGTTTGGGATATGAATCTGAACCGATCGCTCTACGAGGAGAAAGTCCAGCAATTCGCCTCGCAGGGTTTCTTCGAAGTGCCCCACGAGCGTGACCTGATCAGCGAAGTGCTCAAGAAAGGCGCTACGGTGCTTGCGAATGCGCCGCAAAGTGATCCGCGAGCGGGCGGCTTGCCTGCGGGACATCCCCCTCTAAATTCATTCCTCGGCGTCCCCATCTTCAAGGGTCGCGAAGTCGTTGGCCTCATCGCCGTCGCTAACCGCAGCGGCGGCTATTCCGACCGAGACGTGCACAACCTCCAAACCATGTCGCAAGCCACCGGGGTTCTCTACGACAGCTATCGCCAAACTCAGAAACGCAAGGCTCTTGAAAAAGAACAGAAGTCTCTTGAATCCCAGGTGCAGCAGGCGCAAAAAATGGAAGTGCTCGGCCGGCTGGCCGGCGGTGTGGCCCATGACTTCAACAATATGCTGATGGTGCTTGGCGGCTGCACGGAATTGCTGGACCGCTCTGTGCCCGGCGACTCCCCGGCCCGGACTTACCTCAATCAAATCCAGCGCACTATCGACAAGGCGGCCGCTGTCACTCGGCAACTCCTGACCTTTAGCAGAAAACACGTTCTCGAGCTTTATCCCATGGACCTGCGCGAGGCGCTCACGGATTCCGAGTTTCTCCTGCCACGGCTTTTGGGGCCCGACGTTCACCTTTCATTTCATCATGAGGCCAAGCGATCCCGGATTGTCTCGAACCCTGCTCAAATTGAGCAGGTCATTGCGAACTTGGCTATCAACGCCAGTGACGCGATGCCTCGCGGAGGCCGCCTCACGATTTCCACGCACAATGCGGCGACTCTTCCGGGAGACGGTTTTGGTTCACCCACCATCGCAGGGGATTGGGTCGTCCTCGAAGTCAGCGATACCGGATCGGGCATGGACGAAAAGACGCGCGCGCAGATCTTCGAGCCTTTCTTCACCACCAAACCCCCCGGGAAAGGCACTGGCCTCGGTCTCGCTACCGTGTATGGCATCGTGAAGCAGAGCAACGGGCACATCCGCGTGGAAACGGCTCTCGGAGTCGGCACGCGCTTTGAGCTTTATTTTCCTTTGGCCGAAGCCGCGAGTTCTTCTCTTTATGCCGTGCCTTCGCCCGCCTTAGCGGACTTTCCTTCGCCAGAGAAGAATGCGGCCACAATCCTCGTTGCCGATGACGAGGCGCCCTTGCGGCAGGCTGTCGTGGAAATTCTCACCTCGGCTGGTTACCGCGTCCTGGAAGCCCATACCGCTCAGCAAGCCGTAGAACTGTCCGACAAATTTGCCGGAAAACTGGATCTTTTGCTTACTGATGTAGTCATGCCAGGTCTGCGCGGTCCCGAGCTTGCCCAACTCGTTGCAAACCGCCATCCGCAGGTGCGCGTGGTTTTCATGTCCGGCTACGCCGAAGGCTTTCCGGAGACGCAGCTTCCTCCGAATTCCGCCTTTTTGCAGAAGCCATTTCGGTTTGCAACTCTTCTCGAACAGCTTAAACTCGTCCAACGCAAGGCTTGAACTTGCGGCCCTGATTTTGGACGAACCCGATGAGACTTCGGCCCATTTATCTCTGCGTCTTATTTCTCTGCTTCAGCGCTCCACTCCCCACTTCTTCCTCTCCTTCATCCACTCTTTCTCTCCCTCCCGAAGCGCCCGCCATCCTCGAAAAGATTTATTCCCTCGACATTCAGGGCGCCGTCAAAGACGCCAAAGGCCTGGAGGAACAGCGTCCACAGGATCCTTTGGGATATCTTCTCGAAGCCGAAGCCCTCTGGTGGCGTATCTGGTGCGCGTCCGCGGAATTCAAATATGGAATGAGTGATGCTCGCCGCCGGCCCAAGCTGGAGTCCGATCAACACTACTTGGATCTCGCGGCAAAGGCGTTGCAACTCTCGGAAGCCCAGCTAAAACAAAGTGAATCCCCGGAAATGCATTTCTACGCCGGGATGGCGGACGCTGCATCCGCGCGCCTCTACGGCCTTCGTGGTGAGAACCGCGCCGCCGCCCGCGCCGGTGTGCGTTGCCGTGAACACCTTCTTCGCGCCAAGGCACTTGATCCTTCGCTCGCGGATGCCGATCTCGGTTTGGGTCTTTATAATTACTATGTGGATACGCTAAGTACCATTGCCAAGATTCTGCGCTTCTTCATGGGCATCCCCGGTGGCTCCAGGCAGGACGGCATCCGTCTGCTCGAGCACGCCATTTCCCAAGGGGTGCTAACTCCCAGCGTGGCTCGCTTCTACCTCGCCCTGAACCTTCATCGTTATGACCAGAAGTATGAACGAGCCCTCACGGTCATCACTCCGCTTACCGAACGGTTTCCTTCCAACCCCTTGTTCCAACTCGCCCGGGGCGATCTCTTGGCGAAGCTTGGCCGGAAGGAAAAGGCGTTGCTGTGCTATCGCGCCGCTGGGACCGCATCGGTTCATGACCCTGACTGCCATGCGCGCATTGAACACCTCGTGCAGTCTTCCATTGTGGCCCTATCCTTGCCCTCGCCTCCTGGCAATCCCTGAATCACTATGCCAATCCCGGAAGGTCTTCTTTTGCGGGCCTTGCCGCTGGCCGTTTAGCATTTGACCTGCTCTCTCTTCCAATGGTAATCATGTAAGGTTGCAGAAGCTGCTGGATTCGGGGAAGAGCTACCCTGCGCGAACTCATAAACGAATTGTCCCTTCCGGGTCAACGCTTCGCGCATTTTCGGCATCTCACCCCAATACATACGCCGGTGCCGCGGGCTCCCCGCCGTTCACCCAGGCGGTTTGCATCCCCGCGCAGTAGGGGTCGCAGGAAAGCACAAAGGAGTCTCGATGAAGCGGTTTGGGACAGCTCTCGCTGTCGTATTTGTGGCGATTCTTATGGTGGCCGGTTGCAATGACTACGGCAACACGTTTCAGTACAACGGCGGCGCCGCGCTCAGTTTTATTTCGCCCTCGCAAATTCCGGCCGGCAGCCCACAGTTCACTTTGACGCTCTCGGGAAGTGGGTTTGTCAAGCAAACGAAAGTCCAATGGAACGGCAAGACTTGCCCTACAACTGACTCCAATGGCATGCCGCCGACAGGAGCTCAGTGTGGCACCACCGTCGCCGTGGATGCGAACGGCAACGTTCTTACGGTAACAGCCACGATTCTCCCCGCCTTGGTGGCAAAACCCGGCCTTGTCACCGTGAACACGATACAACCTAACACCAGCGGCACCGGCAGCAATGGTCTTTCCAACCCCATTAATTTTATCATTGGCAACCCGCCCAATCCCGTACCGACAGTTTCGTCGGTTTCACCGGCTTGTGCTACGGTTGGCAGTGGGCTTTCGCTCTCCGTTACCGGCACGAACTTTCTAACTGGCCCAACGAACACGACGCCCCCGCAAGTTTCCACGGTGATTTGGACTCTTGGTGGATTGCAGGGGCAATTTACTGCTCCAAGTGGCTCGACTTCCACGCAAATCACCGTCCAGGTTCCCTCAGCTAACGTTACCGTCGCAGGCACTGCCACTGTTACCGTGTCCAACCCTCCTTCGCTGCCCGTTTCCAATATTCCCGGCAGTCAAGGGAGCGGTGGTGGCACCAGTTCGCCCGCCCAGACGGTCACCGTTCAAACGTCTTGTCCCGCGGCGGTGAAAGCTTCCGACGTCACCGCGGCTTCTTCTGCTGCCATAGCGGAAGAGACTCCCGCAGTGAGTCTGGACGGGCGCTACGTTGCGTACACCGCTTTACAGGATGGCCATGCCCAGATATATTTGCGGGATACTTGTGAAGGCGCTGCGTCATCCTGCCAGGCTTCCACGGCTTTGCTCTCTGTCTCAAGCGATGGCAGCGCCGCGGCAGGCGACAATCATTCCCCGTCCATGAGCTCCGACGGCCGCTATGTGGCTTTCAGTTCCTCCGCTTCCAGTCTTGTGGAAAACGCCCCCTCGGGCCGCCAAATCTATTTGCGAGACACGTGCGTGGGCGCGGGCGATTCCTGCAAACCTTCGACTCAGCTTATTTCTGCCGATTCGAATGGCGTCCTCGTGGGCACCGAAAGTATTCTTCCCTCGGTCAGTTCCTCCGGGCGCTTTATCGCGTTTCTTGCCATTACAGCGAGCCACTCCGCGAAACTTCCTGCGGCTGATGCAGTCTCTTCTTCCGCCACCAACAGCGGTTATCGCCAGGTGTTTGTTCGCGACACTTGCCTTGGTGTTGCTAACTGCACGCCCAAGACAACTCGCATTTCCCTTCAGCCCGGAGATGGTTCTGACTCCACTGCCAGGCCCGCCGGTCCCGCGATCAGCGGCAATGCGAAACGCGTCGCTGTCGCCGGTGGAAATGTCGCTACTCTCTTTACCCGCTCTGTCGCAGTTGACGACCGCTTTTTCCTGGCCATCACCAACGACAACAAGTAATACCGTTTTGAAATCAAATGGGGCTCTTCTGGCGAAGAGCCCCATCCTTTTACCCTGCGCTTGTGCTCTGTAGATGTGTCTTTGCCGCTTACCCCATGAATCCCAAATTGCTCGTCGGAAAATTCGCGAGGTTCGGAAAGATGGACGGCAAATTCGCGGCGCTCACGCCAAACCACGTTGCTAGCGTCGCTGCGTATTGGTCCAGCGCTGTCGTCGGAATCCATCGCCCGTTTTGGTCCGCATCATCGGGACCGCCAAGGGCCAGCGTCGGGAATGTCCCGTAAACGGAGTTGCCCTTCACGGCCCCGCCCAGAATCAATTGATGGTTGCCCCAGGCGTGGTCCGTCCCCCCGTTCGATCCCGGTTCCATCGTTCTGCCAAACTCCGAGACCGTAAACGTAGTGACCTGGTTTGCGACGCCGAGCTCCACGGTCGCCTGATAGAACGCGGACATGGACTGGCTTACGGTGGTCAGCAGTTGCACGTGCTGCGTCAGCTGGTCGCCGTGCGTGTCGAAGCCGCCGTAGGAGCAGAAGAAGATTTGCCGCTTCACCCCGAGGTAGCTCTGCGCCGCGATCACTTGCGCCACTTGTTTCAACTGGCTCGCAAGGTCACCCTTCGGGAACACGGTCTGCAGCGGCGGAATGCTCTGCAGCGCGTTCGACAGCACCACGCTGTACTGCACCGCCTGTCCGGTCACCGCATTCGCCGCCTGCACCAGCGACAGCCCGCTATCGAACGTCAGCAATTGCTGTGTGGCCACGAAGCGTGCCTGCGACGCCGCGGAAGAATCGAATCCCTGTAGCCCCGGCGACTGTCCAGGATCCATCGTGAACGGCTGTGAGGTGATTCCCGTGCAGAAGACGGCGTTGCCGCTCACCGAAAGGATGGGCGGAAACTTTGCCCCGGTGTTGTAGGCGCTTTGCACGCTGTCGGCTACTTTCCCGGCCCAGCCGGATACCGGAACGCCCGCCAACTGCGCGCTTTGCCACTGATCCTGCTGATCGGAATGCGAGAACAGGTTTTGCGGCAGGTTCTGATACGCCTGATACATCGCTTGCGTCGTCGGTTGCACCAGCGTTCCCACGTTCGCCAGGATTGCCAGGTTTTTCTGGTTGTTGAAGTAGCCCTGCATCTCCGGCATGTTCGGGTGCAATCCGTAACTCGCCTGGCTCCCGCTCTGTAAGGACAGCAATTGGCCCTGGGGAATCGCCAGAGGCCCGCGAACGGTTTGGTAGCCCGCGTAGCGCGAATCGATTGGCACGACCATGTTGTTCCCGTCATTCCCGCCAAACAGGAAGATGCACACGAGCGCTTTGTAATCGGTCGTACCTTGCGCAAACGCGCTCACCAGCCCGAGTTTGCTCAGTCCCCCGAGCATCGAAGCTCCCGCCGCCGAGCAGCAGGCCAGCCGTAACATGTCTCTCCGCGTGTGTCGCGTCATCGCTCGCTCCTTCCGGTCTAATGCTGGACTTGGTACATCGACGAAGAGAGGTACAGGTAAATTGCCGCTTGCGCCTGCCCATTCTTATCGTTGGAATTCACCGCGCCGACCGCCGTCAGAATCATTTGCTTCATCTGGTCCGGCGTACTGCCGTGGAGAAACAGGTTGTCCAGCCACGCCACCATCTGGTCCGGAGTCCCGGCGTTCACCACCGGACTGAAATCGAGTTGTGTATTGGATCCAATCGAGCCGTACACCACGTCGTTGATGAAATTGACGCGGGCCAGGCTCGTCACCGTGTTGAAGATCGCGAATTCCGGTCCGTTCAGCGTTGTTCCCGCGATCGGGTTGACTGGCGGGAAGAAATTGAACACCGTCGCCGGGTAGAAGATTTCCTGCGACATCTGCTCACCTTCGAAGGTGAAGCCTCCTCCGTCGGTCTGCGCATGGAACGCGCGCGCGATGCTGACGATCATGACCACCGGCTCGCGCAGCTTTCCATCTGTTGCCACCGACGTTGCCGGTACGTCTCCTCGCCGCGCCTCGGGGTCCAGCAGGATGGCTGCGATCGTCGCCTGCATGTCTCCCCGCTTGCCCGTCCCATAGCCATTGAACGTGCCGCTGTTGAAGGCTTGCGCCACGCGCTGCACGTACGCGGGGCTTGGATTGCTCGTGACCAGATGCTCGATCAGTTGTTTTGAAACGAATGGCCCAACGTTCGGGTGATTGAAAATGATATTTAGGGCCGCCGCCAGGTCCGCTTCCGCAGTCTGCCCCGCGGGGATCGTCTGCCCCAAAATCGTCTTTACTCTTGTGTCGTGGTTTGCTTCCACTGCAACCATCGGCCCACCGTAGTATTCGGGGTTGTGGCTCTGCGGCGTCTTTCCGGTCTGTACCGGATACGTCCATCCGGTGAATGCACGGCCCAAGTCCATCACGTCGTTTTGCGTATATGTCGGGATCGGATTTCCCGAGCCGTCCAGCACTGGCGTTCCGTCGGGATTCAATTGGTTCAGTCCCAAGCAGAACAACTGCATGATTTCTCGGGCGTAGTTTTCATTCGCATGCTGGCCCGGTGCGGGTGCGTCGTTGTCCACCATGTCCAAGTAGTGACCCATCGCCGGTGTCAGGGTGATATCCGTCATTACATCCTGATAATTTCCCAGAGCGTCCTTCCCCAACGTGCGCAGATAGTTTGTGTAGCCGAGCGGGTCGCTGATCTTGTCTCCCGCTACGACCCACAATTCGTTCAAGGCCAGCAACGTGCGTCCGCGCAGTTGGTCGCCGCTTGCCACCGCGTTCAGATAGAACCTCTGCCCAACGTCGAACACGCCGTCTTTCAGCCGCGGATCCTGGTAGGGTGTCACCGTTGACGAAAACTGATTTTGGAGATAGGTATCAAACCCAAGCTCCTGCACCTGATTGACAGTCTCCGTGTCCGGCCCGAAGGAAGATTGTTCCAGGAAGCGCACGGCTGCCGCAGGGGACACGGGTGTTCCCGCCGTCGTCACCGTCACGCTCAGACTGTTGGAAGTGCCGCCGCCGGGCGCCGGGCTTGTCACCGAAACCGAAACTTGGCCCGCGGCTGGTGCCGTTCCGACAGCCGTGATCATCGTCGCGTTCGCGTACGTCGTCTTCAGCGCTTGCCCGCCAAAGTTCACAACCGACGTGCTCACGAAGCCCGTGCCGTACAGCGTAATTTGAAACGCTCCGAGTCCTAGCGTTCCAGGCGTGATTGCAGTCAGCGTAGGCACCGGATTCCGAAACGTGACCGTCGCAGTGGCAGACTTCGTGGTGTCCGCCTGGCTCGTGGCGGTAATAGTAACGCCCGTCAGAGTGCCCAGATTGGCAGGCGCCGTGTAGTTTCCGTTACTGTCCATGCTGCCCAGAGTGTCGCTGCCATACGGCACGCCGTTTACTGCCCAATCCACGCCGGTGTTTGTCGTTCCCGTAACCGTGGCTACGAATTGCGTTTGATTTCCCGCCCCGACCACAGCAGACGGCGGTGCAAGGGAAATCTGGATGTTCGAGTTCGGTTGGAGAACTTGAATGTTGATTTTTCCAGAGTTTGCCGATCCCGGATTCGGATTCATCACGTAAACACTCAATGTTCCAACTTGCGCCGTGGTCACCGTTCCTGTCGCCGTCAATTGCGTCGACGAATCCAGCGTTGTAGTTAACGCCGTGGTGCCTAGATAAACCGTGGCCCCCGGTGCAAAGTGTTTCCCAGTCAGTGTGAGCGTGAAAGTTCCCACCGGAATGGACAGCGGGGCGACTGCGGTAAGCAGAGGCGTCGGATTGCCCAGCGTCACCTGGGTGTTTCCGGATTTGGTGCTGTCGGAAGTTTCCGTCGCGGTGACCGTAATCGTATTGGGGTTCGGCGGAAATTCAGGTGCGGTGTAGAGTCCTGTCGCGCTGATGGTGCCCAGCGTCGCGCTACCGCCAGCCACTCCGTTCACCGACCAAGTCAATGCGGGCTTCGAGCCGTCGCTGGTCTTCGCCGTGAACTGTTGCTGGTTCAAGCCACCCACTGCCGGGTTCGCGGGCGTTACGGTGATGGAGAAGGGTCCTCCACCTCCGCCGCCCCCGTTGCCGGGACCGGGGCTTGTAAACTGCGCGCATCCACCCGCCAGTACCGCCAACGCTACTGCGAGTATCAGTTCAAAGCGCTTCACGGCATCTCCTCCGTTCCCCGAGGAGCCGCATGCTTCTACGAAAACTCCTACACCCGTGTGGTGGGTCACGAGAGGTGAGGTGTTTCCTGCGGCAAGACTAGACTGGTTGGAAGAGACTACGTGTGTTAACTGTTTGGCACTACTGTCCGCACGTCCAGAATGAGGCCAGCTGTTCGCGTGTCCTGAAAGGCTGCGAAAGCTTTCGAGTCGGCTGAGCTAGTCTTCGTTCAGGCTAGTTAAACCGCACTTTGATGTCCGGCCGCTTCTCTAGATGCACGGAATCGATGAACCGCACCTGCCTGTCATCGAGCGTCAGAATCATCGAACTGGTGCGCACCCCTTCGCCGAAAAACCGCACGCCCTTCAACAAATTTCCATCGGTCACGCCCGTGCAAGCAAACACCATCTTTTTCCCCGGCGCCAAATCTTCTGTGTCATAAATCCGCTTCGGATCCTTCACTCCCATTTTCTCAAGCCGTGCCGCGTCTTCCGGCTTGCTGATCACCAGCCGCGCCAGGATCTGTCCGTTCAAGCAGCGCAGCGCCGCCGCCGTCAGCACGCCCTCAGGAGCTCCGCCCGTGCCCATCACGGCGTGCACGCCCGTTCCCACGACCGCCGCGGAAATTCCCGCTGATAAATCGCCGTCCCCGATCAGCCGGATTCTCGCGCCCGCCGCGCGAATCTCGTCGATTAACTTCTCGTGGCGCACGCGGTCCAGCACGACCACTACTAAATCCTCCACGTCGCGGTCCAGCCGCTTCGCAACCGATTTCAAGTTGTCGGCGACCGGCGCATCCAGGTCGATCGCGCCTTTACATGCTGGTCCCACCACAATTTTTTCCATGTACAAATCCGGCGCGTGCAACAGACCGCCGCGCTCGCTCGCCGCGAGCACTGCGATGGCGTTTGCCGCTCCGGTTGCGCAAAGATTCGTTCCCTCGAGAGGATCGACGGCAATATCCACCTGCGGGAACAGCGCTTTCGGGGCGTGCGTGGCTAGGCCGACTTTTTCGCCGATGTACAGCATCGGCGCCTCGTCGCGTTCGCCTTCGCCGATCACGATGGTTCCGTCCATCTCCACCGAATCCATCGTCTTGCGCATGGCTTCGACGGCCACTTCGTCGGCTTTGTGGCGGTCGCCGAATCCCATCGTGCGGGCCGCTGCGATCGCCGCGTTCTCCACCACGCGCAGAAAATCCAGGCTGAGTCGTTCTTCCATGAGTTCTTTCTCCGGTTTACCGCATCAAGGACTTGCCTCGAACCCTATCGAGGCTTCCCGACGTGATTGGGCTGGCGCTAATCATAGGCTAAACCGCCTTGTCTCGTCGACAGGCGTAGCCTGCTGCGTTGGGCCTTTGTTTCGCCGCCGAATCGCTTGAGGTTTCTTCGCTTATACGCTGTATAATCCCCGGCGCGATTTTATTGCCCTGAGGTGTCACATGATTCGAATCCTTTCTGGATTCCTTCTCTCGCTCTGCATGTTTGTTTCTACCAGCTTCGGTCAAGCCAAATCCTGCACCGTCACCGATCACACCGAGTACACGAAAAAGATCAAAGAGTTCACGACCGAATCCTTCTTCAGCACCGAACTCGTCGACCATCTTCCGCTCAGTTCTTGCGTTCCCCCGCCTGACGCCTTTCTCCACCACATCATCGGCGCGCCGGATGTGCTCGATTATACGAAGGACATCAACGCCTACTTCCGTTTGCTCGCCAGCAAAAGTCCTCGCGTGAAAGTGTGGAGCATTGGAACCTCCGAGGAAGGGCGCGAGATGCTCGTTGCCGCAGTCTCTGACGAGACCAACCTTGCGAAGCTGGACCGCTACAAAGAAATCACCGCGCGCCTCGCCGATCCGCGCGGCCTCTCTGATTCCGAAGCGCAGAAGCTCATCGCCGAAGGCAAGCCTATGTATTGGGCCGATGGCAGCATCCATTCTCCCGAGACCGGCGCCCCCGAAATGCTCATGGAACTCGCCTATCGGCTCGCCGTCGAAGATTCTCCTTTCATCCGAGAAATCCGCAAAGATTCCATCGTGCTCATCACTCCGATTGTCGAAGTCGACGGGCACGACCGCATGGTCGATATCTACCTGCAACACAAAAAGCACCCCGACCAGCCGCCCTATCCGCTCATCTGGTGGGGCCATTACGTCGCCCACGACAACAACCGCGACAATCTCGGCGTCACCCTCGCGCTCTCCCGCAACATGCTCAAGACTTATCTCGATTGGCACCCCACGGTGATGCACGACCTTCACGAATCCGTTCCCTACCTCTACATCATGACCGGTACAGGTCCGTACAACGCCTGGCTGGATCCGATCGTGATCAGCGAGTGGCAGGAAATGGCCTATCACGAAATTGAAGAGATGACCAAACGTGGGGTCATCGGTGTTTGGACGCACGGCTTCTACGATGGCTGGGCGCCCAACTATCTGCTTTCCATCGCCAACAATCACAACTCCATTGGCCGGTTTTACGAAACGTTCGGCAATGGCGGGGCCGACACGCGAGTGCGCACGCTCCGCCCGACTGACACCAGCCGCGAATGGTACCGCCCGAACCCTCCGCTGCCGAAAGTGAAATGGTCGGCGCGCGACAATACGAACATGCAAGAAAGCGCGATTCTCTTCGGCATGAACAACGTCGCTTCGAACGGGCAGAAATTTCTCAACAATTTCTATTTGAAGAGCAAGCGCGCCGTCGCAAAAGCGCGCACCGAAGGCCCGGCCGCGTGGGTTTTTCCTGCCGACGATCCGCGCCCCGCCGAGCAAGCCAGCCTGCTCAGCCTTTTCCAGCTCCAAGGCATCGAAGTGAACCGCACCGAAAAAGAAATTCGCATCCCCGCCGCTGATTCCGCGCGAGACGCCGACGCTCGCAAAGGAAAATCAGCGGAAAAGCCGTCAGAAAAATCAGGCGAGAAGCCTGACGCTGACGCCGAGCCGAAAGACGAAAAGAGGCCCGCTGAAACGGTCATCCCAGCGGGCAGTTACGTCGTTCGGATGGACCAGCCTTACAGCCGCCTCGCTGACATGGTCCTCGACACACAGTTTTACAGCCCGCGCGATCCGCGCTCCTATGATGACACTGGATGGACTCTCGGAGCTCTTCACAACGTGAGAGCCACGCGCGTCACGGATGTTTCTATCCTCGACGCGCCCATGCACAAAGTCGCGAAAATCGAAGTTCCGGGCGGCATCGACGGGCAAGGCAAAATCTTTCTCATCCGGCACAACACCGACAACACGCTGGCCACCCTGCGTTTCCGCCTCGCTTCTGTACCGATGGAAGCGGCCGAAGATTCTTTCGAAGCCGACGGAGTCAAATTCAACGCCGGCACGTTTATTCTGCGCAATGCGGATCGTGCGCAACTTGAAAAAGCCGCGACCGAGTTGGGCATTCGCATTCATGCCACGGACGCTGCACTCAAAGTGACCGCGCATCCCGTTTCCGCTCCGCGCATCGGTATTGTTCACAACTGGCAGAACACCCAGAATGATGGCTGGTTCCGGATCGCCTTCGAAGAATTGAAAGTCCCTTACACCTACGTCGCCGACACGTGGCTCCGAGAAACTCCCAATCTCCGCGAAAAATTTGACGTTCTCATTCTTCCACCGATGGGCGGAGGCGGACCCGCGGGTCTCAGCTCCATACTTCGTGGTCAGCCCATGCGCGGCAGCCCGCGACCGTGGCAAAACACTGCTGACACTCCCAACTTTGTCGCTCCGGGGCTCGATTCCACCGCCGACATTCGCGGCGGCCTCGGCTATCAAGGCCTCGCCAATCTCGAGCGCTTCGTCAGCGATGGCGGCCTGCTCCTCGCCGTGCAGACCAGCGCATCGCTTCCCGTAGCTGGCGGGATGACCGAAATGGTCAACGTTTCCGACGCGCGCGCCATGCAAGCGCCGGGTAGTGTGGTGCTCTCCACAGTCGACGACAAAAAGAGCCCCATCACGTACGGCTATGATGACAAGCTCTACGTTTATTTTCGCCAGGGTCCGGTCATCACCGTGGCTGGCAATTTCGGCTTCTTTGGGCCGCCCGAGGAAGGTCCCGGCGGCGCGGCGCGTTCCAGCGGAAGGGGCACCGCCACAGACCCCGACGTGATTCAGGCGCGCCCCTACATGCCTCCGGAAAAACCTGTCAAGCGCAGTCCTCATGAACAGGAACTCTACGTTCCCGAGGACCTCGCTGAATTTGCTCGGTGGGCGAATCCCCCTCCCGAGCAGCAGCCGCGGGTCGTCCTCCGCTTCGCTGCGGAAAAAGAGCTACTCCTCAGTGGCATGGTTACCGGCGCCAACGAAATTGCGGAAAAGCCGGCCGTCGTGGACGTTCCTCACGGCAAAGGCCACGTAGTGTTGTTTGCCAACAATCCCATGTGGCGCGCCGAGACTCAGGGCAGCTACTTCCTGGTTTTCAATTCCATCTTGAACTTTGACCAACTCAACGCAGGCTATACGCCTCCAGCAGCGACGGCTCCAGCGCCACCCAAGACTGCGAGCGAGGAAAACGAATAGGGACGCGTATTCCGGAGATTTTCGTGGATTCCCCGTGTCTGCTTGGGTTGAAGCGCTGTCAACTATCTTGGCGGCTGTTCCTCGAGCGACTATTCCTCTTCTTCGTTCTCACCCATCTGCATGGTGAGGTACCGCTCATAACCTAGTTCTTCAATCAAATGCATTTGGGCTTCCAGCCAGTCGACGTGGCCCTCTTCATCTTTGAGCAATGTCACAAAGAGATCGCGGGAGCCATTGTCCTTCTCCGTCACAGCCACCTGAATGGCAACGTTGTAATTCTTCACCGCGCCCAGTTCGAGGTCCAGATCGCTTTGCAGCATATCCTTTACGTTCTTCCCTACCGTTAACTCCAGTGGCTTCATCGTTGGCGATCCGTCCAGGAACAGGATGCGTTCCATCAGCGCTTCGGCGTGCTTCATCTCCCCAATTGACTGCATCTTGATATATTCCGAGAGTTTCTCGTAGCCCCAGTTCTCACACATCTCGGCATGCAAAAAATATTGGTTAATCGCCGTCAGTTCTTCCCGGAGCGCTTTATTGAGTTCTTCAATTACTTTTGGTGACCCTTTCATTGTACCGCCTCTCTTTCAGCCAGAGTGTAGCGCAGCCCAATTCGCAGCCACAAGGACCGCGCGGTTGTTCAGGCTTCTACAGTTGAAGCACGAACTCGTCGGAGTCCGTTTCTTTAGGCGCGACGTACAAGTTGTCAATCAGCCGTGTTTTGCCGATGAATACGGCCAGCAGCACGTAGCACGCGCGGCTGATCCGCACGACCGGCTCGAATGATTCGGAGTCCACGATTTCGGCGTAGTCCACGGCCGCAAGCTTTTCTCTGCCAAGGACGCGGCGCAAAGCCCCTTGCAGATGCAAGGCGTCGCGCACTCCTTCCGCCATTTCCTGTTTAGCGGCCTGCAACGCGTGAAACAAAACCGTAGCGGCTTTCCGCTCCTCGGAGTTTAAGTAAACATTGCGCGAAGAAAGCGCGAGCCCGTCCACCTCGCGCACGATCGGGCACACAAGAATTTCGGAATCGAGATTCAAGTCGCGCGCCATCTGCGTGGTGATGCGCGCTTGCTGCGCATCCTTTCGTCCGAAGTACGCGAAATTCGGCTGGACGATTTGCAGCAGTTTCATCACTACGGTGGCCACGCCGCGAAAATGCCCCGGACGGGAGCGTCCCTCAAGACGGTCGCTGATCCCGTCCACCTGCACGTGCGTCGAAAAATCCTTCGGATAAATTTCCGCCGCTTCCGGTGCGAACAGCACGTCCACACCGGCCTGCTTTAGTTTTTCGCTGTCGGTCTCGAATGTCCGCGGATATTTGGAAAAATCTTCGTTTGGGCCGAACTGCTTGGGGTTCACAAAAATGGAGACAATCACGGGCGAACACTGCTGCCGGGCGCGCGCAATCAGCGAAGCGTGGCCTTCGTGCAGCGCGCCCATGGTCGGCACCAGCCCGATGATGCGGCTCTCGGCGCTCGCCTGCCGCGCCATCTCTTTCATCCACGCGATGGTTCGGATGATTTCCACAAGGAAGGGGGACGAAAAACTACGCGCCTGCTGCGACCGCGCGCTCGCGGTAAAAATGCATCAGGTCGGTCAGAATCGGCTGCGCGCCGAGTTGGCGAAGCAGAGTTGTGACTTGTCCGCGATGATAGGTTCCGTGATTCACCACGTGCTGCATCGACTGCCACAGCGGATTTTTATACACGCCGAATTTCAGCGTCTTGTATTCCATCACGCGCTCGAGATTCGCTTGCGTCAATCCCCGAACAAAAGCAAGCAACCGCGCTTCGTGTTCGTTCCAGCTTTTCTGCAAACTAGCATGGTCCTTGAATTCCGCCGTGTCCGGCAGCGATGACGGCGAGCGCCCTTGAAAGCGTTCGAGCCAAATCCACTCTGCTCCATAAATGTGAGCCAGGGTGTCGCGCACGGAACCGAAACTCGAGCCAAGCGGCTTCACAAATTGCTCGTCTGTGAGCTTGGAAGCAGCTTCCATCTGCCGATGGTTAGCCCATGCGTTGTAATCGTAAAGCGTGCGCATTTCTTCGGGCGTCATGTCTGCCTCCGAGTGAAGGATTTAGTCTGAACTCCGGCTTGTCTCTACCAATCGCCGTCGATATTGACCGGCGCCTCTTTTTCTTCCTTCGTTGTCGGCACTGCGTGGTACGATTCCGCGTCCGACGGAAACATCCCCGCTCGCACATCCGCACAATATTCGCGCACAGCCTGCGAAATGACTTTGCTTACGTCAGCGTATTGGCGCGCGAATTTCGGCAGGGGAGAAAATGTCAATCCGAGCATGTCGTGCAGCACGAGCACTTGGCCGTCGCAATCCGGCCCCGCACCGATGCCAATAGTGGGAATGCGCAGGTCCGCTGTAATCTTCGCGGCAAGTTCGCGGGGCACAGCTTCGAGCACCACAGCAAACGCGCCCGAGGCCTCGACCGCGCGCGCATCGCGCAGCAATTGTTCGGCGGCATTCGGCGTTTTTCCCTGTACGCGGTAGCCGCCCAGCGCGTTGAGCGACTGTGGCGTCAAGCCGACATGCCCCATAACAGGAATTTCCGCCTCCGTGAGCCTCGCAATCAATTCGAGGCGCCGCTCGCCGCCCTCCACTTTCACCGCTTCCGCGCCTGCTTCTTTCACGAAGCGGACGGCGTTGCGCAACGATTCGGAAGTGTCCGTGTGATAGCTACCAAACGGCATATCCGCAACGACCAGGGCGCGCCGAGCGCCGCGACGCACCGCGCGAGTGTGGTGCAGCATATCTTCCAAAGTAACGGGCAGCGTGCTCTCGTGTCCGAGCACCACCATGCCGAGCGAATCGCCGACAAGAATCACGTCGACGCCGGCTTCATCGACCAGGCGCGCGGTCGGATAGTCGTACGCGGTCAGGCAGGTGATTTTCTTGCTTATGGAGTGCAAACCCGCAGCAGATTTGCGCTGCAGGATCTCGGGCACGGTGATTTTGCCGGTGCCGGGGTTAGGAACAACGCTCATGCTGGCCTCCGGTGCCGCTCCCTTCCTTAT
>Ga0335077_10002656_pt1 | contig 21428 bp, 17 predicted proteins | sample Lox_Sample_31_FD_207151 | JGI IMG/M metagenome (GOLD analysis project Ga0335077, IMG submission 207151) | Soil microbial communities from Loxahatchee National Wildlife Refuge, Florida, United States - Lox_Sample_3.1 | ecosystem: Environmental > Terrestrial > Soil > Wetlands | place: USA...
TCTTCAAGATATCGTCCGGGTCCTGGTCAGGCACAAGGCGCATGGAAACCTTCGCCGCCGCCTTCCACGGGATGACGGTCTTCGCGCCCACGGCGGTGAAGCCGCCGGGCATGCCGTGCACCTCGAGGGTCGGACGCGCCCACAGGCGGTAGAGCGTCGGATACTTGGGCTCGCCCGTCAAAGTGGTCGAGCCAACCTCGTTCTTGAGGAAGTCTTTGTCCTTGAACGGCAGCCGCTTCCATGCCTTCAGCTCTTCCTTGCTGGGGGCCTTCACCTTGTCATAGAAGCCGGGAATGAGGATTTTTCCGTTTGCGTCCTTCAGCTTGCTGATGATCTCAATGAGCCCGAAGAAGGGATTGGGCGCCGCCCCGCCGTACATGCCGGAGTGCAGGTCGATCTTGGGCCCGACGGCTTCCAGTTCGGTATAAACCAGGCCGCGCAGACCCACGCACAGGGTCGGCAGGTTGGGGGCAAAAAGCTCGGTGTCGGTGACCAGGGCGAAATCGGCTTTCAGCCGGTCTCTGTGTGTGCGCACATATTCGGAGATCGACTCGCCGCCGACTTCCTCTTCGCCCTCGATCAGCACTTTCACGTTGATGGGCATGCCGCCGTTGGACTTCATCAAGGCCTCGAAGGCCTTGAGCTGCATCCAGAGCTGGCCTTTGTCGTCCACGGCGCCGCGGGCGTAGATGTTCTGGTTGCGCTCGGTGGGCTCGAAGGGCGGTGTGAGCCATTCCTCGAGCGGGTCGGGAGGCTGCACGTCGTAGTGGGCGTAGCACAGCGCCGTGATCTTTCCAGGTGCATGCAGCCAGTCGGCATAGACCAATGGGTGTCCCTTGGTAGGAATCACCTCCACATGCTCGAACCCGATGCGCTGCAGCTCGGTGGCTACAAACTCCGCCGCCCGGCGGACGTCGGGCGTGTGCTCATCCAGCGTGCTGACGCTAGGAATGCGGAGCAGGTCTTTGAGCTCGTTCAGGAATCTCTGCTGATTCTCACGCGCATACGTTACTGGGGCATCGACTACGCTTGCCATAGGCAATATCCTTTCGATAGCTAAGTATACAGCCCGTCCGCATGCCGGCGCAGTTGCCGTTAGGGTTTCTCCGCCACCATTACTGAGTACGTTGGTTCACCGTCCCGATATCCCGACGGCAGCGAACCGCCGCCGGCGCCGGCATCAGAACCTGGCGGGCGCGAAGGCACCCAGGTCGAAGTCCGGCATCGCGCCGCGCACGACTTGCGACATAACCAGCGCCGTCACCGGAGCCAGCAGGATGCCGTCGCGATAGTGCCCGGCGGCGACAAAGTAATTCGGCACCTCGGTCCTGCCCAGGAGCGGCAGCGCATCAGGAGTGCCCGGACGCAAGCCCGCCCATGTCTCCAGCAAGCGCGCCTCGCCCAGTTCCGGGATCAGCGCGGTGGCGGCCTGGTGCAGCCGCTGGATGGTCCCAGGGTCCACGCGCTTATCGAAGCCTGCTTCTTCGAGCGTCGAACCGATCACAATTCGTCCGTCAGCGCGGGGCACTACGTACACTTCGGGAGCGCGCACCACGTGCATTACGAGCCCGCGCCGCGAGGTGACCACGGATAGCATATGGCCCTTGACGGGCCGGGTAGGGAAGCGCAGCGGACCTACTTCGCCCGCCCACGCGCCACAGCAGTTCACCACCGCGCCAGCTGCGTAGGCCGTCTTCGCCGTCTTGACCGCTACGGCACGCCCGCCTTCCACTTCGATAGATGCCACTGCCGACCCGGAAGCGACATCGACACCGCGATGCTTCGCCGCCTGCAGGGATGCTGCGATAAGCGCGCGGGGATCGACGCTACCTTCGGGCGTCCAGTACGCAAGCTCCCCGGAGTGCTCGAGGCACGGCTCCAGCCGCGCAATCTCGTCTGCCTCGAGCGCCCGCCATTTTCCCGTAGAGCCGTAGCTCGCCACGTCGTGCCCCGAATACACGATTGTGCCCTGGGTTCTCAGGTCTACGTGCGCTCCGGACTCGTCTTCGATCTCTTGCAGGAACTCGGGGTACATGCCGGCGCTGGCCTGCGCCAGCCGCTGCAGCGGGACCGGAAGCATGGGATCGCACCAGGCCAGCATGCCGGCGGCGGCGTGCGAGGCTTCACGTCCGGGCTGGCCGCGCTCGACGATCAGCACGCTCGCGCCCTGCCTGCGCAGCTCCCGCGCCAGCGACACGCCCACGATGCCGCCCCCGGCGATCACTACGTCCCAACTCTTCACCCCAGCATTTTAGCGGAGGCATCGCCGCGGGGGAGGCCGCCGGGGCGAATGCCTGTCGCATTGACACTGCCGCAAGAGTGCTGAAAGAATGACTTAACACACATCTCACGAGGGGCACATGCTTGAAGAAGATACGTCTGCCCCGCCGAGCGGCGGGAACACCCTGAGAAACGTCCTGCTGGCGGTAGCTGCCGTTTATGTGATCGTCTCGCTGTACCTGATGTTCGACATGCACGGCCGGTTGTCTAAAGTGGAAAGCACCCAGGCCGCAGCCAGCATCAGCGCCGAAAAGCTCTCCCGCCGAGTGGCCGAGGACGAGGCCGATGCTAAGGCCTCGCAGCATGCCATTGCCAAGCAGTTGGGAATGACCGAAGAGCAGTTGGCGCGCCGCACTGCCGAGCTCTCCCGCCAGCAGCGCGCGGCTGAAACCCGGATCAGCGAGCAGAGTCAGCAGATTGGCCAGGTTACGGGGGAAGTCGCCGGGGTGAAGGGTGAAGTCGCGGGCGTGAAGGGCGACGTCGGAAATGTGAAAAGCGATCTGGAGACTACCAAGGTTACGCTGGAGCGCGTCAAGGGCGACCTGGGCCAGCAGAGCGGACTTATCGCGCACACCCGCGAGGATCTCGAGTACCTAAAGCACAGGGGCGACCGCAACTACTACGAGTTCACGCTCACCAAGTCCAGGGGAAGCACGCCGGTCTCGACCGTCAGTCTGCAGCTCAAAAAGACCGACCCTAAGCGCGGCAAGTTCACACTCAACGTCATCGCTGACGATCGCACCATCGAGAAGAAAGACAGGACCATCTACGAGCCGCTGCAGTTCTATACCGGCCGCGACCGCATGCTGTACGAACTGGTGGTGCTTACCGTAGCCAAGGACAAGGTCACCGGCTATATCTCCACGCCCAAGAACGCGCCCACTCCGGCGCCGACGGGGAACTGACAAGACGGCGGAAAGTGGTAAGTGGCTGACTGTTACGTTTTCACTTATCACTTTCCACTTCCCACTTTCCACTCCTTCCCTTTAACTTTCCTCATCCCATTCTGAAGGTGATCTATGCACGCCAGCGCGCGCGTTCTCGCGGAGATTTTCATCCGCACCGCGGGCTGCGTTTCCTGCAGAAGCACCAATGATGCCCCCCGCCTTTCTGGGACTACGTTTTCGGAGGGTTGTTCAGCAGCATCCAGTACATTCCCAGATCCTGGATGGCCTTGGCGAACCCATCGAAGGCAACCGGCTTGACGATGTAACTGTTGGCCCCTGTTATGTAACTGGTGAGAACGTCGCGTTGTTCTTTGGACGACGTCAGAACCACCACAGGAATGATCTTGGTGCGGGGATCGGTCTTGATGCGCCGCAGGACCTCCAGACCGCCGACCTTCGGCAGTTTGAGATCGAGCAAAATCACTCGCGGCATGTTTTCGAACTTGCGGCCGGTATAGGTGCCCTCGCAGAAGATGAAGTCGAGCGCTTCCGCGCCATCGCGCACCACATGGATACGGTTGAGGAAATTCGCCTTCCTGAAGGAGCGCAACGCGAGTTGCAGGTCCTCTTCGCTGTCCTCGACCAACAACACTTCGACCCCATTGGTGTCTTCCATCCTAAGTTCCGCCTTCCACGGTAAAGTAAAAAGTGGCGCCTTCATTCACTTTGGCTTCCGCCCACACGCGGCCGCCATGCCGGTGGATTACGCGCTGCACGATGGCGAGGCCGATGCCGGTGCCCTCAAACTCGTCGGCGCGGTGCAACCGCTGAAAGACGCCGAACAGCTTGTCGGCGTACTTCATGTCGAAGCCGGCGCCGTTATCGCGGACGAAGTAGACATTCCGCTGCGGTTCCTCGATCGCGCTGATCTCGATCCTGGCCTGCTCAGCGTGGCGAGAGTACTTGATCGCGTTGGAGAGCAGGTTGGCCCAAACCTGGCGCAGCAACGATGGATCACCGTACGCCGCGGGCAGATTTCCGTTGACGATCTGGATGTTTTTTTCCTGGCCTTCCGGGATTGCGTCCTCCAGCACGCCGCGCACCAGGGATTCCATATCGACAGGCTGTTTGCTCAGAGCCTGCCGGTTCAGCCGGGAGAACGCCAGCAGATCGTCGATCAGGCGGCCCATGCGCTGCGCGCCGCCGCGGATGGTCTGCAGATACTTTCTGGCCTCTTCTGGAAGTTGCGGGCCATAGTCCTCCAGCACGGCGTCCGAAAAGCCGTCCACCGCCCGCAACGGCGCGCGCAGGTCATGGGCCACCGAATAACTGAAGGATTCCAGCTCCTTGTTGGCAGCCTGTAGCTCGGCGGTGCGCTGCGTGACCCGCCGCTCCAGATCTTCGTTCAAAAGCTGGATTTCTTCTTGCGCCCGTTTGCGCTCGGTGACGTCGCGGGTGGTTTCCAGCACGTAGGCATGCTCTTCGTCTCGGACGAGGGCCATGCGGCTATCCACCGTCATGCGGCGGCAGTCGCGCGTGGTGTGCTCGAGCTCGCCTTCCCAGTTGCCGTCCCGTTCCAGGGGCACACTAAACGGCACCTCGCTCCCCAAGGTCCTGGTCTGCAGCAATTCGTGCGCAATCCTGCCCACGGCCTCCTCGCGGCTATAACCATAGAGCCGCTCTGCGGCGCGGTTCCAGAAGGTGATGGGGCCATTCCATTCCCAGACGAACACCGCATCGTAGGTTTGCTCGAACAACACCGCCTGCCGGCGCAATGTCTCTTCCGTTTGCACCAACTCGGTAACATTGCGCGAGTTCACCACCACACCGCGCACGTCCGCATTGTCCAGTTGGTTGGAGCGAATCGATTCGATGATCTGCCAGGAGCCGTTCTTGTGGCGCATGCGGAAGCGCGCAGGCGCCGGCCGTGAACTCTCGAGCGTGGTCTGACGGACCGCTAAATACCTCTCCCGGTCCTCGGGATGGAGCAGGTCGAGGACCCTGTCTCCTACCATTTCCCCCGGACGATAGCCCAGCATCTGTTCCGCTGGAGGGCTAGCGTAAACAATCTTTCCCTCGGCATTGAGCACGGTGATTCCGTCGACGCTGTTTTCGATGAGGCTCCGGAAGCGCGCGCTCCGGGAACGCAGCGCCTCCTCGGCAGCCTTGCGCTCCGTGATGTCGCGCACGATGGCGGTAAACAGCCTCCTTTCTCCCACCCGCACCTGGGAGATCGAAGCTTCGATGGGAAACTGCTGGCCGTTGACCCGCAGTCCGGCAATCGACCCTAGATTGCCCATCTGCCGGCGTGTCACCTTGGTTTCACCAAACTCGCGCACATGCTGGGCGTGCGCCGAACGAAAGCTCTCAGGAATGAACTGGTCCAGAGACTGGCCGAGCGCATCGGTTGCAGGGCAATGGAACATCTGCTCCGCCGCGGGATTGAATATCACGATCTTTTGTTGCTCATCCACGGTGATAATGGCGTCCATCGCGGAATTGATCACGCCCTCCAGCAGCGCCTCGCTGCTCATTGAGTCCGCAGTGGCTTTCGCCAGCTCCGCGGTGCGCTCCTGCACCCGTGTTTCAAGCTGGTCGCGCGCCCCCTGCAGTGCCGTTTGCGCCCGGCGGCTGCCCGCGAAATCCCGGCCGATCTCCGACAGCGATACCAACATGAAGGCGAGAGCCAGGGTGAGGCCCCCAAGAATCTCCGTTCTCGCCACGGTATCGGCCCGGCGCGAGCGGGCGGCCCGCTCCTGCAGTAAACTTCGTTCGGTGACCTCCATCTCGGCGACCATCCCGCGAATGCGATCTTGGAGTTGCTTTCCCCTGCCGCTCGCGAGCTCCTGCTGTACTGCGGCCAGACCTTCCGCCCGGCGCACTGTGATCCCTTCCTGAAGGACCAGTAGCCGCTCTGCCACCAGCGGCGCCAGCGTATCCAGCCGGCGCTGCTGTACCGCATTGTCGGCAGTAAGGGTCCGCAGGGTTTGCAATTCGGTGCCGACATCCCTCGCCGCGTTCCGGTAAGGCTCGAGGAACTCTTCCCGGCCGCTGATGATGTATCCCCGGGCGCTGGCCTCGGCGTCGCTGAGGGTCCAGAGGACGCGCCGCATCGAGGTGATCACGTGATGCGTATGATCAACCGAAGCCCTTTCCCTGTGCACGCGGACGAGGCTGAAGTACGATATGCCCCCCACCAGGGCCAAACAGGCCAGCCCTAACGTGAAACCGAGGCGGACTTTGCGCTCCGCCGACCGCAGGATTTTTTCTTCCTGCCCCGCACTTGGTTGAAAGGGGTGCAATTGACATCCCGGCAACAAGAAGACACACGATCTGCTGGCTTCTAAGAGTAGTCCGGCATCCTGCGGGCTGCAGATGGCTTAGGCGGGGAAACGAATGTCCTGGCTTCCCGTTGCCGGTACAGTGCCAAATTGGCGTAAGTGCGGGGGAAGTCGGCCGCTAAGTTATCCAGCCGCCACCGACGACGATCTCGCCATCGTAGAAAACGGCAGCCTGCCCGGGGGTGATGGCGCGCTGCGGCTCATCAAAGGTGGCAACCACTTCGCCGCTGCTGCCGGTCTCGATCACTGCCGGCGCGGGCTCGTGGCGGTTGCGGATTTTGATGGCAACGCGCATGGGCTCGCGCAGGTCGCCGATGGCGATCCAGTTGACGTCGCGGGCGCGCAGCGTACGCGAATGGAGTTCGTCGTTAGCGCCAACTACGACCTGGCGCGATTCGCTCTTGATCTCGAGCACATAAAGCGGCGAACCGGTGGCGACGCCCAGTCCCTTGCGCTGTCCGACCGTGAAGTTGTGAATCCCGCCATGCCTGCCGATTACTTCGCCGTCGGTGGTGACCAGCTCGCCAGCAGTGTCGGGCAGACTCTCACCCTGCTCGCTGGCGTAAGCATCGAGGAACGCCTTGTAGCCGCCGGTGGGAACAAAGCAGATCTCCTGTGAGTCGGGCTTTTCGGCAAGCGCGAGGCCATGCTGTCGCGCCAGCTCGCGAACGTCAGACTTGCGCATCTCGCCCAGAGGAAAAAGCGTGCGGCTGAGCTGCTCCTGCGTAAGACCGAAAAGAAAGTACGTCTGGTCCTTGGCGCGATCGGCAGGACGCTTGAGCAGCCATCGTACGCGCTGCTCGTCGAACTCGACCCGCGCATAATGTCCCGTGGCCAGGCGCTCGGCGCCGATCTGCCGCGCCGTCACCAGAAATTGATCGAACTTGATCGAGTTGTTGCACAGGCTGCACGGGATGGGCGTGCGCCCGGCGAGATAATCGGCGACAAAAGGCCGCACCACATCCTGTTCGAAGCGCTGCTCATAGTTGACGACGTAATACGGGATACCGAGCTGCTCGGCCACGCGGCGCGCGTCGTAGACATCGTCGAGCGAGCAGCAGCGCCCGTGTGCGACTTCCGGAATTCCCGGATGCCCGGCGAGCCGCCGCTGGTTCCAGAGCTGCATGGTCAGCCCGATGACGCTGTGTCCCTGGGCACACAACATCGCCGCGACGGTGGAAGAATCCACACCGCCCGACATGGCAACGGCGATAGGTGAAGAAGCACTTAGCATTTGGCAGTTGGCACTTACCTAGACCGGACCAAAACTAAAATGCCAACTGCTAATTGCCAACTGCTGTCTTGGGGTACAACGGCGACAGCTCCCTCAACCGCGCCACTGTTTCCGGCAGGATTGAAAGCGCGTATTCGACCTCCTCGGCGGTATTTTGCTTGCCGAGGCTAAAGCGCAGGCTGGAGCGGGCGCGCTCTGCAGGCAAGCCCATCGCGGTCAGCACGTGCGAGGGTTCGATGGCGCCGGAGGAACAGGCAGCGCCGGTTGAGACCGCCAATCCCTTGAGGTCAAGTGCGATCACAAGCGCCTCACCTTCGATGTAATCGAAGCATAGATTCGTGGTCGTCGGCACACGAGGTGCGCCCGCGCCGTTGATTCCGACAGCGTCAACCTTCTCCAGGATCATTGCCTCGAAACGATTGCGCAGGGCGGCAAACCTGGCATCGTCGCCGTGTGCCAGCGATTCGCGTGCGATTTCCGCGGCCTTGCCCAGGCCTACAATTCCCGGCAGGTTCTCGGTGCCCGCGCGGCGCGAGCGCTCGTGGCTTCCGCCAACGAACAGCGGATCGAGCAGCGTCCCGCGCCGGACGTAAAGCGCGCCCGTACCTTGCGGCGCATGCATCTTGTGTCCGGAAATGGAGAGCAGGTCGCAGCCGATCTTTTTGACGTCTATCTTCACCTTGCCCGCGGCCTGCACCGCGTCGGTGTGGAAGTAAACGTCGGCCTCGGCGGCGATGCGCCCGATTTCTTCGACCGGCTGGAGCACACCAGTCTCGTTGTTGGCCATCATGATGGTGATCAGCCGCGTGGTGGGCCGTAGTGCCCGGCGCACGTCTTGCGGATCGACCACCCCGCGCCCGTTCACCGGCACGAACGTCACTTCGCAGCCGCGCTCGGCCAGACGCTTGCCTGAGTTCAGCACTGCGTGGTGCTCGATGGTCGAAGTAATGACGTGATCGCCTGGGCGTACCATCCCGAAGATCGCGAGGTTGTCGCCCTCGGTGCCGCCGCTGGTGAAGACGATCTCCGCCGGCCGCGCGTTGACGAGGTCGGCCACCGATTGCCGCGCGCGCTCCACCGCCGCCCGCGCTTGCTGTCCGAAATGGTGGATCGACGATGCGTTGCCAAAACTCTCGGCAAAGTACGGACGCATGGCCTCTAGCACTTCCGGCAGCACGGGCGTAGTCGCGTTGTTGTCCAGATAGACCCGCCGCATAACCCTATTTTACGCTGTGCGCAGGAGTACAATGGTCGGCTTTTCATGCGTATGAGGAGGAGCCAGATGGATGCTCTCACCCCGATCGGCCCACCAGTCAACGTCGAGACCGCCAAGAAGGCGGCTGCCGCGGCGCTCGCCGAGGCGCGCAGGAACAACTGGCTGATGGCCGTGGCCGTTGTCGATCCCCACGGCACCCTGGTCTACTATGAAAAGACGGACCACACCCAGTTGGCCAGCGCCGAAGTGTGCATTGACAAGGCGCGCTCAGCCGCGCTCTTCAAGCGACCGACCAAGGCCTTCCAGGATGCGGTCGCCGGCGGCGGCGCCGGACTGCGTGTATTTGCGCTGCGTGGCGCCGTGCCCGTCGAGGGTGGCGTGCCACTGGAGATGGATGGCAAGCTCATTGGCGCCATTGGGCTCTCTGGCGGGCAGAGCGACGAGGATGGCAAGTGCGCCGCCGCCGGCGCCAACGCAATTAAATAAGTCTTAAAGTTTTACTTTAAGCCAGCGGGGAGGACCTCTACTTCAGCCCTTCCACCAGGTAGAGGTCGGAGAGCAGCCGCCGGTAGCCGTACACATACGCGCGGCCGTCGGGCGTGGGCAGGATGGGTCCCACGTACTCAACTCCGGCAGGGTCGGGCGGCATCAACTCGTGCCACACCTTTCTTTGACCGGTGTTCGGGTTGAGGAGATAAACCTTGGCCGGCAATTCACCCGGGCGGTATACGAACAGGGTGTTGTCATCAGAACCCCACACGATAGGCACCTCGCCCTCAGCCATGCCGGCGATCGGCCGTGCGGCACCGCCACCAATCGGATAGATGTACGGCTTTCCATCCGACGCAACTGCGGCTACCGATTTGCCGTCATGTGAAAGAGCATAGCTCAGGACATTAGTGCCTTCCGGCGTGATTGGCCGCGGATCGCCTCCCTGCACATCCTGCACATACAAGCGCGGACCCTTGCCGGCTTCTGCGCCTGAAAAGAGGAATTTGGTTCCGTCTGGAAACCACACTGCATGGCTATGGTTGAGGGTGCCATGCGCGAGTTGTTTGGCTTCGCCCGGACCGGTTGGCAAGAGAAAAAGCTCGTTTGGCTGATCGGCGCGGGTTGAAAGCGCCCACTTGCCGTCGGGCGAAAGGGCCAGCGATGCTCCATCCCCGAGCCGAACGGCCGCCGATCCGTCGGTCTGGCGAAGATACACGGCATAGCTGGCGCCGCCAGCTTCGCCTTCTTCGCGGAACAGGAGCGACTTGCCGTCCGGCGAGAGCGAAGCCGGGTACGACCAATCGAGCCACGTCAGATCATGCTCTGTACTCTGTCCCGGAGCTTCGCCAATAATGCCTCGACGCCAACTGTCCCGGCCCAGCAGAACTCGGCCATCGCGCCAAACATCGTGCAACGTCAGATCGGCGGGCACGCGCGTGATCAGTCGTTCATGGCCGGAAAGGCTCACCCCGTAGAGCACGCGGTCTATGCCCAGCTTGGTTGCCGTGAACCAAACCTCGTCACCCGAAGGAGACCATGCCAAACCCATAGCCCCGCCGGCGTAATCATCAGGCGTGAGACGCTGTTTGTTTCCGGCCAAATCGACGATCGCAATGGATCCAATGTTGTCTCCCTGCACGGGATGATCAATGAAAGCCACCCGATCACCCTTGGGTGAGACTCGCGGGTGACTGATCCAGCCGCCGGTCTCATAGAGCGTCTTGCCCACCGGAAATTCCAGCCGATTCTTGCCGCCGATGTTGCGCACGACGGCTAGAGCGGTGCCGTCGGGAGACCAATCCGCCCATTGAACGCTCTCCAGCACCTGCCGTGGCGCACCGCCGACCAGCGGCATGCGGGCCAGCGTGCCGTTGAAGACCATGTTGCTGACCTGCCGGCTGTCGAGCGAGAGCGCGACCTCTCCCGTGGAGGAAATGGCCAAAACCTCTGCTCCAGACACCCCCAGGGACCGTGATTCCGGGCTACCGACACGGGTTGTGAAAATGTCGAACGGCTTTCCTTCCCAGGCGGCGCTATAAACGATGGTCTGTCCATCGGGTGCGAAGCGCGCCATGCGGATCGTGCCGCGGCGGTAGGTAAGCAGGTGATACACCGGAGGAGGCATCTCGCCCATACGGCGTCCAGCGACGAATGCGGCCGCGACGAGCACCAGCGTCAGCACAGCCAGGGCGCCTGCGATCAGCGGCCAGCGTCCGGCCGTCGCTTTGGGTTTTGCCACCAGCGCGGCAGCGGGGACAGCGGCGCCGGACTCTGCCACCGCTACCGACGCTGCCGAGCGCGAGGAATCGCTTTCGCGCTTCAGGCGCTTCAGATCGGCGCGCAGCTCGGCGGCCGTCTGGTAGCGCATCTCCAGGTCTTTCTCGAGCAGCTTGCCTGCGATCTCTTCCAACTTGACGGGCAGGGCGGGATTGAGCGAACGCACCGTCGGCGGCGTCTTTTCAAGGATTGCATGGAAGATGACGGCAGATGTTGTTCCAGAAAAGGCTTGTTTGCCGGTGGCCATCTCGTACAGCACAACCCCGAAAGAGAATAGGTCGCTGCGCGCGTCCAGCTCTTCTCCGCGCGCCTGCTCCGGCGACATGTAGGCGATGGTGCCCACCGCCGAGCCCGGACTGGTGAGATTCATGCCCACGGTGGGCGCGGCCGATACCCCAGCCGCCACATGGCGCTCAGAGACCAGCTTGGCCAGTCCAAAGTCCAGCACCTTGGCCTGGCCGCGCGGGCTCACGAAGATGTTGGCGGGCTTGATGTCGCGATGGATGATGCCTTTGGAGTGCGCGGCGTCGAGCGCGTCGGCGATTTGAATCCCGAGATCCAGAATCTGATCGAGTTTAAGCGCCTTGCCTTCGATGCGGTGCTTGAGCGTCTCGCCTTCGAGGAACTCCATGGCGATGAAGTTCTCGCCCTGGTCCTCGCCAACTTCATAGATGGTGCAGATGTGGGGATGGTTGAGCGCCGAAGCGGAGCGCGCCTCGCGCTGGAAGCGGGCCAGCGCCTGTGGATCGCGGGAAACATCTTCCGGCAGGAACTTGAGCGCCACCACGCGGCCGAGCTTGGTGTCCTCGGCCTTGTAGACCACCCCCATGCCCCCGCCGCCCAGCTTGCTGATAACCCGATAGTGGGAAAGAGTGCGACCGATCAATGATTAGCCCTCGTGGAGTGTGGCGCCATAGTAGGGCGTCGGGCGCGCCGGAGTCAACGCGAAGTGCGGAGCTTGACGGCTTGCCAGGGATGGAGCAAGCGGTCAGCGAGTGCATTGATTCTTGACAACATGATACCTTGTAGTGCAAGGTATATCCGGAATGAAGGAACGCGATGCGAACGGTCCGGAAACCGCAGACAAGTGGGAAGTCCAGCTCCGCAAAGGATGCCTTGAGCTCGCCATCCTGGCCGCATTGTGGGAAGGAAAGCTCTATGGCCTCGAGATACTGCGGCGGCTGGAGAGTGATTCCGACCTGATCGTATCGGAGGGAACCGTGTATCCGCTGCTCAGCCGGCTGAAGGCTTTGGGACTGGTGCGAAGCGAGTGGGTGGAATCAGATGCCGGACATCCGAGGAAATACTATGCGCTCACGGCGGCCGGGAAACAGCGGGTCCGCGAGATGGCAGGGATGTGGACGCGGTTCTCATCGAGCATGAGCCGCTTGCTGGCTCCGTTAGCCAAGGGGAAATAAATGGGTATTTCAGACGATGCGCAGAACAAGATCGACGCTTATCTGGCCAGGTTGCGCCGGGGTTTGCGCGGCATGAGTGAGCAAGACTCCCGTGAGATCGTCGAAGAACTGCAAAGCCACATTGCCGACAGGGCTGCCTCGAATGGAGAAGTAACGGCAGCCGGCGTCGACGCTGCCCTAGCCAGGCTGGGCGGTGCGGAGGAACTGGCCAGCCAGTACATGACCGACGACCTGCTGGCACGGGCGGAGTCCAGCCGGTCGCCGGTGCACATTCTGGGGAGCCTGTTTCGCTGGGCGAGCTTGAGCGTCGGCGGTTTTCTAGTCTTGCTGGGTGCGATTGCGGGGTATTTCCTCGGGGTGGTCTTCTTTCTCTGCGCGGTGTTGAAACCGTTTCATCCTCAAAGCGCGGGGTTGTGGATGTTGCCAGATAGCACCGGCGATTATTCGATCTCTCTTCGACTTGGGTTTGCCACGGCGCCGGCGGGCGGCAGGGAGTTGCTGGGTTGGTGGATCATGCCGATCGGCGTGATCGCGGGTTGCGGCTTGGTGATTTTGACCACACATTTTGCGCTCTGGTGCGCGCGCCAATACCGCAGATCGCGCGTCCTGCCGCGAGGCTGATCCCGTCAAGGAACAAACCGCGAGGAGAGGTAATGAACCATTCGATCAACCCGAGCCGGACTCTCGCACAGGATGAAGCCATCCAACTCCAGAGAAACCGTCTGACTTCCGGACAGCGCTGGCTTTCGCTGGCTGAGCTCGCGCTGGGAAGCGTGATCGTGATCGGTCACAACGTCTATCACGTCATTCCCAACGAAGTGCCCATCCTTTTTGTGCTCGGTCTGATCTCGCTGCGGCTGCGCGATGGCGGTTGGATTGCCCTGGGTCTGAGCAGGCCGGTCTCGTGGCGGCGAACCCTCTTGTGCGCGCTCGGAGCCGCCGCCCTAAGAATTCTGCTCGGTGCACTGGTGATTGATCCCCTCACGGCCCGCTTCTGGCCGCCGGCAGTCGCGCCGAGTGGCGCAGACCAAATCACCGGCCATGTGATGGTGGCACTCCGCTGGCTTCTGCTGGTGTGGACTTTTGCCGCTTGCGGGGAAGAGATCGGCTACCGGGGCTACCTGCTCACGCGCGCGGCAGACGTGGGTGGCCGATCAAAGGCGGCCTATTGGGCCGCAGTGCTGGTCGTCTCCGTGCTCTTCGGATACGGACACCACTACAAGGGCCCGGCGGGAATGATCGACTCTGGCATGGCCGGCCTGGTGCTTGGGGCCGCTTTCGTCTTGTTAGGACGCAACCTTTGGGTTTGCATCCTGGCCCACGGGTTCATTGACACGTTTGGAGTGATCGCCGCTTTCCTCGGATGGCAGTCCTAGGTGGGTGGCCACCCTTATGAGCGTAGTCGAGCAGACAATCTCAATCGGCATGAATTTGGAGGGTGGGGATTTTGACTTGTGCCTTTCACCGCGGATCGATCCGCATGTTGCGCTCCCGTCCACCCACCCCCGGCCATGATTGAGAGACAGTCGCCCGGTCAGAGTCAAGGCGCGCTACAACCGCAGCACCACCTTCCCAAACGTCTCGTTGGATTCTAGGCGCGCATGGGCGGCCTGCACCTGGTCGAGGGGAAATTCGCTGTCGATGATGGTGCGCAGCACGCCACGTGCGAACAGCGGAACGCATTCGGCGGCGAAGGCGCGCGTGGCCATGATCTTCTCCTCGAGCGGACGCATGCGCAGCGTGGTGCCGCGCAGGCTGAGGCGCCTCGGCATGACGGCGCGCAGGTCGAGTTCGGCGGTAGGTCCGGCGGATTGCGAAATCAGGATCAGCCTTCCGCGAGGGGCCATGACGCGCAGACTGGCGGTGACGTAAGGCCCGCCGACGCAATCGAGCACCACATCCACGCCGCGTTTTGCAGTCCAGAGATCCACCGCCGGCGCGAGGGCCGAAAGCGAGGCGTCGAGCGCGACTCCGTCTTCCATGCCAAGTTTGCGAGCGCGCTCGAGCTTGTCGGCGGTGCGCGAGGTGCCGTAGGGAACCGCGTTCATGGCCCGCACCAGTTGCACCGCGGCGATGCCGACGCCGCTGCCCACGGCATGGATCAGCACGGTCTCCGACGGGCGCAGTTCGGCCTGCTTCCACAGGGCGTCGTGGGCGGTGATGAAGACTTCCGGGATGGAGCCGGCTTCGACCCAGGTCAGGTTCTCGGGAAACTCGGCGACGGCGCGCTCCTGGGCGACCAGATACTCGGCATAGCAACCGGCGGCGGCGATGCCGAAGACGCGCTGTCCCGTCTGCCACAGCCGCGCCTCGGGTCCGACTGCGGCGATCTCACCGGCGAACTCCATGCCGGGGATGTCCTGCGAAGCGCCGGGCGGCGCCGGGTAGTGTCCGCGGCGCTGCAAGATGTCGGCGCGGTTAATGCCCGCGGCGCATACGCGGACCAGAACCTGGTCGGCGGCCGGCGTGGGCGTGGGGACTTCGCGGACCGCGAGCACTTCCGGCCCGCCCGGGCGAGTGATGATGACAGCGCGCATTTTGCAGTTTCCGGTTTCGAGTATTAGTTGCGAGACCAGGCAGTCAGGTTTCAGGAAAGATGCGGGTTGGTGTCAGGAGAAGCCGACGCGCGCGCTAACCTTACACCCGAGAGCACCGTGATCGCTACGATCGTCGCCAGCGAACTCAGGCACAGAATGCACCACACTCCGAGCAAGTAGGCCTCGATGTAGGTGAGGTAGAGCGCGAACGCCAGCCCTGCCAGTGCGCCCAGAAGCATCAGCACGGTGGCTGGACGGCGTCGCATGCGAGACAGGACAAACAGCGCCGCATACCCAGCGAGGCCGATGGCCGCCACCGGCACCGGCCCGATGTGCGAATACACGCTGCGGTTCACCAAATCGCAGTTGAAAGTTTCGCCCAGGTCGCAGTAGTCGCTTTTCTCGCCGCTGTAGTGGTTCTTGAGCGAGACCGCGGAGAGCGCCATCCCCACTGCGGCGAGCAACGAGATGGCTAGCAGGATACGGCTCACGGCAGCCGGCATCCGCTCTTCTGGCTGAGTTCCTGGAGCGAGAGCACCTTGCCGTCGATGCGGTCGTTCTCGAAGATCCAGGTGGGAGTCCGGCGGATTCCGAGCGCCTTGCACTGCTCGGTTTCTTTGCGCGTGCCCTTTTCGACGCATTCGACGTAAGGCAGGTATTGAGCAGCATCGCCGAACAGGTCTTTTTGCTCCTTGCAATGTTCGCAATAGAAGGCGCCGTACATAACGGCCTTCTTTTCGCCCAGGCAGCGGGCGAAGTCGTCGAGTTTGGTTTTGTCGGCGGCGCTGAACGACACCGCCGAGAGGCACAGCAGGCCCAGCGCGGCGCCGCGAAGGAAAGAGTTCACCCGCATTGAGATCGCTCCTTACTCATGCTACTGCGCAAATCCACGCAAATCCATATCAAGCCCGAGCGCCTTCCTGCCCCTCCTCAAAAGGTCAATTTGTCTCCCGGATTGATGGGGAAGACCTTGGTCGAGGTCTTGCCGAGCGCCTGTTCGTACTCCTGTGGCGTCCCCTTCAACTGTGGGAAGGTGCCATAGTGAATCGGAATCGCGAACTTTGGTTTGAGATACTGATTCGTCGCGTAGGCGGCGTCTTTCGGATTCATGACGAAGTGCCCGCCGATGGGAATCATGATCAGATCCGGCTTGTAGTACTCGCCGATGAACTTCATGTCGCCGAAGAGCGCTGTGTCTCCCATGTGGTAGAGCTTGAATCCGTTTTCGAACTCGATGATAAACCCACACGGCTCTCCCCCAGGGTGGGTCTCGTTCTTGCCGGTGGCGGGGTTCTGCCAGACGAGCTCGGAACTGTGCTCGGCACGCACCATCGTGATTTTGATGTCAGGGCCCAGAGGCGTGATGGTGCCGCCCTTGTTCATGCGCGGCGCCAGTTCGGGCGGCAGGAGGCCGAGTGTCTGCAGTGACTGATCCAGCCCCGCCGGCCCCCAGAGCTGCGCCTTGTTCTTCTTCGCCAGCTCAACCCCGTCGCCCAGATGATCACCGTGGGCGTGGGTCACGAGGATGAGATCCACCTTGCCGAGTGCGTCGAGATTCTTGTACTGCGGCGGCGTCTTCGGATTCTGCGTCAGGAAGGGGTCGATGACGATCACCTTACCGCTGATCGTCGTGATCCTCGTTGCCGACTGACCAAGCCAGAGGACTTCAATCTTGCCGGTCTGCGCCCGCAGCGGCGTCAGCCCAGCCACGACGAGCATGATTCCTAGGACGAGAGTTGAAATGCGACCATGACGTCGGTACATCGAAGCCTCCAACCGGAATTCTTCTTTTGATATCCCCAGTCGGCGGCATTGTACGCTTGCTTCCGTGCTGGGATTTTGGCGAGGCCCACAAAAAGCGAGTTATTGTACTCCTGCAAGCCGACGTTTGATTCCGGCACTACCACTTCACCGGCGGAGGCTCGGGTGCGGCCGCGCCATCCGCGCGTGCATCCGACGCGCCATAATTCACCTTCGTCCTGGAATCGTGCAGCACCGCCTGGCCGCGGCCCATCGCGGTCGAGAAGTCGCCCACGGCTTCGAGCGCATGTCCCATAGCGGAGAGTTCCCGCGCGACCTCCAGCCGGACGCGGCTTTCGAGCAGGATGCTGCGCCCCACCCGCTCGCCGACGGTGAAGCGCGGATGCTCGAGCGCGGCCTGGATGTTCATGCCGTAATCAACCACGTTGGAGACGAACTGGGCGTGCGCCAGCGGCTGGTTGGCGCCGCCCATGATGCCGAATCCGATGTGCTGGTCGCCGCGCTCCATGAATGCCGGAATGATGGTGTGAAACGGCCGTTTGCGCGGCGCGAGCGCGTTCGGATGCTTCGCGTCGAGCGAGAACAGCGCGCCACGGCTCTGCAGCACAAACCCCATGCCGCGCACCGTAACGCCTGATCCGAAGCCGATGTAATTGCTCTGGATGAGCGAGGCGATGTTGCCTTGGCGATCGACCACGGCAAGATAGGTAGTGTCGCTGCCGGACGGCATGCCGAAGGCAAAGTCGCCGCCGCGGTCGCGCGACATGAGCCTGGCCCGCTGTTTGGCGTACTTCTTCGACAGCAGGCCTTTCACCGGCACCTTGGCGAAGCGCGGATCGGCGTTGTAGCGCGCGAGATCGGCATAAGCCAGCTTCATGGCTTCAATCTTCTTGTGCAGCTCGGCCACGCTGGTCGGGCCGTCGGGCGAGGCCGGAATGGTTTCCATGATGTTCAGCATCTCGAGCGCGGCCATGCCTTGTCCATTGGGCGGCAGTTCGTAGATGCTCCAGCCGCGATAGGTGGTCGAGATCGGGTCCACCCACTCGGCGGAGAACTCGGCCAGGTCGTCCCTGGACATCGTGCCGCCGTGCGTCTCTGACGTGCTGACGATGGCGCGCGCGATCTTGCCGCGATAAAAGGCCTTGGCGCCATCGTCGGCGACCATGCGCAGGCTCTTCGCCAAGTCGGGATTGCGGAAGATCTCGCCTACCGCGGGCACCTTGCCCCCCGGCAAATAAACGCGCTGGCTCTCCTTGTCGTGTGCCAGCGCCTCAGGGCCGACCTGCCAATAGCCCTGGATCACCTCCGGCACCGGATAGCCGTGTTCGGCATAGAAGATGGCCGGCTGAAAGATTTCCTTCCATCGGCGCTGGCCGAAACGCCGATGCAGCTCGCTCCAGCCGTCCACGACGCCGGGCACGGTAACGGAATCGATGCCGTCGTGCGGCATACTGGCGTATCCCTTGCGCCTGAGGTGCTCGATCGTAAGCCCTGCGGGTGCCCATCCGCTGGCGTTCAGGCCGTAGAGTTTGCGCTTCTTGGCGTGCCAGTACAGGACGAACAGGTCGCCACCCATGCCGTTCATCATGGGCTCGGTGACACCCAGCACGGCGTTGGCGGCGATGGCCGCGTCGGCTGCAGACCCGTGACGAGCCAACACTTCTGCCCCCGCCTGCGAAGCCAGAGCGTGCGCAGTGGCCACAACCCCGTAGCGCGTGATGACCATCGAGCGGGCGTGTGAGCGTGAGTGCATGATGGTTCCCCCTGCGAAGATTCATTGTAGCTGGCTACCGGGCAGGCGCGGGATGCTATGCCTCGCCCGGCATCTGCCCGCAGCGGGCTGTGTAAATCCGCTCCCCGCGCGCGATTCGGGGTAATCCGATTACAAAATTTTACATGTTATACGGTTTGTTACGTATTGACTTACCGTGGAGACTGGGCGTAGGCTGCAGCCGCGTTTGTGGGGTGTCCTGCCGTTCCGTGCGTCCGACTTGGTCGCGCCGCCCCGCTTTCAGCTCATCCAGGGACCTCCCCCGATTCAGAGTTATGGTGCCTAGCCGGGGCGGTGGTATGCGCATACACCGCGTCTGCGGGCATATTCGATCAACCTCCTTCCGGTTCTCGCGCAAGCTCCGCGAAAACTGTCGAACGAAAGGAGAGCACATGAGAAGCGGACGATATGTGTACGCGGGCGCCCTTGTGGTTGCGCTCGTCGTCGGCCTCGGGCTCTGGAAACCTACGCACGTAAAGGCGCACCGGGATGGCATACCCAAGTTCAGGGTCGATGCCTCCTGGCCTAAAGAGCTGCCGGCTCCCACCGGCTATAACCCGGCTACCTGGCCAACACCAACTCCTGGTGACACCGTCGCCCACAGATGGGTACAGGGCGAAGTTGCCGGAAACTGTACCGACCAATGGGACAACATCTACACGATGAACCGCGCCTGGCAAGTAGGCGCCACAGTAAACGGTACCCTTCAGAACAATGAGTCGGGCGCCATTGACGGGAATGACGCTACGGGCGCGGGGGCGAGGCCTTCTCCGCCGGTGGTCGCGTTGGACCAGGACGGAAACACCATCAAGAACAGAAGCTTTGGCAATCCCACGCTCTGGCTCGCCGGGGCTCACGGCGCGTATACCGGTACCTCGGCCATTGGACGCAGCGCGTACATGCCGTATGGCTCGCACGGCTGCTATGTGGACTACCAGGGCTACCTCTGGGTCGGCGGCAACGGGGACGGAATAATCCAGAAATATAACCCGGCAGTGGCCGGCCCCGCGGGCTCCGCCGCAACCTACGTTCTGCAGATCGGAACGAAGGATGTCTGTGACACCGCGAACGGCGTGTGCGGCTCGGCACTCAGCGGCGCCGCCGCCGCCCTCAACCACAGCACAACCCTGCTGAACGAGCCGCCGGATATTGCCGTGGATCCCGAAGTGGGTCCAGTCTCCCACCTCAGAGGTGACGTCTATGTCGCCGACGGCTACGGCAATGCCCGCATCGTGGTCTTCAATCCCGGGTTAGCCACAACCAGTAATCCTTACGGCTACGTGGGACAGTGGGGCACGAGTTGCGGCCACAACGAAGTTCCGAACGGCACGCCCTTCCCGGGCAACCCCTGCCCGCTTGGAACTTACGGCACCGGCGCCGGCCACCCGCACTGCGTCGTGCTGGGCAACGACGGTCTCGTTTACACCTGTGATCGCCCCAACGGTCGCATCGAGATCTTCCAGAAGACCTGCGCGGCCTTCGGACCTCAGCCGCCTCCGGCGATGGTTATCACCAACCCGAATGCAGCCAACAGCACGAGTAACCAGGCGATCTGCCCTCCAGTCCGCGTCGTTTACATCACCAACTTCGGACCTGACAACTACCCGACCGTAAGCTCGCCGAAGGTTGCTGCGGCGCTGAGTACGGGTACCCGGGCTTGCGACCTCGACTTGTATCCCAACGTCGACTATCTCGCTGACCAGAGTCCGACGCACCAGAAGTACATGTTGAACACCGATCTCGATGGTGACAACAACTACATTCTGGAAAAACCAACCAGTGGGTCGGGTGACATAACTGCGACGACACCGGTCCTTGGCTCGATCGGCAAGTGTGGATTCGGGCCTTGTCCCGGACACAACGCCGGTGAGTTCGCCTACAGCCACACCAACAGCTCGGATTCCAGGGGCAACTTCTACGTTGCGGAGACCATCACCGGCCGCCGCATCCAGAAGTTCGTACCTGTGGATGACGACGACCATCACGACGACCATCACGATGGACGTTAACCGCTAACCCGTTGCAGCGGCGGCCGGGAGCCTTCCTGGCCACCGCTGCTGACGGTTAAGGGGTCTCTCATCATGCTTAGGAATCGCTTTACATCCATGGTGTCCCTGTTTCTGGGGCTAGTGCTCTCTTCCTCGCTGTTGGCGGCTCACGACCTGCCGGCCAACACCATCATGAACTCGTTCGTGAAGATCGAGCCTCACCAGGCACACCTAGTGGCTCGCGTTCCACTGGACCTGCTGCAGAATTTTACTTTCCCGCTGAAGGGCGACCAGTACGATCTGGCAGCATCGCAAGGCGTCACCCAGAATGCGCTTGCCACTCTGGCGGAGGGCTTCATTCTCACGGAAAACGGGGTGCAGCTGGTGCCCTCGGAGATGAGCGGGCACCTCTCGCCCGCCGGCGACCGCTCCTTCGAAGATTACGAAGCCGCAGTCGAAGAGACGGCAAGGCCGCCGGATCCGACGGTTGGCATTGCCAACGGGCTGGGATACCTGGACCTGCACTTCGTCTACCCGATTTCCTCGCCCAAGTCGGTTTTCAAGCTGCGCTCGCTGGTAGCGGCAAACCTCAAGAGCATGACCAAGCTCACGGTCCGTTACATGCCGCTAAACGAGCCTAGCCGGGCTCTGATCATCACCGGCGACGCGGGCGCTGTGGCCCTCAATCCTTCTTGGTATCACGCCGCCAGGGGATTCATCGTGCTCG
>Ga0335077_10002657_pt1 | contig 21417 bp, 18 predicted proteins | sample Lox_Sample_31_FD_207151 | JGI IMG/M metagenome (GOLD analysis project Ga0335077, IMG submission 207151) | Soil microbial communities from Loxahatchee National Wildlife Refuge, Florida, United States - Lox_Sample_3.1 | ecosystem: Environmental > Terrestrial > Soil > Wetlands | place: USA...
AACCCGACGCTGAACAGCGGCCGCATGCTCGTCAACCTGAAGCCGCACGGCAAGCGGCCCGACATCGAAACGGTGATGCAGCATCTGAAGGAGCGCGCGGCGCACGTCGAAGGCATCGCGCTTTACCTGCAGCCGGTGCAGGACCTGACGATCGAAGATCGCGTCGCGCGCACGCAGTACCAGTTCACGTTGTCCGCGGTCGACCTGAACGAACTCTCGCAGTGGACGCCGCGCCTGGTCGAGCGCCTGCGGCGCGAGCCGAAGCTGGCGGACGTGGCGAGCGACCTGCAGACGTCCGGCCTGCAGGCGTACGTCGAGATCGACCGTGACAGCGCCGGCCGGCTGGGCGTGACGACGTCGACCATCGACGCCGCGCTCTACAACGCGTTCGGCCAGCGCCTCGTGTCGACCATCTTTACGCAGTCGAGCCAGTATCGCGTCGTGCTCGAGGTGAAGCCCGAGTTCCAGCGCGGCCTCGCGGCGCTCGACAACATCTACGTCTCGTCCTCGACCGGCTCGCAGGTGCCGCTCGCGAGCATCGCCCGCGTGGAGGAGCGGCCCTCCGCACTGGCCATCAACCACCTCGACCAGTTTCCCGCCGCGACGATCTCGTTCAACCTCGCGGCGGGCGCTTCGCTCGGCGAGGCGGTCGACATCGTCGAAGCGGCGGAACGCGAGATCGGCATGCCGATCTCGGTCACCACGCACTTCGAGGGCGCGGCGCTCGCGTTTCGCGCCGGCCTCGGCAACGAGCTGCTGCTGGTGCTGGCGGCGATCGTCACGATGTACATCGTGCTCGGCGTGCTCTATGAGAGCTTCATCCACCCGATCACGATTCTGTCGACCCTGCCTTCGGCCGGTATCGGCGCGTTGCTGTCGCTGCTCCTGACCCGCAACGACCTGAGCGTGATCGCGGTCATCGGCATCGTGCTGCTGATCGGCATCGTGAAGAAGAACGCGATCATGATGATCGACTTCGCGCTCGATGCGCAGCGCAACGAAGGCATGGACCCGGTTTCGGCGATCCGCCAGGCGTGCCTGCTGCGCTTGCGTCCGATCCTCATGACGACCATGGCGGCGCTGCTCGGGGCGCTGCCGCTCATGCTCGGCACCGGCGTCGGATCCGAGCTGCGCCATCCGCTCGGCATCACGATGGTGGGCGGCCTGCTAGTGAGCCAGGTGCTGACGCTCTTCACGACGCCGGTGATCTATCTCGCGTTCGATCGCGCCGCGCGCCGCTGGAACGCGCGCCGTAGCGCGCGCATCGCGACCGGGGAAAGCGGCGAATGAGCATTTCGGCGCCGTTCATCGCGCGGCCCGTGGCGACCACCCTGCTGTCGGCGGGCGTGCTGCTCGCGGGCGTGGTCGCGTTCCGGCTGCTCCCGGTGGCGCCGCTGCCGCAGGTCGACTTTCCCACGATTTCGGTGCAGGCGAGCCTGCCCGGCGCAAGCCCGGAGACGATGGCCGCGACGGTGGCGACCCCGCTCGAACGGACGCTCGGACGCATCGCGGGAGTGACGGAGATCACGTCGTCGAGCTCGCTCGGCTCGACCCAGATCGTGCTGCAGTTCGACTTGAACCGGAACATCGACAGTGCGGCGCGCGACGTGCAGGCCGGCATCAACGCGGCGCGCGCGCTGCTGCCGACCGGCCTGCCCAGCAATCCGACCTATCGCAAGGTCAACCCGGCCGATGCGCCGGTGATGATCATTTCGCTCACGTCCGACACGCTGACGCGGGGCCAGATGTACGACGCCGCGTCGACCGTGCTCGCACAGAAGGTGTCGCAGGTGTCCGGCGTCGGCCAGGTGACCGTCGGCGGCGCGGCACTGCCGGCGGTGCGCGCCGAGCTGAACATGCCGGCGCTGAACCAGATGGGCATCAGCCTGGAGACGGTGCGCACGGCAATCGCGACCAGCAATGCGAACCGGCCGAAGGGCTCGGTCGCCGACGCGACACGCAACTGGCAGATCTACGCCAACGACCAGGCACTCGCGGCCGCCGACTACATTCCGCTCATCGTGGCGTACCGCAACGGCGCGGCGGTCCGTCTGGGCGATGTCGCACAGGTGGTCGACTCGGTGCAGGACATCCGCAACTTCGGCGAGACCAACGGCAAGCCGTCGGTCCAGATCTTCGTCTTCCGCCAGCCGGGCGCCAACATCATCGAGACGGTGGAGCGGGTCAAGGACCTGCTGCCGGTGCTGAAGGCGTCGATCCCCGCCGCGATCGACCTGCAGGTCGTGATGGAGCGCACCACCACGATCAAGGCGTCGTTGCGCGAGGTCGAGCGCACGCTCGTGATCTCGGTCACGCTGGTCATCCTGGTGGTGTTCCTGTTCCTGCGCAGCGCGCGCGCCACGCTGGTCCCGGCCGCCGCGGTGCCGCTGTCGCTCATCGGCACGTTCGCGGTGATGTACCTGCTCGGCTACAGCCTCAACAACCTGTCGTTGATGGCGCTCACGATCGCCACCGGCTTCGTGGTCGACGATGCGATCGTCGTGCTGGAGAACATCTCGCGGCACCTGGAGCGCAAGGACGGCGGCCCGGCCATGTCGCCGATGCAGGCGGCCCTGCTCGGCGCGAAGGAGGTCGGCTTCACGGTGCTGTCGATGAGCCTGTCGCTGGTCGCCGTGTTCATTCCGGTGCTGGCGATGGGCGGGATCGTGGGCCGCCTGTTCCGCGAGTTCGCGGTCACGCTGTCGGTGGCGATCCTGATGTCGCTGGCGGTGTCGCTCACGCTGAGCCCGATGATGTGCTCGCGCCTGCTGCGCGCGGCGCACGCGGGCGGCGCGCAACGCGTCGCGCGCTGGAAGGTCTGGACCGAGCACGCGTTCGATGCGCTGGCGCGCGGCTACGAACGCTCGCTGGCGTGGGCGCTGCGCCACTCGGCCTTCATGCTGCTGTTGTTCTTCGCCACCATCGCCCTCAACGTCTACCTCTACATCATCGTGCCGAAGGGCTTCTTCCCGCAGCAGGACGTCGGCATGATGTTCGGCGGCATCCAGGCCGACCAGGCCACCTCGTTCCAGTCGATGCGCGACAAGCTGGCCGCGTTCGTCGACATCGTGCGCCAGGATCCGGCGGTGCAGAACGTGGTGGCCTTCACCGGCGGGGGCCAGCGCAACAGCGGACGGATGTTCGTGATTCTCAAGCCGCTCAGCGAGCGGCACTTGAGCGCCGACGAGGTCAACGCGCGCCTGCGTGCCAAGGTCGCCCACGTGCCCGGCGCCCAGGTCTTTTTCTCGCCGGTGCAGGACATCCGCGTGGGCGGGCGCTCGGCGAACGCGACGTACCAGTACACGCTGCAGGGCGACGACCTCGACGAACTGCGCAACTGGGAACCGAAGGTGCGCGAGGCGATGAACGACCTGCCGCAACTGGTCGACGTGAACACCGACGCGCAGGATCACGGGCTGCAGACCTCGCTAATCATCGATCGTGACAGCGCATCGCGCCTCGGCATCACCGCCTCGATGATCGATGCGGTGCTCAACGACGCCTTCGGCCAGCGCCAGGTGTCGACGATCTACATGCCGCTCAACCAGTACCGGGTCGTGATGGAGGCGGCGCCGCAGTACTGGCAGAGCCCCGAGTCGCTGCGCGACATCTACGTCGTGACCTCGACCGGCGCCCAGGTGCCGCTTTCGGCCATCGCGCGCTACGAGGCGACGCGCACGCCGCTGGCGGTCAATCACCAGGGACAATTCGCGGCTTCGACCATCGCCTTCAACCTCGCGCCGGACGTCACGCTTTCGCAGGCCACCGATGCGATCGACGCGGCCTTGCGCAAGATCGGGCTGCCGACCTCGATCCGCGGCAGCTTCCAGGGCACGGCGCAGGTGTTCCAGCAGTCGCTGGCGAACCAGCCGATCCTGATCCTGGCCGCGCTTGCGACCATCTACATCGTGCTCGGCATGCTCTACGAGAGCTACGTGCACCCGGTCACGATCCTGTCGACCCTGCCGTCGGCGGGAGCCGGGGCGATCCTGGCCCTGCTGGCTACCGGCACCGAGTTCTCGATCATCGCGTTGATCGGGGTGTTCCTGCTGATCGGCATCGTCAAGAAGAACGCGATCCTGATGGTCGACTTCGCAATCGTCGCGGAACGCGAGCGTGGACTGGAGCCGCGCGATGCCATCCTCGAAGCGTGCAAGCTGCGCCTGCGCCCGATCCTGATGACGACGATGGCGGCGCTGCTGGGCGCCGTGCCGCTCGCGGTGGGATTCGGCGACGGCGCCGAGTTCCGGCGGCCGCTCGGCATCTCCATCGTCGGCGGCCTGATCGCGAGCCAACTGCTCACCCTGTACACCACGCCCGTCATCTACCTGTATCTCGATCGTGCACGTCTCGCACTCGCGCGCAGGCGCGCGCGGCGACGCGCGGCGTTTCCGCCCACGGGCTCATCGGAACCGGCGACATGACCAGCTCGCGCTCCTGCCTGCTTCTCTCCTGCGCGCTCGCGCTTGCCGCCTGCGCGGTCGGGCCCGACTACAAGCGGCCGACGGTCGATTCGCCTCCGGCGTTCAAGGAGGCGCCCGAGGGCTGGAAGCCGGCCGAACCCCAGGACACGCGGGCCCGCCCGAACTGGTGGGAAGTGTTCGGCGACAGCGACCTCGACGCCCTGGTCGAACGGGTCGCGGGTGCGAACCAGACGCTGGCGACGTCGCTCGCCAACTACAACCAGGCCGTCGCCCTGGCGCGGCAGGCGCGCGCCGGCTACTACCCGACGGTGACGGCGAACGTGAGCTCGAACCGCGCGTCGTTGCCGACCACCAACGCGGTGAGCAGCGGCACGCCCGTCACCGTCAACGAAGTCAGCCTGTCCGCCGACTGGGAACCGGACCTCTGGGGCCGCGTCCGGCGGACGGTGGAGTCCGAGGACGCCTCGGTCGCCGCGAGCCGCGCCGATCTCGAGTCGACACGACTCAGCCTGCAGGCGCAGGCGGTGCAGGACTACTTCCAGCTGCGCATCGCGGATGCGCAGCGCAAGCTGCTCGACGAAGCGGTGCAGGCGTATACGAAATCGCTCGAGTTGACCCGCAACCGCTACACGCAAGGCGTGGTCACGCGTGCCGACGTCGTGCAGGCGCAAGCCCAGCTGGCGGCGGCGCAGGCGCAATGGGTGGACGTCGATATCTCGCGCGCGCAGCTCGAGCACGCGATCGCCGTGCTGATCGGGGTCGCGCCCTCGGCGCTGACCCTCGAACCGAAGCCCGACCTCGCGCCGGCCATGACACTCCCCGCGGTACCCGGCGCCGTTCCTTCGCAACTGCTGGAGCGCCGGCCCGACATCGCGGGAGCCGAGCGGCGGGTCGCAGCCGCCAACGCGCAGATCGGGGTTGCCACGTCGGCGTGGTTCCCGGTGCTCGATCTGAACGGAACCTATGGCCGGCGCAGCACCACCTGGGTCGGCCTGCTCAACGCGCCGACCAACTTGTGGTCGGTCGGGGCGTCGCTGGCCGAAACGATCTTCGACGGCGGGGCGCGCAGTGCCAGCATCGACGCCGCCAGGTCGTCCCACGACGCCAGCGTCGCCACCTATCGCCAAACAGTGCTCTCGGCGTTCCAGGAGGTCGAGGACAACCTCGCGGCCCTGCGGGTCCTGGCCAACGAAGCGGACTACCAGCGCGAGGCGGTGCGGGCGGCGCGCGAGTCGCTCGACCTGACGGTGAACCAGTACAAGGCCGGCACGGTGAGCTATCTCAACGTCATCACCGCGCAGACCACGCTGCTCAGCAACCAGCAGAACGAGCTCAACCTGCGCAGCCGCCAGCTGGTGGCGACGGCCGTGCTGATCCGCGCGCTTGGCGGCGGCTGGCAGGCGGTGGCCGTCATCGGCGCGGGTCCGACGATCGCGGGCCGTTGAGTCGACCCCCGAGGGCGATGGCACGAGCAGCAGCGAAGGCGCCGAAGCCGGTTTCCGGCGGCGGCGAAGAACTGATCTTCGTCTTGCAGGGTGGCGGTGCGCTGGGTGCCTATCAGGCCGGCGTGTACGAAGCGCTCAGCGCACGCGGCCTGTTTCCGCAGTGGGTGGGCGGAATCTCGATCGGCGCGATCAACGCGGCGCTGATCGCCGGCAACGAGCCCAAGCAGCGTGTGGCGCGCCTGCGCGAGTTCTGGCAAACGGTGACGGCCCAGTATTCGAGCCTGTTCCCGGTCGTGCCGGGCGTCGAGGCGCGCACTGCGTTCAACGGCACCATCGCGGCGATGAGCTCGATCTTCGGCCTGCCGGGATTCTTCACGCCGCGCGTCCCGGGATTCCGGACCATCAGCTTCTACGACACCGCGCCGCTCAAGACGACGCTGGAGAACCTGGTCGACTTCGATCTGCTCAACAGCGACTCGGTGCGGCTGTCCGTCGGCGCCGTGAACGTGCGCTCGGGCAACTTCATCTACTTCGACACCAGCCGGCAGCGCCTCGATGCGCGCCACATCATGGCGAGCGCCGCACTTCCGCCGGGGTTCCCGCCGATCGAGATCGACGGCGAGTGGTATTGGGATGGCGGACTGGTTTCGAACACGCCGTTGCAATACGTGCTCGACCAGCCGGGCCGGCGCCCTCGCCTCGTATTTCAGGTCGACCTGTTTCCGGCCGAAGGGCAGCTGCCGACCAATCTCGCCGAAGTCGCCGACCGCGAGAAGGACATCGAGTTTTCGAGCCGGACGCGCCTGAACACCACCAACGCCCTGGCGCGCGAATCGCTGGCGCAGGCCGTGGCGCGCCTCGCGGCGCGCCTCCCGCGCAAGTTCGCGAACGACCCGGATCTGCGGACCATCCAGGCCGCCAGCCGCCAGCCCGCCGTGACCGTGGTGCACCTGATCTACCGGCGCAGGCGCTACGAGGCGCAGTCGCGCGACTTCGAGTTCTCGCGCGTCTCGATGCGCGAGCACTGGCACGCGGGGCACGAGGACATGGTGCGCACGCTCGACCATCCCGTGTGGGTCGGGCGCAAGCGGCGGCGCGCGGGCGTGCAGGTGTTCGATCTCACGCGCGACGCGGTACACGCGGGCGCCAGGCGCGCGACGCGGTGAGGTCTCCTGCGCCGTGGTCACCGCGACCTTCCGCTTCTACGAGGAACTGAACGACTTTCTCGCGCCGGAGCGGCGCGGGCGCGCGTTCACCGCCGCCTGCGCGCGTGCGGCCTCGACCAAGCACATGATCGAGGCGCTCGGCGTACCGCACACGGAGGTCGAACTGGTGCTCGTCAACGGCGAGTCGGTGGGGTTCGAGCGCATCGTGCGCGAGGGCGATCGGGTCGCGGTCTATCCGAAATTCGAGACGCTCGACATCACGTCGCTCCTGCGCGTGCGCGCGCGCCCGCTGCGCGACATCCGTTTCGTCGCCGACGCGCATCTGGGCGGGCTCGCGCGCCGGCTGCGCATGGCCGGCTTCGACACGCTCTACGACAATGGCTTGCGCGACGAGGAGATCGTGCGACTCGCGGCGGCCGAGGGCCGGGTCGTGCTGACGCGCGACCGCGAGTTGCTCAAGCGCCGCACCGTCGCCCATGGTTGCTACGTGCGCACGCTGCGCGCGTCCGAGCAGGTCCGCGAGATCTTCGATCGCCTCGACCTGGCGCGCAGCGCGCGTCCGTTCACCCGGTGCCTGCATTGCAACGCGCCGTTGGTCGCGGTCGCCAAGCGGGACATCGCCGACGCACTACCGCCGCGTGTGCGCGATTGCTACGAGCGGTTCAGTACGTGCACGGCCTGCAAGCGGATCTACTGGGAGGGTTCGCATTGGCGGCGCATGCTCGCGATGGTCGGCGACCTGCTGGCGCCGCCGGATGGACCTGCGGCGGCGCCGTGACGTTCGCGGTGCGGCGCGCGGTCAGGCGGTCGCCGCCAGTGCCGCCGCAATTCCCTGCCGATACGGCGTGGCCGTGAGGCCGAACCTCGACTCGACCCGGCTGCTGTCGAAGCGATAGTCGTACTCGTACTGGTACATCATCTCGTCGTTTTCACGCAGGACCGGCATGAAGATGCCGATCAGGCGCAGCAGCCAGCGCGGCGCGACCTGCAACCGATAGGGCCTTCCCGCGAGTTCGCAAGCCAGGCGCACGAAGCCCTCGCCGTCGATCGGTTCCTTGCTCGTCGGCAGATGCCAGGTGTGGCCAAACGCTTCGGCGCATCGTCCGAGAGCCGCTACGGCGCGCCCGGCATCGGGCGTGAACGTGAACGTGTGGATCGCCTTCGCATTGCCCACCCACTGCGGCGTACTGCCGCGCTTCAGGCGGGTGAACACGAGCGGGTGCGCCAGGCTCTGGGTGGCACCAGGTCCGTAGAAATCGGCGGCGCGCAGGATGGTCGCTTGCAGGGCGCCCGCGCGCATCTCGTCGAGCAGCAGGGTCGCGATACGTGCGCGCACCTCGCCCTTGCGGCTGACCGGATTGAAGGGCGTGTCCTCGGTCATCGCTCCGTCGACGCGCCCGTAGGCATAGACGTTGTCGAAGAACACCAGGCGGCAGCGCGCGCGCTTGCAGGCGTCGATGACATTGCGCATCAGCCGCGGCCACTCGTCCTGCCACACGGCCGCGTCGTAGCGCAGTCCCGCCACCAGGTACGCGACGTCGCTGCCCGCGACGGCCTGCGCGGTGGCCTTCGCGTCCAGCAGGTCGGCCGACAGCGTCTCGTCGGCCGGATTCACGCGGCGCGGGTTGCGGCTCACCTGGCGGATCCGGTCTCCGGATGCGGCGAGCGCTCGCGACAGCTCCTGTGCGATGACGCCATTCGCGCCCAGGATGGTTTGCACTTTCACGCGCCTCCACAGGTTGCGCGAGCACGACACCCGCGCCGGTCCACTGCACCTAGAATGCCTCGGATCATGCTCCGCCGCGGACCACGATTCGACGCAGCACCCGACATCCGCCGATACGCTACCCGGGTTTGGCTTGCGGCGATCGTCTCTCTCGGCGCCTGGTTCCCTGCGGCCGTGTTCGCCGCTTCCGTTGCCGCGCCCGGGGCGCAAGCCGGCGGCTGGGTCCCCGCGATCGCCGCATTCGGCAGCCCCAAGTACCCGGCCGATTTCACGCACTTCGAATATGTCAACCCCGACGCGCCGAAGGGCGGCACGCTCTACCTGCGCAATCCGGACCGGCGCACGAGTTTCGACAAGTTCAACCTGTTCACCGTCAAGGGCAATGCGCCCGCGGGCATCGGCATCTACATGCTGGAGACGCTTGCGGTGATGAGCGCCGACGAGCCGCGCACGATGTACGGCCTGCTCGCCGAGTCGATGCGCGTCGAACCCGACGGCAGCGCGATCACCTTCCGGCTCAACCCGAGGGCCCGCTTCAGCAACGGCGATTCGTTGATCGCGGCGGACGTGAAATACAGCTTCGATTCGCAGAGCGGAAAATACGCTGCCCCGGGCTACAACACCGTGCTCGCCGGCGTGAGCAAGGCCGTCGTTCTCGACGACCACACCATCCGCTTCGAACTCGCCGACAGGAGCAGCGATACGCTGTTCAGGATCGGCACGATGATGATCTTCTCGCACAAGTGGGGGTTGCAGGCCGACGGTACGTACAAGCGCTTCGATGAAATCGTGAGCGAGATCCCTCTGGCGACGGGTCCGTACACGGTCGACGTCGCCGATTCCGGGCGGCGCATCGAGTTCAAGCGCAATCCGGATTACTGGGCGCGGGACCTGCCGGTGCGGCGGGGCATGTTCAACTTCGATCGCATCGTCTACCGCTATTACCAGGACGAGGAAATCGCGACCGAGGCGTTCAAGGCCGGCGAGTTCGATCTGGTCCGGGTCTACGGCGCCCCGATCTGGGCACGCCAGCATCGCGGCCCGAAGTGGGACGACGGGCGCATCGTGAAGGCTGCCTTCCCCATTTCGACCGGCGAGGGCCTGCAAGCCTACGACATCAACCTGCGCCGGCCACTGTTCCAGGACATCCGCGTGCGCGAAGCGCTCGACTACAGCTTCGACTTCGAAACCAACAACCGCTATCACCTGTTCAAGCGCGCCAACAGCGTCTTCAACAATTCGGAGTTCGCGGCCGAGGGCCTGCCATCACCCGGCGAGCTCAAGCTGCTCGAACCCTATCGGAGCGAGCTGCCGAAGGAGGTCTTCGGTCCGCCCTTCGTCGCGCCGCGCACCGACGGCGACCCGCATGCGTTGCGCCGCAATCTGCTGAAGGCGCGTGCCCTGCTCGAGGCGGCGGGGTGGAAGCTGGACGCGAGCGGCCGGCTGCGCAACGCCAAGGGAGAGCCGTTCGAATTCGAGTACCTGTCGCCCGGCGAGGACATCATCGCCGCGCGCATGAACGCGTGGGCGCGCAATCTCGAGAAGCTTGGAATCAGGCTCACCGTGCGCAACGTCGATTTCGCGCTCTACAACCGTCGCTTGGAGGAATACGACTACGACATGATCACGATCGTCGAGGGCTCCTTTGGCCTCCCTTCGGTCGTGGACTATGTCGCCCTATACGGCAGCAAGTCCGCGGACGAGAAGGGCAACGGCAATTTCCGCGGCGTCAAGAGCGCCGCCGTCGACCACATCCTCGAGGCGATGAGCCGCGCCACCACGATCGACGAGTTCCGCGATGCCTGCCGCGCGTTGGATCGGGTGGTGATGTGGAACTACTGGCAGGTACCCGAGCTGTACAGCGACCACGAACTGATGTCGTATTGGAACAAGTTCGGCATTCCCGCCGTGCGCGCCAGGTACTTCACCGCCGACCTCCCGCCGGACGTCGACCCGCAGCTTGCGTGGCCGATCACCTGCTGGTGGATCAAGGACTCAGAGCGCCGCTGAGGCGGATCGGCACGAGATGCTGGCCTATATTTTCAAGCGCATCGCGCTCATGGTGCCCACTCTGCTGGGCGCATTGACGGTCACCTTCGTCGTGATCCAGTTCGTCCCGGGCGGTCCGGTGGAGCAGGTGCTCGCCGAGTCGCGCATCGGGCGCGGCGGCGTCTACAAGGCACGCGGCGACACCGATGCCAAGCAGATCGAGGAGCTCAAGAAGCTGTACGGCTTCGACAAGCCGGCGCACGTCCGCTACGTCGAGATGCTGGCCAACTTCGCCCGCTTCGACCTGGGGCGCAGCTTCCTGCGCGACAGGCCGGTGTGGCAGCTCATCAAGGAAAAGCTGCCGGTGTCGATCAGCCTTGGCGCCTGGACGTTTCTCCTCACCTATCTGATCTCGGTGCCGCTCGGCATCGCCAAGGCGGTGCGCGAGGGATCGCGCTTCGATACCGCCAGCACGCTGGTCGTGCTGACCGGCTTCGCAATCCCAGGCTTCGTCCTCGGCGTGTTTCTAATCGTGTTGTTCGCCGGCGGCACCTTTTTCGAGCTGTTTCCGCTGCGTGGCCTGACATCGGACAACTGGGCCGAACTGGGCTGGGGCGCCCGCGTCCGCGACTACTTCTGGCATCTCACCCTGCCGCTGACGTGTTACGTGATCGAGAGTTTCGCGATCGTCACGCTGCTGACGAAGAACACGTTCATCGAGGAGATGCGCAAGCAGTACGTCCTGGTCGCGCGTGCGAAGGGCATGTCGCAACGGCGCGTGCTCGGCAAGCACATGTTCCGAAACGCGCTGATTCCGCTGGTGACAGGCCTGCCCGCCGCTTTCATCGGCGCTTTCTTCGCCGGGTCGCTGCTGATCGAGAGCCTGTTCTCGCTCGACGGGCTCGGGTTGCTCTCCTACGAATCGGTGATCCGGCGCGACTATCCGGTCGTGCTGGGGTCGCTCTACCTGTTCACGCTGATCGGGCTCGTGGTCAAGCTCGCGTCCGACGTGCTCTACGTCGTGGTTGATCCACGCGTGCAATTCGGGCGCGTCGCGAAATGACCGCAACGGTGAACGACACGACCTCCGCCGCAGGTGCGTTGCGGCCAGCCCTGCCACGCTCGCCCAACCAGCGTGCCTGGGCGCGCTTCAAGCGCAATCGCCTCGGCTATCGGTCGCTCTGGATCCTGGGTGTAGTACTGGGGCTAAGCCTGCTGGCCGAGTTCGTCTCGAACGACCGGCCGCTCATCGCGCATTTCAACGGTGAGTTCACCTTCCCGGTCTTCCACAACCCGGCGGAGACGCGTTACGGCGGCGACTTCGCCACGCCGACGGACTGGAGTGATCCGCTCATCGCCGAGCAGTTCGCCAAGCCGGGCAACTGGTGGCTGCGCGCGATGAATCAACATTCGGCGACGTCGCTCGACTACTTCCAGAAGGAGCCCAACCCGGCGCCGCCGAGTGCGCGCAACTGGCTCGGCACCGACAGCTTCGGCCGGGACATGGTCGCTCGGCTCTTGTATGGATTCCGCGTGAGCATCCTGTTCGCGTGCGCGCTCACCGGCGTGGGGACGGCGCTCGGCGTCGCGGCGGGTGCCCTGCAGGGTTACTTTGGCGGCCGCATCGACCTTGCCGGTCAGAGGCTGATCGAGATCTGGAGCTCGATTCCGGAACTGTATCTGCTGATCATCTTTGCCTCGATCTTCGAGCCGTCCCTGGTGCTGCTGCTGGTGCTGCTTTCGCTGTTCGGCTGGATCGGCCTGTCGGACTACGTGCGCGCCGAGTTCCTGCGCAACCGCGGGCTCGAGTTCGTGAAGGCGGCGCGGGCGATGGGCCTCAGCAACGGGCAGATCATCTGGCGTCACCTGCTGCCGAACTCGCTCACGCCGGTGATCACGTTCCTCCCTTTCCGCATGAGCGCTGCCATCCTGGCGCTCGTGTCGCTCGACTTCCTCGGCCTCGGCGTCCCCGCGTCGGTGCCCTCGCTCGGCGACCTGGTACGGCAGGGCAAGGCCAACCTCGACTCGTGGTGGATCATCTTCCCGACGTTCGCCGTGCTGGTCGCGACCCTGCTCCTGCTTACATTCGTCGGCGATGCATTGCGCGACGCTTTCGATACCCGCAAGTCATGAGCGATCGAGGTCCCCGCAGCTTGCTGTCGGTCGAGCACCTGAGCGTGTGGTTCGGCGCATCGTGCGTGGTCGACGATGTGAGCTTCGAGATCGCCGCGGGCGAGAAGTTCGCGCTGGTCGGCGAATCGGGCTCGGGCAAGACCATCACGGCCTTGTCGATCGTCCGGCTGGTCGACTCCGCCAGGACAAGTGGTGCGATCCGTTTCGCGGGCGAGGACCTGGCGAAGAAAAGCGATCGCGAACTGCGCGGCATCCGCGGTGCCGAAATCGCGATGATCTTCCAGGAGCCGATGACTGCCCTGAATCCGCTGTTCTCGATCGGCAACCAGATCGAGGAGGTGCTTGCCGTGCACGAGGGCCTGAACGCCATCGCCGCGCGCACCCGTGCAATTGAACTACTCGCCCGGACCGGCATTTCCCAGCCCGGGCGGCGCGTCGACGACTTCCCGCACCAGCTCTCGGGCGGGCAACGCCAGCGCGCGATGATCGCGATGGCGCTGGCGTGCAAGCCGAGGCTCCTGATCGCGGACGAACCGACCACCGCCCTGGACGTCACGATCCAGGCACAGATTCTCTCTCTGCTCGACGAGTTGCAGGCGGAAATGGGGATGGCGCTTCTTTTCATCACCCACGACCTGAACCTGGTGCGCCGTTTCACGCACCGGGTGGGCGTGATGGAGCGCGGCAAGCTGGTTGAAAGCGGGACCACTCGTGACGTATTCGCGGACCCGCGTCATCCCTATACGCGCAAGCTGCTCGATAGCAGGCCGGAGCGCAGCGTGCAGAAGTTGGCCGCCGATGCCGCGACGCTGGTGGAGGCGCGCGACCTGAGCGTGGAATTCCCGCTCTCGAAGGGCTGGTTCCGCAGGCAGACCTTCGCAGCGGTGCGCAACGCGACGCTGTCGCTGCACCGGGGCGAGACGCTTGGGATCGTGGGCGAATCGGGCTCGGGCAAGACCACGCTCGGCATGGCCCTGCTCGCGCTCCAGCCGCTGGCGCGCGGCGAAATCGAGTTCGGAGGTGAATCCGGCAGTGCCGACAGCCGCACGCGCATCGACCGGGCGGACCGGAATACGCTGCGCGCGATACGCCGCCGCATGCAGGTGGTGTTCCAGGACCCATTTGCTTCGCTCAGCCCGCGCATGACCGTGGGCCAGATAGTCGGGGAGGGACTTGCGTTGCACATGCCCGGACTTTCGGCCGCGCAGCGTGAAAAGCGCGTTCTCGACATGCTGGCCGAAGTCGGTCTGAGCGAGGCACAAGGCGTCGCCGATGTACTGCAGCGCTACCCGCACGAGTTTTCGGGCGGACAGCGGCAGCGCATCGCGATCGCACGCGCCGTCGTGCTGCGGCCGGACGTGCTGGTGCTCGACGAGCCGACATCGGCGCTCGACGTGTCGGTGCAGCAGCAGGTGCTGAAGTTGCTCGGTGAATTGCAGCGACACTACGGCTTGAGCTACGTCTTCATCAGCCACGACCTGGCGGTGGTGCGTGCGGTGTCGCACCGCGTTCTGGTGATGAAGGACGGCGAGATCGTCGAGTCCGGTGAAGCGCTCGCGTTGTTCGATGCGCCCGCGCATCCCTACACGCGGGCGTTATTGGCGGCAGCGAACCTCGCCGGCGGCGCCGCGCGGGCGTAACGCCGTTCCGCGCGGGTGGCCGCTCCGCGGGTCACTTCTTGGCCATCGACGCCGGCTCGAGCGATAGCGCGACGGCTTCGCTGTAGGTCACGAGAACGCGGTCGCCTTTGTTCACGACGTTGAAATGCATCGGGTTCTCGACGTTGATCGTGACGGTCTGGTTCGGTCCGCGCAGGGTCATGGTGCGCTTCGGTGGATCGGTGGCGATCACGTCGGCCAGGATGGTCACCGTGTGGGCTCTCGATGCCGACCCGGTGTCGCGTGTTGCCGTCGTCTGCTCGACACGCTCGCGCGGCCCGGCCAGCTTGGTCACCTCGGCGGAGATTCCCAGCTGGTACTTCGCCACGAGCTTGTCGCCGATCTTGATCTGGTCGAAGTTCTTGACGTCGTCACCGGCGACGACTTCGACGATCTGCCCGTTGCCGCCCTTGAGGGTGACGATCCGGTACGTGGGATCGATCGCGACCACGTCCGCCGTGAGCGTCAGGGTGCGGATCGACATGACCTTGCCGGGTTCGGAAGTCGTGGTCTTGTCCTGTGCGAGGGCCGACGTTCCGAGGGTTGCAAGTGCGACGGCAGTCGCGAGAACGAGATGACGCATGAAGCCTCCTCTAGCGGGGGTGGGGGTACCTGCGGTGGCGGCCGATTCGAGTCGTTGCAGCGACGGCCCGCAAGGGCACCTTAGTCTAACGACGCAGTAGTCCAGGCCAGGGCACCTCGCCGCGATGCGGTATAACGCGCGCAACGCGACGAACCCGAATCAAGCAATGAAGTCCCTTCTGCACGGGGCGACGGTCTGCGCACTGGCCGCAAGCTTCTGCCTGGGCAACGCGGCCCGCGCGGTGACGGACGCCGACGACGGACCGTGGCGGTTCGCCGTGACCCCCTACGTATGGCTGCCGAACATAAACGGCAAGCTGCGCTTCGACCTGCCTTCCGGCGCAGGTGGAGAGTCGCAAATCGACGGCAATCCATTCCTGCAGGACCTGAAGTTCGCGTTCCTGATCGCGGGCGAAGCGCGCAAAGGCCCCTGGTCGATCTTCACCGATCTCATCTACCTCGACTTCGACGGCACACAGAGCGGCCTGCGCTCGGTGAGCGGTTCCGGCGGAGTCATCAGCATTCCGCGCGACCAGAATCTCGATACGAAAACGAACCTGAGTGGATGGGCGTGGACGACCGCTGGCGGTTACACCGTGCTGAGTACCGATGCGGCGCGGGTCGATGTGTTCGGCGGCGTGCGTTATCTCTCGGTGCGTGCCTCGCTCGACTGGTCGCTCGCGACGACCTTCACCGGCGCCGGCATCACGGTGCAGCGCACGGGGTCGGCCTCGGGCAAGGCCGACCTGGTCGATGCAATCGTCGGGACACGGGGCAGGTTCGCTATCGGCAGCGGCGACTGGTTCGTCCCGTACTACCTCGACGTGGGTGCGGGCTCGTCGGCGCTAACCTGGCAGGCCATGGCCGGGGTCGGTTACACGTTCAAGAGTTGGGACGTGCTGCTCGCATATCGCCACCTCTCCTACGACCAGGGCGATAACAAGCTGCTGGAAAATGTCCGCTTCGATGGGCCGGCCATCGGGGCGACGTTCCGCTTCTGAAGCGCCGGAGCGAGTGCCGGACGCCTTCGATATTGCGGCACCCGGCCGGGTTACGGGCGCATGGAGGCGACCGTCGAGGTGGTCGAGCCCACCGGTGCCGAGACCATGCTCGTGATGCGCGTAGGCAGGCAGGAGATGACGGCGCGTTTCGAGGCCGACAGCCAGCCCGCCGTCCGTGACAAGGTGCGCGTGAGCGTCGACACGAACAAGGCATGTCCCTTCGACCCGGAGAGCGAAAGGCTGATCGGATGACGGCTCCGGCGACGACCACGGTTTATTCCAGCTTGCGCGACCGCGTCGTCTTCGTGACCGGAGGCGCTTCCGGGATCGGCGCGGCGATCGTCGAGGCGTTCGTGCGACAGCATGCGCGGGTCGCCTTCGTCGATATCGATACGGAATCAGCGCAGCGCCTGCTGGCGCGACTGGAAGGACTCGGGCCACCGGCGCTGTTCCTGCGTTGCGATCTGATCGATGTCGACGCGCTGCGCGCCACGATCGCCGAAGTCGGCGACCGGCTCGGACCGATCGGCGTCCTGGTCAACAATGCGGCCAACGACGAGCGGCACGATATCGAGACGGTGACGCCGGCGTACTGGGACCGGGCGCTCGACATCAACCTGCGGCATGTTTTCTTTGCGGCGCAGGCGGTGCGGCCGCAGATGCGCGAGCTCGGCGGCGGTTCGATCGTCAACTTCTCGTCGATCGCCTGGATGTCGGGCGTACGGCGCCTGGTCGCCTACACGACCGCGAAAGCGGCGATCGTCGGGCTGACGCGCAGCCTCGCGATGGAGTTCGGCGGCGACCACATCCGCATCAACGCGATCGCGCCGGGCGCCGTGATGACCGAGAAGCAGCTGCGCATGTGGCACACCGAGCAGACGACCGCAGACCTCGTCGCGCGCCAGGCGATTCACGAGCGGATGTCCGAGGCGCACATCGCGCCGGCGGTGCTGTTTCTCGCGTCCGACGACAGCAGGCTGATCACGAAACAGTGCCTGATCATCGACGGGGGACTGCGCTGACGGATGCAGACGAACGGATGTTCCGGATCGCATTGAATCCATAAGGGCTTACCGACACGCTCGGACTGCGGGGAGCCAATGGCCCGCGCGCCAATCCGCACGGCCGCGGACTGGATGGATTCCTGCAGATCGCCGACGAGCTCGGTGCTCGCTCGATCGAGATCCACAACGCCTGGCTGCTCCCGCTCGGCGAGGACCAGCTCTTCGGGTTGCGCGACCGCCTGGATTCGCGCGGCGTGGAGCCGATCCAGAATGCGCCGTCGATCCTCGGTCACGCGCCCGCAAAGAGCGGGCAGGCAGTCGCCGCGACCTACTACGCGATTCCGAACTTCACCGAGGACTTCAGTGCCCCCGGCCCGGTGACGATCTATGTCGACGAGAACGGGAATCGTCTGCCGGTGCCGCAAGTCCGCGCGGTGCCGCAGATCACCGCGGCCGACGGGGTGGACACGACGTTCCTCGGCTTCGACAGCGACGGCAACGGCCTGCCCAATTTCTTCGGCACCAGCGCCGCGGCTCTCAACGCGGCGGCAGTCGGTGCGCTTGCGCTGCAGGCCGCCGGTGGTCCGGGCAGCCTGAGGCCGCAGAGCCTTTACCGCCTGCTGCAGTAGACGGCCTCGCCGATACCCCTGCCGAACGACCGCAGCCAGAGCGCTTGCGCGGCGGGTCCGGTCATCTGCTCGATGCAGGGCGACTGGACACGGTGGGAGAACTACTTCTGTCTCGCGGTCGGCTTCACCCGCAATTCAGTGGCTTCGGTCGCGCTCGACCTTTCGAACACGGGGCGGATCCGGAGTGCCAATCCGAACCGCTTCCACATCGGCACCTCGAACGGAATCACGCTCTCGGACATCACCCGGTCGGTGAGCGCGGATCAGACGGTCATGACCCTGGCTTTCGCACCCGGCCGCTTCGGCGCCGGCCAGGCGTTCCGCTTCGGCATGTCCGCGTTCTTCCCGATCGAAGGCACGATCCAGACGGATCCGGACCGGTTCCGTGGCATGAAGGTCCGCGTGACCCTCGACAACGGCCAGACGTTCGCCGGTTCCGTGATCGCCGATCAGCAGCAGGTGAATCGTTTCGCCGGTGCCGGACTCGTCAACGCAGCAGCCGCGGTGCGCGCGGCGCAAAGATGACTGAGCGGGGATAACGACCAGCGAAAAGAAGGGCAGCACCTCGCGGTGCTGCCCTTTGTCTTTCTGCAACCTCTCGCGCGAGCGACGTGGCCGCGGCAGGGACTCCAGCTAGCGCTGCTGGCGGCTGCGCCGACGCGTCGCCGCAAGTCCTGCGAGGCCGATGCCGGCCAGGAACAGCGTCGCCGGCTCGGGGACCGTGCCGCCGGGCCCCAGCGACGTGTCGTTGGCCAGCCGCCAGTTCAGAACGTTCTGCTGCTCGAACCCCGATCCGGTTCCTCCGGTGAAGCCGACGAAGGCGGTCGTGCTGCCGATCAGCGATGCGATGTCGAGGGCAACGCCGGAGTAGACCGTGAAGGCCGGGCTCGCCCCGTCCTGCACCGTCACGCTGAGGTTGGCACCGTCGTAGCCGATCGTTGCGGTCCAGATGTCGCCGTTCGACATGCAGCCGGGTGCCGTGTTCGGCGTGGACGGGTTGAAGTTGCACGCCGGAACGTTGTAGGCGTTGACGAGGTCGATATCGCTCGTCGGGCCGATGTTGCCGTTCTCGAGGATCGCGATGTGATTGCTGCTGTTCGCGTCGTTGACGTACGGCGTGTTGTCGTACGTGTCGAACTCGATCGCCACGCTGTTCAGAACTCCGCCATAACCCAGCGAGCCGCCGGCGGCACCCAGTCCGGTCGGACTTGCCGCGAGCACGAACGTGATTCCGTCCGCGGGTGAGCCGACGACGCCACCCGGATTCGTGAACTGGAACTGGAACGTGGTGCTGAACGTCGCGTTGGTGCCGAGGGTCACGGCGGACGTGCTGTACGCCGCCCCCGCCTGACTGTAGTTCGCCGGGGTGATCTGAAGCTGGTTGCCGCTCTGAGTTGCCGAGCCGGCGAAAGTGAGTCCCGCTGTGCTCGAAAAGTCCGGGTAACTGATAAGAACCGCCGCCTGTGCCGACGTGGCTACGAACGCTCCCGTTGCCACCAGCAGCTTGTTTGCCAATTTCATCTTTGCTCCTTCACTGGTTTCGCAGCACCACGGGTCAGCAGGTTCCGTGCCACTGGCGCAAGTCCTTGAATTGGCGGGTCGATATCGCAAGTCGACAGCGTGCGCGTAAACCGCCTCGACTCAGTCAAATGATGGGGACGGCGCGCCCGACGATGGCGCGCGCGTGAAGCACACCCAATCGGTGAGGCTCGAGGCGATCAGTGCCGCCAGCTCTGCCTGACGTCGGGTCGCGGTCTTGCGCAGCGCGTGATGCAGATGCGTGCGCGCCGTCGCGATGCCGATGCCGAGATCGGCCGCGGCTTCTGCGAGGGTGCTGCCACTGGCGACGTGGGCGGCGAGCCGTGCTTCGGAGGCCGTGAGCCGATAAAGCGCTCGCAGCGCCCGCACCGACGCGCCGCGCGTACGGCGGGTTGGGTTCAGCATCAGCACGAACGACCTGCCGAGCGGCGATGCACCGCCCGCGACTGCGACCATCTCCAGGGCGCTGCCATCGGCTGCGAAGATCAGGGCGACGTTTGGCTGCGCCGGATCGCTTTCGCACGCGGCGAGGAGCGCGGCGAGGGCGCGCCCCGCGCCTTGATGCGCGCCCACCACGTGACCCTCCTGGAGCTCGAGATGCCCTGCCTGCGCAAGCGTCTCGGCGGCGGCGGCATTGGCGCTGAGCACGCGTTGTTGAGGGTCGACGACGACGATGCCGATCCGCAACCAGCGCAATGCCGCGACGATCGCGGCATTCGTCCCGGTCTCGACCGCTTCGGTCACCAGCTCTTCACGGGGAATCATCGTCGTCCTCGCATCGCTCGGCGTGGAAGCGACGTTAGGTAACGGTGCGTCACATCACCGTTACGTTTCTGCTGTGCAGACTGAGGCGAGGACCATTTGCTTACATTTTGCTGACGCCATAGCGGCCATGCGAGAACTGATTTCAATCCTCGGTGATGCCGGCCGCCTTGATGACACGGCCCCACTTCTCGATTTCTTTCGCGAGGAAGCGGCCGAACTCGGCGGAATCCATCGGCTCGACCACGGCGCCGAGGGAAACGAGCCTGTCGCGCACGCCATCGTCTTTCAGCGCCGCGAGGATCTCGTTCTGCAACCGGGTGACGAGCTCCCGCTGCGTTTTCGCCGGCGCCACGAACCCCCACCAGACCGTCGCTTCGAAGTCCGCGAGCCCAGCCTCGTTGAACGTCGGTACGTCGGCCAGCATCGCAAGGCGCCGGGCGCCCGACACGGCGAGCGCACGCAAGCGCCCGGACTTGACGTGCGGAGCGGCTTCGAGCGGATTGATCAGCATGAAGCTGATCCGGTCGCCCACCAGGTCGGCGAGTGCCGGGGCGCCTCCCTTGTAGGGAACGTGTAGCGCCTCGAACCTCGCTTGCGCCTTGAGCAGTTCGGTTGCGAGGTGCCCGGAACTGCCGGCGCCCGAGGTGCCGTAGGTCATCGCGCCGCGTTGGGCGCGTGCCAGCGCGATGAAATCCTGCAGAGTTTTCGCCGGCGACGTGGCGGGCACGACCAGCACGAGCGGTGCGTAGCCGACGCCGGCGACCGGGGCAAAATCGCGCAGCGTGTCGAACGGAAGGTTCTTGTGCAGCGTCATGTTGGCGGCCAGGCCGTTTGCGCCCAGCAGCAGGGTGTAGCCGTCCGGCGGCGCCCTGGCGACGAAGTCGGCACCGATGTTCGCGTTCCCGCCGGGCTTGTTCTCGACGACGACGGGCTGGCCGGCCTGTTCCGCGAGGCGCTGGCCCACGACGCGAGCGACGATGTCGACCGCGCCACCCGCAGCGAACGGCACGACGATCCGGATCGGCTTCGACGGGTAAGGCTGCGCGTGAGCGGGCGGCAGGAACAGGGCAGCGGCGAAGGCAACCGCTGCGGTCTGAGCGATCTTAGGGACCGAGCGCTTCATCGCCTCTCCGTGGACGCTGCGAGTTTGTCAGGTGCGGTATATGGTTCACCATCCGAACATCGGTCGCACGCGGGAACCTGATGAAAGCAGAACGAGCCTTCAGCCGCCTTTGCGCGCTGGCGTGCGCATTGGCCCTCGGCGCGGCGAACGCGGCCGATGTGCGGGTCATGATCTCGTCCGGCTTCTATGCCGCGTACAGCGAACTGGCCCCCGAGTTCGAGCGCAGCAGCGGA
>Ga0335077_10002660_pt1 | contig 21408 bp, 10 predicted proteins | sample Lox_Sample_31_FD_207151 | JGI IMG/M metagenome (GOLD analysis project Ga0335077, IMG submission 207151) | Soil microbial communities from Loxahatchee National Wildlife Refuge, Florida, United States - Lox_Sample_3.1 | ecosystem: Environmental > Terrestrial > Soil > Wetlands | place: USA...
TGGCCGGGTCGGCGTTTGTCGGCACCAAGGGCGCGGACGATGGCGTGGGGAGCAACGCGCGGTTCAACGAACCCAACGGGATCGCGGTGGACCACGCGGGCAACCTGTATGTCGGCGACACGTTCAACGCCACGGTGCGCATGATCGCGCCCGACGGCACGGTCAGCACGGTGGCGGGATCGCCCGGCAGCGAGGGCGCCGCCGACGGCACGGGCAACCTGGCGACATTCTTCCTGCCGGTGGGCGTGGCGCTGGACAGCAACGGCAACATCTTCGTGGCCGACGCCTACAACGCCACGATCCGCAAGATCGCCCCGGGCGGGGTGGTGACGACGCTGGCCGGCGCGGCGAATGTCCGGGGGAGCGTCGACGGCACGGCCTCGGACGCGGCATTCTTCCTGCCCAAGTCCGTGGCGGTCGATCCCTCCGGCAACATCTTCGTGGCGGACACCGCCAACAGCGTGATTCGCAAGGTCACCCAGGATGGGATCGTGACGACTTTCGCGGGCATCGCGGGGATCGCCGGCGCGATCGACGGCACCGGCAGCGGCGCCAGCTTCCGGGCACCGGGCGGAGTCGCGACCGACATCACGGGCAACGTCTACGTGGCCGACACGGGCAACAACGTCATCCGCAAGATCACGCCCAACCTGGTTGTGACCACGGTGGCCGGCTCGGCACTGAACGCCGGCGACCGGGACGGAACGGGCACCAACGCGTGGTTCGACTCGCCCACGGCGCTGACCGTGGACAACGCGGGCAACATTTTCGTCGCGGAGGACAACGGGGACACGATCCGCCGGATCACGCCGGCGGGGGTGGTCACCACCGTGGCCGGCATGCACGGCGTCATCGGCAGCGTGGACGGCACGGGCAGCGGGGCGCTGTTCAACACGCCGAGCGGGGTGGCGGTGGACAGCGCCGGCAATCTCTACGTCTCCGATACCTTCAACAACACGATCCGCAAGGGCGTGCCGTCATCGAGCACCAACTCCACGACCGGCTCGGGCTCCTCCGGGTCGGGCGACAGCTCCGGCAGCAGCGGCTCCGGCAGTTCGAGCGGCAGCGGGTCCGGCAGCTCCGGCTCCGGCAGTTCGAGCTCCTCGTCCAGCTCCAGTTCGAGTTCCTCCGGCTCGGGGTCGAGCGGCGCGGGCTCCGGAGGGTTGCTGGTTTATCCCTCCGCCCTCGCCGCGGACACCGCCGGCAACCTGTACGTGGCCGATGCCTCGGCCAATGTGATCCGGAAGATCACCGCCGGCGGCACGGTGAGCACGCTGGCCGGCTCGACCGGCGTCGCCGGCATGCAGGACGGCATGAGCGCCCTGTTTAACCAGCCGAACGGCGTGGCGGTGGATTCCGCCGGCAACGTCTATGTCGCCGACACCGGCAACGCCACGATCCGCAAGATCACCACGGCCGGCACCGTCTCGACCCTCGCCGGGGCCGCGGGCAGCCGCGGCAACGTCGACGGCACGGGCACCGCGGCGCAGTTCAATTATCCGGTCGGCCTCACCGTCGACGGCGCGGGCAATCTCTACGTGGCGGACGCCTTCACCGACACGATCCGCAAGGTCACGGCGGCGGGCGCGGTCACCACGGTGGCGGGTGCGGCCGCGGCCAAGGGCGACGCCGACGGCACCGGGACGGCGGCCCAGTTCAATTATCCCAGCGGGGTGACGGTGGACGGCGCGGGCAATCTCTACGTGGCCGACACCTACAACGACACGATCCGCAAGATCACGCCGGCCGCGGCGGTGAGCACGCTCGCCGGCTCGGCCGGGCTGAGCGGGACCAACGACGGCACGGGCCAGTACGGCCTGTTCAACCAGCCGGTGGGCGCGACGCTCGACGCCAGCGGCAATCTCTATGTCGCCGACACCGGCAACGCCACGATCCGCCGCGTCACGCCGGCCGGCGTCGTGAGCACGGTGGCGGGCGTGGCCGGCACCGCGGGCCTGGGCGACGGCATGGGCACCACCGCGCTCTTCAATCAGCCGCGCGGCATCGTGGCCGACGGCAGCGGCAACCTGTACGTGGCGGACACCGGCAACGCCGCGATCCGCAAGATCTCGACGAGCGGCGCGGTGACGACGATGGCGCTGACGGCGGCCTCCGCCACCAGCAGCGCGTCGAACTCCTCGAGTTCGGGCAGCGGCTCGGCGTCCGCGTCGGCCGGCGGCTCCTCCAGCGGCGGCGGCGGAACCGTCGATCCCTGGCTGGCGGGCGCGCTGGCGCTGCTGGGGGCGGCGCGATGGATGCGGCAAAAAAGCCGGCCCCGGCGCTGACCCGGCTCGCGGCAACGCTGGCGATCACGGCGGCAGCGGGGCTGGCCTATGTCTGGCCGCCGCTGGCCGGCGCCTGGATCTACGAGCGGCCGGCAATCCTGGCCGGCCAGGTCTGGCGGCTGTGGACCGGGCATCTGGTGCACTACAGCTCCAGCCATCTGTGGCTGGATCTCGCGGTGTTCGTCGCAGCGGGCGGGTGGCTGGAGTGGATCCGGCCGCGGGCGGCGCGCTGGTTCTACCTGCTGGCGCCGCCGGCAATCTCGGTCTTGCTGCTCGGGGCCGAGCCATCGCTCGAGCGCTACGCCGGGCTTTCCGGAGTGGCGACGGGCGTGCTGGTGCTGCTGGCGCTGGTGCAATGGCGCCGCGACCGGGCGGCGTCTTGGTGGTTCTGGCCGTCGGTGCTGGTGCTGGTCGCGGTGAAGATCGCGCTGGAGGCGGGCGGACCGGCGCCGCTGTTCGCGCGGTTTGACCCGGACGTGCGCGTGGTGCCGATGGCCCACCTCGGCGGGGTCGCCTGCGCCGGGATTGCGTATCTGGCGATAGGGTGGCGGGGCCGCCGGCGCGCCGCGTGAGGCATGGAGGACTTCGACCTTTCCAATTCAGTGGCGGCCCCGGTATAACTTCGGCCCATGCCGGGCCTCCTCGACTCCCTCGCCGACCTGCGCCGGGCCGCGCACGCCGAGCTCACCGGCGACATCCTGCCCTATTGGGCGCGGCACGGCTTCGAGGCCGACGGGCGGCTCACCGGCATGGTCACCTGCCGCGGCGAACGGGTGGACGACGTGCCGCGCCACGTCGTGATCTGCGCGCGGGTGCTCTGGACTTTCGCGGCGGCGCTGCGACAGCTCGGGCCTGATCCCGCCTGGCGCCGGGCGGCGGAGCAGGCGCGGGCCCAGCTGCTCGGACCGTTCCGGGACGCGTCCCGGGGCGGGGTGTACTGGAGCCTCGACGCGGCCGGCCGGGTGGTCTCGGACAAGAAACAGGGTTACGCCCAGGCCTTCGCGATCTACGGCCTGGCGGAGTGGCACGCGGCCACCGGCGAGGCGGGGGCCCTGGCGCGGGCACAGGAGCTCTTCGCACTGCTGGAGCGCCACCTGCACGACCCGCGGCACGGCGGCTATTTCGAGGCGTGCACCGGCCGCTGGGAGCCGCTGGCCGACCTGCGCCTGAGCGAGGTCGAGCCCAACACGCCGAAGTCGATGAACACGCTGCTGCACGTGCTCGAGGCGTACACCGCGCTGCTGCGGGTTTGGCCCGAGGCCCGGCTGCGCGCGCGCCTGACCGAGTTGGTGACGCTGTTTCTCGACCGCGTCTACGCCGCGCATCCCGCCCCGCACTGCCGGCTGTTCTTCGCCGCCGACTGGCAGTCGGCCGACGGCGTCGTGTCGTTCGGTCACGACATCGAGGCGAGCTGGCTGCTGGGCGAGGCGGCCGACCTGCTGGGTGATCCCGCCCTCGCGGGGCGGGTGCAGGCGGTGGCGCGGGCGCTGGCCGACGCGGTCCTGGCCCACGGCATGGATGCGGACGGCGGCGTGTTCCACGAGGGCTGGGACGGACGGGTGACCGACGCGGACAAAAAATGGTGGCCGCAGGCGGAGGCGGTGGTCGGGTTCCTCAACGCCCACGCGCGGACCGGCGAGGCGCGGTTTCAGGCGGCGGCGCTGCGCAGCTGGCGGTTCATCGAGGACCGGATCATCGACCGCGATCTGGGCGAGTGGCGGCCGGGGGTGGATCGCGCGGGCCGGCCGAAGCCGCCCTATCCGGAGTTTCGCGACGGCTACAAGATCGGCCCGTGGAAGTGTCCCTACCACAACGGCCGGGCCTGCTTGGAGATCCTGCGCCGCGTGCCGGCGTGACGAGGCGGCGACCGACCCGCTGGTATCCCCGCCCGGACTTGAACCGGGATCGGCGGTTTAGGAAACCGCTGCTCTATCCTGTTGAGCTACAGGGACGGGTCGGCAGACATTAAGACGTTTCGGCGGACATGAAGCGACTTTTCCGGGCGGGCGTCGAGCGCGTTTGGGGCGGACCGGCGCTTCGCCCGTTGCAGAAAGCGGCGCTTTGCGCCTAGGGTAGGCGGATCCCGCCGCCCATGCCCGCCCCCGTCTCCGTGCGCCGCGCCGCCGTCGTCCTGCCGACCTACGAACCGTGCGCTCCGGACCGGAATCCGATGTTCCTGGAAAAACGGGTCTACCAGGGCTCGAGCGGGAGCGTCTACCCGCTGCCGTTCACGGACCGGATCGCGGAAAAACCGGTGCCGCGGCGGTGGGACGCGGTGTGGCTGGAAAACGAATTCCTGCGCGTGATGATCCTGCCGGAGCTGGGCGGGCGCATCCACCGGATCACTGACAAGACCAACGGCTACGACCTGCTCTATTACCAGGCGGTGATCAAACCGGCGCTGGTCGGCCTGGCGGGGCCGTGGATCAGCGGCGGGATCGAGTTCAACTGGCCCCAGCACCACCGGCCCTCAACCTTCATGCCGGTCGACGTCGCGGTCGAGCGCCACCCCGGCGGCGCGGCCACGGTCTGGCTGTCCGAACACGATCCGCTGGCGCGCCTGAAGGGCATGCACGGCGCCTGCCTGCATCCCGGCCGCGCGTACCTGGAGCTGAAGGTGCGCGCCTACAACCGCACGGCCGACGTGCAGACCTTCCTCTGGTGGGCCAACGCGGCCACGCGGGTGCACGAGCAATACCAGTCGTTCTTCCCGCCCGACGTCTACTACGTCGCCGACCACGCCAAGCGTGCGATGAGCGCCTATCCGCGCTGCGCGGGCCGCTACTACGGCGTGGATTACGCCGCCCGGGGGCGCGCCGGCGTGCCCGCCGGCGAAAAGCCCCGGCGGTTCGTTCCGCCGCACTGCGACCCAGAACTCAAAACTCAAAACCCAAAACTCCCGTCCTACCGCGCCGACGATCTTTCCTGGTACGCCAACATCCCCGTTCCCACCTCTTATATGTGCATGGGCAGCCGGGAGGATTTCTTCGGCGGCTACGACCACGCCGCGCAGGCCGGAATCATCCACGTCGCCGACCACCGCATCGCGCCCGGCAAGAAGCAGTGGACGTGGGGCAACCACGCGTTCGGCTACGCCTGGGACCGGAATCTCACCGATGCCGACGCGCGCGGCGTGCACTGGCCGTACATCGAGCTGATGGCGGGCGTGTACACCGACAACCAGCCGGATTTCTCCTTTCTCCAGCCGGGCGAGACCAAGCACTGGAGCCAGTATTGGTATCCGATCCGCGCGATCGGACCGGCGCAGCACGCCACTCTGGATGCCGCGGTGAGCCTGCGCCTGGCGGCTGGCACCGCGCGGGTGGGCGTGGCGGTCACCGCGCCCCAGCGGCGCGCCGTGGTCCGCCTCGAAATCCGCGGCCGGCCGGTGGCGCGCTGGACGCGCGACCTGACGCCGGACCGCCCGCTGGTGGCCGGGGCGCGGATGCCGCGCGGCGGGCGGGCCGCCGACCTGACGCTGCGCGTGCTTGCGGCCGGGGGCCGGGAGTTGATCCGGTACCAGCCGCGACCGCCGCCACACGGCCCGGTGCCGCCGCCGGCCGGGGAGCCGCCCGCGCCCGAGGCGACGGCGGACGCCGATGAGCTCTACCTGACGGGCCTGCATCTCGAGCAATACCGCCACGCGACCCGTGCGCCGGAGGCCTACTGGCGCGAGGCGCTGCGCCGCGATCCGGGCGACGCGCGCTGCAATCTGGCGCTGGGCCGCTGGCACCTGCGCCGCGGCGAGTGGGCGGACGCGGAGCGGCACCTGCGCGCCAGCATCGCGCGCCTGACGGCGCGGAATCCGAATCCCGCCGAGGGCGAGACGTTCTATCAGCTCGGCCGCTGCCTGCGCCACCAGGGCCGCGACGCCGAGGCTGGTGAGGCCTTCGCCAAGGCGACATGGAACCAGGCCTGGCAGGCGGCCGGTTACCACGCCCTGGCCGAGATCGACTGCGGCCGCGGCGACTGGACGGCGGCGCTGGATCACCTGGAACGGGCGCTGGCGGTGAACGCCGGGAATCTGCGCGCGCGGGATCTGCAGGGCATCGTGCTGCGGCGCCTCGGGCGCGGCGCCGAGGCGGATGCGCGGCTGGCGGCGACGCTGGCACTCGATCCGCTCGACTGGTGGGCGCGGCACCTGCGGGGCGCCGCGCTGACGTGCGACACCCAAGTGCGCCTGGATCTGGCGCTGGACTGCGCCCGGGCGGGACTGGTCGCCGAGGCGCTGGACATTCTGGACGGGGCGAAACCGGAGCCGCCCAGCGGCACCGCGCCGCTGGTGGGCTATTATTGCGGCTGGCTGCTGGAGCGGCAAGGGAAGGCCGGCGCCGCGCGGCGCGCGCGGGCGGCCGCGGCCAAGGCGCCACCGGATTATTGTTTTCCCGCGCGCCTGGAGGAGATCGCGGTCCTCGAGACCGCGATCGCCGCCGACCCGCGGGACGCTCGCGCACCGTTCTATCTCGGCAACCTGCTTTATGCGCGCCGCCGTCACCAGGAGGCGATCGCCTGCTGGGAGCGCGCCGTGCGCCTGGAGCCGGCCAATGCGGTCGCGTGGCGCAATCTGGGCATCGGTTATTTCAACATCCAGCGACGGCCGGCCCGGGCGCGGACGGCTTACGAGCGGGCGTTTCGCGCCGATCCGGCGGACGCGCGGCTGCTGTTCGAACGCGACCAGCTCTGGAAGCGTCTGGGCGTGGCCCCGGCGCGCCGGCGGCGGGAACTGGAGCGGCACCGCCCGCTCGTGGAGACGCGCGACGATCTGTCGGTCGAGCTGTGCGCCCTCTACAACCAGACCGGCCGGCCGGCGCGGGCCCGGGAGATCCTCGCCCGCCGCCGTTTCCAGCCCTGGGAGGGCGGGGAAGGGCAGGCCCTGGGGCAGCACACCCGCGCGCATCTGCTCCTCGGCCGGGCCGCGCTGCGGCGCGGTGACGCCGCCGGCGCGAGGAAATGGTTCGAGGCGGCGCTGGCCGCGCCGGAAAACCTGGGCGAGGCGCGCCATCTGCTCGCCAACCAGAGCGACGTCCATTTCTGGCTGGGCGAGGCCGGCGCCGCCGCCGGCGACCTGCGGTCGGCGCGCGTCCACTGGACCGCCGCCGCGACGTTCCGGGGCGACTTTCAGGAGATGAGCGTGCGCACGTTCTCCGAGCAGACCTATTTCTCGGCGCTCGCGTGGCGACGGCTGGGACGGACGGCACGGGCGCGCCGCCTGTTGCGGGGCCTGCTCGGCCACGCCCGCCGGCTGGCCCGGACACCGGCACGGATCGACTACTTCGCCACGTCGCTGCCGACGATGCTGCTCTTCGACGACGATCTGCCGGCGCGGAGGATCACAACGGCGCTGGTGCTCGAAGCCCAGGCCCGCCTCGGACTGGGGCAGCGGACCGCCGCGCAACGCCTCCTCGCGCGAATCCTGCGCCGCGACCCCAGTCATGCCCTGGCCGCCGATCTCGCGGCGGACCGGTGAGGAAAAATTCGACCCACCGGGCCAATCCGTGCACTGGTTGTCCATGCGCCTGAGGAGATTTTCGCGATCGAGCCCGGCGGCCGTCGGCGCCGCCGTCATTCCCGGTTTCGCCGCGTTCCTGCTGCTTGCCGGCTGCGCCACTGGGCCGGGTGCCGCCGCACCGCCGTCGGCGCCGGATGCCTATGCCATCGGCGCGGACCTGTCGTTCCTGCGCCAGGCGGAGGCGCGCGGAGTCCGGTTCAAGGACGGCGGCGAGGAAAAGCCGGGGCTGCAGATCTTCCGCGACCACGGGTACAACTGGATCCGCCTGCGGCTGTTCCACACGCCGACCCAGTTGCCGAACAACCTCGACTACACGCTGGCGGAGGCCCGCGCGGCCCGGGCGCTCGGCTACAAGTTCCTGCTGGATTTTCACTACTCCGACACGTGGGCCGACCCGGGAAAGCAGTTCATCCCCAAGGCGTGGGAGGGAATGTCGCACGCCGAGCTGGTGGCGGCGGTTTTCGCATACACGCGCGACACGATCGCCCGCTTCCGCGAGGCCGGCGTGCTGCCGGACATGGTGCAGATCGGCAATGAGATCACCAACGGCATGCTCTGGCCCGACGGGCGGCTGCCCGACCATTGGGACCAGTTCGCCGAGCTGGTGCGGGCGGGCGTCCGGGGCGTCGAGGCGGGCAGCGCGCCGGCGGCGCGGCCGCGGATCATGATCCACATCGACCAGGGCGGAAGCCGGGCGAAGACCCAGGCGTTCTTCGACCGCTTCAACGCCTACGGAATCCCCTACGACGTGATCGGGCAGTCCTATTACCCCTGGTGGCAGGGTTCGCTGCTCGACCTGCGCGACAACCTCGCCTTCATGGCCGACACCTACGGCAAGGACATCATCCTCGTGGAGGTGGCCTACAACTGGAAGCCGTCCGAGTACCGCAACCACCCGGGGCCGTTTCCGGAGACGCCGGCGGGGCAGCGCGACTTCCTCGACGAGGTGAACCGGCTGGTGCTGGCCACGCCCCACGGGCGCGGCGCGGGTGTGTTCTGGTGGGAGCCGGCCGTCTCCGGCCCGCTCATCCGCCGGGGCATGTTCGACGACGCCGGCGACGCGCTGCCGGTGCTGGCGGTGTTCGACCGCTTCACCCGCGGCCGGCTGCCGGAGCACCATCCCTGAACGCCGCATGAGCGCAGTCCCCGCCGCCGAGTCCGTCCCGCCGCCGGCCCAATTCAACCGCGGCTACATCTGGCTGATCTGCACGGTGGCCGCGCTGGGCGGGCTGCTCTTCGGCTACGACTGGGTGGTGATCGGCGGGGCGAAGCCGTTTTTCGAGCGCTACTTTCACCTCAACGATCCGGCCCTTTCCGGCTGGGCGAACAGCTGCGCGCTGCTCGGCTGCCTGGCGGGAGCGGTGGCCGCGGGCGCGCTCAGCGACCGGTTCGGACGCAAGCGCCTGCTGATCCTGGCCGCGCTGCTCTTCGCGGTGACCTCGCTCGGCAACGGTTCCGCCGCGACCTTCCGCGTGTTCGTGGCCTGGCGGATGCTGGGCGGCGTGGCCATCGGCCTGGCATCGGCCCTATCGCCGCTGTACATCGCGGAGGTCGCCCCGGCGGCGTGGCGCGGGAAGCTGGTGTCGGTCAACCAGCTCACGATCGTGGTCGGCATCCTGCTCGCGCAGTTCATCAACTGGTTCCTGGTGCGGGGGCTGCCGGCCGGGGCCGGCGACGAATTCATCCGCCACTCCTGGTACGGGCAGACGGGCTGGCGCTGGATGTTCGCCCTGACGGCCGCGCCCGCGCTGCTGTTCTTCGCCGGCATGTTCGTGGTGCCGGAGAGCCCGCGCTGGCTGGTGAAGAACGGGCGCCGGGAGCGGGCCGCGGCCGTGCTGGCGCGGATCGGCGGCGAGGCACATGCGGCGGCGGAGGTGCGCGCGATCCAGGCCACGCTGGCGGCGGAGGAGATCCGGCACGTGCGCTTCCAGGATCTGCTGGATCCGCGGCTGCGGCGGGTCCTGGTCCTGGGCGTGACCCTGGCGGTGTTCCAGCAGTGGTGCGGCATCAACGTCATCTTCAACTACGCCGAGGAGATCTTCCGCGCCGCGGGCTACGACCTGTCGAGCGTGCTCCAGAACATCGCCTGGACCGGCTCGGTGAACCTGCTCTTCACCTTCGTGGCGCTGGGCACCGTCGACCGGTTTGGGCGCCGGCCGCTGCTGGTGGGCGGGGCGGCCGGGCTGGCCGTGATCTACACCGCGCTTGCGCTCTGCTACCACGCCGGCGTGCACGGGCTGCCGCTCCTGCTCCTCGTGCTGGCGGCGATCGGCTGCTACGCCATGTCGCTCGCGCCGGTGACCTGGGTGGTGATCGCGGAGATCTTCCCCAACCGCATCCGCGGCGCGGCGATGGCGGTGGGCGTGACCGCGCTCTGGCTCGCGTGCTTCGTCCTCACCTACACCTTCCCGCTGCTGAACCGGCGGCTGGGGGCGGCCGGCACCTTCGGCATCTACGCGGCGATCTGTCTCGCCGGCCTGGCCTACCTGCTGCGGTCGCTGCCCGAGACGAAGCAGAAGTCGCTCGAGCGCATCGAGGCCGAGTTGCTGGGCTCCTGAGCGAGGAGCCGCGACGGCGGGTGAGGCGCGCGCTGAAGGGATGCGGCGCCGGCCGGTGTTGTGCCGGGCAACCGCATTTGACCATGAGAACATCCCCTATGCTCGCTCTTGGAATCGGGTTGCTGCTGGCAGGCAGCGCCCCCGCGCCGGCCGCCGTCGACCGGCCGGACTGGCAGTCGTTGAAGGTCGTGGAGTCCAGCGACCCGGTATTCCCGCCGCGCCTGATGCAGCTGGCCGTGACGCAGGGAGAGGCGCGCGTCGTCATCAGCGTCGACCGCAAGGGTGCGCTCACCGAGTGGCTGGTGACCGGCTACTCCCGGCCGGAGTTCGCCACCGCGGCGGTGGACGCGATCAAGGAGTGGAAGTTCGAACCCGCGCGGCTGCGCGGCGAGCCCATGGGCGCAATCGCCGAGCTCACGTTCCAGTTCACCGCGCAGGGCGTGGTGGTGTCGTCGGTGAACCTCGCCGAACTGGCCGAAATCCAGACGATGCGGCTGCTCGACGGCCGGTACCGGTTCCGCGCCTGCGTGCCGGCGGAGCTGGACCGGGTGCCCGCGCCGCTCCGCACGGTGGCGCCGGCCTATCCCCGCGCGCTGGCGGAGCAGGGTGTGCGCGGATCGGTCAACGTCGAGTTCTACATCGACGAGACCGGCGCGGTGCGCCTGCCCAGTCTGGCGCCGGGCGAAAACCTTGAGCTCGGCAGCCTGGCCATCGCCGCGTTGAGCCAGTGGAAATTCACGCCGCCCACGTCCCGGGGCCGGGCGGCGCTGGTGAAGGCGGTGCAGACGTTCAATTTCAAGGACGGCAGCTGAGCCCGGCTGGGCCGGTGATTTAGCCCTAAACTAGGGCGGCCGCACTCGGCGCCGGCCCAACGGGACGCGAAGCGCGGCAGGCCGGGAGGCCGGATTCCGGAGCGGAGCACCGACGGAAAACAGACGTGCCCCGGTCCGGCCGGACTGCGCGACCGCAGCGGTCCCGAACGTGGATTTTCACTCGTGGCGGCGGGACGAAACACGCAGCGCCTCTGACCAGCGCCGACCGGGCGATGACTCCCGCCGCGCGGCGTCAGGCGGATGCCGCCGTCGGCGTCCGGCGGGCCGGGAACCGGATATTCCGGGACCCCGACCGGCGATTCCGGGGGCCGTGCAGTTTTATTTTGAGATTTAGCGATAAACCTGTTTGATGGCCAGCTTCCCATGAAGTTCAGCGACGGTGAATGGCTGATGCAGCCGGGAATTTCGGCTCACTACCCCATGCAGGTGCATGAGGTGACCGTCGACGGCGACACGTTGACGGTCCACGCGACGACGCGCCCGGTGCGCCACCGCGGCGACACGCTGGGCGGGCCCCTGCTGACCATCCGGCTGACCGCGCCCGCGGAGGACGTGATCCATGTCAGCATCGAGCATTTCAGCGGCGGAACCGACCGGAAGCCGGGGATTCCGCTGCCGCCGCCGCCGCCGCCAAGGGTCACGATCGAGAACGGCCGTCAGGAAGCCGTGCTGCACGCGGGGCGGCTGGCTGTGCACGTGAGCAAGGACGGATGGGAGCTCGCGTTCAAGGCCGGGGGCCGGCTGCTGACGCGGACCGCCGGGCGCGGGATCGGGTACGTGCAGCATGCCGACGGGACCGCGTTCGTGCACGAGCGCCTCCACCTCGGCGTGGGCGAGTGCGTCTACGGGCTGGGCGAGCGCTTCACCGCGTTCGTGAAGAACGGCCAGGTGGTGGAGAATGAGAACCGGGACGGCGGCACGGGCAGCGAGCAGGCGTACAAGTCCGTGCCCTTCTACCTCACGAACCGCGGCTACGGCGTGCTCGTGGACACCACCGGCCCGGTGTCGTTCGAGGTGGCGTCGGAGCGGGTCTCGCGCGTGCAGTTCAGCGTGCCGGGCGAACGGCTCGACTATTTTGTCATCCACGGCCCGACACCGAAGGAGGTGCTCCGCCGGCTCACCCGGCTGACGGGGCGGCCGGCGCTCCCCCCGGCCTGGTCGTTCGGCCTGTGGCTGAGCACGTCGTTCACGACCGACTACGACGAGAAAACCTGCACCCGTTTCATCGAGGGCATGCGGGCGCGCCGGCTCCCGCTGCACGTGTTTCACTTCGACTGCTTCTGGATGCGCGCGTTCAACTGGTGCGACTTCGAGTGGGATCCGCGCGTCTTCCGCGATCCGGCCGGCATGCTGAAGCGCCTGCACCGGCTCGGCGTCCGGATCTGCGTGTGGATCAACCCGTACGTCAGCCAGCGCTCGCGGCTGTTCGCCGAGGGCCGGGCGCGCGGCTACTTCGTCCGCCGGACCAACGGCGACGTGTGGCAGACCGACCTGTGGCAGCCGGGCATGGCGATCGTCGATTTCACCAATCCCGCGGCGGCCCGGTGGTTTGCCGGCCACCTGCGGCGGCTGTTGGCGATGGGCGTGGATTGTTTCAAGACCGACTTCGGCGAGCGCATCCCGGTGGAGGACGCCGTCTATCACGACGGCTCGGACCCGGCGGGCATGCACAATTTCTATCCGGTGCTGTACAACGCGTGCGTCTTCCGGCTGCTGGAGCGGGCCCGGGGCCGGGGCGAGGCGGTGGTGTTCGCCCGCTCGGCCTACGCCTCCGGCCAGCGTTTCCCGGTGCACTGGGGCGGCGACTGCTGGTCGACGTTCGAGTCGATGGCGGAATCGCTGCGGGGCGGGCTGTCGCTCGGGCTCTGCGGGTTCGGCTTCTGGAGCCACGACATCGGCGGCTTTGAGGGTCAGGCGCCGGCGGCGGTGTACAAGCGCTGGGTGGCCTTCGGCCTCCTGTCCTCGCACAGCCGGCTTCACGGCTCGTCGTCCTACCGCGTCCCGTGGAACTACGACGAGGAGGCCTGCGACGTGCTGCGGCTTTTCACCCGGCTCAAGTGCCGGCTCATGCCCTACCTGTACGGACAGGCGGTGACCGCCCACGAGGAGGGGCTCCCGCTGATGCGCGCCATGGTGCTTGAGTTTCCGGACGAACCCGCCGCCGACACGCTCGACCGGCAGTACATGCTGGGTGACTCGCTGCTGGTGGCGCCGGTGTTCACCGCGGAGGGGACCGTGAACTACTACCTGCCCGAGGGGCGGTGGACGCATCTGCTCACCGGGGAGGTCGAGACGGGCGGCTGCTGGCGCCGGGCGCAGCACGGCTTTCTCAGCCTGCCGCTGTTTGTGCGGCCGGGGACGATCCTGCCGGTCGGCGCGGTGGAGGACCGCCCCGACTACGATTTCACCGCCGGCACGACCTTCCGCGTGTACGAACTCGCGGACGGCGCCGAGGCGGTGTGCCGCGTGCCGACTCTGCGGGGCGGCGCGGGGATCCGCCTGGCGGTGCGCCGCGAGCGGCGGGTGCTCGAGGCCCGGCTCAGCCCGGCGGCGGCCGGCCGGCCTTGGAAACTCCAGCTGGCCGGCGTGTCGCGCGTCGCCGCGGTTGAAGGCGGCACCGCGGAGAAGCAGCCGCTGGGCGTGGAGATCACGCCGGCCCGCGGCGTCCGGCGGCTGCGCGTCACGCTCGCGCCCGCCTCCTGAGGTGCGCCATGCCCCGTTCCCGGAAAAAGAAACCCGTGCGCGCCGCCACCCTCGCGGACGTGGGTCGCGCCGCCGGCGTCTCGGCCATGGCGGCCTCGGTGGTGCTCAACGGCGCGCGCTCGTCCTCGCGGATCGCGGCCGGGACGCGGGCGCGCATTCTCGCGGCGGCGGCGCGGCTGCGTTACCGGCCGAATGCGGCCGCGCGCGCGCTGGCGGAACGCCGGATGCACACGCTGGGCGTGGCGACCGTCGTCGATATTGGCGGCGCCCTGAACCATTATTTCCTCGAGGTGTTCAACGGGATCCTGGAGGCGGCCACCCGCCACCGGCAGAACACCTCGGTCTTCACGCTCTCGGACTGGGAGCGCGATTCCGCCCGGCTGCCCGGGCTGTGCGACGGCCGCATCGACGGCCTGATCCTCATCGCCCCGGTCCTGTCGCCCGAGGCCGTGCGGGCGCTGCCGGACCACACGCCGTTCGTGGCGCTGCACTCCAACGTGCCGATTCCGGGCTCGGTGAACCTGGAGAGCGATGAGACCACCGGCGCCTTCGAGATGGTGCGCCACCTGATTTCCCGGGGCCACCGCCGGATCCTGCACCTCACCGGCAATCGCGGCCTGCTCGGCGCCGAACGGCGCATCCAGGGGTACAAGCGCGCGCTCGGCGCGGCCCGGATCCCGTTTGAACCCTCGCTGCTGGTGGACGCCGGCTACACCGTGGACGAGGGCCGGCGGGCGATGCACGGCTGGCTGGACCGGTCCGCGGGCCAGACGCTGCCGCAGGCGGTCTTCTGCGGCAACGACGCCTGCGCCATCGGCTGCCTTGAGGCGCTGGCGGAGGTCGGCTTCCGGGTGCCGGAGGATGTCTCACTGGCCGGGTTTGACGACACGCTGGTGGCCCGGACCACGGTACCGCAACTGACGACCGTCCGGCAGCCGCTGCACGCCATGGGCAGCCGGGCGGTGGAGGCCCTGCTGGCCCGCCTCCATCACCACCACAGCCAGGGCGCGCCGACGGCGCAGGAAACGATCGTGTTCCCGACCGAGCTGGTGTGGCGGGCGTCAGTCGGCGCGCCCGCGGCCACGCCGCGGATGGTGCCGTCCCCCTAGTCGACCAGCAGGGTGAGGGCGAGCAGGGCGAGGGTGGTCTCGAGCGCGGGGTTGGAGCGGATGTACAGCGTCGTCAGCTCGGCCTCGGGAAACGGATTCGCCCACTCGAGCGTGTAGAGGTAGCGCTCGTAGTCGAACGGGTCGCCGTTTTCGGTGATCACCAGATGGCGCACGCCGACGCCGTTGAACTGCGGAAAGTCCGGCCACCAGTCCTGGATGTTAGGCGGCGGGGCGCCGGCGGGCAGGTCGCCCAGGCCCCGGGCGACGAGCGGCACCGAGATCGGGCGCCGGCCGGCGAGGTAGAAGTCGTACCACGCGAAGGGCATGGGTTCGCCGGCGTAGCCGCAGGCGTGCAGGAAATACACCGCCCGCACCCGCCGGCGGACCGGCACGGCGATCTCGACGGGGAGGACACGTCCGGCGGTGGAGAGGGAGCGGTTCGAGCGGAGCACGATCGCGCCCTTGCCGTGGTTTTGGTGCTCGTCGAGGACATCAAACGTCACGCCGTGGATGGATTTGCGTCCGGGGCCGAAATGCAGCAGCGGCAGGTGTCCGAGCCAGCCGTTCTGGTGGGAGAGGGAGCGGTTGGCCAGGCCGCTGAGATCGAGCGGCGCCAAGGATCCCGGGCGGGCGCCGGCGGCGAGCCGGTGTGGCTGCTGCCAGCTCTCCTCGGCCTCGCGCAGGCGCTGGTCGCGGGCCTGCGGCCAGCGGCGCGAGGAGGACCGTCCCGGCGGGATCCCGGGTTCGGCGGCGGGGCTGGGGGTGGTGCGGGGGGCGACGGAGGCGCGCAGGCGCAGCGTGGCCTCGAGGCGCAGCCGTTGTCGGGGCAGGAGCCGGCCGGTGCGCCGGATTTCCAGCATGTTCTGGCAGAGCAGATCCAGGGCGGTGTGCCCCAGGGTGCGGGTGTCGAAGCCGGCGCAGGTCACTGAGGGCTGGCTGTTGCGCGCCACGGGGGAGTCGCCCACGCAGACCAGCGAAAGGTCGCGGGGGATGGCGATCTGCTCCTCCTTGGCGGCGGCGAGGAACGGTTCGACCTGGTAGGCGTCGAAGAGCACCAAGGCGGTGGCGGCGGGATATTGCAGCCGGATCCGTCGCAGGGACAGACGGATGATCTCGCGCGTGTGGGCGCTGAGTTCCTGCTTCTGCCGCGCGGAATCCTGCATGCCCAGCCGCAGACAAGCGCCCTCGTAGGCCTGCCGGATGGCGGTGGAGCGGTCGCCCAGGCGCAGCGACCCGAGGTACACCATGTTGGTGTGGCCGAGGCTGCTGAGGTGCGCCACGAGGCTGGCGGTGGCGCCCTGCAAATCCTCGGTCACCAGGTTGTGGCCGGGCGGCGCCTCCTCGCACACGACATAGGGGATCCGCAGGCGGTCGAATTCCGCCACCTCGTTGTCCCATTCCCATCCGCTTTCGCCCAGGAGGCGGAAGATGACCCCGTCGACCCGGTCCTGTGCGGCCAGGCGCAGATTGTGGCGGAAGATGTCCCGCCCGTTGCAGAAGATCTCCTCGACCGTGACGCCCCGCCGGGTCGCCTCCTCCGGCAAGGTGGTGAGCCGGGCGGTCGGGTGGGTGATAACCACCAGGCGCGCGCCCGTCAGTGATCCGGCCTCGGTGTTGGCCGCGGCCGGCATCAATTTGTAGCCCTGGCGGCGCAACCGGCCGGCGGCGATCAGGCGCTGGGCGGCCCGGTTGACCGCCGACTGGCTGACGCCCCAGCGCAGGGCGAGTTCCAGCTCGGAGGGAAAGACGGCCGACGTCCGGCCCTGCTGGTCGCGGAGTAATCGCTCGTAGCCGCTGAGCGCGAGGTCAACCGGCCGTTGGCGGGAGGCCGTCTTCATTTAATGCATTAAATCGGTGAAAAAAGGGCTCCGATGGCAATCCCGGAATTGAAGCCGCATCGGCGACGATCCACCAATCGTGCCGTTAGCCGTTGTTTTCGAGCCTGTGGGCTAATCCAGTGAGCGTCTCATCTTAGTTTGAGACACCAGGCAACCCCGAATGGTTTCGCTCCGAACCAAGACTCCAAAACTAGTATGAACACCAAGCATGACCCACAAGAGCGGCGGCATATCCTGCCGTGCCGTCTCCGTGGGGCGGGTGCGTTCTGCGCAGCCGCCCTTTTTGCCAGTGCGATTGGTCCGAGAGTGCTCGGCCAGGCCGCTCCAGCGCCAAGCGCCACGGCGGATCAGACGAGTACGCCGGCTCAGGCTCCGGTCGCGACCCCTGCGGCGGAATCGCAAGAACAGGTGGTCCACATGAATCCCTTCACCGTGACGGCGGAAACGGAGGGCTACCAGGCGGTGGACACACTCGGCGGCGCGCGCGTCGCGACCAAGCTGGTCGACACGCCCTCGGCTTTGTCGGTCATCACCAAGTCCTTCCTGGACGACCTGGGGATCACCAATGCGCAGGAACTCCTGATCTACACGACCGACACCGAGGTCGCGGGCCTGAACGGCAATTTCTCGGGGGTCGCCTCCCGGGGCATCGGCGTCAGCAGCAACGCGGAGGCCGCGCGGCTCCTGAATCCGAATTCCATCAACCGGGCGCGCGGGCTCACGCCGATGGACAACACGCGGAACTATTTCTCGAGCGAGATTCCCTGGGATTCCTTCAACATCAGCCGGGTCGACATCTCCCGCGGCCCGAATTCCTTCCTGTTCGGCGTCGGCAGCCCGTCGGGCATCGCGAATTATTCGACCAACGAGGCGATCATCGACAAGAACCAAGGCACGGTCGAGGCCCGCTACGGCAGCTTCGGCAGCACCCGCGAATCCTTGGATCTCAACCGATCGATCGTGCCGGGAGAACTGGCGATCCGGGTCGACCTGTTGAATGACGACACCCAGTACCGGCAGCAGCCGGCGTTCAATCATGCCAAGCGCGCCTATGGGGCCCTGCGCTATGACCCGAAGGCCCTGAGCACGGACTCCAGCCATTTCTCCATCAAGCTCAACGCCGAGAGCGGACAGGTGCGTTCCAACAACCCCCGCGAGCTGCCGCCGATGGACTTCATCACAGGCTATTTCTCCGGCGGTGGCCTGAACAAGGGCGGTTACGATCCGTTCCTCTACAACACGAACCAGCAGCTCGTCGGGGCCGGTTCCTTCTCGGGCTCGGGTGCAGCCCCCGCGGCCCCGTCCCTGAACCCGTGGGTCAACGCCCAGGATTATCACTATCTCTGGCCCGGTCCCAACGCGGCGTATGTGTACGATGCCAAGACCGGTGCCCTGTTGCAGTCCTCGACGACCTTCAACGGCGCGGTGGGCGCCAATGGCCTCGGCATCGGCGGCTTCCCCCAGGCGGCCCCGCTCTACATCTCGGGCTTTGCCAACTACGCCAAGACCGTCAACTACCGCAATTCCAACCTGTTCCCTGGAGCCTATGCCGGGACTGTGACGTACAACGACAAGTCGCTGACGGACCCGTCGATCTTCAATTTCTACGACAGCCTGATCGACGGCCCGAACAAGCAGGAATGGCAGAACTGGAATGCGTTCAACGTCACGATGGAGGAAACGCTCCTCAATGGACGGATCGCAATTCAGGGCGTGGTGGATCACCAGGAGTTCGATGAAGGCTCGGTGTCCATCTTTGGCTACACCGAACCCTTCATCTCGGTCGATCTGGATGCCTACCAGATCAAGTACCCCTCTTGGCTGCCGGGACTGGCCGTGACCAACCCGAATGAGGGCCGGCCGTTTGCCGCGAGCGACTTTGGCTCGGGAGCCGGCAGCACCAAGTACATCCACGACAACTACCAGCTGACGGCCAACGGAGATCTGCGCTTCGACGATTTCCTGGCCAAGAGCCCGCTGACGGAGTTTCTCGGCCACCACTCGTTCACGGCCTTGGGCAGCGAATACCGGACCCAGGAGGAAGACCGGCATTGGGACACGTATGCGACGGACACGACGTTTGCCCAGCTGATGGGCTCCGGAACCGGCAGCATCTCGGGCAACCGCGTGCCGGACTGGGTGGCCTACCTCGGGCCCAGCCTGGCCGGCGTGTCGTCCCCCTCCGGGCTGAGCCTCGGGAACATCGCCAACCTGGTCGCGCCGACCAGCGGCACCACCAGCTACTTCAGCAACACGTGGACCGCCACCGGGGTGAATCCCTCCGATCCGTGGGCCAACCCATCCCCGTATCGAACGGGCACCGAGACCCAGTCCGACAATCCCGCCAACTACAAGGGCTGGACGACCACGCCGGTCAACATGCTCAACTGGCACGACAACATCAATGATCTGTATACCTCGGGCAACAAGACCGAGCAGACCCTGAAGTCGGCCGCCCTCATGTACCAGGGGCACCTCTGGGACGACATCATCATCCCCGAGTGGGGCTGGCGGCGGGACACGATCACGCAGCGGTCCTCCAACGCGCCGCTCGATCCCAACACCCAGGTCGCCAGCATGAATTATGGGATTTCGGGCAGTGACACCAAATTCAGCACGAATTCGACGAGTTGGGGCCTGACCCTGCACCTGCCGAAGTCGATCCGCGGCAAACTGCCGCTGGGCACGGACGTGAGCGCCTATTATTTCCGGGGCAACAACGAGACGCCGAAGGTGCGCTATGCGTTCGATGCCAGCCTGCTGCCCGCCGAAACGGGCCGGACGGACGATTACGGCATCCAGGTGGACACCCTGAACGGCCACGCCACGCTGCGGCTCACCTACTTCAAGACCCTCGACAAGAACGGTCAGGCGGGTTCGGGGGCGGCGGATCCCCTGGGGAACAACGGTTATTATCTGTATCTCCTGCCGGCGTGGATTGCCGGCGACGCGGCCTCCAACGCCATCGGCCTGGCCGGGCAGGACCAGACCGGCAGCTCCTGGTTCTGGAACTGGGCGAACAACGCCGGCGTGTCCGGCGTCGGCTACGGCGATTACTCGTCCTCGGCCTTCCTGAATTCATCCCAAACCGTGGCGGAAAAGGCGGCCGTCGCCTCGCTCCAGCAGAATTTCGCCAAGTACTTCCCGCAGTCCTTCTTTGATGCCTACGGTCTCGGCGTCAATGTGGCCGCGGTCACGGCGGGGAACTGGGCCAACGTCTTCAACAATCCGGCCGCCTTCCCATACCCGTGGGTGGTCTCCAACACCGGCGGCGGCAAGATCAACGGCTCATTCCCCATCATCAGTCAGGACATCGAGTCGAAGGGCTATGAGCTCGAGGCCACGGTGCGGCCGGTCAGCAACTGGGATCTCACCTTCAATGCCTCGAAGGTGAATGCCGTCCAGACCGCGCTGGGCGCGGCGGACTCCGCCTTCATCCAGCAGGAATACGCGTTCTTCAGCTCCCCGGCGGGCCAGATGCCTCTCTGGGGCGGCACCAACGCGGTGGGCGGCCGGGTCTACGATTACTTCATTCAGAACATCTGGTCCGCCTATCAGCTCCAGACCGCCCAGACGGGCACCGCCCAGCCGGAGTTGCGGCAGTGGAATTTCAAGGCTGTCACGAACTACACGTTCAAGAACGGCCGGTTCAAGGGCTTCAATGTGGGCGGCGGCGTCCGCTGGGCGTCGAAGCCGATCCTCGGCTACGGCATCAGCCAGGTCACCGACCCGCTCGGCAACAAGTCGTGGATCATGGACGTCAACAAGCCGCTCTACGGCAAGATTGATGAACATGCCGATCTCTGGATCGGTTATCAGCACAAGCTGACTTCCAAGGTCGATTGGCGGATCCAGCTGAACATCCGGAACCTCACCGAGAAGGCGCATCTGGTCCCGGTCAGCGTCGAGCCGGACGGCTCCTGGGCGCAAATGCGCATCGAAGAGGGCCAGACGTTCGAGATCTCCAACAAGTTCATGTTCTAAGCGCGGCGTCCCGCCCCGGCCTGTCAAATTCGACCGTCCGCCCCCGTGGGCCAGGTTCGCCAGAGGAACCGCGGCCTTCGGGGGCGGATTTTGTTTTCGCACCGATGACCCCGGCGACCGCCTGACGCCGGCGGATCGGCCGGGTGGGCGCCCCCGGAGCACGCTTGCGGCGCGGCAGGGCGCGGGGACCCCTCCCGGAGCCGACGTTTCACGCTAAATCGGTCCTGTTCATTTAATGCATTAAATGCGTGAAAAAAGCGGCGGAGACCCCATCCGGGAATTGAAAGGGGCCTCCCGATAGCGCTCGAATGGGCGCAGTCCAGTTCATGACGAGAGTGCCTCCAGCCCTCTCGTACCCCTCTGTGGTACCCCTCGTGGGCGTTTTGGCGTTCTTGGGCGGTGCCACGCAACCCAGACTCCAACTAACACGTATGAACAGTGACAACGGGCCCAAGGCCCAGACCATCCGTATTGCACGGGCGGGCATGTCGTATGCCGTTGCCCTTTTTGCTTTGGTGATTACGCCGCGGGCGCTCTGCCAGACGGCGGCAAACCCGCCGCCAGCAGCGCCGGCCGCCGCTGAAGAGGA
>Ga0335077_10002661_pt1 | contig 21406 bp, 18 predicted proteins | sample Lox_Sample_31_FD_207151 | JGI IMG/M metagenome (GOLD analysis project Ga0335077, IMG submission 207151) | Soil microbial communities from Loxahatchee National Wildlife Refuge, Florida, United States - Lox_Sample_3.1 | ecosystem: Environmental > Terrestrial > Soil > Wetlands | place: USA...
TTCTGAAACTGTCTATTTGTCCAGGCACTGCAAGACGGCTTGGAATGTCGAGGGCCGCCTCCAGGGTACGATCGATTTGCCGCTGGCCGAAATCGGTATCAAGCAGGCAATAGCGAACGTCGCTGTAATTCGTGATTTCGGAGTGCGCCGCATGGTGTGCAGCACGGCCCGTCGAGCTTACGAAACGGCGCGCTTGTATGCAAATTCTCTGGGATTGCCGATTCACAACACGCCGGAATTGCGCGAGTTGGATCACGGAAGGTGGGAAGGAAGGAAAACGGAGGAATTGCTACTTGATCCGGACTCCGGGTACGCGAAGTGGGTATCGAATCCGGGATGCATTCCAATACCTGGCGGTAGCGAAAGCGTACAGGCTGCACTGCTTCCTGCTGACGTCGTTGAAGCACTTTGTTCGGGCGGCGAGCGGGACGCAACGTGAGCATGTGAATTCATGCATCGCGGTTCGAATTGCGCGCACGAATCTTGAAGGCGTTGAAGGAGCCAACGGAATGGTCGGGGGACCGAACGATGCAGCCGCACGGCTCGGCTTAGCGAGGACCACCGTGCAATTACGGATGGCGCCCGTATTTATTTAGTAGGACGAGTGAAGGGGCGCCGGCTTTCCAACAACCTTTCAAAAGCATCCGCTGCCAAAAGATCCAAGGACTGTACCACGATATCGGCGGGCAAGGGGTGGCCGTGGCGACTGACGCCGATGCTCCGCATCCCGGCTCTGCGCGCTCCCTCAATGCCGGCGGCCGCATCCTCGACCACAATGCATCGGGCAGCCGGTGTGTCGAGGCGCGAGGCTGCGGTCAAATAAATCTCGGGATCCGGTTTCCCTCTTTGGACTTCTTCCGCGGAGACGATGCCCTCAAAAGACTGCGCCGCTCCCAAAGCATCGAGGACAGCGTCGATGTTCGGGCGCGGCGCCGAGGAAGCGATGGCCTGAAACCACCTCTGTTCGTGAAGTCCGCGAAGCAAGGCGGCAACCCCCGGCAGGGGCGGTATTCCATTCTTGCGGATCAGATCGCGAAACAGCTCCTCTTTGGCATTTGCGACTTCAGCGATGCAGTCCGGTGTAGCTGCTCTACCCAGCCATTGGGGAATAATGGCATCGTTGCGCTGGCCGAATGAGGATAGAAACTGCTCTCGGGTGATGGAGATCCCACGATTCGCTAAAGTGTCCCGCCAGGCAATCCAGTGAAACTCCTCCGAATCAATCAGCGTGCCATCCAAGTCCCAAAGGACCGCCCGCGGTTCGATCACAACTTACGCCACCTTCGCGGCAACCTGGGACAGCGCGTAATCTTGTAGATGGCGGGCATCAGCGTTGAACTTGCGGATGCCTTCCGCGAGCTTCTCTGTGGCCATGGCATCTTCGTTATGCATCCACCGGAAGGTTTTCTCATCCAGGTGGAGGCGGTCACCGGAAGATGCCTTGGCTTCTTCGGGATCGAGCTGACGATCGAGCCCTCCCTCGGTCTGCTCCAATTGATCGAGGAGCTCGGGACTGATCGTGAGCAGGTCCGCTCCGGCCAGACGGACGATTTGATTCACGTTGCGAAAGCTCGCGCCCATCACCTGGGTCTTGTAGCCGAATTTCTTGTAGTAGTTGTAGATGCGGGCTACGGACGCAACGCCGGGGTCCTGGTCAGGTGGAATCTCCGCGCCGCCGTGTTCCTTTTTGTACCAATCATAGATGCGGCCAACGAAGGGTGAGATCAGAGTCACTCCCGCCTCGGCGCACGCCACGGCTTGAGCGAAACTGAACAGCAGGGTCAGGTTGCAGTGAATGCCTTCACGCTCAAGCGTCTCAGCGGCGCGGATGCCTTCCCAGGTGCTGGCAATCTTAATTAGTATGCGATCGTGCTTTATGGCTTTCGCTTCGTACAGGGAAATGAGTTTACGGGCTTTGGCAATGGTGCCCTCCGTATCGAAACTCAGACCGGCTGAGACTTCGGTGGATACGCGCCCGGGAATCACCTTCAGAATCTCGCATCCGAACAAGACAAAGAGCCGGTCGATAAACTCCTCTGCCATTTCCTCGTGGCTACCGCCGCGTTGCGAAGCAAGGTCCGCAGCTTCATCCACTAGGTGCCTGTAGGCCGGCATCTGCGACGCGTGAAAGAGAAGGGACGGGTTGGTGGTGGCGTCCTGGGGACGGTGCCGGGCAATGGCCTCGATATCTCCCGTATCCGCCACAACTGTGGTGTATTTCTTCAATGATTCCAAAAGCGTCATGATTGTTTTCCTCAATTCGCGACTACGCGGTGTTCGAGTTGTTTCACCTTTTCGAGGCGGCGCCGGTGACGCGCTGCCTCACTGAATCGGGCGCTCAGAAAATTTCTCACACAATCCCACGCCACGGCGATTCCCGTCGTCCGCCCGCCCAGGCACAGGATATTCATATCATCATCCTCTACGCCTTGGCGCGCCGAAAAATCGTCATGGCACAGCGCTGCGCGCACGCCATTCACTTTGTTGGCAGCCACCGATGCGCCCACGCCGCTGCCGCACAGCAACACGCCCCGCTCCACATATCCAGTCGCAACTGCGCGTGCAAGCGGGATTGCGAAGTCTGGATAATCATCATCGGGGTCGAGCACCAAGTTTCCAAAATCGACGACCTCGTATCCGTCCGCCGCCAGTTTCTTCGCAAGCTGCTCCTTCATCTCAAAACCGCCGTGATCCGCGCCGATACCCACTCTCATCTGCAGTCCTTACCCTTGACCTTTGTGACGGGCAATCTGACTTTTCGCCGCAGCTACAATGTTCTCCACGGTAAATCCGAATTTCTTTAACAATTGTTTAAGGGGTGCAGACGCTCCAAAAGATTCAATACAAATACTGTGCCCTTCTGAGCCAGTGTACTTGGTCCAACCGAAGTCCGATGCTTGCTCCACGGAAACCCGCGCCTTTACTTTCGGCGGCAGAACAGAATCCCGGTAAATGGAGTCCTGATCGTCGAACAGTTCCCATGACGGCATGCTGACTACTCGCGCACGTACCCCATCACGGGTCAGTTGCTCGTAGGCCTCCAAACAGAGTGCAACCTCGCTACCGGTTCCGATGAGGATGACCTCCGGATCCCCATTCGGAGCGTCCGCCAGGACGTATGCGCCCCGAGCCAGGCCGGACGCCGCCGCATATCTCGAGCGGTCGATGGTGGGGACCGCTTGCCGCGTGAGCACGAGCACGGCCGGCTCGTGGTGCAATTGGAGAATCACTTTCCATGCTTGCCGAACCTCATTCGCGTCGCACGGCCGGATTGTAATCAAGCCGGGCATGGAGCGCATGTGCGCCAGTTGCTCAACCGGCTGATGGGTCGGGCCATCCTCACCTACGCCAATTGAGTCGTGAGTGAAGATGTAAATCACTGGAAGCTCCATTAAAGCGCTCAGGCGGAGCGATCCTCGCATATAGTCGACAAAAATGAAGAATCCGGAGCCGAACGGACGCACTTTCACCAGGCTCATTCCGTTCAGGATCGCGCCCATCGAGTGCTCCCGGATTCCGAAGTGGAAATTGCGTCCGGAGTAATTCTCCGCCGAAAAATCGCCGGCGCCCTCGAAGGTGAGGCGGGTCTTGGTCGACGGGCCGAGATCGGCGGAGCCTCCGATCAGCCAGGGAATGTTCTTAGCCACTACATTCAGCACCTTCGCCGAGGACTCACGGGTTGCCAGGCCTTTCGGGTCCGCGAGGAATTCGGGCAGGCCGTCGTCCCAACCTTCGGGAAGCTGACGGTGCTGCATGCGAAACAGTTCTTCGGCAAGCTCAGGATATTGCTTCCGATATTCGGCGATTCGCTCAAACCAGGCATCGCGCAGATTTTTGCCGCGCTTACCAATCTCTTGGCGGAAGTGATCGTAGACGCCATCCGGCACGTAGAATTTCTTGTCTTCGGGCCAGCCGTAATTCCGTTTGGCGAGGCGAACCTCCTCTTCTCCCAAGGGCTCGCCGTGTGCGCCGCTGGTATCCTGCTTGTGGGGCGCGCCGTAGCCGATATGGCTATCGACGATGATCAACGTAGGCCGGTCATTGGTGTTTTGGAACGTTCGGAACGCGCGCGCGAGCATTTCCAAATCGTTCGCATCGCCCACCCGTGTCACGTTCCAGCCATAGCCGATGAAACGCGTTGCCACATCCTCCGAAAAAGCCATAGCGGTATTGCCTTCAATGGTGATGTGGTTGTTGTCGTAAATCCAGCAGAGATTGGACAGCCCTAAGTGCCCCGCGAGCGATGCGGCCTCACTGGAGATGCCTTCCATCATGCATCCATCTCCGCAAAGCGCGTAGACGTTGAAGTCAAACAGATCGAAGCCGGGGCGGTTGTATCGCGACGCCAGCCAATGCCGCGCGATCGCCATGCCGACACTGGTCGCAACGCCTTGGCCGAGCGGCCCCGTTGTTGTCTCCACGCCGGATGTCCAGCGATACTCGGGATGGCCGGGGCAGCGGCTATCCAACTGCCGGAAAGCTTTGAGGGCGTCCAGCGGCACCGAAGGTTGGCCGAGGATTTCGTAATCCTTGCTCACGGCCCGCACTTCCGTCAAATGAAGCAGAGCGTAGAGCAGCATGGACGCGTGCCCAATCGACAGGACGAAGCGGTCGCGATTGGGCCAAACAGGGTCCTGCGGGTCGAAACGCAGGAACTGCTGCCATAGGCAATACGCCACCGGAGCCATCGCCATGGGAGTCCCAGGATGGCCGGAGTTGGCCGCCTGCACCCCGTCCATGGCGAGCGTGCGGATGGTGTTGATGCTGGTCAGATCGATGGGAGAGCGTACTGACGCATCGGGAGTCACGAGTGCTGCGCTCATCTTGAATCCTTTCGTTCTTAGCTATTGCGGCCAGCGCCACCCGGACAGCCCGTAGGGTATCCTTCCGGCGTGTCTGCCGTTGACTCCGCTTTCCTGCGATACACGCGATCTCAGCGTCTCGCAATAGCGGCCGAGCTGCCCTGCGCAGAAGCAGGCTAGCATGGGCGCCGCTAGCCAGACGAAAAAGTAGTCTACAAGGCGCCATGCAATTACTGCGGCGAGTAAAACGCCAACGGCGGCAGAGCCATGCTCAGCAGTGATATGCAGACTGCCAATTACCGTCGGCTTGCGTACGCCTGACACAAGGCAGCCGATGCCCGCCCCAAGGAGCGATGCGGCGCACGATATGGCAAAAACCCAGAATATCGACTTCCAAAACGGCATTAGTTCCATTTCTCTTCTCCCTGATCGGGCGCTCAGAAAATTCTTCTAGTACGGCCAGCGCCACCCGGTGATCTCCGGGGCGTCGATCCCATGCTGGTATGCATATCTCCGGCAAACGATCTGCTGGTTGCGGAATTTTTCTTTTGCATGTCCGCCGATTCTTTCGAGTCTGGGAATACGATCGATCGCATCGATTGCCAGGCTGAATCGATCGGTTTCGTTATTGATCGCCAGTTCCATAGGAGTATTGATGTTGCCTTTCTCTTTGTACCCACGGACATGAAGCCGCTGGTTCTTCCGGCGATAAGTCAAACGATGAATCAGCCAAGGGTAGCCGTGGAAGTTGAAAATGATGGGCTTGTCCGTGGTGAAGAGAGAATCGAAGTCGCGATCCGTCAACCCGTGCGAATGCTCGGTGCTCGGCTCGAGTTTGAAAAGGTCCACCACGTTAATGAACCGGATTTTGATGTCGGGGAATTCCTCTCGCAACAGCACTGTTGCGGCCAGAGCCTCCTGCGTGGGGATGTCGCCGGCGGCAGCGAAAACGACGTCGGGCTCGCAGCCTTGATCATTACTCGCCCAGTCCCAGATACCGATGCCCTTCGTACAGTGTTCGATAGCGGCTTCCATATTGAGGTACTGCAGGTGGAGTTGTTTATCCGACACGATCACATTGATGTAGTTCGCGCTTCTCAGGCAGTGGTCGGCGACTGAGAGTAGGCAGTTCACATCTGGCGGGAGATAGATGCGAGTGACTGCCGCACTCTTGTTCAGCACAACGTCGAGGAATCCGGGATCCTGATGCGTGAATCCGTTGTGATCCTGCCGCCAGACCGTGGATGTGATCAGCAGGTTGAGTGAAGCAATGGGCCGTCGCCAGGAGAGGTGGTTGCAAATGGACAGCCACTTCGCATGCTGGTTGAACATGGAGTCGATCACATGGACGAATGCTTCATACGACGAGATGAACCCGTTTCTCCCGGTCAATAAGTAGCCTTCTAGCATGCCCTCCATCGTGTGCTCGCTGAGCATCTCGATGACTCGGCCATCTGGCGCCAGTTCGCTGCCGTCCTGGTCTTCGGGGAAATACTCGGCAATCCAGAATTTCTTGGCTGCCTGGTAGATCGCCTGCAGCTTGTTGGAAGTGGTTTCATCAGGGCCGAACACGCGGAAGTTGGTCATGTTCAGCTTCATCACGTCTCTTAGGAACGTGCCCAGCGGCGCTACATTCTCTGCCTCGATGGCTCCGGGCTGCTCAACTTTGACAGCGTAGTCGGAGAAAAACGGCAAGCGTAGAGCCTTTCTCAGGATTCCCCCGTTGGCGTGAGGATTAGCGCTCATCCGGCGCTCCCCCACAGGCGCGAGTTCCTTCAGCTCCGGGATCAGCCGGCCATTTTTGTCGAAAAGTTCTTCAGGCTTCTCCGCGCGCATCCACTTCTCGAGAATCTGCAGTTGCTCAGGATTTTTCTTAACGTCCGTCAACGGCACTTGGTGCGCCCGCCAAAAGCCCTCGATCCTGTGGCCGCCGACCTCTGCCGGCGCGCCCCATCCTTTAGGGGAACGCAGAACGATCATTGGCCAGCGCGGCCGGCGCGGCACTTCGGTTTCGCGGCATTCCCGTTGCGCGTTTCGAATCTCCTCAACACAGTGTTCAACGGTCGCCGCCATTGCCTGGTGCATGCTGTCGGGATCGGACCCTTCGACGAAGTAGGGTGTCCATCCGTAGCCGCGTAAGAGGTTCTCCAACTCTTCGTGAGTAATCCGGGCGAGAAGTGTGGGGTTATTGATCTTGTACCCGTTCAGGTGGAGGATCGGCAGAACCGCGCCATCGCGAATGGGATTGAGGAACTTGCTGATATGCCAGGATGTCGCCAGCGGGCCGGTCTCTGACTCGCCATCACCAACAACGGCGGCAACAATCAAATCCGGATTGTCGAAAGCCGCCCCACAGGCGTGAGACAGCACATAGCCGAGTTCACCGCCTTCGTGTATCGAGCCGGGCGTTTCCGGTGTACAGTGACTGCCGATGCCGCCGGGAAACGAAAACTGTTTGAAGAATTCGCGTAATCCCCGCTCGTTTTCGCTCTTCTCCGGATAAATCTCGGAGTAAGTGCCCTCGAGGTAGCCTGGCCCTAAAACCCCCGGCGCGCCATGTCCGGGGCCAGCCATGAAAATCATGTTGAGGTCGAGCTTTTTGATCAGGCGGTTCAGATGGATATAGATGAATGCCAGTCCGGGGCTCGATCCCCAGTGGCCCAGAAGCCGGTTCTTGATGTGCTCAGGCTTGAGCGGCTCCTTGAGCAAAGGATTGTCCTGAAGATAGATCATGCCGAGCGCTAGGTAATTGCACGCTCGCCAGTAAGCGTCGATCTTCTTTTGCTCTGACGGACTTAGGGGCGATCCCGAAATCGTGGACCGTGCGATCCCATAAGCACTCAATGAATCGCCGGAATCTTGTTCCGTTTCCACAGCAGGCGTCATTTGGAAAACTCCTTTTGCTCAAGATGCACTCAAGCTATTCGCGGTTTCTGCGATGGCGTTTTGGCTCGAATGCCTTGACTTGGCTGGCCATGTCTCAATAGCGCTCTAAGCATGAATGTCGATATTGGTCCGCGTTCGAGCGTCATACGCGAATTCGCATTTGGCTGGCCATTCGCTGCGGAGCATAGAAGAGTGGGTAAGATCCTTAGTACTTGAGAGTTGCCGCGGGCATTGAGACGCAGCAAATTATATCCGTGCCATCGGCGTCAGCAGGTGCCTATGTCTTCTGCCGAAATTCGGCGCGGCCCTGATCGCCGCGTTCGGGCTAGCTCTCATCTCGACAAGGCTGCGAAATCACGCGTACGCGTAAGAACATGGCGTCGACACCCCGGGAACTTCCAACCGAAAAAAGCCCTATTCACGTTCGAGAGCCCAATGCGCCTGCGTTAGGACGGATGTGGCTCTCCCAGAATGCAGCGCACTGTGTCGCGCGCAATCAGCAGTTCCTCGTTGGTGGGAATTACCCAGGCGTGCAGCTTCGATCCCTCGGTGCTGATGCGGCCTTCCCGCCCCACTGTCTGCTGGTTTTGACTCGCATCTATCGTCAGGCCGACCCACTCGAGCCCGGCGCAGATCCGCGCGCGGATCTCCGGCGAATGCTCGCCAATACCGCCCGTAAATACTACCGCATCGGCCCCGCCTATAGACGCCAGAAAAGCGCCGATGTACTTCCGCGCCCGGTAGCAGAAGACCTCAATGGCGAGGCCCACGCGGCGGTCATCGTGCTCCTTCAGTTCCTCTTCCAGCACTCTCATGTCATTGGTCAGGCCGGAGATGCCCAGCAGTCCGGACTGCGTGTTCAAAAGAGTCTCGACCTCGTGCGGCGAGAGGCCTTCCTTGGTCGCAATCAGGTTGACGATCGCCGGGTCCAGATCGCCTGACCGCGTTCCCATCACCAGACCCTCAAGCGGCGTCATGCCCATTGAGGTATCTACGGCGTGGCCGCCACGAATTGCGGTGGCAGAGCAGCCATTGCCCAGGTGGAGTGTGATGATATGTGTTTGTTCGCGTGTGAGCCCGTGCAATGCCCGGTAACGAAATGCCACGTAGCGGTGCGAGGTTCCGTGAAAGCCATAGCGCCGGATGCGGTGACTTCGGTACAGATGATAGGGCACCGCGTAGAGGTATGCGTACTCGGGAATCGAGGTGTGAAAAGCGGTATCGAATACTGCGACCTGCGGCGTCGCCTGGCCGAAGATCTCCCGCAACGCCCGAATTCCGCTCAGGTTGTTGGGGTTATGAAGCGGCGCCAGGTCGATGCAGTCCTCAATTCCTTTCAGCACCTGATCGTTGATGATGGCCGATTCCTTGAACAACTCACCGCCATGCACCACGCGATGCCCCGCTGCTTGGATATCTCCCAGGCTGCGAATCTCATCGATCCCGGAGCGATCCGATGCCAGCCAGCGCAATACATAATCGAGCGCTGCAGATACGTCGCGGATCGGCGCCGTCAGTTTCTGCCGAAGCCCCGCGTGGGTCAGGACGGTGAAGATTGCTTCCCCGCCGATCCGCTCTACCTGCCCACGGCACAAAAGCTCATCGTTGTCTTGCTGGATTCGCTCAAGGTCTGTGGCAATCACCTGGAATTTCAGACTGGAGCTCCCTGCGTTGACGACTAAGACGTTCATAGGACCTCTCCTTTCGCACAGCTGGATCACGGCCCTCGATTCGGTCAAGCAACTGTAGACGGCAACGACCGCCTCGCTGTTCCTCTGATGCCCGAGATAGGTGTGCCGTACTAATCGGCAGGCAAGCAGATCTTTAGCTGTTTCTCGGCATTACGCTGCCGGGTTGCCTGGCGATCGATGGAATCCATTGGCATTCGGCTTTCGCTGCCGTCAGGTGTGACATATCCGAGCGCATCGTCTTGCACCCACACTGCACTGGCAGATTGAACCCGGCCATCTTTGGAGACAATAGAAAAGGTAGTCGCGCTGGAATCGCTGGGGGACGAGGGCCAGTGGTACTCGTGAACCTCCGGCCGAACCGGTGGCGACGGCACTGCTGCCAGCGGAGGAGCTACCACCTGCGGTATCGCAACGCTGACACTTGGCGAGGCATAGTCACCACCATAGTTGCCGGCATACAAGGGATCGCAGGCACCCCAATACGCGTACCCATTGTCTCCGTGACCGTCAGCTCGCCTACCGCAAGGAGGGTCAGGCGACCAGATCGAGTTCGAGGTCCCGCGTACAGGCACGGCGCCGCCCAGAGCCATAACGCCTCCCGGAAAATTCGATTGTGCGGCCAGTTGCCCGGCCAACCCTCCGATCATGAGTGCGCTGATAACTAGTCCTTTCATAAACTAATCCTTTCTGGCTTTGTAGCGGTCCGATCGCATACACTGCGCACCGTAGCCTCGGCACGTCTGCCGCGAGCGGCGGGGGGGCGGCACTCTCTGCGAAGTGCGAGCAGTAAAGCGGTCATACGCTTTTGGGTTCTCCGTATCGACAGAAGGAATCATGCACGTCGGCCACCACAGAATCGTGTTGTTTGTCGGGCTGGACCTCCGTGAATTTGATCTCGCGGTCCAGCTTGCGGAATAATGCACATCTGTCACCGGAGAATCGTCTGCTTCCCGGTGCCCCCCGGTGCCGATTGTCGGCACTTGGGTCGACTTACGCCGGGATTTGCATCACAGAGCCATTGATAGCACGCACGTTAATACTGTTTGCCGATTGGATACAAGAGTGCATTTTCATGTACTGGAAGTGATCAATGATCCGGGTTACAAAGACAGAGGAGCAGTCAGGCACGATGGTAACCATTGATGGACAGCTCTCGGGCGATTCCATCGCCGTTGTCGAGACCTGCTGTTATCAAGCCAAGTCAAACGGAAAGCCGACCCAGCTGTTCCTGCGCGATGTCACGATAGTAGACCAGGCGGGCCAGATGCTACTGAGTCGGTTGGTCGCCAAAGGCGTCCGCCTGGTCGCAAGAGGCGTGTATACCTCCTATCTCGTCCAATCACTGACCTCAGATGCAAGAGTGTCCGATCCGGTCGAAAACCGAGGTCGGCTCTGCTAAAGCGAGATGGAGAACACGCAAATGCATCGGCGGAGGTCGCCGTGAAGGCATTGGCAGGAAAATCCCGTTCTTAGTCTTAGCCCAGCAACGTGGCGCTCAGCCCGTGGCTCAAAATCACAAACCGCTCGACGACGTTCTGCAGTTTGCGAATATTGCAGCCTGTGGCGTTCACCGCACCATCACCGAGTCCTCTGGTCGGCGTTTAGGTTGGGAGTCGCAAGCCAGCGGGCCGCCGCGGCAGCTGCTGTTCGGGCCTTTCAACACCTGTGGCACCGGTTTCGGCATTTGATATCGGCGCTTGCCGAGTTCATTGGGCACGCGCCGTCCAGTACCGTTGGCAACAGACTGAGCCACAAGGCCGCTGAAATGGAGTCTCACTTGCCCCCTCGTCACAGCAGATTGACGAAGAGGCTCACCGGACATGGCAACTGAAGGCATTTTGGCTTTGCGGCCGACGCCAGTTGACGGAGGGAGCGGAATGAAACGGGTGCTGTTTCGCAGATGGAGAACGAATGCCAGGGTTGACGAAACCCGCTTTGAAACCGGTGACATCACGGTGCACATTGTCCCTGCGAGTAGGCCCTTCATGGTTGCCGTCGCGGGGCGCGCGACGGTCGATTCATCGCCGTATCTGCGGTCCGTGCTCTTGGGACTGCTCCGTCGAGGTCCAGATCCAGTCGTGGTTATAGACCTGTCCGCCCTGTCCTATTTGGACATGTCCGGCATCGCAACGCTTCTGGAGGCGCTGAAGGCTGCTCGCGAAAGTTCGGTGAAACTACGCCTCACCGGGATGAGCGGCCAAGCCAGGACACTGGCGGAAATCGCTCAACTGGATACGATTTTTCGAGCTTGGGGATCGGAGGTGGAATTCCATTGAGTTTCCTGGAGCAAGTCGGGCGAGCAGCAATCGTCCAGGTGGAGGATGCCGGTGCAGTGACCATCCAGTTCTGGTCGGTGCTTCGGAAGCTTCCGCGCATCTTGCCGATCGTGGGCGGCAGAAGGCGTTGGCGTTCGACCGTCGAGCAGATGTTCGCGATCGGTGCAAGCGCCCTTCCTATGTCGGCCACTATGTCGCTCTGCACCGGTTTCATATTAGCTCTCCAGAGCGGTTCCGAATTGCGAAGGTTCGGCGCTTTGGAATTTGTTGTAGACCTGGTCGCGATCGGCTTCACTCGAGAACTGGGTCCGCTCATCACCGCGCTAAGCGTGAGCGGCCGGTCCGCGTCGGCCATTGCGGCAGAGATCGGAACCATGGTTGTGACGGAGGAGATCGACTCGCTCCGCGTAATGGGCCTCGATCCGGTGGAGTTCACCCTGGCGCCAAAATATCTGGCCTCTTTGATCACCGTGCCGTGTCTGACGATTCTGAGCACACTTTGTGGGATCTTCGCCGGATACCTGTTCCTGGCCTTCAGCATGGATATGAGTCTTCACAACTACTTCCACGCGGTCGCTGAAGCGATTCTCCTCCGCGACCTTTTCTTTGCGCTCGTCAAAAGCATGGTGTTTGCCACTGTCATCGTCCACGTCGGCTGCCTGGAAGGCCTGCGAGTTCACGGCGGTCCGGAAGCGGTTGGGCATTCCACCACGGCCGCGGTGGTGAAATCTACCTTCCTCATTATCGTTGCGGACCTGTTGGCCACGGCAATCTTCTATCTCTTGGGATGGAGTTCGTTAGGATGACAAACTCTACGGCAGTAAAGACCGGCGACGCGCTGATCTCCATTCGAGGCGTGTCCATGTCCTACGGCGCAAGGCGCGTGCTGGATAGCGTGGACCTGGATGTTTGTCGGGGTGAAATTCTGGTCTTGCTCGGGGGAAGCGGTTCCGGAAAGACCACCTTGTTGAAGCACCTGCTTGGACTGGCGAAGCCTGAGACCGGTAGAATCACGATCAATGGCGTGGATATCACATGCTGTTCGCCGTCTGAGTTGGGCGCGGTTCGCCGGCGGATCGGTGTCGCTTTTCAAGGCGGGGCGCTGTTCAATTCGATGTCCGTCGAGGACAACGTTGCCTTACCCCTGCGGGAACTGACACGGCTCGCGGATTCTACCATCAAGCTAGTCGTCTGGATGAATTTGATTGCCGTCGGTCTTGCGGACGCCGGCTCGCTTCATCCTCCTGAGCTGTCCGGAGGAATGAGGAAACGGGCGGCCGTTGCGCGCGCGATGGCGCTGGATCCCGAGATCCTGATCCTCGACGAGCCTTCCGCGGGACTCGATCCAATCGTCTCCGCGGGGCTGGATGAGCTGATTCTGTTCTTGAACCGCTCCTTCGGAATAACGATTCTCGTTATAACGCACGAACTGGAAAGCGCATTCCACATCGCCGACCGCGTGGCCATGCTTTACCAGGGACGGCTGATCGCCGTGGATAGAAAAGAGCAATTCGCCGGCAACGCCCATCCGCGGATACGCCAGTTCCTCGACCGACAGCCCGACGCGGTGCCGAGAGTAGCGGGTGACCAGTTCATAGCGGAGTTTTTTCGGGGAATCCAAACATGACTACTGAAGCAAAAGTCGGAGCGTTTGTTGTCACGAGCCTGCTTGTTCTGGCCTCGACAACGTATTTTGTACACACCACGCAAACGGTGCGCGGACAGGTACCTTACACGACGCACCTGCGCTATGCCGGCGGCCTCGCCCCTGGAGCAACCGTGCTCTTCGGCGGCATCAAGGTTGGCCAGGTGACTGCTGTGCGGCCCTGGTCCGAAGATCCGACCAGAATCGAGATCGCATTTTCGGTGAAGTCCGGCACTCCCGTCAACCAGAACTCTACGGCACGCGTAGGAACCGTTGGCCTCATGACCACTCCGTCGCTCATGATTACGACCGGCACCAATGAAGCCCCCCGCCTGAGTGCCGGCGCCGTGGTCCCGTCGGCGGAGTCTCTCAGTCTGGAAGAGATGGAGGGGCGCGTTGGCAAGCTTGTGGAGTCGGCAGATGGTCTAGTCGCCGAGCTTCGGAAAGAGATCCCGGCCCTGACAGGCGACGCGCGAACATTCCTCGCGAATCTGAACCAGATCAGCGGTGTCGAGAACCAGAAAAGAATCGAGCGGGTCCTTGCGAACGCCGACACTCTGTTGGCACGGGAGTCGCCCAAGATCGCGCAACTTACGGATCAGATTTCCGATTTGGCGAAACACGCGGATGCCGTGGTGAGTCAAGTGGAGCCGGTTGTTAACCACGTTGACCAGGCCGTCGTGAACGTGGACAACACCGTCACTACAATTCGCGAGCCGCTCACGAAGGATCTCACCGAATTAGAAGGCACGCTCCAGGCGGCGCACACCGTTCTGGTAGATGTCCAAAATGTCGTGGGCTCCAATGAAGGCGACATCGGCGAAACCGTCCGGAATCTGCGTTCCGCGTCGGAGAATGTTCGCGTTCTGACCGAGTCACTCAAACAGCGTCCATGGAGTCTTATTCGAACCAAACAGCCCGCCGATCGGAGGATTCCGCAATGAAACCGGCAGTTGCTTTTATCGGAGCACTCGTGCTCGCAGGGTGCGGGAGCGTTCGTTACCCCACAACCTATGTCCTTAACTTGCCACCGCCGGTTCCTCAGGCGGCAACGTCCAATGGCGCGCTGAGCCCGGTCGCGATCCGTGAGTTCCGATGTCCGGAATACCTCTGCGAAGGCCGCATCGTCTATCGTTCCAGTCCGGAGGAGGTGGGATTTTACGAATACCATCGTTGGGCGATGAATCCGCGCCAGGCTATCACGCAATATGTGCAGGAGGGTCTTCGCGCCCAATCGCTCTTCAAGAGCGTGTCCGTCCACGAGCGTGGTTCGGAGGCGGCTTATCTTTTGAGCGGCAACATAGAGCAATTTGAGGAAGTGGACCAAGGCCGCGACGTACTCGCCGTTTGCACGATCTCGGCGCAACTGCTGGATACTCGAACAAGATCCGTTATCTGGAGTCACACGGCATCGGAAACGGTCCCGGTGGAGAAGCGGGACATCCGCGGTGTCGTCAGCAGCCTCTCGGCCGCCGCGCGGACAGCAGCCGATCGCTTGCTGAAGTCGATGACGGAGGAACTGGCGGCGACCTTGGCAAACACGAAAATCCCGGATTATACGATTTCAACTTCAAAGGAGGCCCATTTTGCCCAATAATCGCGGTGTGAAGATTACGCCTGCCGAAGGCAAGCTCGGGGTGCTCATCCCTGGCCTGGGAGCGGTCACGACCACCTTCATCGCGGGGATTGAAGCCATCCGGCGCGGACTCGGCAAACCGATCGGGTCGCTCACGCAGCTGGCAACCATCCGGCTCGGCAAGCGCACCGAGAACCGCAGCCCGCGGATCAAGGATTTCGTTCCCCTGGCCGGTTTGGACGACCTGGTGGTGGGGGCATGGGATATTTTCGAAGACGACGCCTATGAGGCTGCCGTTAAAGCCGGGGTACTGGAGATGTCGCTGCTCGACCAGCTCAAGGACAGCCTGTCCGCCATCAAACCCATGCCCGCAGTGTTCGACCAGCAGTATGTCAAGCTGATCAATGGGCCCAACGTCAAAGCCAGCGGCTCCAAAATGGACAAGGCCGAGATGCTGATCGACGACATCCGGCGGTTTCAGGAGCGGACCGGCGCCTCGCGGCTGATCATGCTGTGGTGCGGCTCCACCGAGGTTTATCACGAGGCGGCGGCCGTCCACCAGAGCCTGAAAGACTTCGAGTGCGGGCTGCAGAAGAACGATCCGGACATCTCGCCCAGCCAAATTTATGCGTATGCTGCACTCCGGTGCGGCGTGCCGTACGCTAACGGCGCCCCGCACATGACCACCGACATGCCGGCGTTACTGGAACTGGCGCGTGAGCGGCAAGTTCCAGTGGCGGGAAAGGATTACAAGAGCGGCCAGACCTTCATGAAAACCCTTATCGCGCCCGGTCTCAAGTCGCGCATGCTCGGCTTGAACGGCTGGTTTTCCACCAACATTTTGGGCAACCGGGACGGCGAGGTGCTGGACGACCCGGGTTCCTTCCACTCCAAGGAAGTGACCAAGAGCGCGGCGCTGGAATACATCCTACAGCCCAACCACTATCCGGACCTGTACAAGAAGTACTTCCACAAAGTTCGCATCGAGTATTACCCGCCGCGCGGCGATGCCAAGGAAGGCTGGGACAACATCGACATCTTCGGCTGGCTCGGGTACCCGATGCAGATCAAGGTTAACTTTTTGTGCCGGGACTCCATCCTGGCGGCTCCGCTCGCGCTGGACATCGTGCTGTTCCTCGACCTCGCCCAGCGCGCCGGAATGCGCGGCATCCAGGAGTGGCTTTCGTTCTATTTCAAGGCTCCCATGCATGCGCCTGAGGTTTATCCCGAGCACGACATCTTCATTCAGTTGATGAAGCTGAAGAACACCCTGCGCTGGATGCGGGGCGAGGATCTGATCACGCATCTCGGTCTGGAGTACTACGATTAGACCCGGGCGGGGCGGTCGGTCCGGCCTTTTTTCGCCAGGCGCTTGACCGTGCGCTGGTCCCTACTGGGAAGACGCGTAAGGCCGAACGAGTGTTGCCGAGACCGGATAGTGATCCGAAGCACGGATGTCACTGTGTACCCGGCCTGGGGAATTCGGCTGGTCGGAGACAAAGATCCAGTCGATCGCGCGTGCGTGATGAGCCAGGCCGTGCGCTGTCGAGGTCGGATGCTCTGGCAGTTGCACTGCGTCGTGGAAGCAGGCCTCGCGAAGGACGGTAGCGGCATCGCCGTCGCCCGCGTGGAGGTTGAAATCTCCCGCGATCACCAATGCCGGCTGATCAAAGTACGTGCGGCAGTCCGCAAGGACCTCGTTCAACTGCTGAAGACGAAGCGCGTCGTTACCCTTGCTCTCCAGGTGAAGATTGTAGGTGACTACCTTGCGGCCGTAAATAGTAGCTTCCGCCACGAGAGCAATCCTCCCGCCGACCCGGCGCTGAAAAACAGCCATCTCCGGCACATACCAATGTGGCTTCCAGAACGCGGACTGGTCTCGAAAGCGAATGACCCTGGCATGGGAGAGCGGCCATGGAGAAAGCGTCGCGTTCCCGTGATAAGCGGGACTGGCGGCCGTTCCCTCGCTCAGTTCCTGGAATTCAATCCCAAAGGCATAGTTGAGATTCAGGGCCTGCGCCAGTTCGCTCGCAACGTCGCGATACCGGGTTCGGCGGGCGTTGAGATCCACCTCCTGCAACAGCAGCAGATCGGGCTGGATCGTACGAAGGAAGTCGAGAATCTTCGGAAACTGCAATCCGCGCTCGATGTTCCAGCTCACTATGCGGAAAAAGTCTCGCGACCGCGGCCGGATAGGCCCGGACCGGAATCCGCCGCGGGCCACATCAGTCATGGGGTGTCTGAGGCGGGGCAAATGTGAAATGTGAGTACAGCGCGATCGGCCAGACGATGTTCGCCCCTACGGCGGCGCCGATGAATGCCACGTACGTCACACCGAAGAGTGCGAAGGCTAAAACGAGATAGGGCAGGCAGCACCGGCGGATAAGGAATTCGGTGTGCCGGCCTAGGTAAAGAAATGGATTGGAGCGTCGTTTAGATGCCTGCGCTTGCCAGAGGCTCAGATACTGTTCGGGGCGGGCGCCCGCCATTGTGCGGCGCTGTAACGCTGTTGCGAGAAAGCTGGCAACAGCGCCAAAAAAGAGCATCGTTCCCCAAACCCAATAGACAGGACCTCTGCCCAAGACACCGATCATCATCCCGCCGAAAAGGAACACGTAGTACAGATAGTCGCATACCGTTTCCAGCCAGCAGCCGAATGCCGACTCTTGTAGTTTCAGACGCGCTACCTCACCGTCGCAGCCATCCAGAATGCTTGCGAAAACCGACAGGATCGCGCCGAGCAGCATGTTTCCCCAGCCGCCGAGCGCGAAGAAGGCGCCTGCCAAAAAACTGACACCTAGCGTGAACAAGCTCACCATATTCGGTGTGATCGGAAATTTGATCAGTTGGCGGCTGATCGGAATCGATACTTTACGGTTCATTCTCGCAAATACGCCGTCTGTGGGTTTGACCAGCCATTTGTCGAGCTTCTGTTCAGCCAGCAAACGATCTTGCGGCGATGACACGCGCTGCCACTGGTCTGCTGGAACGGATTCGAAAACAACGCCCTCCGCCGAACTGAGCCACTCGTGCATGTCGTCGGTCGCACGGGTTTCCCTCGGACATCGTTTGAGTACATCGATCCCGCGGGGTCTGGTGAAGGCGTATACACCTGCTGGTTGACGATCGGTGACTAGAGCCAATACTCCGCCTGCCGCCCATTCGGCCGCCCGGCGATGCAAACCGGGATGATACGTCCGATCCGCCGCGACCAGTACGATCCGATCTTCGCAGGCTCCGATATCGCGCAGAATGGGCGCGATTTCGCCCGCGACCGTTTCGCACCACTCCACATCCTCGGAAAGCCGACGCGTGCGCCGCAGCTCTTCCTTCACTCGGACTGCTGCCGCAGGATCAACGACCACAACGACCCGCGTCGCGCCTGCCTTTTGTACACCTAGGATTGCGCGCAGCAAGACCGGCAGAGCCCCCACGCGCGCCAGGAGTGAATCGGCCGGGACTCCCTGGGCGAGAACGAGGGCGGCGTGTCCATTCCCGGCCGGATGCGCAGGGGCCTGGACTTTCGGCTTTTCCCGCCGCGCCGGCCCGGACAGGATCACACCACAAAGCGCTCCCACAGCGGCCCAAAACAGCGCGCGCACTCGACGAATTATCCCCAGAGTCAGTCCTGCAGTTCCGCCCATACCTACCAGTCGCGCCAAGAGCATATTTCCACCTTCATAAGTGCCTGCGTTCCCGGGGTTGATCATGCCGATCACATTGATCAGCTTGGTGAACCCTTCAATCGTCAGGGCTGATAAGAAACCTGCGTGGCAGCCCATCAAGCGCAGAATCAGATAAACTTCCAGCACTGCGGCCACCTGTCCGGCCAGGTTAAGGACGAAGCTCTCCCAAAACGCGGTGGGCGAATGGTGAAAGAAATCGAGCAGCCCGTTTTCTACAGACCGGATCGTCTCGCGCCTGGCTTCCAGCCGGCGCCCGATTTTTCCAAGCCGACCCAAAACTCCCGCCGGACCTGAGAGCACGGCCCAACGCCTTCGCACGGCAATCACCGCCAGGAACACACTCGCAATAAGGGCGAAACCGAATATCTTCGCGTAAAGAGCAATCTTGCCGGGCAGAGGTAAGAGGAAAACCACTGAAGTTATGCCCGCGATGGTCACGATGGTGCTGCTCAGGGTGTACAGGGCGCGATCCAGCGCTACGGAAGTGATTCTGACCGGAAGCGGCAATTCGAACCCGAGTCTTGCAACTCTCCACGTATCGCCGAAGACCTGACCGAACACGCCGACTTGTCCCGCTGCCTCCGACACCAGGCGCAACGCGAGCATCCTGCCGAACGAAGGCCGATGCCGGGCGTCGAGGAGCGTCAGGCGCCACGCCCAAGTCCGTACAACGTGCGACAACCCTGCCAGGGCGATCACGAGCACCAGCCCCCATCCAACAGAGGCGATTCCTTCCAAAAGTGCGGACGGGCCCGCGCGCCGCACCAAATACGCCAGAAGCAGCAGGCCAATCAGCGCACCGGCCAGACGGCCCCACAGCTTACCGCGCACCGCCGGTTCAGGCAGCATAAAGAAGGTTCTCCCTTTCGGCGTGGGCGAAGGCTTCGGGCGTATCCAGGTCGTGCCAGCGGGCATCGCCGATCTCGAAGGCGCCTAGGCGTCCGCGGCTTGCCAGCCGGCGCATGCCATCCGACAGTGAACAGTTCCCGTCTTTGCTGGCCGCGTCGAGTTCGTCGAACAGCGCCGGACTGCACAGGAACATACCCGTATCTATGGCGTCGTACTCCGGGATGTCCTTGCCAATATCCACGATCCGGTCGCCGATGCGGCGGACCTTGGTGGCGTCGTCAATGTCGAAGATACCGTGGATTTTGGGGTCGACGCCAAGAATGACTTCTCCGGGTGCAAGGCGTTGTCGGATCATCATTCGAGCTGTTTCCGGCTCAAAGAGGTGGTCCGCCATCAACAGGAGGAAGTTATCGTGAAGTGCGTTTCTAGCCTTTAGGGCAGAGACCCCGTTGCTTTTGTGATAATCCGGATTCTCCACCAGGGTAATGCGCGCCCTGCCGGTCCAGCGCCTCTCGACCCAGTCGCGGATCAGGTCCGCACGATACCCCAGCACGATCACGAATTCCTCGATCCACGCTTGCTGAGCGCGGCCTATTATGTGTTCGAGGATGGGCCTGCCTTGAAACTGCACCAAGGGCTTCGGGAGGTCGGCGGAAATTTTCCGCAGACGAGTACCATTCCCCGCAGCCAAGATCAAGCATTGATTTATACGTACCATTTTGCCCGCCTAAAAACCCAGGACGAACTTCCCTCTGAACGATCGCTGCGCCGAGTTGAAGAATGAGCCGAAGCGATAACTGTCCAGGTTGTTCTGCACGTCTCTGGGGTCGAATTGATTGAGTAAATTAAATACACCGAAGCCGACTTTGGCCTTTCGGTCCCTGCCGAAATGCGGCAAGCGGATTTCCTTGGTGACCTGAAGGTCCAGTGACACGAAGCGCGGAAATCGGTCGACGTTTCGCGGTCCCACATATTCACGGAGCTGGTTCTCTATCGAGTACGGGAATCCTGTATGAACATCGAAAACCGGGACGAGCATTATGTGCTTGGGACCCGCGATCTCCCCCCAAGTCAGGAAACGATTAGGCGCATCGAACCCAAGGCGCCCGCGCGCGTTCGGCTGAATCACCGCCACCGGATCGTTTCCGAAGAACTGATTGAAATCGTTAAGATCGCCATATGCCCGGGACCTCACATAAGAAGCATTCAGACTGTGACGTCGGAACCGATACGCTCCTGTAATCTGAAACTCGCGGTACGAATCGCGTCCGGCGTTCGAGACCATCAGGGACGCACCGGTTGGGCTTAGCACGAAGCTATCTCGTGTCCTCCGCTGTTGATAAGCAACCCGGAGCGCCAGCTTTTCGAGCACCTGGCGGTCGAGCTCGACATTCCAGGCGGTACTCCGGGGATTTCGGAGCTGGCCGAAGATTGTATTCGTGTACGCAGTCGAGCCCAGTACGTCTCCCTGCGGTCCCAGGGCTAGCACAGTGCGTGCCGGGAACTCTGGGAATGCGCGAATGTTCAGCGGCACGCGGTCATAGAACAGTCCGGCTCCTGTCTTGAGCAGAGTTTTTCGATCTCGGGTTAGCGCCAATTCGACGCCGGCCCGCGGAGCTGCATGAGTGGAATCGGTGACCGAATCGCGATCGAACCGCAGACCGAGATCGACCGAGACTCGCTCTGCCGGGCGCCACTGATCACCAGCAAACCAAGCGAGCTCATTCTGATCAACGGAAAAACGAGTGGGCGCCCCGAACTCGATCCGTTCGAGCGAATAATCGGCAGTACCGACAATTTCTACAGGCGAAAAAAACTGACGCCCGTCATAGGAGCTGTGCGAAAAGTCGAGACCCAGCTTGAGGGTGTGTGTGCCGATAAGGTGCTTTGGGCCGGATTGAAACATCTCCTGCCACTGAAACCGGTCGCTGCGGCGCTTCTGGCGGTCGAAGAAGCCGCCGTGCGTGGTCTCGATCAGCAGCTGGTACGGGTCCG
>Ga0335077_10002662_pt1 | contig 21403 bp, 15 predicted proteins | sample Lox_Sample_31_FD_207151 | JGI IMG/M metagenome (GOLD analysis project Ga0335077, IMG submission 207151) | Soil microbial communities from Loxahatchee National Wildlife Refuge, Florida, United States - Lox_Sample_3.1 | ecosystem: Environmental > Terrestrial > Soil > Wetlands | place: USA...
GATCTGCCGAAGGAATTTCCCCTCGCGATCAAATACCTGGATACGGCGATTGCCCCGATCGGCCACGTAGACGTGGTTCTCCGCGTCGACCGCAATACTGTGGGGAGTGCTGAACTGTCCCGGCTGGTTCCCCGGCTCTCCCCATGACATCAGCCAGTTGCCATGCTTATCGACTTTGGCGATGCGCGAATTGATATAGCCATCGCTGATGTAGGTGTTGCCTTCCGTGTCCCAAGCCATATCGGTTACCTGGCGGAACATCCCATCTACGGGCGCAAGCGGCGGGTTCGTGTGGGAGAGAGGCCCGGTCTTTTCATCAGAGGCCTCTTGCTTACGTCCAAATACCATGACCACGCGGCCCTGGGGATTAAACTTGATGACCATGTCAGAGCCCTTGTCGGCCACCCAGATGTTGTCGTCGCGATCGACCTTAACGGAGTGGGCAAAAGACCACGCGTAGAGGTTGTGGCCGATCTCCCGCAGAAATCTGCCGTCAGCGTCGAACTCTAGCAACTGCGCGGCGGCGGCTCCGTAAGCTGGGCCAATCGTGTTGCCGCGCGACAGCACAAAAATGTGCCCCTTGGAATTGACCGCGACACCCGCAGCTTCACCGAGATATACGTCCGACGGAAATTTCAGCAGGTCAGGAATCGATCGGAACTGAATTTCTGGCACTTGGGATTGTTGCCCTAAGACGAAGCTGACCTCAAGGAACAACAGTAAAGGAAGGATTCGTCTCATTGATTCTCCGAATGGAAACTGAAGATAAGATCAGACGACGATACCGAATGTCTTGATCGCAGCCATTAGCGAATTCTCCAGCGTGCAAGCGCGCCACCCTACCCATTTGGCAGATGCGTGCTCGCTATTCGTGTTGTGACGATCCTCTGTAGAATCTCCAAACGTAGCATTGAGGCGCAAAAGCAAATGGATGACCCGCCGAGGAGCCGATCTCATGCATCATAGTCCACTTCTTGTGTTGACCGCACCCTGCGACAGAAACATTCCATTGCTCTCCGAGCTCAGTCAAATGGGAACAGTCGTGGTTGGAGATTCGGCGCAGGACTTCGCCAAGGTTGCAGTTGATGCCAAAATTATCCTGAATTGGTCGGGCTCGCTCGCGCTTCTCCGGGATGTGTTCCTGATGTCGCGGCATGTGCGTTGGATCCACTCCAGATCCGCTGGTTTGGAAGAAACGCTCTTCCCTGAGCTAATCGAAAGCGATGTCATCCTCACAAACGGCAGTGGTGTTTTCAGCCCTTCGCTCGGAGAGTTTGCTTTAGCGGCGATCCTCTACTTCGCGAAAGATTTACGCCGCATGATTCGCAACCAGATGGCTGGAGTGTGGCAGCAGTTTGATGTGATGATGGTCTCGGGTCACACACTGGGCATCGTCGGGTACGGAAGTATCGGACACGCGGTGGCTGCCCGGGCCCGCGCGTTTGAAATGAATGTTTTGGGACTATCACGAACTGTCTCCCAACATTCTAAAGAAGGGTCGCTGATCGACCAGGTTTATCCATCCGACAAGCTTTTAGAGATGCTTTCACTCTCTGATTACATAGTGGTGACGTTACCACTGACACCGCAAACGCGAGGCCTGATTGCAGACGCCGAATTCGCCGCAATGAAGAAGAACGCCGTGATAATTAATCTCGGCCGCGGACCCACCATTGATGAGAAGGCGATGATCAACGCGCTTTCGGAGCATAGGATTCGAGGCGCTGCCCTGGACGTGTTTGCTCAAGAACCACTGCCGCAAGAACATCCTTTCTACTCAATGGAGAATGTTCTATTGTCTCCACATTGTGCTGATCACACCGCCGACTGGCTGGACAACGCGATGCGATTTTTCCTGTTACAACTTGGCAGATTTAGCCATGGAGAGGCCCTTTCGAACGTCGTGGATAAGACATTGGGATACTGAGGAACCGGTGCCGGGAGCAACACCTGCAAGCTGACTTCAGCCAATCGCTGGGAACTTGCAATAACCTTGCACAAACCGGAGATTCATGTTGGTGATTCATCCACTTAGCTTCTGCGGTAAGCACGCTTACGATTCTCCTGTAACGTACCGTGTCATGAAAACAACGCAGCCTTTCGGCCAACAATCGAAATCACCGGCCAAAACACGTTGCTTCACCTCCCATCTGGAGCAGTTGCATGAACCTTCACAGTGTGAAACTCGCCGTAAGACCTTGCCTGCGCCTCGAATGCAAGTTCTGGCTCGGGGATGACAGTTGGAATGCGCTACCGTGGAGTCACTCGGGCTCAGCGTCTGCGCTCCGAGTTTCGAGGCGGCTAAGCACGATATCGAGGTGGCTCTGGGCAAGCATGTCGAAGCACTGCTCGGTCAGCAATCTGACGCTCGGCGTGCGCGCGCGGCCTGAGCGGAAAAATCTCCTCCCTAGGTCTTGAGTTGCCGACCGTCATTCACATTACCTCGGTACATTCCACAGTACAACGCAACAGTAATGACCGCATCGGGTCATCAATTCCCCGCAATGGGCCATTCCTCTGCGGGTTCTAGAGTTAGACACTTACGATGTGAACAGAGTCTGGTATGACGATAAGGGGCAAGATGTCGCTGAATACGGCATCATCTTGTCGATCGTTCTGCTCATTGCGCTCGCGGTTGTCAAGCTGATCGGCCAGAACGCCACTTCTGCATTCTCGACTGTTGCGGCAAGAATCGGAAGCTGAGGATGTTTTGTACCAAGGTTCCTCATGAGCCCCCTGCCTACCATGCCATTGTCACGGAAAGGTACATCCCCACAGAGGATGACGACCTCTTGCGTAGAATTTGGAAGCTCACTGTTCAGCGAAATGTCCGGAAAGCGACCTATTGTTAAAGCCGACAAAGACAGAGGGAAATTTGCTGTGGCGCCTTGAGCACGGCTATCAGTTGGAAACCGATCCGCTCGGTGGCGGCTTGCTGCAGGCGCAATTTGAAAGACAACCTAGTGGTACGCGCGTTATCGGCGAATCAGCGCACAATCAAGGCATTGGAAGGTCGGGGATTGATTCACGCGAATACTGAAGGACTGACCCCAATCTGGCGCGTGAAAAGGAAGCTTGCGAAGTAGTTCGGTGCCCGACCTATTTGGTGTCTCCGCACGAGCCACGGAACTGAAGTTGCGCCTCCAAAAAGCTGAGCCATTCGTGAAGTGCGCTCGCGGCATCTTTGTCCATGTGTAAGAACCGGAGGCCCGATACAAAAGCGTCGCTCCAGACGACATCGGCCTTTGCGCGAAAAGTCTTTGGCTGGACGCTTGGGATATCGAATTCCATGTGTATGACGCCTTCGAGCGGCAGTGGACAGGCCAGCTTTACGGCCATTCCGCCTTCGCTGATGTTCTTCAGACTAGCAAGGAGGGGTTGGCCATCATGATCCCTGAGCCGCACCGGCAAATCAACTTCGTGACGAAAGTATCGGCGGTGTTCGCGCTGCATCTTCGGCATAACTGCCTCGACGACACTGCGCCATCGAGTTTCTTGCAACGGTTTGCTGAGTACGAAGTTTGCCCCACGATCAAGGGCTGTTTCCACGCTAGTGAAACCGTTGACTATGGCAAAAATCAGTGTGTGTTTATTGGAGCGGCTGTTTCTTATGTCGGCGATGGATTCGGCAGCTCCAGGTACGTTGTCGCAGTCGATTACAACTCCATCCCAATGTCGGCGCGAGACAAGTTCGACTGCACTGGCAGAGTCCTGGCGGAGATCCAGTGAGACTCCGTGCTCATTCAGAGTCGTTTTGATCTGACCTATCAGTTTGTAATCGCTGGTCACGACCAAGCACTGTAAACCCATTTCAAAATACTAATCATCCACCTGATCCGCCCCAAGTGACAGACGTACATGACACACATAGTTCGAAGATCAGCTCTATTGCGCAGAGCGTACGCGAGTGAGCGTTTAACGACAAGGATTCGGGCCGCCTAGAGCAAGGTGGGAAGGACGGGGGAGAAGTCCTTGGTCTCTGCGGCCCGATTCGTCCGGTAAGGATGAACAGAAGTAGTCTAGATTCCCGAGATCCGGCTGAGCAAGACACAAAGGAACACGTCCGAATTCCAACGAGCATTTAGTACTGCAATTCGATCTCGACACCTTTCTTGTGAAAACTCTACTGCAACCTCGTGTACTCAGCTTTAGCTTGCTTGAGGATGGGGATGTCAGGGTCGGCGTCTTTCCAAAGGACAAAAAACTCTTGGTATTTTTCCCTTGCGCTTTTCGTGTCTCCGGTGAGCATATCGGAGCGAGCGAGTTGAAGTCGGGCCAGCGCAGCTAGCGGGCAATTCACCGCAACGCCTGAGTGGTCTAGATACTTTTGAAACTCCTCTGCCGCCTCCCTGCCCTGATGTAATAACAAATAGGCCTGGCCACGGACATATACGGGATAGAGCGAGCCGCCGACCTCGAATTGAGGAAGAGGAGAGCCCAGTTCGTACTCCGCTGCTGTTTGGAGCAGTTCCAGGGCTTTCGCCGGATTTTTGAGATCAATCTCAATTGAAGCGTAGATGGTAGGCAGCCAATAGCGATTGATGACGGTGTTGAGCGGGAAACGTGCCGCCAGGTCGTCCGCCATGCGCTTTGCCTTGGTGGTATCTCCGATACGCGCCAGCGCTAAAGCCGCGAGAATACTCACGTCGCGTGTGGAAGCAGTACTGAGTGCAGCGGCGATCTCCCCTCGGGAGAGCGCGACATTGCGAAATTCCGCGTCGCGCAAGGCAACATCCATCTGCCACGCTGCCGACGTTTCCGGTGAATCGTCGTGCAGCGCAACGTCGGCCGCGCGCTTGGAGAGGGCTCGTGACGCTGCGAGACGCCCGTGGAATGCTTCGGTGTCGGAAGCAAACGAAAGAAGTACATCCTCGCCCGGCTTGGCGGCGGAATCGTCAATTTGTTGCTGCATCCCGGAAGCGTCGTTTTCGAGAAAGGCAATGCCATAACGGTTGCCATGCAGGAAGGGATTGTTAACTTTGTGGGCGACGGCTTGCTCGTACTTTTCCTTTGCCTTATCGAGATGCTGCAAGGCCGCGTACAGGCCTACAAGGTTGGTATAGGCGGCGGCGCTGCCTGAGTTTTGCCGGAGATCTTCAAGACTAGCTTCGACACCTTTTTCGTATTGTCCCAAGTAGCTGTAATCGACGCCCAGGTTGCCGAATGGCTCGCTACTCCGCGGGTAGGTTTTGGCCCACAAGGTATAGGTTTGTATTGCCTTCTCGAGTTCTCCCGTGACCAGAAGGTAGTAGGTGGCCGAGAGCCGGAATCGTTCGCGCTCGCTCACCTTGTCGCGCAAGTCATAGGCCTTCTTCAAATTTTCGCTGGCTCGACCGGGCTCTCTGAGATTCGAGTACGAAATTCCTAAGGCCGCATAGGCTGCGGCGAAATTCGGGTCGAGTTCGATGGCGTGGTTGAAAAATGGAATCGCAGCGGCACTGCCTTGTTCCTGCAGCGTCGTCCTACCCATGGAAAGCGCCTTCAGAGCCTCAAGAGAAGGGGTGGTGGCTTGATCGAGGGGCATGTCAAACTGTTGAACCGTGCTCAGGGATTCGCCGAGTTTCGTGCGAAGCCTGGTCGCCATATCGCCCAGCACTCGGAGGACGTGTTCCTTACTGCTTGCCGTCGCCTGCTCTTGGACCAGCGGATCACCCGTCTTGCAATTAACGGCATTAAGGCCAATTACATATTGGCTCCCCAGACTCCCAATTGCTCCCGCGACATAGACCTTCGCGCCCGCGCGTTGACAGAGCTCGCGCGCCACATCCAACGTCACTTTGGTTGCCGGCGATTTCGTCATCAGCCTGAGTGTGGCGCGAGTTCTCGCGTCGGACAGTATGTTCAGAAAGGGAGACTGACCCAGTTGTACCGCAAGTGCTTGCTTCAAGGTTCCGTCGAAGACGGGATCGCCGGTCGAGTTGTCGAAATCTGTTAAGACCAGTGTGTCCTGATCAGTCAGTTTAGGGGAAAGGCGCGAGCGCCAGTACAGTCCGCCGGCGATGATTAAGCCACATATCAGACCCATGGCCGCGATCATCTTCCATGGGAAAGCACCCAATCGATTTGGCCCGCTTGCCCGCGGTGTGTGCTGGTTCGACGGCTCAACTTGTTTCGCGGTAGATGTCTGGCTCCGAGGAACTGCTTGCGTTGTACGGCCTTCGTCTGAGGCAGCGGTGGCGGAGATCTGCGACGAATCCATGTCGCGCTTCAGACGCTGCAAGTCGGCTCGCATCTCCGATGCGTGCTGATACCGTAAGGCCCGGTCCTTCTCAAGTGCTTTCCCGATGATTCCGTCGACTGGAGCGAGAAGCTGGGGATTGAACTGGCTCGGCGGCGTTTCTTTCTCGTGCAGAATCGCCCCGTAGGTCGCCCCGTGTGTGTCGCGATCGAATGGCAATCGGCCAGTTGCCATCTCGTACAGCGTCACGCCGAATGAAAACAGGTCCGTGCGCTGGTCCAATGGCTTCCCCGCTACCTGTTCGGGAGACATGTAGCTCATCGTGCCCAAGGCGACGTTCTTGGACGTGAGATCTCTAATCGACATCGTCCGATCGTCTGAACCTGAACCCGACTCACGCTTCAAGCTCGCCTCCGTTCTCTTGGCCAGACCGAAATCCAGAATCTTGGCATGTCCTCGTTGGGTCACGAAAATGTTGGCGGGCTTGATGTCCCGATGCACAATGCCCGCGGAGTTGGCGGCATCGAGCGCGTCCGCGATCTCAATCGCCAAAGAAAGCAGTACATCTGTCTCAACCGGCTTCCATCCGATCTTCTGTTTCAGCGTTACGCCGTCCAGAAACTCCATGGCGATGAACGGTTGGCCGTCTTGCTCCCCGATCTCATAAATCGTGCAGATATTGGGATGGTTCAGGGCAGACGCCGCGCGCGCTTCGCGGCGAAAACGCTCCAGGGCCTCGGCATCTCGGACCAACTCGTCTGGCAGGAATTTGAGGGCGACAAATCGACCAAGCGCCGTGTCTTCGGCTTTGTAAACCACACCCATCCCACCACCGCCGAGTTTCTCAACGATGTGGTAATGGGAGATGGTCTGGCCGATCATTGGGCTGAAATGTTAGGACTGTAGGGAGGGAAAATCAATGAAATCGCAGACGCTGTTACTAGGCGCTCTTTCGCTCTAGTCTCTTACGATCTGCGGTTGCGGGCTTTGGGTGTGCGGCGTGGAATGAACGACAGCTTGGGCAGAAGACCTGAGTGCAGATGTCGCACGTCTCACTGTGGGATTCGCAGATTGCGACGCCACAATCCCCAGCACTGATGCGCACTGGTTTATAGCCCTTACGTCTGGAATCGAACGGATCACGCCACACTAGTGTGCCATTCAGCGCCAACGATTTCGCGCGCAGAATGAATCCAACGAAGCGGAAACCCAGGCGCGAACTCCTTCTACGTTAGCGCGTAGCGCGCCTGGCTCGATCTTGCAGCGTGTCATCCTAGTTACGCGGCCTTCTCTCCCAATTTCGGCATCGACATTTGACGTCTGGATCTTCGCGCAAGATCGTATGGCCGCATTGTTCACAGATGTATATCAGAGGCTCAACCATCAGTCGGAACTCATCTGAATCGACGCAATACGGACAACGCACAACCATACTCATCTCTCATTATTCATCTCTCATTCCAAAGCTTGTTGAAATTTGTTGAACTCTGTTCTGGTTTCAAACGCCTTAAGATCCGCGTCCCGTCAGACATCTCGCGGCGACGCTACAACAAGGGTGTCACTGGCCTTCACTCAACCGTCTTTCTTGGCGCATACTGTGGAAGCAATTCTTCGCGTCTGAGAGCATTCGGGCCGGGATACCGAGTCGGGTTACGATCCCATTGCAATGACCGATTTAGAAACTAGCCAACCCGTTTGTGTGGCTGCTACCGGTGATGTTTGTGGTGAAGGCGTGGTTTGGCATACCACGCACGAGGCCGTCTACTGGAACGACATCAACCGCTTCCTCGTGCATCGCTTCACTCCTGCGGATCAGTGTGTCCGGACGTGGTTGTTTGATGAACCAGTCACCGCACTCACACTGACAGATAGCCCCGAAATGCTTGCGGTCATTCTCGGATCACGCGTGATTTTATGGGAACCGGCGAGCGATATCCGGCATGATTCCATCTTCGCTCTCGATGGCTGGCCGAAGATTCGTTTGAATGACGCGCGCGTCGATCCTCGCGGATCGCTATGGCTCGGCTCGATGCGCAATAACGTGAATCCTGATGGATCGGGCAGCGAAGTGGGTGGCCAGGACGGCTGTCTTTTTCGGCTCGATGCTCATGGAAAGGTGAGCGTCTGGCGCACCGAGATTGGAATCGCCAACACGCTGGCCTGGAGCCCCGACCAGCGGCGGTTCTACTTCGGTGACACACTCGCCAATGTCGTACGCGTGTACGACTACGATGGCGCAACTGGTTCAATCTCTAATGAACAATCGTTTTTCGAAGGCTTTCAACGGGGCTTTCCTGATGGGTCAACTGTGGATTCGGAGGGCTATCTCTGGAATTGCCGCTTCCTCGGGGGATGCATTGTCCGAATTGCGCCCGATGGCAAGATCGACCGAATCGTCGAGATGCCGGTGCGGAATATTACGACCTGTACCTTTGGCGGACCGGATCTAAGAACTCTTTACGTCACAACCGCAAAGATAGAAGCGCCGCCCCGCGATCGCCTCGCTGGCGGACTGTATGCGATTGCCACTAACATTTCGGGGCAGCGGGAAAATCAACTCCGAGTCTTTGCTGGCAAACGATGACTAATCTGCGATCGCCGCGGCCTTCCCATCCCGCTGCGTAGTCCAGAACCGCGTAATTTCTTCGAGTGAACGTCCCTTGGTCTCAGGAACCAGAAGTCCGACGAGAATAATCGTGAGTAACGCTCCGCCGCTGAAGCACCAGAAGGTGCCGTCGGAGCCAAGATTTTTTTGCATCATTGGGAAAAGTTGATTGCCAAGATAGCCGACGAGCCACAACGCCGTGGTTGCGATCGACATGCCCCGCCCGCGAACCTTTGTGGGATAAATCTCCGAAATAATAACCCAGCACGCTACACCATTTCCGAAAGCGTGCCCAGCAACGAAACTCATCACGAAGATCAATACAGCCAGGCCGCTTCCGTGTACGTGATAGAACCAGCCCACCAAAGCAAACGAAATGAACTGCAGAGCAGTGCCCGCCAGGATGAGCGTCTTTCTTCCCGCACGATCCACCAACCAGAGAGCGAACAGCGTGAATAACAAGTTGATCAGGCTGACCAGAACGGATTGGAAGAAAGCGTCGCCAGTGGCGGTTCCTGCGGCGCGGAAGATTTCCGGCAGAAACGAAAAAAGTGGCGTGATTCCGCTGATCTGCTGCAAGCCAGCCAGCATGATCCCCAGCAGCAGCGGCTTTCTGAAGGAGGTGAATAGCTCTGAGATGTGTCCTTCTTCCATTGCCAACGAGCTTTGGATATCAGTTGCCTCGCGAACCGCGATCTCAGCACCGTTAATATTCGTGAGAACACGGATCGCATCTTCCCTCCGGCCCATCCTCATCAGCCAGCGAGGACTCTCGACTGCAGGCAAGATCATGCCGCCAAACAGGAGGGCCGGGACGATACCCGCGAAAAACATCCATCGCCATCCCATCGAAATGTTCCACGCCTCGTCCCCCATCCGCTGGATGAGCATGTTCACGAACACCGCCGCAAGAATTCCCACAACGATACCTAGCTGATATAAAGTCACACACCGGCCACGAACCCGGGTGGGAGCGATTTCCGCAATGTAGTTTGGTGAAATGACAGAAGCCGCACCGATTCCCAAGCCGCCGATTACGCGCCAAATCACGAACTGGTGCAGATTCGCAGCAAAGAAAATTCCAGCGGAAGAAAGCGCAAAACAAAGAGCGCACAGCGCGAGGCCTTTTTTCTTTCCGAGATGATCGGCCACTGTCCCGGCGAATGCGCAGCCGACGATGCACCCAATGAGCGCGCACCCTGCAGCCCAGCCGATTCCTGCGGCATCTAGATGGAACAATCGGCTTAAGTAACCGATCGCGCCGCTGATCACAATGTTGTCATAACCGAACAACAATCCGCCAAGAGTGGAGACACTGGCCGAAATCACCAGTGGAGCGCGGGAATGAGGTCTAATCGGAGCGGGTGTCAGGTTAACGGCCTCGATGCGTAGTTTCGGCGAGCGACGTACTGTCCCGGTTGGAAGATTCCAGCATGGCTTTGACTGCCAGGATGAAACCCAAAGTGTGGGCCATTCCGGCGTGCCACGGGGCAGAACAGGACATTTGTGGCGTGTGATCCGGAATGATCACGCCGTCGAAGTGATTGCGATGCAGGATTGTAAGAATCCGCACCATATCTACGTCGCCCTCATCAATGAACGTCTCCCGATAATGTGGGACCTTGCCAACTACGTTGCGGAGATGTAGATAGGCAATGGCCCCCAGCCGACTGTATTGGTCGACCGCGTCGTGAACGTCTCCTTCAGTCATTTCGGCGATCGTTCCAACGCAGAGTTCCAGGGCATTACTACGGCTCGGCACGAGGTCAAGCAAACGCTGATACATGTGCGGCTGATATACCAGGCGCGGCTGCCCACGCATCGTGGGCATGGGAGGATCATCGGGGTGTGCCGCCAATCGCACGCTCGCCTTTTCTGCGACAGGAACTACCTCTTCGAGAAATCGTTGCAGACGACGCCAAAGGTCTTCATGGGAAATTACAGGCAGAACGCCGGGTGGAGCATTCCGGTCGTAAATCATATTCCAGACGACACCATTCGGGACAGGTTCCGCATCGGCCGGTCCGTCCATGCCCAAAGTCAAAGCGTTGCCGCGTCCGGAATCCGTTGTGACACGGCCGCACACGCCAGCCAGACTGAAGTTATATCCAAGAACCGGGATGCCTGCCTCGCCCATGCGCCGAATAATCGTCTTCACGTTCTCGATCTGCTGCGGACGACGCGGACCGTCGAGAAGAACGTCATGCCAGTGTGCGGGATCTATATTCTCGATTGCGGCAAGCACCAGGCCGGAATCTTCAATCGTGCTGCGAAGCTCTTTCAGTTCGGACACGGTCCAAAGCTTCTCGGGATCGCCGGCCACTCCCCACGGCTCATACTTTGCTCCGGTGGGTTGATTGTGGCGAGGATTGCTCCCGCCTTGTTTGAAATAGTCCACCAGATGGACCACAACATGGGTGCATCCTGCCTGCAGCGCGAAATCGTAGTAATCGCGCGTCAGCATGTGACGGTACAGGCCAAGTCCAACTTTCATAAGCGATTCCCGATACCGGATCCGTAATCGGCGCTGAGAATTTGCCCACTGATTTCGTCGCCCATCGACGAGCACAGATAAACGAATGCGTCCGCAATGGATTCAGGGCTGTTGCGTTTTCCCAGAGTAACGCGCAGGACGAAATCTCGATAGGACTCATCTTCATCGAAAACCTTGAGTGAGCTCCCCGCCGCAACATTGCCGGGTGAAATCGCGTTCACCCGGATGCCATGTTGCGCGTACTCCAGAGCCATGCAGCGTGTGAAGTTCTCAAGTGCCGCTTTGGCGGACGCATAAGCGGGGATCAACGTATGCGGAACGCGCGCAACATACGATGATGTAAAGATGAGATGGCCTGGGATCTTTCGCGTGACCCACTGCGCAAACACCGCGCGCGTCAGCACCACCTGCGCATGAAAATTGAAGCGGAACACACGATCGAAATCCTGTTCGGTTGTGGTCGCGAAGGGATGAAGCCCGCATCCTCCGGCATGGCCCAGCACCGTGTCCATCGTAGGAAAGCGATCGAATGATTCGTCCACTGCCCACGTCAGCTTTGCCGAGTCGGTAATATCGAGCGAGTGATAGACATAAGCTTTCTCCGGAATGTTCCACTTTCGCAATGATTCAACAGCTTCATTTGATGGCTTCAAATCGATCAGAACCAAGGCGGCTCCGGCCGCATGCAGGCGCTTGACCATGTGCTCGGCAATAGCACCCATGGCGCCGGTAATCAGGATCACTTTGCCCGAGAGATCAATCTGGATCATCTTATTTATCCTGAGGAATCACAGGCCCGTTACATGATCCCGTATTTTTCAAACGCAGCCACCGCGCTGCTTCCCTGCTCCAGCGCTTTCTTCACCAGCTTTTCACCACGAGCCTTTTCCAGCGCCTTTCTGAATACTTCGTCCGCAGGTTCCATCGGAACCACACAGACTCCATCCATATCGCCAAAAAGAAAATCCCCAGGATGAATGCGAATCGCACCGACCTCGATGGCGATACGGAAATCCACCACTTTGTAACGCGGGGCGGAATCTTGCGCGTAAGAACCCCAGCAAAAAGTAGAAAAAATCAAGTTCAAGATCGCCCTTGTGTCCCGTACATACCCATTCAACACCGCTCCGGCCGCTCCTAACTTGATTGCCCGAGTGCTCATCAGTTCGCCCCATAAAGCATTGCGCGGAGACGATCCTGTGCTGACATACACTTCATTAGCTTTCAAATCGTCCAAAGCTTCCAGCATCATCCCAAACGGCTTCTGCATGAGCAGATTATTTGTGCCTGCCACCTTTTCTTCAAAAACATCGACTGCGAGAACGGGCATGGCGCGCCCAACCAACACCATATCTGGGCGCAAGGGGCGAATCTGCGGCGGCAAAAACTGATGCTGCAAGCCCATTTTGTCCATAACGTCACCCACCACGCAGGTAAACAGTTCCTTCCGCACAATGGAGAGCAGTTCTTCGTCGCTCTGCCACAATTTTGCTGTTTTTCTCGTGCCGTTCGTCTTCGACTTACTCAAAGAATGGTTCCCCCTTGCGCGCATATTTGCGGGCAACTTCCTCGTTCAACCTCACTCCCAAGCCCGGCCCGTCCGGCACACGAATGTGCCCCTTCTCGATAATCGGCTTCGGAATACCATCCACTAAGTCATTCCAGAACGGCACATCGGATGCATGAAACTCGAGCACCAGAAAATTGGGAATCGTAGCGCAGAAATGCGCGGATGCCAAAGTCCCAACCGGGCTGCTGATGTTGTGGGGAGCAATCGGAATCGTCTGCGAATCTGCAAATTGCGCAATTTGCGCGGCCATTGACAAGCCGCCCACTTTTTGCAGATCCGGAGTAGCGATGCCGACTGCATGCCTCCGCAACATCTCCCGAAATCCTTCGAAGAGATAAAGGTTCTCTCCGGTGGCGATTGGAACGCGGACGCGCGAACTCACGGCCTGTAAGGCGTCCAAACTCTCAGGCGGAACCGGATCTTCAAGCCAGAGAAGCCGAAATGGCTCGAGCGCATTCGTAACCTTCAGCACATCACTTACGCTGTAGCGCCAGTGGCAATCAACTGCGATGTCTACATCACTGCCGACGCCTTCGCGGACCGCCCCGATGAGCGCCACCATACGATCAATCGCACAATTGGAGAGGCAGCGGTTATGCGGGTCGGATCCTTCCGTCCCCGGGACATCGAGATCAAATTTCAGTGCGGTGAAACCTTGCGCTTTCATCGCCACTGCACGCCGGCAGTAATCCTCTGGAGTGGCAGGAATTACGTCGTCCTTATCCGAAAAATAATCTTTCGCACGGACGGCACTTTTTCCCGTGGTCCACGAGGGCTGCCGCGAACGAAGAACTTCGTCGAGGCTCTCCAGGGCTTCGCCACCGTGGCAGTCAACGTAGATTCGAATCTGGTCGCGAAACTTGCCGCCCAGCAGAGTGTAAATCGGAACACCAAGAGATTGCCCCAGCAGATCCCAGAGTGCGGCCTCAATGCCGCTGATCGCGTTATAAATGATGCCCGCGACTGAACCAGCGCCTGAGGTGGCCAGTTGCAGCTTACGAAAAAGGCGATGCACGTCGCGCGGGTTTTCGCCGACGAGCAACGGCTCAAGCGATCTGAGAATCGCCGTCAGGCCGGGAGCGAAGAAGCATTCTCCCAAGCCCTGAATTCCCTCATCGGTCTCAATACGGACAAACGTCCAATCGAAGTTGCCTTCGACAACCGCTGTCTTCAGGCGGACGATCTTCAAGGTCACCTACCTTTTTTATTCAATCGGCCGCGGTTGCCGCAGATACCATGATTGGCGCCAGACCTAAGCGGAGACGCCCTTCGTTCATCATGTTTGCGGTACGCGTGGCACCGCACCGAGTCACTCCAAGGGCGCGCACTCGCAAGAGTGCATCCAGATCACGGATGCCCCCAGCAGCCTTGACCTGCACATAAGATGGAGAATGTTTGCGCATAAGGATCAGATCCGCGTCCGTACATCCTGATGGCGCATACCCCGTCGACGTCTTCACCCAATCGGCTCGGAGATCGCCACAAATCTCGCACAACCGGATTTTCTGAGCCTCGTTCAGGTATGCATTTTCGAAAATAACCTTCACTTTTTTATTTGCCCCATGAGTTTCTTCCACGACGGCGCGGATGTCGTCCCGCACATATTGCCAATCCTCGCTCACCGCTCTGCTGATATTCACCACCATGTCGAGTTCTTCGGCGCCATCCGCCAACGCTTGGCGAGCCTCAGTCACTTTGATCTTCGTAGTGTGCCCACCATGAGGAAATCCAATGGTAGTGCTCGCGCGCACCGTGCTACCCCGCAACCGTTCGGCGCAGTGCTTCAGCGCGAACGGCATGATGCAAACACTTGCCACATCGTAGGCCAGGGCCACCGAAATCCCATCTTCCAGATCGGCCCACTTCAACGAGGGATTAAGCAGCGAGTGGTCGATCATTTTTGCCAGGTCACTATAGGAATAATCCATGGACATAAGAACCTCCACTTTGTGATGCTAATCGATCATTCCGAGCAAAGCGCCGCGCCGCCGGCGATGCCGGCATCGCCTCCGTAATGTGCCTCGAGCAACGGAATCTCCTGGCAGCGTGAAATAATGCAGTACTCCGCCATTCGGTTTGCAAGGTTGCTGAAAAAAGGATGCAGCATCGCGGCTGCGCCCCCGCCGATGATTACAACATCGGGCTCTAGCAGATCCACGATGTTGCTCAGCCACAATGCAAGAAGCTCGACAGTTTCCCGCAGAGTCTCCTTGGCAACGGGATCGCCTGCGGCGCAGGCCTCACCCACCATCTCACTGGTAACAGCATCGATGTCGCCCTTGGCCAAATCTAGGATCATCGAGCGGCAACCTTGCCCAGATGCCAACTTGCCGCGTGCTCTTCGGGCAATGGCCGGTCCGGCTGCCAGAACTTCAATGCAGCCCGGTTTACCACAGCCGCAGCGCGGGCCGTCGTAGTCGATACTCATGTGGCCACCTTCAGCTGCTGCACCTGTCCGGCCGTTGTAAATGCGGCCGTCAAACACAATGCCAGTGCCTATCCCAGTGCCAATGCCGCTGTAGAAAATGTGGCGATAGCTGCGGCCTGCGCCCCAGTGTGCTTCCGCCAGCGCCGCTGCATTGGCATCGTTCTCGACCTTCACCCTTACCCGATAAATCTTCTCGACTTCAGTCGCTAGAGGGAAATTGCGCCAGCATGGAACGTTGGGAGGATTAAGCACCACACCGGTGTTCGGGTCCAAAGGTCCGGGCGAGCAGATTCCAATTCCGCGGATCAGCGGGCGCGCTTGTACATCTTCGCCCAGAACGAGATTGATGGCAGAGATGACTGCGCCAAGTCCGTCGTGAGCTTCGCCGTGCGCAACCATGGGGGTGCGGACTTGAGCCCTGATTCTGCCATTGCAGTCTACGAGGCCAGCGGCTACTTTTGTGCCTCCAACATCCACGCCGACAACAAGAGGATCGTCACCTTCTTGTCTCACCGGTCTGCCTCGTGAAAGCCAATGCCCAGCACTATTCTAGCCGCGCTAATCGCGACGGGGGTGATTAAAATGAAAACGAACTCGATCGATAGTTTATAAACAGGAAAATCCTACTGTGGCCAGGCAACTGTTGTGCCAGGCTTCAGATGAGAAGGGGGCTGATTGTCAGAGACTGAACCCCAAGCTCGACCCGAGGTCATTGTCGCAGGTCACATCTGCCTCGACATCATTCCGGAGATGCAAGCAACCGAATTCAGCTTTCGGCCCGGCACGATACAACAAATCGGAGCGCCTGTTGTGAGTCTTGGTGGTTGTGTACCGAACACAGGTCTCGCCTTGAAAAAGTTGGGCGCGATCGTTCACTTGGTCGGCAGAATCGGCACCGATGCAATCGGCGACCTGTTGCGACTCGAATTGCAGAAATTCGGAGAAGCTGGTGATGGACTGACGAGATCGAAGGAGAACACGTCTTACAGTGTCATTCTCAGTCCGCGGGGCGGTGATCGCATGATCCTTCACTTCCCGGGCACAAACGATTCGTTCACCGCCGATGACGTCGAAGCAGCGTTCGGTCAACCGGCAGAAATCTTCCATTTCGGATATCCGCCTCTGATGCGCGGGATGTTCGACAATGATGGGCGGGAACTGGAAAAGATTTTTCGCCGCGCTAAACAAAAAAGCCTGTTGACATCGCTGGACATGGCTTATCCCGATCCCAACTCTCCAGCTGGGCGCGCGAACTGGCGCGCAATTGCGGTCCGAGTCCTTCCCTATGTCGATGTGTTCCTTCCCTCCTACGAAGAATTGATCTGCATGTTCGAAGGCGAAGTTCCGGGCGGAGTCACGAGCGGCCGCGCTTCAGAGATTGCTCGCGTAGACAGCACTAACTTCCAGCGATTAGCTCAAGCAGCCTGTAATATGGGTGCCGCCGTGGTTGCGGTTAAGCTTGGAAGCCGTGGACTTTATGTTCGAACCAGCAATCGTGCCAGATTGCGTCAAACCCCAAAATTATCTGCCGAAGACTGGGCTGACCGTGAGTTATGGACGACAGTATTCAAAACCAGAGTCGTCGGAACTACAGGCGCAGGCGACGCCACCGTGGCTGGTTTTCTCTATGGCATTCTTCACCGCTTCCCCGTAGAACAAGTGTGCCGGCTCGCTTGTGCCGTGGGTGCCTGCAATGTCGAGGCCGCCGACTCGACCAGCGGTATTTTGCCTTTCGATGTCGTGGAACGTCGAATGCGAGAAGGCTGGGAACAGAAATCTTGCCCCGCGGGTGAAAATTGGACAATGATCGCTCCCGGCGTGTTTGCTGGAAGCAATGATCGGAAATCGGTAAACATCTGAAGAAGAGAACGGGGAGCCGGACATGATTAGCACAAAGCACTACCAGGAAGCTGTGGAGCGCTCGGCAGATTTGCTCAAAAGAGCCGGCCTCTTCATTACAGATGAAGAATATCAACGATTAGAAGTCGCCGATTTTGGCCTTGGCGAGCTGGAAAAAACCGGTTTGCAGATCCTCACCTACGTCAACACCGAAAGAGTCTGTGCCAAGGAGTTGATGATGTTCCCGGGGCAGACTTGCCCAGAGCATTGGCATCCTACCGTTGGGGAAAAACTCGGCAAGGAGGAAACCTTTCGTTGTCGATGGGGCAGCGTTTCACTGTACGTCCCCGGAAAACCGTCGCCGGCTCCGCGCTGCCGTCCTCCGGGTGGCTCCGAACCTTATTACACCGTATGGCACGAGATTTATCTCGAGCCCGGTCATCAGTACACCTTACCTCCTGATACACCACATTGGTTTCAGGCGGGGACGCAAGGCGCCGTTATTTCCGAGTTCTCGACCCGGAGCACCGACGAGGCAGATATGTTTCGTGACCCCAGAATCCGGCGCACGCCGGAGATCGGCAGTTAGCGACAGACTTATCCCCCGCGATGTGGGTGTGATTTCCGGATTGCCGCGTGATCCGTTAGTTTCTGCGATCGATTCGCTCGAAAAACGAGGTAACATCCCGTCTGTCTCCGGTTTCCCCTTGACAATGTTATATACTGTATCGTTACACTATACATAGTGATCAAGAGCTTCCGCCATCGCGGCCTGGAGAAGTTCTTTTCGAGCGGCTCAAAGGCTGGAATTCAGCCCAAACATGCAACCCGTTTACGGCTTCAATTGTTCGCTCTCGACAATGCGAAATCGCCGGCAGACATGAATGCTCCCGGCTGGAAGTTGCATCGACTCACCGGCAACCTCGCGGGCCACGGGCCATCAGCGTCAGCGGCAATTGGCGACTGACTTTTCGATTCGATGGCGAGGATGCTGTTTTGGTCGACTATCAGGACTATCACTAGGGAGATGCCTATGAGAATGCACAACCCACCTCATCCCGGTCTCGTTCTGCGGGAATATCTCTGCGGCGTTGCGGTTTCCGATGCCGCCAAGCATCTGCGAGTCACGCGCGTGACCCTGTCACGCCTGTTGAACGGGAGAGCAGGAATTTCGGCCAGCATGGCGCTGAGGTTGGCGGCAGCGTTTCGCACCTCACCCGAATTCTGGATGAATATGCAATCCCAGTACGACCTCTGGCAGGCCGGACGACGTAAACAGCCTCACGTAGAAAGCTTTGACCACTTGGCCGCTGCTGCCGGCGACTAAAAGAACGTTCGGTCTGTCCCCGGCTTTACGATTTTCGCATGCTGTTGATGTATGACCCAGTGCCTGCCCTATGTGAAGTCGAAGGGTTAGCTCGCAAAGGTGCCTCGCGAATCTGGCCATGAGTCGGGGCCCGGATTACGCCGTCCAGCGAAATATGTTCGATGATACCGATCTCTCTCATCGCATCTCCTGTCACTGCTTCCAGCGCAACCCATCCCGATTTTAAAAATCTGATATGCGCCCTAATCTGCCGCTCCTGCATAAGTGACGTTGCGGTGACCGTAACGCCGCACTCTGATGTTCGCCTGCTCCGCATGCGCCAGAAAACCCTCAAGCACACACAGACGCGAACAATACTCTCCGACCATCGTTGATGCTTCATCCGTGAGTACTTTCTGGTAAGTGCACGTCTTGATGAACTTGCCGACCCACAGCCCACCCGTATACCGCGCCGCTTTGCCCGTTGGCAACGTGTGGTTGGTGCCAATCACTTTGTCACCATACGCAACATTCGTGCGCGGCCCAAGAAACAGCGCGCCGTAATTTTTCATGTTGTTAAGGAAGTAGTTGGGATCCCGGGTCATCACCTGAACGTGCTCAGATGCGATACGATCAGCTTCCTCTACCATCTCTTCATCCGAGTCGCAGATGATTACTTCTCCATAGTCGCGCCAGGAGATCGAGGCAAGCTCCGCGGTCGGTAAAATGGCGAGCAGGCGCTCCACTTCCACCATGGTTTCGCGGGCTAGCTTCTCTGAGGTGGTCAGCAGTATCGCCGGAGTGTTGGTGCCATGCTCGGCTTGGCCCAAGAGGTCTGTAGCGCACATCTCGGCATCAACTGTGTCATCGGCGATGACCAGCGTCTCGGTGGGACCGGCGATCAGATCGATACCGACGCGTCCGAATAGCTGGCGCTTTGCTTCAGCCACAAAAGCATTCCCGGGACCTACGACCATCGAAACGGGCTGAATGCTTTTCGTCCCCAGCGCCATAGCGGCGATGGCTTGAACACCGCCCATGCAGTAGATCTCGTCTGCTCCCCCCAGATGCATTGCCGCCACCACCGCCGGACTGGCCTTGCCATGGTATGGAGGGGACGCAGCGATCACGCGCGGTACGCCTGCGACCTTTGCCGTCACTACACTCATGTGGGCAGAGGCCACCAGCGGATATTTGCCTCCGGGAACATAACAGCCGACGGACTCTACAGGAATGTTTTTGTGCCCGAGCACAACGCCGGGCAGCGTCTCGACTTCAATGTCCTTGAGTGCCGCGCGTTGCGCCTTCGCAAAGTTGCAAACTTGCTCCTGTGCAAACTTGATGTCTTCGATATTCTGCTTCGACAGCTCAGACAAACACGCTTCAATCTGCTGCTCTGACATGCGGAATGCTGGCGGGTTCCACTTGTCAAACTTCTCCGAGATTTCACGCAATGCTGCCTCACCGCGAGCTTCGATATCTTCGATGATTCCGGTGACGATCTCCCGAACCTTCTTCGCATCTGCGGATTTCTGGTCGGGCGTACGCCCAGTTTTTAGATGGCGTGCCATGGTGCCCTCCTTTGGCGCTATGGGACCCTTGATCCATTAACCGGTCGCCGAAACCGGCTCGCTGAGTTCAACATCACTCGTGGCCCGGCGATGCTGTTCGGCTGCATAGCCCGCTTTGTAATCGGCTTTGACAGCTGATGACGCGGTCGGCAGAACCGGAAAATCCCACCAACCGACTACTTCGGCAGCTGCGATGGAAACGTCTCTGGTAATCGGAACCTCGACTAATGCCGGCGCTCTCGAGTCCAGTGCCCGCTTGATTGCGGGACCGATATCGTCCGCCGCTTCCACCTTCGTCGCGTCTTTGAAGCCAAACGATTTGGCGAGTGCGGCAAAATCGACGGAATAGGCTTCGCCTCTTCCGTTATGGTGAGCGAATTCCGATCCGATTTGCCGGCCCATCAAATGGTTCTGGCCATCACGAATCGAAATATAACCGGAGTTGTTTAGCACCAGGAAAACGACCGGGACGTCGTACATCACGCACACCGCGAGTTCCTGAACCGACATCATGAAGTCCCCGTCGCCAATGATGCACACGACTGGCACGTCAGGTTTCGCTAACTTTGCTCCAATTGCCGCAGGGAGTGCAAAACCCATCGAGGAAAACGAACCAGAAGTGATGTGGGTGCGAGGTTCGTAAACTGGAAAGGCCTGCTTGGTTGTGCTCTGCGGATGACCTGATCCAACCGTGACGATCGCGTTCCGCGGCAGAACTGTGCGCAGTTCCCGCAAGGTGCGCAGCATGGTCGTGGGCATTCCATTGTAAGAGCGGCGACGCTCGAGCTGCTCTTCCCATTGTTTTTTCAGAGACTGCACATCGCTCAGATAGGAAGCTCTGCTGTCGCGCGTTTTGCGAGCCTGCTCCTCAGAGATGCCAGCAAGGATGTCGGCTAAAACGAGTTGGCAGTCCGCAGCAATGCCGACCTCGGCAGGATAATTTTTGCCGATTTCACGAGGATCAATGTCGACTTGAATCAGCTTCGTGTCGGGAATTGAAAAGGTCACGCCCTTGCGATAAGACGACGCTGACCAATCCGTGAACCGGCAGCCGAGCGACATCAACACATCTGCGTTCGCGGCAGTCTTATTGCCGGGCAGCGATCCCGGCCAGCCTGCCGTACCGGCGCACATCGCATGATCCTCAGCCAGTGCGCCTTTGCCATTCCAGGTGAATACCACGGGAATTCCGAGCTTCTCAACCAAAGTCGTAAGTTCCGGAGTCGCGTCGGAGGTGATCGCTCCGCCGCCTGCGACTATGCAGGGGCGTTTGGCGGAAAGAAGCAATTTGATTGCAGCCTCGATAGCTCGACTGTCGCCGCGAGATCTCCCGATTGGCAGACGCTTATTGATATCCGCAACATCCACGTCAGTGGTTTCAACCTGTACATCCAACGGCAATTCCATGTGCA
>Ga0335077_10002663_pt1 | contig 21400 bp, 23 predicted proteins | sample Lox_Sample_31_FD_207151 | JGI IMG/M metagenome (GOLD analysis project Ga0335077, IMG submission 207151) | Soil microbial communities from Loxahatchee National Wildlife Refuge, Florida, United States - Lox_Sample_3.1 | ecosystem: Environmental > Terrestrial > Soil > Wetlands | place: USA...
CATTTTTTCAGAATGTCGGTTTTCTTTTCTGTTAAATGCTCTATAAGATTCATGTTCGTTTAAACCACAGGCAAACATCCCTGCAGGATTCGCTGCAGGGATGTGCATCGTTAGAAGAAAAGTAAGTGCTTGACCGATTCCATCTCTTTCTGAATCTCGGCGAAACTGACGAATTTCGTCTTCAGCTCCCCGCCGAGCTCCTCGGCATCCGCGATCATCTGGCCTTCCTTCAGGCCGAGACGTTCCATGTCCTCCTTGCATACCCAGATGGGCACGTCAACGAGCAGGCTGTTCTTAATGTGGCTTTCGGTGCTCGTCACCCCGTAGAGCTTCATGGCCTGCTGGTTCTTCACGGCGTTCAACACCCCGTCGCCGACAAACACAACGGTCGGCACCACGGAATCTCCCTCATCCATATAAATCTCGGCGGTCTGGCTTGAAATTGCATGGGTGAGTGCAAGGCGGGGGTTCTCGCTCTTGTAAGGCGGTCTTTGCACGACAAACAATAATTTTACGGCGCCCATTTACTCACCTCCGATATGAAGCAGCTTGTCAGTCTTCACGGTCTTTGCCAGATACCAGTCCATGCTGGCGCGTTTCATGCCCTCGGGCGTGTCTTCCTTATGATAGCCCCGTGCTTCCGCGCAGGCTTCGCAGACGGTAATTTCCATTCCCTTGGCGATAAGCTCCTTCATGCGTTTTTCAAGATGCGAATAATCTTTGAAAGCCTTCTGTCCCTTTTTGGCCAGCATCACCGCGTTGCCGGACAGCCACATATTTACCTTATGTCCCTTGCCGATTGCCGCCTCGGCAAGCTTAAAGGCAAAATCCAGCGACATCGAGCCGACCAGGGAAGGGAACGCACCAATTGTCAGTTCTCCCATAGTTTTCCTCCTTATAAAATTGTCGTATTGATGCGGGACGCTTCCGTCCTGCGACGGAACGGATGGCGGTCGTTTGCGGGCCCCCCCTCCGTCATCACGCGCCCCGCTTTCGGATTTCTACAACCAGGCTGACTTCTCGTAATCATTCATGATCAGATCAACGATGTCGCCATAGCCGATAACTTTCACCTTTGAATTCACATTTGCCGCGGTATATCCTCTCGTCTCCAGATCGTCAGACAGGGCGTAAAAGGTCGCGCCCGCCTTGGAAAGCACAGGGGATTCTTTTCCGTTTTCCTTCACCACGGCATGATAGATTCCGTTGCCGACGAGAATAACGCCGAGTTTGTCGGCTTTCATTCTCTCAAAACCGTCTTCTGTCCTTCTCCAGTCGCTTAAAAAAATCGCTAACTTCATCATCTCACCTCCCCAGAGCGAGTTCGATAAAAAAACAGGGGATAATTTTTCAACTATCCCCTTTCGGTATGACACAATGTTACCGCACTATATCTCGGTAACCGTAATCGCCTGCTGCGGGCAATTCTCCACGCAGGTCAGGCAATTAATACATTCGGACATGTTCGCCGGCTCGGACTTGTCTGCCTCCATTTTGAAAACGGATTGAGGGCAAACGTTTACGCAGGTACCGCAGCCGTCGCACTTGTTTTTGTCAACTGCTACCATGTACATGGCGGTTACTTCCTCCTGAATTTTGTAGATGCTGACTTCCGTACTGCATATCCTGATCGTTGTCGCGCACCCTGACCGTTGCTGCGCCTCAGCTCAGGAGAAGGCCAACAGGTACGTTTACCCCCTCAGGCCGCCACCTTGAACCCGACAGGCGTCCACGACCGGATTGATCCGGGAAACGTAGAAATACTATACGCAGCCGGTCGGTTTCGGAAGACCTGCGATTTTGCAAGCCTGCTTTGCCGGGCCGCCCGGATAAAGCTCATAAAGGTACTTGGTATTGCCTTTTTCGGGTCCCAGTTTCTTGCCGATTTCCTTTACCAGGATCTTGATCATCGGCGCGATCTGATACTGCTTGTAGTAATCGCGGAGGAAATTCACCACTTCCCAGTGCTGATCGCTCATTGCGATTCCTTCGACCTCCGCGAAATAGTTGGCGACATCCATATTCCAGTCGTCCAGATTGGCCAAAAATCCGTCCTCATCCACTTCAATCGTCTTACCTTTTACCGAGATTGTTCCCATTGTTGTTGTCCCCTTTCGTTAATATGTTCAGGCGCCTTTATGAGCTCCCTCAACTGTATTTCCCAATTCTTTGTGCACCTGTGGTCCACACGATAAAAACGGAAATGATTCATGATTGCTTGCGCTTTATATTCAGGATGTAAAGCCGGCCTTGGCCGTCCATAAATCCTTTGCTGATCCCTGTGGAACGGTGCGTCCGGAGATCATAATTCAAAACCGCGTCCTCGTAATCCTCTCCCGGAACCATGTCGGCCATGTCTTTCGAAAGTTTTTCCGCCGCCATGCCAAGCACCTGCATCATCACCTCTCCCAGGTTCTTACCCGTCGGATCGGCGATGTAGATCGCGCCGCAGGTCCCGCATCTTCCCCCCTCGACGCTTTCCATGACAGTGAGGACCATGGTTTTGGGAGGTTCTAGCTTACTGCCGCAAAACGGGCAGGTCGGCTCGATACTTCCCCTGGCTCCCGGATTCACGCTCTCCCCTGTTCTGTTTGCCCGAGTTGAGCATTGCGGTGTTTGCGGGCAATGCGAATCAAGGCTGGCGCCCACTGAGGTGTCGCCAGGGAATGGATATGGGTATACGCTGCTACCACGTTTTTATAGATGATGCCGTCACCCCTCCCATCTATGCCGGAGCCCCGATTTACATGATACGCCATTAATGGCTGGCCGTCAATATGGGAAACCCGGGAATAGTGGAACTCATGACCACGAATGCCGACACCTTTTTCAAGGAACGTGCTCGAGGCGCTTGATTTCAAGATTGAATAGCCATGCGCCTGCGGACGTTTTTCAAGCACAAAATCCACCGGAAGCACGGCGGTCATGGGATACCGTTCACCGCCGACCGTCAGACTCCTGCCTAGATAAATGAGCCCGCCGCACTCGGCGTAAACAGGCAGGCCTTTTTCCGCCGCATTGCGCACCGATGTGCAAAAACTTTCATTTGCCGCCAGTTCTGCGGCCTGTGTTTCGGGAAAACCGCCGCCGATATAGAGCGCATCGATATCTCCCGGCAGCGCCCTGTCATCAAGCGCATTGATTTCTTTCAGCGAGGCCCCCTGGCGCTCCAGCGCCTCCAGGTTATCAGGGTAGTAAAACTGAAACGCCCGGTCCCTGATCACGCCAATCACGACCCGATCCCCTTGTTCGGGAAAAGGGTCATCGGATGATGCGCTCGGCGCGGACTCGATCTCCGGTGCCGCGCAGGCAACGGACCACAGCGTCTCAAGATCAAGATAACGTTCCACGAGGGACGCTGACGAAAATAGAGCCTGCTGCACTTCAGGATGTTCGTGAAACGGCGTCAATCCCATGTGCCGTTCCGGAAAGGCGTCTCCCCGTTGCCGCGGAACAGCACCAACTACGGGGAGTCCGCTGCTTTGAGCTATAGCTTTTCTGATTACGTTCTCGTGGCGCGTTGATGATACATTATTAAGGATGACCCCCGCCAGATTGACCGAGGGATCATACTGTCTGCACCCTAAAACCGTTGCTGCGACGGTAGTTGTCGATTTTGTGCAATCGACAATAAGCGCCACCGGTGCTTTTAGCAAACTTGCTAGCCTGGCCGTACTATAAGTCCCCGATTCGTCAACTCCGTCAAAGAGCCCCCTGTTGCCTTCAATAACAACAGCGTCGCAGCCCTTTGAATGTTCTCGGAAGGACCGTTTGATGCGTTCCTGCCCCATCATGAAAAGATCGAGATTATAGCAGGGTTTTCCGGCTGCAACGCCAAGCCAGCCCGCATCGATGAAGTCAGGCCCTTTTTTAAAAACCGCAACCTGCCTGCCGGATTTTCTCCAGGCAGTAATAATCCCGATTGAGAGCGTTGTCTTGCCGAGCCCTCCCCGGGTGGCTGAAAGTACCAGCCTCGGAATCGTCTGCATTATGATTGCGGATTGGCTGAACCTTCCGTATGGGGAATTTCGATGAAGCTGCCGCCGAAATACGAATAGACCAGCTTGCCGCCATCAACAAGCTCGCGGATGGCCGCCTTGATTTCATCCCTGCTAGCCCCTTCGGCTTCCATGGCCTTGGTGATGTCGCCGGCCTTCATCTTCTTTTTCCCCATGTTCTTTTCTACCAGTTCATAAACTTTTTTCTGCAGTTCTGCAGCATCCATAATTGCCCCCTCCGGTTATATTGTTCACAGCATCAGAAAACCGGCCCCGGTTGCATACCGGGGCCGGCGTGGAGTCCGGATGATACGGCTTATTCCCACTTGAATGTGGGAGTCATTCTGAATGTCTCACGGGCAAAGGTGAAGTCATCGATGTGCTGATACGTGAACGGCAAGCCGGTCAGTTTGAAGAACCGCTCCCAGCCGATGCGCTCGATCCACTCGCCCATACGTTCGTGCTTCCTGGCATTCTGGGCATAGACCTCGACGAGATGCTTCACCGCCTTGACCGTTTCGGGCCAGCGCGGCGGGTTGTTCGGGAGGAACGGGATAACCAGTCTGGACATGCGTGCCGGACCGCGTGCGTTCGACACCTTGCCGCCGACATAGATGGAGATACCATCGCCGGCTCCATCGGCGATCGGAAGTGAAGGGCACATCGTGTAGCAGTTGCCGCAATACATGCAGCGCTCGGACTTGATCTTCACTGATTTCGCCGCCGGGTTCGGGCTGATTGCGCCTGTGGGGCATGATGCGATGGTTGTCGGGATTTCGCACTGGTTGCCGAGCGTCGCATCATTGACCTTCGGGGGCTTGCGGTGAATGCCGAGGATGGCAATGTCGGAGCAATGGACTGCGCCGCACATGTTCAGGCAGCAGGCCAGGGCGATCCTGACGCGCGCCGGCAGGCTCTTCGTGGTGAAGTACTCATGGAGTTCGTCCATGACCGCCTTCACAACGCCCGATGCGTCCGTGGCAGGGGTGTGGCAATGGATCCATCCCTGGGTATGCACCACGTTGCTGATGCCGTAGCCGATACCGCCAACAAGATGCCCGCGCTTCTTGAGTTCCGCCTGAAGAGCGTCTACCTGCCCCTTTGCAGGGAAGAACTCGACGTTATGGCGGGTCGTCCAGCGGAGGTGTCCGCCGCTGAATTTTTCAGCGATATCGCACATCTCGCGGATGAAGTCGGTGCTCACGAGGCGGGACGTAGCGATGCGGACGGTATACAGCTCGTCGCCGGTCTCGGAAACATGTTTCATCGTTCCTTTGTTGATATATTCATGATACTTCCACTTCCCGTAATTCTTTGCGATAACGGGAGGCAGAAATTTATGATAGTCAGGTGCACCAATATCTGTTATTCTCTTCGGTTTGTCAGCCATTCTAGGTTTCCCTCCTTGATATTATTCGAGTCAGTGTAGGACTACTTCACTTCACCCTCTGCCCAGAAGACGTAGGGGTTGGTCCTCGGCGCCTTGACCATCTGCGGAACCGGTGGAAGACCGGTTGCTTCAAGCATGGATCTCATGCCCATACGGTCGACCAGTTCGCCGATGCGTTCACGGTTCTTTCCGTGCTCATCCCACCATTCCCACAGCTTGCGGATAAGGTCTTCGAGGTTGTCATAGGGTGCTTCAAGCTTCATGAAGGGAACAAGGACCCAGCTCATAAGAGCGCCGGTCACGATCGGGGCCTTTCCGCCCAGCATGATGGTCGCGCCCTTCTCTTTGCCGGGGCGCAATGCCTTTGGCATGCGATTGATGCAGTGCATGCAGCGGTTGCAGTCCTTGTCGTTGATTTTGAGGCTGCTGCCGTCCCAGCTCATGCAATGGGTCGGGCACATATCGGTTACTTCCGTCTTGATGTCCATGTCCTTGGAATAGTTCTTCACCTCGGCGGCATCGATACGGATGTTGTCGCGCCAGGTGCCGATGATGGACATGTCGGCGCGTGCCACTGCCGCGGTGCAGTCATTGGCGCAGCCGGAAACCTTGATCTTGAATTTGTAGGGGAATGCGGGGCGATGAAGCTCATCCTGGAATTTCTGGGTGAAGGTGTGGCAAATGTTCATGGTATCGATGTTCGCAAACTCGCAGCGGGCCATGCCCACGCAAGCGCTCGGGGTGCGCAGACAGGAACCGGAACCGCCGAGGTCCCAGCCCTTTGCGGTTATTTCGGCGAAGATCGGCTCAAGTTTGTCTGTCTGGGTGCCGAGCCAGACCATGTCGCCGGTAGACCCGTGCATGTTCGTCATGCCGCTGCCGTATTTATCCCAGATATCGCACATTTCTTTAAGCGCCTTGGAGGTATAGAAGAAACCTGACGGGGGGTTGACGCGAACAGTGTGGAAATGGGCCACACCGGGGTATTCTTCGGGAAGGTCGCAGTAACGGCCGATAACGCCGCCACCGTAACCGAGGACGCCCACAATACCTCCGTGCTTCCAGTGGGTGACTTTGTCCCTATAAGATCTCTCCAGAATGCCGAGCAGATCATGCGCCGTGTTGCTTCTCTTTGCGGCTGTTTTGATCTCTTTTACGAAACTTGGCCACGCGCCTTTTTCCAGGTCGTCTAGCATCGGTGTCTTAACATCTTTGCTCATTAGAAAATCCTCCTTCTAGATTTTTTATCAGTACGTTATTTATTCGGTGAGCTCGAGAGTATTTGCGAAAATGGAGGTTCTGATCTACGGCGTCTGCAGCGCTTCGCAAACCACAGACTACGAGACTGTCGGAATTCCCGTGAGTGGTCCCCCTTTCTGCTAACATTTTTATTAGTGAACCGAGGTGGGCAGGTAAAAACAATTTATCACTACAACATCACTTCTTTCGCAACGTCAAGAAATGCGATTGTAAGTGTACTTTCAGTTTTAGTCAAATAAAAAAAATTAATTCTACTATAACTCCGCATAATTATCACGGTTGCGAATATTTATCCGACAACTAAATTATTACAAATAGTTATGTGTATTTATGGATAATCAGGATTGGGTCTAGTGAATAGATTGCAATTTGACTGCCAGCGCCAGTGTGATCCTAAAAAATTAATCCATTTATTAATCATAATCTTATATCTTCTGACAACTGGGTGAATTCTTTTAATTATGGCATGTGCACCATTATTTTCCCCGGCCAATATCGCGATATATTGATTTTATTTAAATAATAAATAAGCTATTTAAAAATTGGTCATTTTACCAAAATAAGGCGTAATAGGCTGGAACCTTATTCTTGACTAACCACGTTGTCTGAGGCATCATTGACAGGCATGAGGACTTTCTGGTACGATAGCAAAATTTTTTAGGGCCATTTTTTATTTCATTTCAGGGATGGAGTCAGAGACCATGATTGAAGCAAAAGTTACTCTCACACATGATATGGTGTTTTCAGGCACGGCAACATCCGGCCATACTCTTCGCATGGATGCCGACGACGCGTCTGGTGGCCGCAACGCGGGGTTCCGACCCATGGAACTCCTGCTCGTTGGATTCGGCGGTTGCTCAGGCATGGATGTGATATCAATTCTCCGGAAAAAACGTCAACACATCACGGGTCTTGAAATCAATGTACAGGGAGAAAAGGCCGAAAACTTTCCAAAAGTTTACAGGGAAGTGCATATCGAGTATGTCGTCAAGGGGAAGGGAGTTGAGAAGGAAGCAGTTGAACGAGCCATCGCCTTGTCTCTCGATAAGTACTGCTCTGTCGGAGCAACATTGGCGAAGGCAGGAACAATCAAGCACAGCTATAAAATCGTCGAGGATTGATGGGGGGATTAAACCCTCATCCCGCCCGTCTGGAGCTTTGCAGTCAATTCTTTTTTTGCCGAAGATTCTCCATGTCTCGTTTCAGTGAATCGATCTGCACCTGGAGGTCGATGAACCGTTCCGCGATGGGATCGGGGATGTGAATGTGGTCAAGAAGCGCTTCATCGGGAACGCGTTCGTCCTTGATTCTCACAATTTTTCCCGGAATGCCGACCACGGTTGAGTGATCCGGCACATCCTGAAGTACCACCGAGTTTGCACCGATCTTGACATAATCACCGATTTTGACGGGGCCAAGTACTTTTGCGCCGGCACCCACGACAACGTGGCTCCCCAGCGTCGGGTGGCGTTTGCCCCGTTGCTTGCCCGTCCCTCCAAGCGTCACTCCCTGAAAAAGCGTGACGTTATCGCCGATCTCCGTTGTCTCGCCGACTACCACCCCCATCCCGTGGTCAATGAACATCCCCGACCCGATTGTCGCACCAGGATGAATTTCAATGCCCGTTATAAACCGTGCGAACTGTGATAAGGCCCTCGGGACAAAAGGAATGCGTTTTTTCCACAGCCAGTGAGCGAAACGGTGGAGCAGAAGCGCGTGAAAACCTGCATACGTCAGGGCGACCTCTAATCTGCTTGTCGCGGCAGGATCCATGGAAAGCGCCGCATGGAAATCTTTTCTGATTTTTCGAATGGTATTGCTCATGTTTTCATCTTGGATTGAAGAGCGCCGCCTGACAAGTGAAAAACCCCTTCGGAATCGAACACGATAATAGGCAGGAGACAGTCACATCACCCAGCATTGACGTGCGTATTTGTGCGTATTTGTCTTCACAGACGATTCCATTCCCGTTAAGGCTTTTAATTGGTAATCGTTTATGATTATTCCCTGAGCCATCCGGGCGGAACGCCGGCCTTACGCGCTTCGTCGGGTATCACGACTTCAATCTGATTCCGTGCATCGTCGATTTCCTGCTGCACCTGCTTCATCTGCTGATCGATCTGGCTGGCTTCCTCCCGGCCTGCCAAGTGTCCCGATGCGGGTCCTCCCCAACTTTGAAGCAGTTGATCTCTCTTCTGTGCAAGATCCCGGTAGCGCTGCTCGGCGTCGCCTAGTCGCTGTTTCGCCGCTTTCATGCGCCCTTGCCAATATTCCTTCTGGTCCTTCAGACGTTCTTTCTGTTCGGAGTAATCGGAAGGAGATGTTATGTTCTGCCGCCCTGGCTGGTTTTCCGTTCCCTCTGCTCCCGGCGGCGATTCCAGCCTTCGCGCTTCGGACCGATATTCCATCGGAACTTTACTGAGACTGTCGGTAATATGAACAACTCCCTTGCTGTCGGTCCACTGATAGAGGTAGTGTTTCTGCTCTTCCTGTTTTTTCTGTTCCTGACTGCCCGTCTGGTCATTGACCTGCGTATAAGCCGGCGCACCCATGATTAGAAAAACAAAAACCATCAGAAAATAATAGAGCATCCTCATTCCTCTTTCCAGACCGTACAAACGGCATATGCCGCCATTCCTTCACCCTTTCCTGCAAAGCCGAGTCCTTCGGTCGTGGTCGCCTTCACATTGACCGCCGACCGTTCGATGTCGACAGTGGCGGCGATATTCGCTACCATTGCTGGTACGTGAGGGGCCATTTTCGGACGTTCTGCCACAATAGTAGCGTCGATATTGTTGACGCGATAGCCTGCTTCCGTCAGAAGCCGGTGCACTTCCCCGAGCAGGATCAGGCTAGAAACGCCCTTGTATTTCGGAGCGGTATCCGGGAAATGCCGGCCGATGTCGCCGAGCCCTGCCGCTCCGAGCAGCGCATCGCAGATTGCGTGGAGCAGTACATCGGCATCAGAGTGGCCAACCAGTCCCAGTTCGGAGGGAACGTCCACACCGCCTATGACGAGCTTGCGGCCACCGCTGAGCCGGTGAACATCATAACCTGTCCCGATCCGCATCATAGCGCCTCTTCAGAATCTCCTCCGCGAGCACCAAGTCTTCGGGCGTCGTGATTTTAATGTTTTCATAGCTTCCCATGATCACCCGCACCTTACCTCCGGTCCGCTCAACGAGCGTCGCATCGTCCGTGCCATACATGCGCTTTTGTGAGGCTTCCTCGTATGCCTGTTTGAGGGTCTTGACCGGGAATGCCTGGGGTGTCTGAATGGCCCAGAGTTTGCTGCGCTCCAGAGTGTGACGCACCATCCCTTGGTCGTTCACTTCCTTGATGGTGTCCTTGATTGGCACACCCACGGTCACACATTCGCCTTTTCTGGCGTGGTCCACGGATTCCCTGATCATTTCGGGCGTTACAAAGGGCCGCACGCCGTCGTGGATGAGCACCACTGATGCGTCCTTCTCGAGTTTATGCAGGCCGTTTGCGACCGAGTCTTGCCGCTCCTTGCCGCCCACAACCAAGGTCTTCACTTTCGTAATATGGTACCGTTCGATTATTTGGGCAAGACAATTTTCCATGTCCTCCTGCGAGAGTATCGGGATGATCTCGTCGATTTCCGAAGCGCGCTGAAATGCAAGGAGGGTATGCGCAAGCATGGGTTTGTCACCCAAGGGAAGGAACTGCTTCACGACGGCCTTGCCCATTCTCTTTCCCATGCCTGCTGCAGGTATGAGCACCGTTACCTTGGACATAGAAACCTCACAACCGTGATCGAGAAGCTCTTTCAGCACGAGTTACTGTCGGCAGAGGAACATCTTCCGCTCAAAGGGCACCCGACTCCACGCGAAATAATTCATTTTTTGAAATTTTTCACGACAATTTTGAAACGCTTGGACAAGGGCGCTTCCATATCGATTGCAATGTTAAGCTGGAACTGTTCCTCCCGATCTCCGCTTACAATATCAAAGGGAAGGATGATGCCGTGGTTCTCCACCGAGGCTTTTCCCAGATACACTTTCATCCCCGCATCAACGGCTTTCTCAAGCGCCGCCATTTCCGGTTTCGCCTCAGCCATGGGAGCTCCAGGCATCGACGGCTCAGACGGCGGCACATCCTTCATGATGTCTTCACCCGGCTCGGAGCGCTTCTCGCCCTTGCCGACGATTTCGTTCAGTGAAAAGTTGTGGCGTTCGGGATATTTCTGCATATCTTGCAGGACAAGCTTGGATATGGCGGTAAACGTTTTCAGGACGCCATCTCCGGTCGTCGCAACAGCCTCGTAAAAGGGAACATTTCGCGGGTTGAGCGACGCGTTCAAATCCTCAACTGAAAGAATGTCGGGCAAGTCCCGTTTGTTATACTGGACCACCATGGGAAACTCGATGATATTGATGCCTTGTTCGGAAAAGTTATCGCGGAGGTTCGCCAGGCTCTCAAGGTTCGCCTCCAGCATAGCGCGCTGAGAATCGGCCACGAAAATAACACCGTCAGCGCCCTTCAGCACGAGCTTCCTCGTGGCGTTATAAAATACCTGGCCGGGCACGGTGTAGAGATGGAACCGCACTTTATAATTTTTCATGGTGCCCAGCTCGACGGGAAGGAAGTCGAAAAACAAAGTTCGGTCGGCCTCCGTGGCCAGGGAAATGAGTTTCCCGCGCTGGTTCGGCGCGATCCGGTGGTATATCAGGTGAATGTTCGTCGTCTTCCCGCAGAGTCCGGGGCCATAATACACGATCTTTGCGTTGATTTCGCGCGTGGTGTGGTTGACAAGTGCCATGCTTCATAATTACATAAAAAGCATGGCATGTCAATACTGCTCGAACGGGATGTCATTTCGCTGCAAGCAATTCGAGCGCCGCAACGTGAAGACGCTCGTGTGCGCTCGCCAGCAGGGGAACTGTTCTATCGAGACCAGCAACAACGTGGTCGATATGTCGTCCCTCGAGGTCGGTGATCACGCCGTCCGCCTCCTCAACGATCAGCATGCCGGCGGCGTAGTCAAAGGCCCGCGAGGCCGTCGCCGTCGCAAACAGGCTGATTGCACCCGATGCGAGGTACGCGAGGTCCAGGGCAGTTGATCCGAAGCAACGGGTCCGTTTCGCCTGCATCAGCAGCGGCATGAGCCGCGGCAGGTCTGACTGGGGAGACGACGCCTCATAGGCCACGATGCTAATGCCCTCGGTCGCGGACGTTCTGATCCGCCTGCCGTTCTTGTATGCACCCTGGGCGCGGAGAGCCCAGAATTCATCTCCCGTTGACAGGTTGATCACGTAACCTGCGGCGAGGTCAGCCAGGGTAGCGCCGTTCAAAAGAGACATCGATGACGAGAAAAAGGGAATCCCGGTCTTTGCGTTGTTGCTGCCGTCTATGGGGTCGACCAGCACTACCTTCCTACCGTCACCGAATTTACGAATCCCGAGTTCCTCGGAGACAAGAGTAAACGCTTCGCCTTCGCGCTGCGTTTGTTCAAGCGCGGAGATGATAATATCCTCAGCCCACTTGTCCACGGGGAAGGTCTTATCGCCTCCCGCCCCTTTCCCGAGGGGGATCTTGCCCCCCTCTCTGCTCAGGATCTCGGTGATTCCCGTACGCATTTTCGCGCCGATGTCTTTGAATATCTCCAGCCATTGTTCGTTTGTCATGAACGCTCCTTGAGTATGGGGACTTCGATTGCTGGAACCATGTCCGTCAAAAAATCGTTTTACTCCCAAACGACTTCGGGGGGAGCCAGGTCAATTTGCTTCCCGATTGTTGGCGTCAACTCGTTTCGCGAACGGCCTTTACCCAGGAAGATTTTTTTCTCCCATCGGCAGCCGCATCAACCGTTATCCAGATTCAGCTCGTTCTTTCCCATAAAACTCCACTATTTTTTCAGCAGCTTTCGCGGTCATCCCCACCACAGCAGCCAGATCCTCCACCGTCGCTTGCTTGATCCTCTCCACGCTTCCAAAGTGTCGAAGCAGCGCCTTTCTCCGCGCTTCTCCGATTCCGGGGATGTCGTCAAGTTCCGAATGGACAGCCCGTTTCTCACGCAGTTTCCGGTGATAGGTGATCGCAAACCGATGGGCCTCGTCGCGCGCCCGCGCAACGAGGTGTGTGGTCGCGCTCGATGGATCAAGAATAATCGGCTCCTCCACGCCGGGCAGAAAGACCCGCTCGAACTCCCGCTCCGTCCCCTCATCCCCGCTCCGGGCCTTTGCAAGGCCGATTACATCGGGCTCTTCGATCTGCAGCTCCTTCAGTGCGTCAAGGGTCGCATTGAGCTGCCCCTTGCCGCCGTCGATGAGGATAAGATCGGGAAGCATTCCCTCCTCTTTTGCTTTTGTGTAACGCCGCCGGATCACCTCAGCCATGCTTGCGAAGTCGTCCTGGCCCGCCACTGTTTTTATCTTGAAACGTCTATAATGCCGTTTATCCGGGAGGTTGTTCTCGAAACTGACCATACTCGCGACCGGCTCCGTTCCCTGGATCTGTGAAATATCAAATGCCTCGATCCTGCGTGGCAGATTCCTGAGCCCCAGTTCCTCCTGGAGCCGCATCAGGATTTTTTCCTTGCTCCTCCGGGAAAGCGTATGTTCACGAAGCGACTGCGCGGCGTTGTCCGAGGCCATCTGCGCCAGTTCGCGCTTGCGTCCTCGCTGGGGAACCATGAGGTCGACCTTTGCCTCGCGCTTTTCCGAGAGCCATCTTTCGAATACCTCCCGGTCAGGCACCTCGCGCGGCAGCAGGACTTCGGCGGGTACGATCATCTCTTTCGCGTAAAACTGACGAAGGAAATCCCCGAGGATATCCTCGTCCGGGAGACCGCGCACATCGTCGAGATAGAAGTCCTTCCGCCCGAGCATCATGCCGTTTCTGATGAAAAGCACCTGGATGTCCGCGCGGCCCGCTTCGGACGCGATTCCCACAACGTCCTGGTTCTCGAACCCCGGGGAGATGACCTTCTGCTTCTCGAAAGCGCCTTCGATCTTCGAGATCCGGTCCCTGAGTTCGGCCGCGCGCTCGTACTCCATCTTCTCCGACGCCTCTTCCATGCGCCGCTTCAGCATGTCGAGGAGGTCGCGGTTCTTGCCTTCGAGAAAGAGACGTACCTGGGAAACGACATCGCGATACGCTGCCTTGTCGACGTCTCCGGTGCATGGCCCCAGGCACCGCCCGATCTGGAACTGGACGCAGGCACGCTCCGGCTTCTTTCCCAGTTCCTTCCTGCACGAGGCGAGCGGAAAGGTCCTGCGGATGAGCGCGAGTGACTCCCACATGCCTCCGGCAGGAACATAGGGCCCGTAATATAAGGCCCCGTCCTTTTTCAATCGCCGGACAACTTCGAGCCGGGGATACTCCGACTTGATGTCGAACCTGAGATAAGGATAATTCTTGTCGTCCCGGAGGATGATGTTGTACCGCGGGTGGTGCTTCTTGATGAGGTTCGATTCGAGGATCAGGGCCTCGAGTTCAGTATGAGTCACAATCGTTTCAAGGTCCGCGATCTGGCGCATCATGAGCTCGGTCTTCTCGCCCTTCGGCCCTTTCTGGAAATAGGAATTCACCCGGGCCACGAGCGATAACGCTTTGCCGATATAGATAATGTGCCCTCGGGCGTCCTTCATCATATAGACGCCCGGCTCATCGGGCAGGTTCTTGAGTTTTTCTTCGAGGGTCATTGCATGCTTATTGTACCATGGTTTTTCCCCGCGGGAAACGAGGATGTCGCTCATGTGCATTTACAATTGGACAGGCGATATCGGAGCAGGGAGAACATGCAGGCGTCATGAAACGGCATTGAATGCAAAACGATTAAATTCTTGAGGATTGACAGGAGATGCTCTCAATAGAAAAGTCATGATTCCTGCATATCGAGAATCACGATGCCGGACAGCGTTCTCAAAACAATGATTCCGGCAAGCAAAATTGGCGTCAAAAGCGCTTGCTCGGCTGTCAGAGCATAAATAATCAGCTTGGAAAGCGACCTTTAGGGTGGCCGGACAATTCCATGAACTCAAATCGCCGTCGAACAGTGTTTCACGCGGGATTTTCATATGCAGACGATCCCGGCTGGCCTGCCCGGGTCAGGAAGTATTTTTTCATCTCCTCGCTCACCTGCCGGGCCCCTGTCACGGGGTCCTCGCCGCCACGCATGAACAAGAAGAACCGTTCATCGAAATGGTTTTTTAGAGAAAATGAAAGATCCCGTTTCTCTAGCGTCTCAGCAGCCCGACATCCGGCGAAGTCAACAACGCGTCAACCCCTCATCGGACAAGCCAAAGTCCCGCCACCCCTCGATAACGGCATACAAGCCGCAGTACCAGTAAGACTGTTGAGATATTCATGTCTATGAAAGCATCTTTTCCCCGCCCGGCGTCTCTCTTCTGATCGAAAAAGGCCCCGCACCCTGTCGACCCACACAAAATACTTCTCAAGCGTCTCGACATCCTTGAACAATTTCATATGGCAATGTGCCCCTGCCGCCCCTACTCCACCTTTACCCCTACAGCCATCTCCCGTTGCCTCAAAGACCTGATTTTGTCCCGGAGCTCGGCGGCGGTCTCAAAATCAAGCTCCCTGGCTGCGGCCCGCATCTGTTTATCCAGTCTCGCAATAAGCGCAGGGATATCCACAGTCGAAACGTGCTCCCCCGCTTCTTCGGCGGCGGTCGGAACAGTGAAATAATCCTGCTCATACACAGTCCTGAGCGCAGCCATGATGTTTTTCTTCACGGTCGTCGGCGTAATGTTGTGTTTCCTGTTGTACTCCTCCTGTGCCGTCCGACGCCTGTTCGTCTCGCTGATCGCATTGCGCATCGAGTCGGTGATGCTCTCCGCATAGAGAATCACCTCACCGTTCACGTTGCGCGCCGCGCGGCCCATGGTCTGGATGAGCGAGCGCGTCGAGCGGAGAAACCCCTCCTTGTCCGCGTCGAGAATGGCGACGAGCGATACCTCGGGAATGTCCAAACCTTCACGGAGGAGATTGATACCGATCAGGACGTCGTACTTGCCCAGCCGCAGGTCCCGGATAATGTCTACCCGCTCCAGCGTGTCGATATCAGAATGCAGGTAGGCAACGCGGACGTTCAGTTCCTTGTAATGCTCGGTCAGATCCTCGGCCATGCGCTTCGTCAGCGTGGTCACGAGCACTCGTTCTTTTGACTCCGCCCGTTTCCGGATTTCGTTCAAAAGGTCGTCAACCTGGCCTTTAACCGGCCTGATCGTGATTTTCGGGTCCGTCAGGCCCGTGGGACGGATGACCTGTTCAATGATCCTGCTCGCGGATTTTTCGACCTCGAAATCAGCAGGTGTTGCCGAGACATAGATGGTCTGGCGTACCCTCGACTCGAATTCCTCAAAGTTCAGCGGACGGTTGTCGAGCGCCGACGGCAGCCTGAATCCGAAATCCACGAGCGTCTGTTTCCGGGCCCGGTCGCCGTTGTACATGCCACCGATCTGGGGAATCGTGGCGTGCGATTCGTCGATGATCAATAAGTAGTCCTTGGGAAAGTAATCAATAAGCGTAGGCGGTGGCTCGCCCGGGGACCGCCCCGAAAGATGGCGCGAGTAGTTCTCGATGCCATGGCAATACCCCATCTCCTGGATCATTTCGAGATCGAACATGGTGCGCTGTTCGATTCGCTGAGCCTCGATCAACTTGTTCATTTTGCGGAAATACTGGATGCGGTCGCGAAGCTCTGCATGGATCCCGTCGATGGCCTCTTTCATGCGCGTTTCGGGGATCACGTAATGGCTGTTCGGATAAATCGCGACTTTTTCCAGTTTATTCAGCGGCGTGCCGAGGAGCGGATCGAATTCCGATATGCTGTCGATATCATCGCCGAACATTTCGACACGGACCGCCGTGCTTTCATGGGACGCCGGGAAGATCTCGACCACGTCTCCCCGCACCCGGAATGTCCCTCGCTGGAAATCGAAGTCGTTCCGGGCGTACTGGATCTCCACGAGCTTGCGCAGGATATCGTTCCGCTCTATATGCTGTCCTTTTTCAAGAAACAGCAGCATGCCGTGGTACGCTTCAGGCGAACCCAGACCGTAGATGCACGAGACGGAGGCTATGACAATCACGTCGTTTCTTTCGAAGAGCGCGTTTGTTGCAGCGTGGCGCATGCGGTCAATCTGCTCATTGATGGAGGAATCCTTTTCGATATAGGTGTCCGTTGTCGGAAGGTAGGCCTCCGGCTGGTAGTAGTCGTAGTAGGAAACGAAATACTCCACCGCGTTCCCCGGGAAAAGCTCCTTCAACTCGTTGTACAGTTGTGCGGCAAGCGTTTTGTTGTGCGCGATGACGAGCGTCGGTTTTTGCACACGCTCCACGACGTTCGCCATGGTAAAGGTCTTGCCCGAGCCGGTCACCCCCAGAAGAACCTGGTGTGGCAACCCCTTGATGATTCCCTCAGAAAGCTTGTCAATCGCCTGCGGCTGATCACCGGTGGGCTTGAACTCCGAAGTGATCTTGAATTTCGGCATGATCGATATTACTCCAGGGCGAAGGCCAGTGTCAACAAAACCCGGGCAAATGGGCGCTTCGCCGCCTGCTTCACCGATCACGGGATTTGCCATTTTGTCGGCATGATCCTGTTCCTGATGCTGAGCCAGGTCCGCTCCCGGGAGGTCAATGTCCGGGGTGCGAATATCGTTTTTAATTTAATGAGGGACAACCGGTCGGCGAGGCCGATCATACGGGTAAGGCAGCGGCCGATGAGGAGGACGCCGCCCGGATGCAGGGCGGAGGCGAGATCAACGATGTACACTTTGCCGCTCACGAGAAGTATATTCGTTCTGCGATGCAGATCAAGGTGGACCCAGCCGCGCTCATGGATTTCCTTCACGATCTCTTCGAACTGGCTGATGACGTCGGGTCCAACGTCATTCTGTCCAACGGCGCCGAGGTCCTTCCCCTCCAGATACTGCACTGCAAACGCAAACGGCGACAGCCGTTTGAACCGCCCTGGCAGGCCGTTAATCCCCGCGAGCGCCGCATAGGCGCGGGCTTCGCGGCTTATGACGAACCGGCCTACGACATTACGCTCCCAGAAACCCTTTTGCGTATAGTCCTTTACGACAAAACGCCCGGCGCCGGACCGCGTGACAAACACATCAGCCTTGTAGAATCGGCCTTTGATGAGGACCATTTCGCTGTTCGAACGGGCATCTTCATATGTAAGATTAGTCTGCATCCAGGGCCGGGGGCAAGAAACGTTCTATCATTTTAGAAGCACAGAGTCCAAGAGTCAAGGTATTTGTGGATAAGGACAGGACACACTTCATGCTGTTTCCGGCAGGAAAGTCCTGCAGGCGCTCATTTTTCTTTGAGGGGAAAATCGAGAAAGGAGTGACACAGGGGAGAACGGCTTTTTCTCTTGAGAAGGCTGGCAGAAAATCTCCGTTCGGCGGGTCAGACTTTGAGACGAAAAACAGCAACCCGGCCTGACCGGACGGACCGGGTGAGAAAGAAGCGCCATTGCAATTTTGGATTATTTGTCACTTGTCGTTCGCCGCTAAATCACGGAGGAACTGCGTCAAGAGCCTCGTCCCGACACCGGTGGCGCCCTTTGGCGTATAAGGCCGGTCTTTCTCGCTCCAGGCCGTCGCCGCGATGTCGAGATGAACCCAGGGATAGTTTTTCACAAACTTCGAAAGGAGCGCCGCGGCCGAAATCACTCCGCCTGCCCGCCCGCCGGCGTTCTTCATGTCCGCGATATCGCTCTTTATCAGATCATAGTACTCTTCCCAGAGAGGAAGCTCCCACACCCGTTCGCCGGTCTTCAAACCGGCTTCGCGGATTTTCTGTTTATACGTTTCGTCAGTACCGAGCATGCCCACGGCTTCCTGTCCCAGCGCGATGGCGCATGCGCCCGTGAGCGTGGCGATGTCCACGATCACGGCAGGCTTGTACCGGCAGGCATAGGCAAGGGCATCGGAGAGAATAAGCCTGCCCTCTGCGTCGGTGTTGATAATCTCGATGGTCTGTCCGGACAGCGTCCGAAGAACGTCACCAGGCTTGAGTGCGCTCCCACTCGGCATATTTTCCGTTGCCGGGAGCAAAGCCACTACGTTGAGCGGGAGCTTGAGCGCCGCAGCGTTGCGGATCGCGCCCAGCGCCGCGGCGCCTCCGGACATATCGTCCTTCATCCTGTCCATGTTCTCAGGCGGCTTGATGGAGATGCCTCCGGAATCGAAGGTGATGGTCTTCCCCACCAGGGCAATGGTCGGTTTCCTGCCGCCTCGCCAGTATTCGACGATAATGAACTTTGGCGGCTGGACACTGCCCGCGGCCACTCCGAGAAGCGCGCCCATCCCGAGCTTTTCCATCTGCTGCCTTTCCAGTACCTGGATCTTAAGTCCGAACTGCCGCGCAATCTCTCGCGCTTTTGCGGCGACAACTGACGGCGTCATGTCCGCTGCCGGGGAGTTTACCATGTCGCGGACCATGGCCGTGGACTCTGCGATCACGTCGCCGGTTTTCACCCCCTTCCGCAAGGCCTTGACCATGGATCCTCTTTCGGTCAGCACTGATATTTTTTGAACGGCCTTCGCGTAGCCGTTCTCGTCGTTTGTCTTATATTTCAGAAAACGGTAGAGGCCGAGCAGGCTGCCCTCAGCCACTGCCTGGCCGATTTCCTCGCCATCCTGGCCGAGTCCATCGACTCCAACGGCGAAGTCCGTTGCACCAGCCGCTCTCAACGCCGGCGCCGCCTTGCCCAGAGCCTGGCGAAGACGATTCAGCGTGAAGTCGCCGCGTTTGCCGAGCCCTGCAAGCAGCAGCCGCTCAGCGGGAATATGCCCCGCAGAATAGAGGAGATGGACCGCACCGGGCCTCGCCTTGAAATCACCGCGCTTCATGAGGCGGCTGATCATTCCGCCAAACGCTTTATCGAGCCGTTTCATCTCCTTGCCGAGCTTCTCCTCATCAAACAGAAGCAGCACAACGCCATCGGTTTTATATGTTTCCATTCCGCCTGTTGCAACAATGATTTTCATAGACCCCTGCCGATATATTTTTGTCAGCCGCGGCTGCCCGAGATATTTAATCTTTCCTCAGCACGAGAGGCTCCAACCCTTCAAGCATCGATTTGCTCGCCACCTGTCCCGCCCGCTCTCCGCTTGCGTAGGTTCCGATGTGTACCCAGAAGAAACGTGCACCATTCGCTTCGAGTGGATGGATACATTGGCGGACACAACGAAACAACGACAACCGAGAGTGGTGGAGGTAATGGAGGAGGGAGAGGCCGTGTCTGCCTGGCCGTGGCTGTTCAGGCAGCTAGTACACCGAGCACGCAGACCGCAACCGCTCTGAAAAGATCCAGCTCTAGACGATGACAAAAGCCCAGGAACCTCACACTGTCTTCCGCTTATGCAGATGCTTTCTCACTTGCGGCTTGTCCTTCGGCCGCCTTCTTCGCGGCTTGCTTATAGGACTTTGCAACACGCAGTTTCCGCTGTGCACGCTTCACCCGCTTCCGAGCTTTCCGTACCTCAGGATCCGATTTCTTGCCTGCGGACTTTGCCGCCTTTTCTGCAGCGGCCTTTTTCATTTTTTCGATTTTCTGCTTGAGCTCTTCCTGATTCACTTTAATCACTGCTTCCTCCCCGGAGATCCGTAATTTTTCCGCAAATCGCATCATCAATTTGCCGCACAATGATAAAACAAACGTAACTACAAATCAAGGATTTTTGTGAACGGTGTCAAGCCAAAGTTAAAATGTCCTATTTTTACCAAAGTTAAAATGTCTGGTTTTGTGATACTGCCTGACGTTGACTTCGTGCTTTAGCCATTGCCCTCGCGGGAGACTTCCACGGATGCGTCACTGGCTGCTGACGCACCCTTATGATTCTCGATTTCCTTGATGGTATCTCTTCCTTCATCGGCCGATCATCGATTTTCTTGTATTTTAGTCGCTGTCCGTCATGGAGGATATGCATGCTGCCATCAGTTCTCTCTTCTACAGTGACCTTCTTAGCCCGGACGTTGCTCTTGATCTGATAGAGCTTCTTGTCATGAGCAATAGTAAAGTCGTTCCGTAATGCATGGTCTGTCTTGATCGACAGAATCGTATCAAGCGCCTTCTTGTTCACGATCGGCCGGTGAAAGTCTGCCTGCTCCGCCGCTTCCTTTGCGAACTTCCTGTTGTACTCGGGAAGGTAGCCATCCAGAAACGCATTGCCCTCAGCTATATTCGTTACCCCAACAAGCCGCATCTCTTTGACGACCCGGTCCTGGAATGTCCCGAACAGCCGTTCAATGCGTCCCTTGGCCTGAGGTGAGTAGGCATGGATGACCTCGACCTCAAGCTCGGCCAGGCTCTTCTCGAAATGGCTCATCGGCCGGATACCGTTCAGCTCCTCCTCGATGGTCTGTTTGGCCATCGACTTGTACGTTGAATGCCTGTCCAGATAGACGCTCTGGGGGATGCCGTAGCGCCTGATATACCGCTTGAAACCGTCCATGGCTGGCAGCGTCCCCTCATACTCATATAAGCGGGCGTACACACGGCCAGTGGCATCATCAATGTAACCCATGAGCACACACACGGGACCGCGTCCTTCGAACCAGTCGTGATGGGATCCGTCCATCTGGACCATCTCACCCCGGTGCGCTTTTCGTTTACGCCACTGACGGTGTGGCCGTTTTTTACGACCCCTGTAAGGGATATGCTCCTGCTGAAACCATCCCCGGAGCGTCTCGTCGCTTACCTTGATCCCGTGAGCCGTCAAAAGCTTCTCACCAGCATGCG
>Ga0335077_10002665_pt1 | contig 21383 bp, 17 predicted proteins | sample Lox_Sample_31_FD_207151 | JGI IMG/M metagenome (GOLD analysis project Ga0335077, IMG submission 207151) | Soil microbial communities from Loxahatchee National Wildlife Refuge, Florida, United States - Lox_Sample_3.1 | ecosystem: Environmental > Terrestrial > Soil > Wetlands | place: USA...
ACGGGCTGGTGCTCGGCTACGGCGGCGCCAGCAGCACCGAGATCACCCGCGCCTGCCGGATCCTGGCCGGCCTCGCCACTACCGGCCAGGCGCCAGTTGGTGCGCGTGATGGGTCGCCAGCACAGCCCTTAGCGCACACGAACGCGATGGGGCATGCTGGGCTGGTCACCGGGCACCGGCAGGGTGGCCCGGCGCAGACGGGAGTGAGGCTGATGGCCGGAGGCGGCGTGCCAGGCGTCGACGACGTCGCCGGGCTCGGCAGGTGGCTGGCGGACAACGGCATCGGTGGCGGTGACGGGCCGCCGGAGGTGCGGCTCATCGGCGGCGGGCGGTCCAACCTGACCTACCGGCTCGACACCGGCGGGACGGGGCCCGGCCGCGCCCCGCTGGTCCTGCGCCGCCCGCCGCTCGGCCATGTGCTGCCCACGGCGCACGACATGGCCCGGGAGTACCGGGTGCTCACGGCCCTGACCGGCACGGCGGTCCCGGTGCCCCGCCCGGTCGCGATCTGCCAGGACCCGTCGGTCATCGGCGCGCCGTTCTACCTGATGGACTACGTGGACGGGGCGGTGCTACGGGCCCGCGAGGACGCGGACGTGCTCACGCCCGCCCAGGCGGCCCGGCTGTCCGGGCGCTTCGCGGAGATGCTCGCCACCATCCACGGGCTGGACGTCCGGGCCGCCGGGCTGGCCGGGTTCGGCAGGCCGGAGGGATACCTGGCCCGCCAGCTTGACCGCTGGCAGCGGCAGTGGGAGCTGTCGGTGACCCGGGAGATGCCCGGCTACGACGACCTGACCCACCGCCTCGCGGCCGGGCTGCCCGCGGTCAGCGAGGCGGCTCCGGCGGGCGGCCTGGTCCACGGCGACTACCGGCTCGACAACATGCTGGTCGTGCCGGGGGACGAGCCGCGCATCGCGGCGGTGGTGGACTGGGAGATGTCCACGCTCGGTAACCCGCTGGCCGACCTGGGCCTGGCCCTTGTCTACTGGACCGAGCCCGGTGAGCAGGGCTGGCTCGCACTGGGGGGTACGGTGACCACCGCGCCCGGCTTCGCGACCAGGGAGCAGCTGGCCGCCCAGTACGCGCGGATCACCGGCACCGACCTGTCCCGGATCAGCTATTACATGGCGTTCGGCTGCTTCAAGCTGGCGGTGGTGCTGGAGGGCATCCACGCCCGGTTCCTGCAGCGCAAGACGGTGGGCGAGGGATTCGAGCGCGAGGGGAAGGTGGTGCCGGTGCTGATCGAGCGCGCCCACCAGCTGCTCGATGACGACGGGCGGCGCCCAGCCGGGCCGCTCCCATGACATGCAGATAACATGAGGCCCGGCGCCCCGCTAGCGCCGAGCCTCATCTCCACCGGACCGGATGATCCGGCAGAAGCTGTTGATGAGGCCCGGCGCCCCGCTCTCGCCGGGCCTCATCCCCGCCGGGTCAGGTGACCCGGCAGGAGCCTTATGAGGGCCCAGCGCCCCGCTCTCGCCGGGCCCTCATCCCTGCCGGGCCATGAGCCCGGCAGGAGCTTTTGTGAGGCCCGGCGCCCCGCTCTCGCCGGGCCTCACACCCTCCCGGATCGATGATCCGGAAGGAGCTTTGCATGAGGCCCGGCGCCCCGCTCTCGCCGGGCCTCACACCCTCCGGACCGGGTGGCCCGGAGGGAGCCTGCGCGAGGCCCGGCGCCCCGCTCTCGCCGGGCCTCGTAAGCAAGACGCGCGACGCTCAGATGTGGTTGACATCGGTTGCGCGGGTTTCTGCGCGACTTCCGTCCGCCCCGGCCTGCGCCGTATCGATCCCCGTCAGCTGGTGCAGGACGACTTGCAGAGCGCGCTGGACATGGTCTGGTACATGACCTGGCCGAGCTGGGAGTAGTGCGTGATGGCGATGGCCTGGCCGCTGGTGGTGGCGGCGATCCGCCGCAGCGCGCCCAGGTCACCTCCCCGGCCGAGCATGATCGTCACGATTCTGACCGGCCGCCGCGGGTCGTAGAGCACCTGCAGGTCACGCACCAGGGTGGCGGAGGAGATGTCGCCCGGGTCGTGGTCGACCCCCGCGGTCAGGACCAGCACCGCGTTGATGCGGCGGGGCTGGTAGGTGGCGAGCATCTGCCGGTATGCGTTCAGGATGGTGCTGTACAGGGGGGCCGGGGTGCGCGGCAGGGGCAGGCTCGCCTGCGCCACCCGCTCGATCCGCTGCCTGCGGGTGAGGTGCCCCAGCCGATCGGGCAGCGGGCCGATCGGCACCAGCTCCTGATAGGACAGGCCGTCCACGATCTGGCTGGGGAAGGTCCACAGGCCCATCTGGGTGCTGTCGGGGAACTGCGCCAGGTCAGGGCCGGCGGCCCGGACCAGCACCTGTTCCAGCTCCGGCCCGCCCGGCCGGGCCCGGGCGGCCATCGCCGAGGAGATGTCGATCAGGGCGAGGTCCCGTGAGCCCAGGCTGAGCCGCTGCCACGTGCGGATGGCGGCTTCCGCCTGGGCCGGCGGCGGCGGGGGCAGCAGGCGCGGGCCGCTGCTGGCCAGCCCCGGCCAGGCGGCCCAGGCGCCGGCCGCCCCGTCGCCCGAGCGGAAGCCCGCATAGCGCACGTACGAGGCGGCATAGGCCGACCGCAGCAGCTCACCGAACCTGTCGGCCGTCGCCAGCCGCAGCGGGCTGGTGGTGGTGAGCACGTAGGGATAGCTGAGTTCCTGGCTGCCCTCGGCCGGGTAGCGCACGGCCAGCGGCTGCCGCGGGTGGGCCCGGTCGAACTGGACCACCGCCTGCTCGGTGGTGACCGTGACCGGCGCGGTAGCGGCGCCGGTGCCGGGCAGCGGCGCCCAGGCGGCCAGCGGCGCCAGCGGCGATGCGCCGCCCGGCGTGGGCTCGACCTGGGCACTCACCGCGAGCCTGGCGAGATCAGCCTGGCCGGCCCGCCCTCCGCCACCGCAGAGCCGCTGGAGCTCGGTGAGTGCCACCATGCCCGTTGCGCTGCTCGTGGGGTCGGGGAACTCGACGTGCAGCCCGAGCGCGGACGCGGGACCGCCGGCGGCCTGGGGGAGCAGGAATTTCCAGCTGACCGAGGAGCCGAAGGCGGGAGCCAGCGCTGCGGCGGGCCGGGGCATCACGATGACCAGCGCGGTTCTGGCGAGCGTGATGCCGGACAGCCGGACGCGCGCGCCCCAGGACGCTGACCGGCCCGCGAGGTCAGCCCACAGGGGCGAATCGGGAATCCAGGCGTCGGCCTGCGGCAGCTGCCGGGGGCCGCCGCCCGCGAGCTGCGCCACCACCTCGCGCGGCGGCTCGGTGGTGACCGCGACCCGCACGCAGTGGCCGTCCACCCGCGGGCGCATGCTGTTGAAGTACTGGCCGAGGTGGCGGACGACCGGCCCGATCTCGCTGGCGGCGGCCACGTTGACGACCACCGGGTGGTTGACGCAGCTGGAGCGGGCGACGACGGCCCGGGCGCCCAGCGTGAGCAGGAACGTGGCGGCGATGGCGGCCGCGAGGCCGGTCAGCGCGGCTGTCCGGGTCCGGCGCTTGCGCGCCGCCCGGTAGCCGCTGCCTCGTCTGGTCGGTCCAGCGTTCACGGCAATCCTCGATCGACCGGGCCGCAGCTCGCCGGCAAGGGCCGCGGCTCCCCGGACGCGGGAGCTCCCGCAGGCGAACCGGCGTCGTCCCGGGCGCCTGCGCCTGCTGGGTCTTCGCGCGGATGACTGTACCGGACCGGCGCGTGATATGACGCGGCTTGTCCTATTCGCAATAACTCCGCCGGCCAGACTGGGGCAGGTGGGCGACGTGATCCAGGTGGACGACCCCGGTGACCCGCGGCTGGCCGATTACCTGCGCCTGACCGACTCGTCGTTGCGCACGAGCCTGGAAGCGGCGCACGGGCTGTTCGTGGCCGAGGGGGAGAAGGTGATCAGGCGGGCGATCGGGGCCGGGTACCCGGTGCGCTCGCTGCTGCTGACCCCGGACCGGCTGGCCGGCCTCGCCGATCTGGCCACCTCGTGCGCGGGCCCGGTCTACCTGGCCCCCCACGATGTCGCGGAACGGATCACCGGCTACCGGGTGCACCGGGGTGCGCTGGCGTCGATGGCGCGGCGGCCCCTGCCGGAGGCCGGCGCGGTGGTGGCCGGCCACCGCCGGATCCTGGTGCTGGAGGACCTGGTCGATCACGGCAACGTGGGGGCGATCTTCCGGTGCGCGGCCGCGCTCGGGGTGGGGGCGGTGGTGCTGGCGCCCCGGTGCGCGGACCCGCTCTACCGCCGCGCGGTCAAGGTGTCGATGGGCGCGGTCTTCGCCATCCCCTATGCCCGGATGACCGACTGGTACGGGGGCCTCGCCGGGCTCCGCGCCGCGGGCTTCCGGCTGCTTGCCCTGGTGCCCGACCAGTCCGCCGTGGCCCTGGACCAGGTGGCGGCGGGCGGCCGGGTCGCGCTCATGCTCGGCTCCGAGGGCGACGGCCTGTCCTCCCGCTGGCTACATGAGGCCGACGAGCGCGTCTGCATCCCGATGAGCTCGGCTGCGATGGCGCTCGGGGTGGACTCGCTGAACGTGGTCGCCGCCGCGGCGGTGGCCTGCTACGCGCTGATGCGCGGCCCCGGCTGACCGGGCGCGGCCCCGGCTGACCGGCGCGGCTCAGCCGCCGGGTGGACGCCGGCGGGTCACAGCGGCGAAGTACTGGCTGGATTCCTTGCGCCACAGCAGCACGATCGCGCCCAGGCCGATCAGCCAGACCAGTACCGCGAGGACCAGGTTGACCGCGGTGGCTCCCCGCAGCACAGCGAGCAGCAGGCCCACGGTGTTCAGCGCGAACAGCACGGTGGCGGCGATCCGCCCCCAGGTGTACCCGCTCCTGTTCGCCCAGGCCATGAACAGCCACAGGCCGAGGGTGATCACGGCCTCCACGATCGCGGCGACCACGAGCTGGTGCGCCTGCTGCGAGGTGTAGTTGGCCTTGTTCTCCATGGTCGTCTCGATGGAGTGGATGGTCAGCGCTGTTATGACCAGGGTGACGGCGGTGACGGCCGCGCCCGCGTACATGAGCAGGACCGCGGTCTTCACCGGGCGCGGCGGGGTGGGCCGGGCGGCTCCGGCGGGCATGGGCGGCCGCTCACCACCCTGCGGATACGGCTGGTACATGTCGCCTCCTCACCCAACCCCGGCGGGCATGCCGAACGGATGACTCGTGGTTGACGGGGACGCAGCGCACCGAGCCTAGCCGTGCCGCTGTCCCTTGACCAGATGCGTGCCGGCGCCCATGGCCAGGCGCCCGGGCTGGTTGCTGGGCTGGGCGCTGCTGCGGCTCAGTCCTCCGGCCGCAGCAGCGCCCAGACGACCTTGCCGCCCTCGTCGAGCAGGTGCCAGCCCCACCGCACGCTGCAGGACTCGACCACGTTCAGCCCCCGGCCGCTCTCCGAGGTGGGGCCCGACTCCCGCAGGACGGGGATGTCGCGGCCCGGGTCGGTCACCATGCACATCACGAAGGGGGCCTGCGCGAGCAGCCGCAGCCGGATGCAGTGCTCGCTGACCAGCGTGCGGGCGGACGGGACGCCGTGCCGCAGCGCGTTCGTCACCAGCTCGGACACGACGAGCTCGGCCACGTCGGCGAGGGTGTCCAGATCCCAGCCGGCCAGCGTGGCGCGGGTGAAGTCCCGGCCGGCCTTGACCGACTCGGGCCGGGACGCGAGCTGGCAGGTGGCGCTCGGCTGGGCCAGCGCGTAGCTGGTGCCTCCCGGCTGTGATGGCAGCAGGCCTGCCTGGCGCATGCCCCCGGGTGTGCCCGCCGCGAGGAAGCCGACGCGGCTCACACCGCTGACCTCCGTCGTCAATGGCAAGGCCGCCCGGTGTGCGGTCATCGGCTTCCCGTCTTCATCTCGCACGTGGTCACTGGCAGGTGAGTCGTGCGCTTGCCGCGCAAGCGCTATCATCCCCTTTGTACCTTGCAAACGCAAGGCCGAATGCACGTGCAGATGACATTATCAGGTTGCACGTGCGCAGGCCGGACGTCTGACGGAGGACTTGCCCACAGACCTGCAAGCGTGAGCTGAGGGGAGCCGAGGTGATAACAGCGCAGCCGGGGAGCGGCCCGACCGTTCTGCGCATCCTTCTGGGTTCCCAGCTGCGCATGCTGCGCGAGGTGAAGGGGATCACCCGCGAAGAGGCCGGCTACGCCATCCGCGCGTCCGGCTCCAAGATCAGCCGGATGGAGCTGGGCCGGGTCAGTTTCAAGGAACGCGATGTCACCGACCTGCTCAGGCTGTACGGCGTCGACGAGGACGAGGCAGCCACGCTGGTGGAACTCGCCATCCAGGCCAACTCGCCCGGGTGGTGGCACAAGTACGGCGATGTGCTGCCGGACTGGTTCCAGGTCTACGTGGGCCTGGAGGAGGCGGCCTCGCTCATCCGGCTCTACGAGGTGCAGTTCGTGCCCGGTCTGCTGCAGACGGCGGACTACGCGCGGGCGGTGGTGCGGCTCGGCCAGCCGGGGGCGGCGACCGAGGAGATAGAACGCAGGATCAGCCTGCGCATGGGCAGGCAGGAGCTGCTCACCAAGCCGGGCGGGCCCCGGCTGTGGGCGATCGTGGACGAGGCGGCGCTGCGGCGCCCCATCGGGGGAAAGGAGGTGATGCGAGCGCAGCTCGTGCAGCTGCTGGAGGCCACGGAACAGCCGCAGGTCACGCTCCAGGTGATGCCCTTCAGGTCAGGCGGTCACGCCGCCGAGGCCGGGGCGTTCACCATCATGCGGTTCCCGGAGCCCGACCTGCCGGATGTGGTCTACCTCGAGCAGCTCACAAGCGCCCTGTATCTCGATAAGCGTGACGACGTCGAAAAGTACACCGAGGTCATGGAACGACTCAGTGTCGAGGCCGAGTCACCGGAACGATCTGTCCATATCCTGAGCGGGATGCTTGAGGAAGTCATGGGTATATGAACACCTACAATGGAATGCCGGCCGCAGAGCTTTCTGGGGCCGTGTGGCGCAAAAGCAGCATCAGCAACTCACAGGGAGCCTGTGTCGAGCTTGCCAAGGTCGGCGCGGACGAGTTCGCTGTGCGTAACTCCAGGAACCCGGACGGCCCGGCCCTTATCTACACCCGGGCCGAGATAGCAGCGCTCATCGAAGGCGTCAAGCTTGGCGAATTCGACGACCTGCTTAACGGGGTAGCTTTCTGACGGGGGTTAACCGGGCTGCGTGGCCTGCCGGGGGATTATTCGCGGTCAATATCATCGGGTACATCCCTGGTGGTAAGCCTGTCCTGTTAGCCCATCAAATACCACAGCGACGGCAGTTTACTGCCTGTGCCCGCCACGGCGGGAGCGTCGGCCGCCGCGTCCGCCTGACGTGGCGGCTGCCGCATGCCCGGGTACCGCGCCACCGCGCGCCCGGGCCGTCCGCGACGCGTGCCCGGGCCGTCCCCGGCCCGCGCCGTACGCGGTAGCCATCCCTGGCATTGCGCGGTGCCCCTGTGTGGTATCTGAGCCGTCGTTAGGCTTGGTATGCCCAACTTAGGCTGTGCTGACCCGGCGTCCTGAACGACACGCGGCTCCGGCCCGGCGGAGACCGCGGCCAGCTACGGAGAGGATCACCCGTGCCCGCAAGCCAGATCGCCATCCTCGGGGCCTTCGCGGGCCTCACGATCTTCCTCGGGCTGCCGCTGGGCCGCGTGCGCGCGCAGATGCCCCGGACCAAGGCGTTCCTCAACGCCCTGGCCATCGGCATCCTGATCTTTCTGCTGTGGGACGTGCTCACCAACGCGTGGGAGCCCACCGACGAGGCACTGGGCCTTCACCACTACGCCACGGCGATCACCGACGGCACCGTGATGCTCGTGTGCGTGGGTGCCGGGCTGCTCGGCCTGGTGTACTTCGACCGCTGGATGAAGCACCGGGCGGCGCGGCTGCGGCCGGAGGGGCCGGGAGCGGCGACCGCGCGGCCGGCCCTGATCCCGGCCGGCCCGGATGCCGCCCGGGCCGCCGCCGCCAGCCTGTCGATGCTCATCGCGGTCGGCATCGGGCTCCACAACTTCGGCGAGGGACTGGCCATCGGCGCCTCCGCCGCGGCCGGCAAGCTCAGCCTGGCGGTCCTGCTGGTGATCGGCTTCGGCGCGCACAACGCGACGGAGGGCTTCGGCATCGTGGCGCCGCTGGCGGCGGCCGGTGAGCGGCCCACCTGGCCCCGGCTGGTGCTGCTCGGGCTCATCGGCGGCGGCCCCACCTTCGTCGGCACCGTCGTCGGCATGCAGGTGACCGCGCCGCTGCTCGGCATCGCCTTCCTGGCGCTGGCGGCGGGCTCCATCCTGTACGTGGTGATCGAGCTGCTGGCCGTCGCGCGTGCCACCAAGCTCAAGGAGCTGGTCACCTGGGGGATCATGCTGGGGCTGGTGCTCGGCTTCGTGACCGACGCGATCGTCTCGGCCGCCGGCGCCTGAGGCTGAAGGCTGGCTCTAGGTTTACTCCTGATCAGCTGCAGATTGACTCCAGGCAGGCTCCAGGGGGCGGTGCCCGGCCGCCTGCCTTATAGAGTCCAGGGGTGATCCCGGAGCACGACACTGGCCTGCCGATTGCCCCACCGATCACACGGCAGCAGCTGGGCTGGGAGATCGTTGTCGTCTTCGCGGTGTCGCTCGGCGCCAGCGCGCTGCTGGCGATCATCAGCCTGATCGGGTCGCTCACGGCCCGCAGGGCGCTGGGGCACCAGCAGGCGCTGCTGGTCGGGTCGATGGCGCCGGGCCGCCCGTTGCTGGACCTCTCGCTGCAGCTGGCGAACATTCTGGTCACCCTTGCCCCGGTGGCGCTGGTGTTCTACCTGCTGGCCAGGTCGGGTGAGTCGCCGTCGGACATGGGCCTGGACACCACCCGGCCAGCCAGCGACCTGGCCAGGGGCGCGGCCCTGGCGGCCATCATCGGCGGGCTGGGCCTGGGCCTGTACATCACGGCGTTCCACCTCGGGGTCAGCCTCAACGTGGTCCCGGAGAGCCTGCCCGCGGTGTGGTGGCGGATCCCGGTGCTCATCCTCAAGGGCTTCCAGAACGGGATCCTGGAAGAGATCCTGGTCATCGGGTATCTGCTGCGGCGGCTGGATCAGCTCGGCTGGACACCGGCCCATGCGATCATCCTCAGCGCGGTGCTCCGCGGCTCGTACCACCTCTACCAGGGGCTCGGCGGGTTCCTCGGCAACGCCGCGATGGGCCTGGTGTTCGGCGTCCTGTTCCGCAGATGGCGGCGGGTGACCCCGTTCATCGTCGCCCACGGGCTGATCGACACGGTCGCTTTCGTCGGCTACGCGGCCCTGCACGGCCACGTGTCCTGGCTCCCCTGACGGAGCCGGCCCACCCGGCACCGCTGCAGAGCGCGGCCGTTCCGGGCGTTGCCGGAACGGCAGCCGGGCATGATCACCAGTGGCGGAGGGGCGGTTATCCTTCCCCCATGCCAGAGCCCCCCGCGGTCAGCGAGACGATCCCAGGCACCACGATCGACGCCAGCGGGGCCACCGTCGCCGCCCTCCGGGCAGCGCTGGCGGCCGGCACCCTCACCGCGCGCGGGCTCACCTCGTTCTACCTGGACCGGATCGGGCGGCTGGACCCGCTGCTGCACGCGGTCATCAGCGCCAGCGGCGACGCGCTCACCGAGGCGCAGGCCTGCGACGAGGCCCTGGCGAGCGGGGCGGCCCGCCCGCTCGAGGGCATCCCGGTCCTGATCAAGGACAACATCGCGGTCAGGGGGATGCCCGCCACCGCCGGGTCGCCCGCCCTCGCCGGGGCCGAGCAGGGCGACGCCTGGCTGGTCGCCAGGCTGCGGGAGGCGGGCGCGGTGATCCTCGGCAAGGCGAACCTGTCCGAGTGGGCCAACTTCCGGTCCTCCCACCCCACCAGCGGCTGGAGCACCCTCGGCGGGCAGGCCGCCAACCCGCACGCGCTCGACCGGAACCCGTCCGGCTCCAGCTCCGGCTCGGCGGCCGCGGTCGCGGCCGGGCTGGCCGCGGTCACGGTGGGGACCGAGACCGACGGCAGCATCGTCTGCCCGGCCAGCGCCTGCGGGATCGTCGGCCTCAAGCCCACGCTGGGCCTGGTGAGCCGCGGCGGGATCGTGCCGATATCGGCGGCCCAGGACACGGCCGGCCCGATGACGCGCAGCGTGGCCGATGCCGCGGCGCTGCTGTCCGCGATGGCCGGCGCCGACCCGGATGACCCGGCCACCGCGGCCGCGGCCGGCCAGCCAGGCGACTACACCGCCTTCCTCGACCCGGGCGCCCTGGCCGGGGCCCGCATCGGCGTCTGGCGGGAGGGTGTGAAGGCGGCGGGCGCCGCCACCACGGCGGTGCTGGAGGCGGCCCTGGCCGAGCTGGCCGGCCTCGGTGCCGACCTGGTCGACCCGGTGGACCTGCCCGGCGCGGAACAGATCTCCGAGCCGGAACTGGCTGCCCTGCTGACCGAGTTCAAGCACGACCTCAACGCCTACCTCGCGGCGCTGCCTGGGGAGCACCCGGCGACGCTGGCGGAGCTCATCGCCTTCAACACCCGGCACGGCGCCAGTGTGCTGGCCCGGTTCGGCCAGGAACTGTTCGAGCAGGCGGAAGCCACCGGCGGCGACCTGGCCGACGCCGGGTACCTGGCCGCGCGGGGGGAGGCGGCCAGCCGCGCCCGGGAGGCCCTGGACGGCCCGCTCGCCGCTCACCGGCTGGACGCCATCGTCGCGCTGACCGCCAGCCCGGCCTGGCTGACCGACTACCATCTCGGCGATCACGACCTCTTCCACACGTCGGGGCCGGCGGCGGTGGCCGGGTATCCGTCCATCTCGGTTCCCGCTGGTGGGGCCTTCGGGCTCCCGGTCGGGCTGTCGTTCACCGGCCCGGCGTGGAGCGAGCCGCGGCTGATCGCGCTGGCGCACGCGTACGAGCAGGCGGCAGGCGCGCGGCTCACCCCCGCGCTGCTCGACACCTGCCCGCCGCCCGCCCCGTCCGGCCGCGCCGGGCTGCGGCGATAGCCTGCGCTCATGGATTCCTGGCGTGCTGTCGGCGTTCCCTCCCTGCCGGGACGGGGCCCGGACCCCTTAATCCATGACACCGCGGCCGGTGAGCTGGTGCAGGCGGCGGCCGGGCCGACCGCCACCATGTACGCGTGCGGCATCACCCCCTATGACGCGACCCATATCGGCCACGCGGCCACGTTCGTCGCCTGGGATCTGCTGGTCCGGGCCTGGCGCGACGCCGGGCACAACGTGATCTACGTGCAGAACGTCACAGACGTGGACGACCCGCTGCTCGAGCGCGCGGACCGGGACGGCGAAGACTGGCGTGAGCTGGCCGCCCGGGAGATCGCGCGCTACCGGGGTGACATGGAGGCGCTGCGGGTGCTGCCGCCGGCCCGGCTGGTGGGCGCCGTGGAGGCGCTGCCGGTCATCGAGCGGCTCGCCCGCCGGCTGGCCGAGCGCGGGTCGCTCTACGACCTGGAGAGTGACCTCTACTTCTCACGGGCGTCGGATCCCGAGTTCGGCTCGGTGTCACATCTCGGCCCGGCGGAGATGGCCGTGCTCTTCGCCGAGCGTGGCGGCGACCCGGCCCGGCCGGGGAAGAAGGACCCGCTCGACGCCATGGTCTGGCTGGCCGCCCGGCCGGGGGAGCCGTCGTGGGCCTCCTCGTTCGGCCCGGGCCGCCCGGGCTGGCACGTGGAATGCGCGGCGATCGCCACCGAATACCTCAGCCGCGTGTTCGACGTGCAGGCGGGGGGATCCGACCTGATCTTCCCGCACCACGAGATGAGCGCCTCACACGCGCGGGTGGCACTCGGCGATGGCCCGCACGTGTTCGCCCGCCATTACCTGCACGCGGGCATGGTGCGGCTGGACGGCGAGAAGATGTCCAAGTCGCTGGGGAACCTGGTGTTCGTGTCGTCGCTGCTGGCCGGCGGCACCGACCCGATGGCGATCCGGCTGGCCATCCTGGCGCACCGCTACTCCCATGACTGGGACTGGACGGCGGAGGGGCTGGCGGCCGCGGCGCAGCGGCTCGCGCGCTGGCGGGAGGCGGTGGGCCGGCTGCTCTCCGCCTCTGGGGGACCGGCGTCCCAGCCCGGCGGCCCGGCGTCCCAGCCAGGCGGCCCGGCGTCCCAGCCAGGCGGCCCGGCGTCCCAGCCGGGCGCCCCGGTGTCCCCATCGGGCGCGCTGGCGGCGGCGGAGGCGGTGCTCGCCGCTGTGCGCGAGCGGATGGCCGACGACCTGGACGCGCCGGGCGCGCTCGCTGCGGTCGACCGCTGGGCGCAGGAGGTCGCGGGCATGCCGAGCCTGCCAGCGGGTTCGGCCGCGGCGGGGACGCTCGCCGCCGCCGCGGTGGACGCACTGCTCGGCGTCGCGCTCTGAGGGCCGCCAGCGACAGCGCCGCTGACGCCCGCCCGGCCGCCGTGGGCCGCTGCCGCCCGCTGCCGGGCCGCCGTGGACCGTCGCCTGGCCGCCGTGGGCCGCTGCCTGGGAGCGGCCGAGCGCTGCCCCGCTGTCAAGGCGGCCCCCGGTGGCTGTGGATGGCGCACGCAGCCTGCCCGGCCCGGTCCACAGATGCCGTTCCCCCTCTCGTCCCGGCCCGCCCGGCGGCCCAGCCTGGCCGCATGGACACCTCACAGCCCGCGGGCCGCGGCGCCCGTCACCCGAAGGACCGGACCGGGCCGCCCCGGATCCGGCTGAGCTCCCCGGCCGGCATCCTCGCCGCCGTCCCTCACCTGTTCGGGTTCCATCCGGGCCGGAGCCTGGTGGTGATCGGCGCTGGCGGCCCGCGGGACCGGGTCAAGCTCGGCTTCCGCTACGACCTGCCCGACCCCCCGGACGATGAGGCCGCACGCGGGATCGCCGGGCATGCGGTGGCCGTGCTGGCGGAGCGCGGGGCCACCAGCGTGATCGCCGTCGGGTACGGCGAGGGCAGGCTGGTCACCCCGGTGATGGACGCCCTCACCGCGGCCGCCGGGGAGGGCGGGCTCGCCGTCCGTGAGCTGTTACGGGTCGAGGACGGCCGCTACTGGTCCTACCTGTGCCAGGACGTGAACTGCTGCCCGGCCGAGGGGCTCCCGTTCGACCCCCGCTCCCACCCGGTGGCCGCCGCGATGTCGGTGGCCGGGCTCGCGGCGTACCCGGACCGGGAGGCACTGGCGCGTACCCTCGCCCCGCTCACCGGCGGCCGGGCCGTGGCCAGGGACCAGGCGGCCGAGCGGGCGTGCGCACGGGCCGCGGCCCTGGCCCAGCGGGCGGCCCGGCAGGGCGGCAACCCGCTGCGCCTGGTGATCAGTGAAGGACGGCGGGCGGTCAGGGATGCGATCGCCCGCTACCGCGGCGGCGGTGTGATCACCGACGGCGACCTCCTCGCCTGGCTCGTGATCAGCCTGGCCCAGCTGCCGGTCCGCGACGACGCGTGGGCGCGGATGGAGCCTGAGCACCGTGATGCGCACCTGCGGTTGTGGACGGACCTGGTGCGCGCCGCGGCCGACCCATGGGTGCCCGCTCCGGCGGCGCTGCTCGCGTTCACCGCCTGGCAGTGCGGCGACGGGCCGCTCGCCAGCATCGCGATCGACCGCGCGCTGGCCGGTGACCCTGATTACTCGATGGCGCTGCTGCTGCGGGAGATCCTCGCCATCGGTGTGCCGCCGTCGGCGGCGCGGCTGCCGATGAGTCCGGAGGAGGTCGAGCGCAGTTACGAGCGCCCGGCGCCACGGGGGCGCGGCCGGGCAGGCGGCCGTCAGCGCGGCCGTGGCGGGCGTGCCGGGGGTAAACCCCCGGCAGTCCAGGAATAAGCGGGTGGCAAACCCACGATAGACATGCTGTGCCGCCCGCCCGGCCGGTGCGGGGCTTGCCGCCCCGGCCCGGAGCGTTCATTCTCACTGGGAGACCGGCTGCAGCGAGCGGAGGGAGGGCTGGCGTGACCCACGCCACGCACCGAGGGCGACAAGCACCTGCCACCGGGGCCACCGGGGCCACCGGGGCCACCGCGGCTCCACGGGTACGGCTTCCGGCCACCGTGGCAGCGGAGCACCAAGCTGCGGTGGCCGCGATCCGCGCGGCCTACGCGGCTCTCCCGCCGGGCAGCCCGGTCCGGCTGGCCAAGCGCACCTCCAATCTGTTCCGGTTCCGCGACGCACCCACCGGCCAGGCCGGGGGCGGGCCAGCGGCGGCGCGGGGCCTGGACGTGTCGGCGTTCACCCGGGTGCTGCACGTCGACCCGCGGGCCCGGCTGGCGGTGGCCGGGGGCATGACCACCTACGAGGACCTGACCGACGCCACCTTGCGCTACGGCATGATCCCGCTGGTGGTGCCCCAGCTGAAGACGATCACGCTCGGCGGGGCGGTGACCGGGCTCGGCATCGAGTCCACCTCCCTGCGCAACGGCCTGCCCCACGAGTCGGTCACCGAGATGGAGATCCTCACCGGCGATGGGCGGGTCGTCACCGCGGCCCCGGCCGGGGAGCACGCCGGCCTGTTCAGCGGCTTCCCGAACTCCTACGGCACGCTCGGCTACGCTCTCTCGCTCACGATCGAGCTGGAGCCGGTCCAGCCGTACGTGCATCTGCGGCACTTCCGTTTCGCGTCCCCGGAGGCGTGCGTGGAGGCGGTCGGCCAGATCGCGGCCGAGGGGAGCCTGCACGGCCACCGGGCGGACTTCGCCGACGGGACCGCCTTCAGCCCGGATGAGATCTACCTGACGGTGGGCGCTTACAGCGACATGGCCCCCTGGGTCAGCGACTACACCGGCCAGCACATCTACTACCGCTCGCTGCGCGGGCCGCAGGAGGACTTCCTGACCATCCGCGACTACCTCTGGCGCTGGGACACCGACTGGTTCTGGTGCTCACGGCCGTTCGGCGTCCAGCATCCGGCGATCCGCCGCGCCTGGCCGCGCCGCTACCGGCGGTCGGACATCTACCGGGCGCTGGTCGCCTTCGACCGGCGGCACCAGCTCTCCGCCACGCTGAACGCCAACCGGGGCCTGCCCCCCCGCGAGGCGGTGATCCAGGACGTGGAGATCCCGCTGGCGCGCTGCGCCGATTTCGCGCGGTTCTTCGCCGGCGAGGTCGGCATGAGCCCGGTGTGGCTGTGCCCGCTGCGGCTGCGCGCGGGCCAGTCCTGGCCGCTCTATCCCCTGCGGTCCGGCGAGGTGTATGTGAACTTCGGTTTCTGGGGGACGGTGCCACTGCCCCCGGGGCGTCCGGACGGGTACTTCAACCGCCTGGTGGAAGCGGAGGTAGCCGCGCTGGGCGGCCACAAGAGCCTGTACTCGACCTCGTACTACTCGCCGGAGCAGTTCTGGGCGCGCTACAACGGCCCCGCCTACGCGGCGCTCAAGGGTTCCTACGACGGCTCCGGGCGGCTGGCCGGGCTGTATGAGAAGTGTGTCGGCGGGCAGTAGGGCACGCCCAGGCGAAAGGATGGATGGCATGGCGCTGGCGGAGGTGTTCGAGAAGGTGGCGGGGCCGGACGCCCCGGTGGAGTTCCGCGCCTACGACGGGAGCTCGTCAGGCACCGCGGGCGCGCCGGTGCGGATCACCGTGCGCTCCCCGGTCGCGGTGTCCTACCTGGCCCAGGCGCCGGGCTCGCTCGGGCTGGCCCGCGCTTACGTCTCGGGCCACATCGACGTCGACGGGGACATGTACACCGCTCTCGCCCGGATGACCCCGGTGCGGCAGGTGCAGCAGAGCACGGCGGAAAGGCTGCGGCTGATCGGCCAGCTGGGCGGACCGAAGCTGCTCTACCCCCGGGTGCCCCCGCCCCCGCAGGAGGTGCGGGTCCGCCGCCGCTGGCTGAGCGGGCGGCGCCACACCAAGGGCCGTGACGCCAGCGCGATCTCTCACCACTACGACGTGTCCAACACCTTCTATGAGTGGGTGCTCGGGCCGTCCATGACCTACACCTGCGCCTGCTACCCGCATGCGGACGCGACGCTGGAGGAGGCACAGGACTACAAGCACGACCTGGTCGCCAGGAAACTGGGCCTGCAGCCCGGCATGCGGCTGCTCGACGTCGGCTGTGGATGGGGTGGCATGGTCCGCCACGCCGCCCGGGAGTACGGCGTGAAGGCGCTGGGCGTGACCCTGTCCGAGCAGCAGGCGGCCTGGGCGCAGCGGGCCATCGAGGAGGCCGGGCTGTCAGGGCTGGCCGAGGTGCGCCACCTCGACTACCGGGACGTGCCGGAGACCGGCTTCGACGCGATCAGCTCGATCGGGCTCACCGAGCACATCGGCAAGGCCCAGCTGCCGGCCTACTTCTCCTTCCTGCACAGCAAGCTGAAGCCAGGCGCGCGGCTGCTCAACCACTGCATCACCAGGCCGGACGACAGCGTGGCGGCCCGCAACGTCGGCGGGTTCATCAACCGGTACGTGTTCCCCGACGGTGAGCTGGAAGGCCCCGGGCATCTGGCGTCACGGATGAACGACGCGGGGTTCGAGATCCGGCACGAGGAGAACCTGCGCGAGCACTACGCCCTGACCTTGGCCGGCTGGTGCGCCAACCTCGACGCGCACTGGGATGAGGCGGTCGCCGAGGTCGGCCAGGGCACGGCGCGGGTGTGGCGGCTGTACATGGCGGGGTGCCGGCTCGGTTTCGAGCGGAACGTGGTCGCGCTGCACCAGATCCTCGGCGTCCGGCTCGAGGCGGACGGGCGCTCCGGGATGCCGCTGCGCCCGGATTGGGAGCGGGCGGCCCAGCCGGTGGCCGGCTAGCCCAGGCGCCGGTCCGGGCCCGTTCAGGCGGACGGGCGTTCCGGGATGCCGCTGCGCCCGGATTGGGAGCGGGCGGCCCAGCCGGTGGCCGGCTAGCCCAGGCGCCGGTCCGGGTCCGTTCAGGCGCCCGGGCACGGGCGTCCCCGGGCGCCGGGTTCAGGCGGGCACCCGGGCCGCGGGTGAGCCCAGCGGGACGGTGTGAGCCCAGCGGGACTGTGGCGCGCGCACCGGGGCACAATGGCGGGGTGGATTCCTCCCGCGGCGGCCCACGCAGCGTCGTCCTGCTGGGCTCGACAGGGTCGATCGGCACCCAGGCCGCCGACGTCATCCGGCGCAACCCGGACCGGTTCCGGATCGCCGGCCTGGCGGCGGGCGGCGGCAACCCTGGCCTGCTGGCGAGCCAGGCGATCGAGTTCGGGGCCGAGGTGGTGGCCGTCGAGCGCGAGCCGGCCGCCGCCTCGCTGCGCGAGGCCCTGCGCGCGCAGGGCGCCCGCACCCACCCGAAGGTGCTGGCCGGCCCGGACGGGGTGGCCGCGGCCGCGGCCTGGCCCTGTGATGTCGTGCTCAACGCGGTGACCGGGTTCAGCGGCCTGGCCGCCACCCTGGCGGCGCTGCGCGCCGGGCGGGTACTCGCCCTGGCGAACAAGGAGTCGCTGATCGCCGGCGGCCCGCTGGTGGCCGGCCTGGCCCAGCCGGGCCAGATCGTCCCCGTGGACTCCGAGCACTCCGCGATCGCGCAGTGCCTGCGCGGCGGGGCGGCCGGCGAGGTGGCCAGGCTGGTGCTGACCGCGAGCGGCGGGCCGTTCCTGCACCGCAGCCGCACCGATCTGGAGCAGGTCACGCCCGAGCAGGCGCTCGCCCACCCCACCTGGAACATGGGGCCGGTCATCACCATCAACTCCGCGACACTGGTCAACAAGGGCCTGGAGGTGATCGAGGCCCACCTGCTGTTCGGGGTCGGTTTCGAGGCGATCGAGGTGGTGGTCCACCGGCAGTCGGTGGTCCACTCGATGGTGGAGTTCACCGACGGCTCGACGATCGCGCAGGCCAGCCCGCCCGACATGCGGATCCCGATCGCGCTCGCCCTCGGCTGGCCGGACCGCGTCGCCGGCGCCGCCCCGGCGGTGGACTGGTCCGCCGCCCACACCTGGACCTTCGAGCCGCTGGACGAGCATGCCTTCCCCGCCGTCCGCATCGCCCGGGAGGCGGGCTCGGCCGGGGGCACCGCCCCGGCCACCTACAACGCGGCCAACGAGGTCTGCGTGGACGCCTTCCTGGCGGGCCAGCTTCCGTTCCCGGGGATCGTCGACATCGTCGCCCAGGTAGTCTCGGAACATGATGGCCGCGCGGGGGACGCCGCCCAGTTGGCGGATGTCCTCGCCGCTGACCGGTGGGCGCGGGGCCGGGCCAGAGAACTGACTAGCAAACTGGTGCGCCGTGCCGCGGGCGCGAGCGGCAGGAGGGGAGATTCCGCCGGATGAGCTTCCTCCTCGGCATCCTCATCTTCATCCTGGCCATACTCTTCTCGGTCGTGCTGCACGAGGCGGGCCACTACGCCACCGCCAAGAAGTTCGGCATGAAGGTCACCCAGTTCTTTGCCGGCTTCGGCCAGACCCTCTGGTCAACCCGGAGGGGCGAGACCGAGTACGGAATCAAGGCGATCCCGGCCGGCGGCTTCGTGAAGATCGTCGGCATGACCAATATGGACGACGTTGCCCCGGCCGACGAGCCCCGGTCGTTCCGCCGCCATCCCCGGGGGCAGCGCATCATCGTGCTGGCCGCCGGGTCGGTCATGCACTTCGTGCTGGCCTTCGTGCTGCTGTTCGCGGTGGCGGTGTTCATCGGCCAGGCCAACCCGGGCACCTCGACCACCGTCGGCGCCATCGACGCCTGCGTGCCGGCCAACCTGACCACGCCCTGCACGACGTCCAACCCCGCCTCACCCGCCAAGCAGGCCGGCATCCGCGCCGGGGACAAGATCATCGCGGTCGCGGGGACGCCGGTGCGGGACTGGACCCAGATGGGCAAGGTCATCCGCAGCCAGCCGGCCGGCACCCCGGTCGCGGTCACCGTGGAGCGCGACGGGCGGCAGCTGACGGCGCATCCCTCGCTGGCGGTGGTCCACGGCCGTCAGGGGTCCTACCTGGGCATCTCCCCGGTCGTCGTCTTCCAGCGGTCCGGCCCGCTGGGCGGCATCGGCTACGCGGGCAGCCAGTTCGGCCAGATCGTGAGCAGCTCGGCCGGGGCGGTAGCGAGCCTGCCCAGAGCCATCCCGGATCTGTTCGCCAAGAACCGTGCCGACACCCCCGCCGGCAACGTCGGCAGCCTGGTCGGCGCCGCGGACACGACCGGCCAGGTGGTCGCCGCGCCGATCAGCTGGCAGGCCAGGGTCAGCGTGGTGCTGCTGATCGTCGCCTCGCTGAACATCTGGTTCGGCCTGCTGAACCTGCTCCCGCTGCTCCCGCTGGACGGCGGGCATATCGCCGTCGTGATCTACGAGCAGTGCCGCGCGTGGCTGGCCAGGCTGCGGGGGAGGCCCGATCCCGGCCTGGTGGACTACCGGCGGCTGATACCCGTGAGCGTGGGGGTGCTCGTCCTGCTGATAGGTTTCTCGTTGCTCCTGATCACGGCCGACCTCGTCAATCCGGTGCACATCATCCAGTGAGGCAGCAGGCGTCATGACGGTGGACCTTGGCATGCCCCAGCCAGCCCATGAGCCGCTCGCGCCCCGGCGCAAGTCCCGCCAGATCATGGTGGGCAAGGGCAAGCACGCCGTGCCGGTGGGTGGCGGCTCCCCGGTGTCGGTCCAGTCGATGACCACCACGCTGACCGCCGACGTGAACGCGACCCTGCAGCAGATCGCCGCGCTGACGGCCACCGGCTGCCAGATCGTGCGGGTGGCCGTTCCCTCCCAGGACGACGCCGACGCGCTGCCGGAGATCGCCCGCAAGTCGCAGATCCCCGTCATCGCCGACATCCATTTCCAGCCGAAGTACGTGTTCGCCGCGATCGACGCCGGCTGCGCCGCGGTCCGGGTCAACCCGGGGAACATCAAGGCGTTCGACGACAAGGTCGCCGAGATCGCCCGGGCGGCCTCCGGCGCGGGGGTGCCGATCAGGATCGGCGTCAACGCGGGCTCGCTGGACAAACGGCTGCTCGCCAAGCACGGCCGGGCCACCGCCGAGGCGCTGGTGGAGTCGGCCCTGTGGGAGTGCTCCCTGTTCGAGGAGCACGGGTTCACCGACATCAAGATCTCGGTCAAGCACCACGACCCGGTGGTGATGATCAACGCCTACCGCCAGCTCGCGCAGGCGTGCGACTACCCGCTGCACCTGGGGGTCACCGAGGCGGGGCCGGCCTTCCAGGGGACGGTCAAATCGGCGGTCGCGTTCGGTGCGCTGCTCTCCGAGGGCATCGGCGACACCATCCGCGTGTCGCTGTCCGCACCGCCGGTCGAGGAGGTCAAGGTCGGCATCGCCATCCTGGAGTCACTCGGCCTGCGTGAGCGCGGCCTGGAGATCGTGTCCTGCCCGTCCTGCGGCCGCGCCCAGGTCGACGTCTACACCCTGGCCGAGCAGGTCACCGCGGGCCTGGAAGGCCTGGAGGTGCCGCTGCGGGTGGCGGTCATGGGCTGCGTGGTCAACGGGCCCGGCGAGGCGCGCGAGGCCGACCTGGGGGTGGCGTCCGGCAACGGCAAGGGCCAGATCTTCGTGCGCGGCGAGGTCATCAAGACCGTGCCCGAGTCCCAGATCGTGGAGACGCTCATCGAGGAGGCCATGAAGCTGGCCGAGGCGGCCGGGCAGGATGGTCAGGATGGTCAGGCCGGCCAGCCCGGCAGCCCCACGGTCACCGTGTCCTGAACGCCGCCGCCGGGCTCGCCCGGTGCCCGGCCTGCCCGGGCAGCCACCTTCGCGACCACCAGCGTGCCGACGCGGTCGGCGACCAGCGCCTGCGCCTCCGGTGGCAGCCCGTCGTCGGTGACCAGCGTGTCCACCTCGGACAGGTCGGCGAACGAGCAGAGGCCGACGGTCCCCCACTTGGTGTGATCGGCCACCACCGTCACCTTCCGCGCCGCCTGCACGAACGCCCGGTTGGTCTCCGCCTCGGCGAGGTTGGGCGTGGTGAGGCCGGCGGTGGGATCGATGCCGTGGCAGCCGAGGAAGAGCAGATCGAGGTGGAGCGAGCGGATGGTCAGGTCGGCGATGGGGCCGACCAGCGCGTCGGAGGGGGTGCGGGTGCCGCCGGTGAGGACGACGGAGGCGTCCCTGGCGCTGTGCTCCGCCGCCTGGCCGCTGCGCAGCAGGCTCATCACCCGCACCGAGTTGGTCACGATGGTGACGCCGGGGATGCCGATCAGCCGCTCCGCCAGCGCGAAGGCCGTGGTCCCGGCGGACAGCCCGATCGCGCTGCCCGGCGTGGCCAGTTCCGCCGCCGCCCCCGCGATCGCCGCCTTGGCCGCCTGCTCCAGGGTCGACTTGGTGTCGAAGCCCGGCTCGTGGCTGCTCGGGGCGCCCGGCAGCACGGCCCCGCCGTGGACCTTGTCGATGAGCCCGGCCCTGGCCAGCACCTCGAGGTCACGGCGGATCGTCATATCCGAGACCCCGAGGCGCAGCGTCAGCTCGCTCACCCGCGCGCTGCCCGCTCCCCGCACCTCCTGCAGGATCAGCGCCTGTCGCTGCTTGGCAAGCATCCCGTCACCCTTCGCTGGGGGTGCCATGG
>Ga0335077_10002666_pt1 | contig 21382 bp, 15 predicted proteins | sample Lox_Sample_31_FD_207151 | JGI IMG/M metagenome (GOLD analysis project Ga0335077, IMG submission 207151) | Soil microbial communities from Loxahatchee National Wildlife Refuge, Florida, United States - Lox_Sample_3.1 | ecosystem: Environmental > Terrestrial > Soil > Wetlands | place: USA...
AGCTCGCCGGGCGCACGCAGCAACGCTTCTTCCGCCCCGAGGAGGAGGCGCGCTTCACCTATCCCTATGCCTTCGAGGTCGATCTCGAGCGGCATGCGGACATCGATGCGACCGATCTCAGCTCGCAAGCGATCAATCTGAGAATCCGCGAGCTCATGAGCCAGGGCTATGGCGCCATCACCCTCAACAATCCGGGCGCCAGGCACTCGGTTGCCGTGGGCATCCTGAATCGCCTGAACCTCAAGATCCGCGGCAGCCTCGGCTACTTCGGCTGCGGGCTCATCGATGGTCCGAACATTCGCATCACCGGCCGCGTCGGCTGGTCGTGCGCCGAGAACATGATGGCGGGCACGGTGGTGATCGAGAAGAACGCCGGCTCGACCTTCGGTGCCGCCATGCGCGGCGGCGATCTCGTCTGCAAGGGAGATGTCGGTGCGCGCATGGGCATCGACATGAAGGGCGGCACCATCATCGTCGGTGGCCGGGCCGGCGCATTCTGTGGCTTCATGATGCAGCGCGGACGCATGGTCATCCTGGGTGATGCCGGCAAGAACCTCGGCGACTCGATGTACGACGGCACCATCTACGTGGGCGGCCGCATCGCAGGCCTCGGCGTAGATGCCGTGCCCGAGGATATGAACGATCTCGATGTCGAGTGGCTCGAGCGCAAGCTCAAGCTCCATGGACTGCAAGCGCCGCGAGGCGTGAAAAACCTCCAGAAGATCGTCGCCGGCCGGCAGCTCTGGAATTACGACAATCTCGAGCCCGCCGAGAAGAAGCTGATCCTCTAGGCGCGCTCACCGCGAAAGGAACCTGCCCGATGCCCAAGGAAACCAAGATACCGGCGGCGATCCCGTCGACGAAGAAGAAGCTCGGCCGCAACACGCACGTGCTCGGTCACAGCTCCATCTTCACCCCGCAGGTGATCGATGACATTCACATCAAGAGCGAGCTCGGCCGCTACCGCATGCGCGGCTTCTCGCTGTTCAAGAAGATCCCGAGCTGGGACGATCTGACCTTTCTGCCGGGCACGCTCACGCGCTTCGTCATCGAAGGCTATCGTGAGAAGTGCGAGACGCAGACCATCATCGGACCGCGGGCGAAGCGCCCGCTGGTGCTCGATATCCCGATCTACATCACGGGCATGAGCTTCGGCGCGCTGAGCTATGAGGCCAAGATCTCTCTTGCCCGTGGTGCGACCATGGCCGGCACGGCCACCTGCTCGGGTGAAGGCGGCATGATCCCCGACGAGCGCCGCTATTCCTCGAAGTGGTTCTATCAGTGCATCCAGTCACGTTACGGCTTCAACCCGCATCACCTGCGCCTCGCCGATGCGTGCGAATTCTTCATCGGCCAGGGCTGCAAGGTCGGACTCGGCGGGCATCTCATGGGCCAGAAGGTCACGGACCAGGTGGCCGAGATGCGCTCGCTGCCTGCCGGCATCGACCAGCGCTCCCCGGCGCGGCATCCGGACTGGCTCGGACCGGACGACCTCGCGCTGAAGATCAACGAGATCCGCGAGGCGACCAACGGCGAGATCCCGATTCAACTCAAGCTCGGCGCGGCGCGCGTGTACGATGACGTGCGCATGGCGGCGAAGACGGGGCCCGACAGCATCTACATCGATGGCATGGAAGGCGGAACCGGCGCCGGACCGCACATTGCAACGGAAGAGACTGGCATTCCGGGTATCGCCGCGATCCGCCAGGCGCGCAAGGCGCTCGATGACGTGGGCAAGACCGGCGAGATCTCGCTCGTGTACGCCGGTGCCATCCGCAATGGCGCCGACGTGGCCAAGGCGCTCGCGCTCGGCGCGGATGCGATCGCCATCGGCCATGCATCACTCATGGCGCTCAACTGCAACAAGGACATTCCGGAGGCCGACTACGAGAAGGAGATCGGCGTCGAGGCCGGGTACTGCTATCACTGCCACACCGGGCGCTGCCCGGTGGGCATCACCACGCAGGACCCGCTGCTCAGGCGGCGACTCGATCCGGACGCCGCAGCGGAGCGTGTCTACAACTTCCTGCACTGCCTCACGATCGAGTGCCAGATGATGGCGCGCGCCTGCGGCAAGACCAACGTTCACAGCCTGGAGCCGGAGGACCTCGCCGCATTGACGATGGAAGCCTCGGCACTGGCCATGGTGCCGCTCGCCGGATCACAGCACACCGTCGGTCGACCCGACATGACCCGCTATTGAAGGATGCCGTAAGCCATGGCAAAGATCACCGAGCTGCACAAGTACGCGCGCCGCAAGAAGGCCAAATCGGCCAAGCCCGCGGGCAAGAGCGCTGCCAAGACGGCAGCGTCCAAGAGCGGCAACGGCCGGCCGAGCACTGATATCGATCACTTCATCAAGACCGCGGGCCTCGACAGCCAGCGCGAGAAGGAGATCGGACAGCACATCGGCTACCGCTACGACGTGAACCTGGTACCCGACTACCGCCGCCTGACGCCGTTTCTCAAGAAGTACATGGAAGTGATGCAGTGGCAGGACCTCAACTGGCTCGAGGACGTGCATCTCGGCTATGAGGAAGGCCGCGCAGCGGTCTTCGACCGCAACATCAATGGCTGGGTGACGGTGCCGGAGAATCTGAAGCTGCCGGACAATCAACAGGACCGCGACATGCTCGCTCGCGAGCTGCTCATCAAGTTTCAGATGTCGCCCCGCCACCCGATGGTGGAACTCCACAGGGCGTACAAGAAATTTTGAGTTGTGAGTTGTGAGTTGTGAGTTGTGAGTTGTGAGTTATGAGTCGGACTCTGACTCATAACTCACGACTCATTACTCATTACTGGCGCGGTACGCGCGTCCATGCGCCCAGTCGGGCGTGAATGACAGGATCTCGATATCCGCCGGCAGATTGGCATTGAAGAGCCGGTTGTGCCAGTAGGTGGCCTGATAGAGGGGGTGCGTGACGGCCAGTCGCGCGACTTGGCTCGGCAGCCGATAGCCTTGCGTGTACTGCTCGAACTCGAGCACGCAGCGCTCGCGCGCGAGCAGCTCGCCCGCAAGCGCTGACTGCGGCCCGAAGAGCGCCGTCAACACGCCCGAGAAACGTGCCGGCTCTTGAAAGTACCGGCCCTGCAGGATCTCGAGCACTTTGTCATAGCGCTCGTTGGGGTCGTGCGTCACCAGATATTGAAAGCGGAATTGCTGTGTGCTCGCGTGCGGATCGATCTCGACGAGCAGGGTGACGATGCCGGCTGAGAGCTCTGCGCCGCTCGCAGCGAGCACCCTCGGGCGCATGCCTGCGGAGGGCCGGCCACCTTCCTGGCGCGCGCTCAGCTGACGGATTCGGCATTGCCAGCCGAGGAACTCGGCGCGCAACTGTAGGCTCGCCGCACGCGTGAGCACCACGTTCTCGGGCGGTTGCGCCATGCCAGCAGTGTACACTCCCCGCGGCGCAATCGTGCGCGCCACGGGGGTGCCATGAGCTCCCTTGCTATTGGGCTCACGCTCCTCGCTGCAACGCTGCAAGCATCGTGGAACGCGATACTGCGCGGGGGCATCGACCGCCTCTGGTCGATCACGATCATGAGCCTCTCCACCATCGTCGTGACGGTGCCGCTCGCCATCGCACTGCCGCTGCCCTTACCTGCGAGCTGGCCGTATATCGTGTCGTCCGCATGTCTGCAGATCGGGTACTGCGTGTTTCTGGTAAGTGCTTATCGCCACGGCGAGCTGAGTCAGGTATTCCCCGTCGTCCGCGGCAGCGTACCGGTGCTGGTGACGCTGGGAGGTCTCTTGTTCGCCCACCAGCATCCGCGGCCACTTGCGTTGCTCGGCATTGCGCTCGTGGCGTCGGGCATCATCAGTCTTGCCGTGGGCAAGGAGCGCACGCAAACCAAGTCGGTAGTGCTCGCGCTCGGCGCCGGGCTATTCATTGCGAGCTACGTCACGATCGATGGACTTGGTGTGCGTGTCGCCGGCGACTCACGGGTCTATCCGACCTGGATCTTCCTGCTCGATGGCACACTGATGCCGATCACCTTCATGGTGCTGCGGGGCAGGCTCACGATCGACGTGCGCTGCTCCGAGACCTGGAAGGCGACCGCGGCCGGCTTCGTCTCTCTCATCTCTTATGCGGCATTCGTCACGGCGCTCTCGCGCGGTCCCATCGGACCACTATCGGCGCTACGCGAGACGAGCGTCGTGTTCGCCGCGCTGATTGGTTGGCTGTTTCTCGGCGAGCCACTCACGGCCCGGCGCGCCGGCGCGTGCGCAGTGGTGACGCTGGGCGCATATTTGCTGGGCTGAGCGCGGCGCGAAGCTCCGCTCTCAATCGTCGATGGCCTGATAGACGCAGGTCGCGAAATCCGGACCGATGCCCGCCGGCTCAGGGCCGAGGCCCATGCGCTGGATCATGAGCACCGCCACGAGCTCCTCGCGCGGATCAGAGCACCAGAAAGTCCCATAAGCGCCGCCCCAGCCGAACTGTCCGGGCGATGCGGCGATGCCATCGCGCTTGAGCACGATCGAGACCCCGAATCCCCAGCCGCGGCTCTGAAAGAAGCCCGGGAACAAGGCCGCAGTAGCCTTCTGATCCGCGGTGAGCTGATCCACCGTCATCGCATCAACCGAGGGTCGCGCGAGAATCCGGATGCTCCCGTGGCGGCCGCCGTTGAGCAGCATGCGACCGAAAGCATAGTAATCATCGATGGTCGACACGAGCCCACCGCCACCTGCGGAAAAGGCCGGGGGCCGGCTCCACGAGCTGTCGCTCGGATCATCGTAGAGCTCGAGCGCCTTGGTCTCGGGGTTGACCTGATAGCAGCTCGCGAAGCGGCCGAGCTTCGCTGCCGGCACGTAAAAGGCGGTGTCCTTCATGCCGAGCGGCTCGAAGATGCGCTCGGCGAGAAAGGTCGCGAACGGCTGGCCGGAGGCCCGCTCGATCAGCACGCCGAGCACATCGGAACCCGTGTGATACATCCAGCGCTCCCCCGGCTGATACATCAAGGGCAGCGCGCCAAAGCGTCTTATCCATTCGTCCGGTGCGTGCGGCGGCGAGGGTTTGAGTCCCATGATCTGGGCATCCGTCATCGCTCTTTGAATCGGGTACACATTGGGCGGGCCCATGATCATGCCGAAGCCCATGCGAAACGTGAGCAGGTCACGCGCCGTGAGTGCGCGCTGCGCCGGCACGGTCTCGTCCAGCGCGCCATCGATACGCTTGAGCACTTTGCGGTTGGCGAGCTCGGGCAGCAGCCGGTCCAGCGGCTCATCGAGCCGGATCTTGCACTCTTCCACGAGCATCAAAGTGGCCACGGCGGTTATCGGCTTGGTCATCGATGCAATGCGAAAGATGGTGTCGCGCGCCATCGGATCACGCCCACCGAGTGAGCGCGATCCGATCGCATCCACGTAAACTTCGTCACGGCGACTGATGAGCGTGACGACGCCGGCGACTTCGCGCTGCTCGACGTAGCGCGCCATGATGTCGTGCATGCGGCCCAGCCGCGTCTTGGACAACCCCGATGAGCTCATCGACTACCCCTCGCCCTGCGTGATGCGCAACTCTACGCAGAGCGAGGAGCGCTGTCGATGTCAGCGGCTCGCGCGCGCGGTCGTCGCCACGCCAAACGCGGCGCGGCGCGCGTGAGTCGCCGGTGTTCGCGCCAGATAATAGGCCGTGAAGTTCTCATTCCCGACGCGCACGACGGCCGAGTCGACGGTCGCGTCGATGCACTTGTGCCAGAGATACTTCTCATCGAGCGCGACATCATCCAGCCCTGCACATACCACGCGAGCCGCCGAGCGAATCCGCTGCAAGAGCTCGGCACTGCCGTGGGCGGTTGCAAGATCGACATCTGCGTATGAGATCTTCACGGACACTGGCTCAGGGTCGAGCCCGGCTGCCCGAGCGGGGCTTCGCAAGCCGATCAAGAAAACGACGGCGAGCGGCAATGCGAGAAGCGACGCGGACAGCGGACTGCGGGGTGACTTGGGCATGTTCATCTCCTTGCGATCGAGTGCCCGCATGTTCTTCTGCCGCGCCCCGCTCGTGGTTTCGTTGTGGTAAGCGTGCTGTAAGAAATACTGAAATCAGAATCACGCGGGACAGTGTCTTCAGAGACATAGCACTGACTGCTCACGTAGCTCACGATCCCGGTGCGAGTGCGGCCGCGACACAACCAGCATTGCAATCAGTGTCAAGCGGCGCGTATGTGCACGCGCCCGCTACTTTTCCACCGTTTGGGAGTGAGGTAAGGTGCGTGCCGGTCTCACTAAACAACTGCTCGCGCAGCAACCCAACACCTTCACCGTCCTTGCCAAGGGGCTGCAGGCTCCGCGCGGTCTCAGATGGGGTCCGGACGGATTCCTGTATGTCGCAGAGGCTGGCAAGGGCGGCAGTCTCAGCACCGTGGGCATGAAATGCTCACCGCAAGTGCCTGCGCCCGTCGGTCCCTACACCGGTGGAACGACGGGACGAATCTCGAAGGTTGCGCGTGATGGAACGGTCACGACAGTCGCCACGGGATTTCCTTCGGCGCAGGATGCGATGGGCGATCTGATCGGTGTGGCGGACGTCGTATTCATCGGCAATACGCTCTATGCGTTGGTCGCCGGAGGCGGCTGCTCGCATGGCAATCCAGCCCTTCCATCGGGCGTCTACCAGGTCAACACCAGCACCGGCAAGTGGACCGTCCTCGCCAACATCGGCTCGTTCTTGCGCAAGAACCCAACGCAGTTTGAGAGCCCCGACGACTTCGAGCCGGATGGCACGCTCTACAGCATGATCGCGCTCAACGGCACGTTGTATGCCGTCGAGCCGAATCACGGTCAGGTGCTCGCCGTTAACCCGAAGAGCGGAGCCATCAGCCAGGCCATCGATGTTTCCGCCTCCGAGGGACACATCGTTCCCACCTCCATCGCCTCGTTGAACGGCTCGTTCTACGTCGGTAACCTGAATCTGTTCCCGATCGATCCGCAGTGGGCGCGCGTCCTCACGATTTCCTCGGGAGTCGTCGAGGGGCTCGCGCCCGGCTTCGATCAGCCGCTCGGCTGGCACATCGTGAACTCGAAGGCCGGCTTCACCACGGTCGTGGCGGTGGATTTCGGTCCCGACGGATTGCTGTACGTGCTGGAGCTGTCGGCGGGTGCCGGATTCCCGGCTCCCGGGCTCGGCAAGGTGGTGCGGATCAAGCACTCCGGAGCGATCGAGGATGTGGTCACCGGGCTCAACGTGCCCACCGGCATGACCTTCGGGTCGGACGGTCGGCTCTACATCTCTGACTTCGGCGCCGCGCCCGCGCCCGCCTTTGGCATCGGACGCATTCTGAGCTTCGATATCGCGCCCGGCTTCTAGCGCGATCGCAATTGCCAGCGAGCGGCGCGCCGCTCGGGGTCCGGCTTGCCTCACACGCAGGCCGGATCCCGCTTCGCTTGACTCCTACGCGTGACGGTCGCGCGCCTGCTGGCGTGCGCTTCTTACCGCATCTTCCGACACCGACGCGAGGATACGCTGTAGCGTCGGGAAATCGACCGGTTTCACCAGATGCTCGGCGAAGCCCGCGACCTGAGCGCGCTGCCTGTCCGCATCCTGGCCATAACCGGTGACGGCGACCAGACATACGGATTGCAGGCTCTGCGATGCGCGGATGCGCTGCGCGACCTCGTAGCCGTCCAGGCCCGGCAGGCCGATATCAAGCAGTACCACCTCGGGGTTGAACGTGCGCGCCCGCTCAAGCGCCTGCTCGCCCGTGTAGGCGGCGATGACCTGATGTCCGTCCAATCGCAACACCATGGTGAGCGAGTCCGCCGCGTCTTCATTGTCATCGACGATCAGAATGCGTCGCGAGGGCGGCTTGAAACTGATCGTGGTGCTGGCCTCTACCGGTATGTCCTCGAGCAAAGGCAAGCGCATCTCGAATGCCGAGCCGCGACCGGCGCCAGCGCTGCTCGCCGTGACGGTCCCGCCGTGCATCTCCAGCACGCGCTTGACGATCGAGAGACCTATACCGAGGCCGCCGTGAGCACGGTCGAGCGTGCGATCGCCCTGCACGAACAGGTCGAAGACCCGATCGAGCAGCTCCGGAGATATTCCAACTCCACTGTCGCTCACCGTGATGATGGCCTCGGCGCCCTGCTCGCGGGATTCAACGCGAATGTCACCCTCGGCGTCGGTGTACTTGGCGGCATTGGTCAGCACGTTTGCGACACACTGGACGAGCCGCTCCGGATCGCCGTTCACGAGCAAGCGGGCACGATCCGCGACGATCGTGAGCCGGTGGCGCTTCTGCCGAAACAGCGGATCAGTCGCTTCGATCGCTCGGGCGATCACGTCCTGAAGCGACAGCGGTTGGCGGCGCAACTCGATACGGCCCTGGGTGATCCGCGACACATCGAGCAGGTCATCGACGAGGCGTGCCAGATGTGTCACCTGCCGCTCGATCGTGGCCACGGCGGTGAGTCCCTGCGAGTTGCCGCGTAACGTTCGCGACAGCAACTCGCCGGCGTTGCGAATCGGCGCGAGTGGATTGCGCAGCTCATGCGCCAGCATCGCGAGAAACTCGTTCTTCTGGCGGTCTGCGGTCTCGAGCTCGCGCTGCTGAGCGAGCAGCGCTCTGCGGTCGGCGACCTGCGCCGAAATATCGCGGATGTAGCACACGACCCCGTAGCGCCCGTCGGCGAGGCGGATCCTGTGGATCTGCCACTCGTAACACTCGGTGACTCCGCGGTCGAGTCGCTCTTCGATGCACTCCCCGCTTGCATAAGGCTCACCCGTCTCGAGCGTGTGACGCAAACGCTGCACGACCTCGGCGGCGTGCTCTCTGGGGAAGAGGATGTGCATCACGTCGGCGAAGTCCCGCCCGATGAGATCCGGCAACGCTCCGAAGAGCGGGCGCGCCGTGGGATTGACTTCGCTGAACTTGAAGTCCGCATCAACGAGATAGATCCCGAGCGGGGCTTGGCCGAACAGGGTCTCGAATTGCGCGCGGCGATCGGCCATCACCGCCTGCACGCGATTGCGCTCGAGGAGCGCGCCGACGCGAGCCAGCAGCTCCCGCGCCGAAAAGGGCTTGACCAGATAATCGTCGGCGCCCGCATCGAAGCCCTCGAGGCGCGAGTCCTCTCCCGCGCGCGCGGACAACAGGATGGTCGGCACGTTCTCGAGTGCGCGGTCGCTGCGCAGCGCGCGCAGCAGACCAAAGCCATCCAGCCTCGGCATCATGACATCCGAGAGCACCAGCGCCGGGCGCCGCTGCCGGATGGACTCGAGCGCGGCCTCGCCGTCCGCGACGGCCTCGACGTCGTAGAAAGGAAGCAGCAGCTCGTGCAGATAATCGCGCATATCCGCATTGTCATCGGCGAGCACGATGCGCGAGCCGATCGTCGAGGCGAAACGGGTACGGTGCGCCAGCAGCGCGGGGTCGGGCTCACCGATGGGCAGCGCCTCCTTCGCATCCTTCTCGGCAGCCGCCGGCAACCAGCGCAGGGCCTCCTGCACGAAGGCCTGGCTACCGATGCCCGTTGATAGAGATACGCCGCTTGCTCGCAGCCGCTCCGCGGGCAGGTGCGCCGCGCCCAGGGGCAGACGGATCGTGAATGTGGATCCCAAGCCCTGGACGCTGCGTACGGTGATGCTTCCGCCGTGAAGCTTTACCAGCTCCTGCACCAGCGCGAGCCCAATGCCCGAGCCCTCGTGCGTGCGGCCCTCCGTGCCCTCGACCCGGTGAAAACGCTCGAACAGCCGGCCAATCTCATGCTCCGGCACGCCCACGCCCGTGTCCTCGATCTCGACCACGGCCAAGGCCTCTTCGCGGCGCACCCGCACGCTCACCTTGCCGCTGAAGGTGAACTTGAACGCGTTGGACAGCAGGTTGAGAACGACCTTCTCCCACATCTCGCGATCGACATAGACCGGCTCTTCGAGGGCGCCGCAGGCGACATCGAACTGCAGCCCGGCCCGCTCCATCGCGGAGCGAAAGCTGCTCGCAAGATCAGCCGTGAGCGCCGACAGGTCCACAGGCTCATACCGCGCCTGCATGCGTCCAGCCTCGATACGCGAGAAATCGAGCAGCGAGTTGACGAGCTTGAGCAGGCGCAGTGCGCTGCGCTGTGCACGGCTCAAGCGCTCGCGTGCCTCGCTCGACATTGCGGGATCGGCGCGCAGATCCTCGAGCGGACCGAGCAGCAACGTCAGAGGCGTGCGAAATTCGTGGCTGACGTTGGAAAAGAAAGTGGTCTTGGCGCGATCGATCTCGGCGAGTGCCTCCGCCCGGCGGCGTTCCTCCTCGTATGCGCGCGCGTTCGCGATCGCCTGGCCCAGGTACAGCGCCACGTGGTCGAGAAAGTTCTGATATGCAGCATCGAGCGCCAGGGCCGGACTCAATCCGAAAATGAGGATCGCCGCCACTCCATCGTGCCCCGGAGCCGTCACCGGTTGAATCAAGGCTTGCTTGACGCCCGCATGCGCCGCTTCGCTGGGCGGCACCGGAATCTTCGCAAGCGGTGGACTCGCGGGGGCATCTGACAGCAGTCGCGTGCAATCATCAACGAGGATGGACTTGCCCGCGCGCACCGCCTCCGCAAGCGGCCAGCGCCCGCAAGCATCACCCCCCAGATCGAGCTCCTGGTCCAGACCGAGCGCTGCCAGCTGCGCGCCGACCGCCGCGACGGGCGTGACGCGCCGCTGTGCGCGATCCACGAGCAATACCGCGGCAAAGGGCATATCGCTCGGATTCTGTGCGAGCGTTTCGGCGGTGACCCGCGAAGCCTCCTGGGCGGTCGGCGCCCGATCGAGGAAGTTCGCGCGCGCACCCAGCTCACGCAAAGTCTGCAGGCGCCGTTCGCCGAGCACACGCTCGGTGACCTCGGTAACGACGCACAGCATGCCGGCAACGCGACTCGCATCGTCGTACACCGGGCTATAAGAGAAGGTGTGATAGGTTTCCTCGCGGAAGCCGCGACGCTCGAGAAACAGCAGCAGACCCTCGTCCCAGGTGGACTCACCCTGCTCGAGCACCTGACGGATGCGCGGACCGATCTCCGGCCAGATCTCCTCCCAGACCTTGTCGGAGCGGGCGCCCAGCACCCAATCGCGCTTGATGCCCACCGTGGGCAGATAGGCATCATTGCAGAAGAAAGTGAGCTCGGGCCCCCACAGCATCCACATCGCATAGCGCGAGTCGAGCATCATGCGCACGATCGTCTTCAGCGATTGCGGCCATTGCGCCGGCGGACCGACCGGGTTGGCCGCCCAATCGAACTCGCGCATTCGCCGGCCCATCTCGCCACCGCCGGCGAACAGATCCCCGGGGGCGGCGGTACGGCGCACAACGGGGGCACGTCTACGCTTGTGCATCACCGGCTCCGCATGCGTCGCGCGCCGTCGAGACGCGCAGGTCCGGCGAGTATAGCCAGCCTGCTCGGTGGCAGCTGATGGGTCACGCGGCCAGGCTCAAGCTGCTAGACGTGGCCTCGGAGTCGTCCATTGGGTCGCCTACGGAATCCCGACATCGGTCGAGGGCTTCGCCGCCGATTTCGAGCCCGAAGCTTTGCCGCGGGGTCTCACCCGCGATGAGCTCCTCACCAAGCTGGAAGGTCACACGAAGGCGGCCGCCGGCATCGTGGGTCTGTTTCGCCACCCTTAGCTCATCGGGAGCGTAAGTCGGGACACGCTCCCTTGTCGATCTTCAGTAGCTCGACCGTGTCGTTACCGGCCACGAGGGTGGTCGGTACACCGATTACGCTCAAATCGAACGGCATCGTCGCTAGCAGGTAATCGTACTCGCAGGCGACGCGCTGCCAATCAAGCGTCAGCGGCCGATGAGCGAGCTGATACTCCCGATACCACTGCGGTCCCGGCGCATACGGCCGACGGCGGTAACTGAAGTATTTCATAGGATCGGCCTCAGCGGCGCTGAAGAGATAGGGCATGATGGCGCCGCGGTCGAGGACGACGAACGCGCTCGCGTACAAGACGCGCGATTGCGTCGGCCGCGCTTGCATGGGCAGCACATACGCTCCGCTTGGCAGCGCTGCGACGACCGCCCGGTAACGCTCGTTCCATTCATTACCGGCGCGCAGGTGCACCGCGAGATAGACGAGGTTCGCGACTGCCAGCAACGCCGCGAGCGCGATCCCTGCGACAGGGCTTGGCCGTAAACGCAGGCACGCGAATAGCAGCGCCAGCATGATGAGCGGCAGCACCCGGACGTTGACGTAGGGCTCGCCCGCAGTCGCAGTCGGCAACACGAGGAAGTACACGAGCAGGAACGCCGCGGCCATGCCGAGCTGTTCCAGCACGGGCGGCTGTGCCCACACGCGCCAGTGCAACGCTTTGCGGATGGGCCAGAGCAGGCTCAGGGCGAGGAGCAGCACCAATGGGGTGACGGGACGCCAGTCGAAGCCGGTGAACTCGTAGGGCAGATTACGCACGTTGCGCTTGAACTGCCTCCAATGCTCATCGCCGAAGGATGGCAGAGCGGACATGATGTGTTCCGTCGCTCCTCCGAAGTCCCAGGCACACAAGAACAGCGCGACGGGGGGCAGGATCAGGGTGAGCTCGCGGCGCAAAGTCGTCGTTCCCAGAGTCAAGCGCACCACGGCCGCTGCGGCGAACGCCACTCCCAGAAAGGAGACCACGGCCACGTGCGTGAGATAGCCGATCGCGAGCACGACTAGATAGGCAGCGAAGCCGCGCCACGACCACTGCCGGCGCAGCCGCTCGGCAAGTGCGAGCGCCACGACGATGAGCGCAATGGCCAGCCGGAACGCCAGGAAGCCCATCGTGAAGAACCAATCCGTCGAAAGATACAGTGCGATCAGAAATACCCACGGACGCGCGCGTGCCGCCGGCGCATCGACGCTGTGCATGTAAAAGAGCAATGCGCACGGCAGTGAGAGCGTAGCCAGGCTGGTAAAGATCGCGGCCGCCGCTACGGGACCAAAGAGTGCAAGTGCACCGGTCAGAATCGCATCGGGGAGCAGGTAGGGTACGAGTGTGAAATGCAGCAGGAATGCGGCTCCGAACCGTGAGCCGTGGTGAAACAGCAGATCCGCCATCACGGCCGCGCGCGCCATGTGATTCGGATAGTCCTGCATGGGCAGCGAGCTGAGCGGGACGATGACCGCGAGGTAAGCGAGGCAAATAGCGAGCGCAAGCGCCCAGCCGAACTCGGTGCGCAGGAGATCGGCAGCCCTTCCGAAAGGTGACGAGCTCGAGGGTCCAGCGTTCACGGACCGCGCGCGCTCAACGCCGTCGATCACGATCGCACACCAGCGCCGCGTCCACGCCATCGGCCGATGAACACTGTGCCATGCCGTGACCTACATCAGGCTTTCAGGCGGCAGACGCGAGCGTGTCCGCAAGTTTCTCTCCTGGGCACGTTGCTGGCTAGACACAGTACATCACGAGGGCGCAGCGCGCGCCGGCAATGGAGATGCGGATATGCAACGGATCGACAGGCGCCCAAGGTTGCGGCGCTTTCGGAGGACGGCTTGGATGGCGACGGGCGCATGCGTCCTGGGCTTGAGCACAAGCGCTCAGGCCGTGTATGCCGACGAGGCGGCCCGGGCGAACAGCTTCACGGCGGCGAGCCAGGATGAGAGCGGCACGACGGTCACGACGACGACGAACGGCGGCAATACGAGCTCGAATCCGGCGACACAGGCCGATACCGGCCTCTACATCGGTGCCGGATACGTGCGCGCGCAGGTGAACAATGTCTTCGGCACAACCAACTACAACTTCAAGATCGACGACAATGCCTGGAAGGCAATTCTCGGCGCTCGCTTCCTGCCATTCTTTGCCGTCGAAGCGAATTACGTGGATCTAGGACATCAAAGTCAGCCGCTGCTGGGCGGGAACGCGCCTCCAGGCACCTGCGGTCATGCAGATGCACGCGCCTTCGATCTGTTCGGCGTCGGACTCCTGCCATTGAACATGTTCGACCTGTACGCGAAGGCGGGCGGTGCCCGCTGGGAGCTCAGCGGCAACGTGCAGGGACCCAACAGCTCGCTGTTCGCGCTCGACCGCAATGGCACGTCGTTCATGTGGGGTGCTGGGGGACAGGTGCATTTCGGGCCCGTCGGTCTGCGTCTGGAGTACGAGCACTTCGACATGCCGGATACGGACGGCGCGCGACTGTACACCGCCGCCGTGACGTTCACGTTCTAGGCCGATCTTCTGCCGAACAACGTCTGCGGGGCCTCGCTGCGCAGCACGCGGCGCGCGCTGAGTCGTGCGCGCGTGCGGCGCGCCACCCTGCCCTGTCATTGAACCCTATTGAGTGCGCAGGTACTTACAAGCACAAGTCGCTGGCCGGGGAGATTGCCATGCGTGTCGGGGGTTCGACGTTCGCCAGTGTGTGTCTCGCAGTAGGCACGAGTCTCATCGCCGGATGCGGCGGGGGTGGCATGGGAGGCAGCTACAGCATGGGTGCCAGTGCTCCACCTGCTGCCTCTGCATCGGTCACATTCACCTCGCCGACGCCGGGCTCGATCATCAACTTCGGGCGCTCGGTCAAATTGTCCTGGACATCCACCAATGTCTCATCGTGCACCGCGAGCATGTCGAGTGCGATGGGCGGCACGTTCAGCGGTACCCAGCCCGCGACCGGATCGATGACCGTCGTACCCACTGCACCGGGCTCCGTCACGTATACGTTGAGCTGCACTGCGACATCCGGAGGCATGGCAGCGACGGGCTCGATGGCGGTCATGGTCAGTGCGTCCATCCTGAGCACGCTGACCATGATGACCAGCATCGGCTCGACCGTCGATCCGACCGAGCACGGCGGCAACCCCTACGGGCTGGCGCTTGCGACCAGTACCGCGGGGCTCATCACCGCCGGAGACCTCATCGTCTGCAATTTCAACGACGGCGCGACGAACACGCAGGGCGCGGGCACCACCATTGTCGGGCTGCATCCCGCGGCGGGCGCGACCCCTTATCGCATCGCACAGTCGCCGATCCTCCAGGGATGCAATGCGCTTGCAATGCTACCCGACGGCAGCATCTCCGCCTCAGCGTACACCGCGAATCAGAGTGCGCTCGTCGCGCCGACCGGCGCCCTCAGCACACCCTTCGCAGCGGACACATTCCACAACCCCTGGGGAGTTGCGTACGTGGCTGCGAACGGCGCCAATCCAGCCGCTCTGTATGTCGCCAATGCTGATGGCAGCATCGTGCGCATCAACTTGGATGGGGATGCGCAGACGGACGTGACGCAGATCGCCAGCGGCTTCTGCGGCAGCGGCCAACCCGGTGCAATCTTCGCACCTGCCGGCCTCACGTACGACGCCTCGATCGATACGCTGTACATTGTCGATACGAGCTCGGACAGCGTCGTCGCGTTTGCGAACGTCTCGAGCATCGGCGCCGCCGGCGTGGTGGTCGCTGGCAACTGCGCCTCGGTGTCTGCCCCACCCACGCCCGCTCCCACCTTCAGCGGCCCGGCTGCATCCTCGGCGCGGGTGATCGCGCACGGTGCCCCATTCATTGCACCCATCAGCGCGGCGCTCCTGGCCAATGGCGATCTGATCGTCGGCAACGGCGATGTGAACATCGCTGCGGACCAGACCCCGAATCTGGTGGTGGAAGTCTCCCCTGTGCTGCCCGGCGGCTTCGTCGGCCAGCCCGTGCAGCTCGATGCGAGCGGCACGCCGGGCGCGCTGTTTGGAATCGTTGCGACGACCGACCCGCAGCTCGGGCAGCTGGTGTATTTCAACGACGACAATACCAACACAGTGATGCTGCTGAGCGGTATGGCGGGCTCTGGATCGACCGGGGGCATGCCGATGCCCTATTGAGCTGCAGCGGCCGCGCGCCGCGGCTCATTCGTTGACGCTGTAGCCGATGGAGGTTGACACGTTGTAATCGGTCTTGCTCTGTCCGTCGACACCGGAGCGATTGTCGAAGTCCCCCAGGAACTGCAGCCGCAGGAACAGGTTCGAGATGATCTCCCATTTCAGGCTCACATTGCCCGTGCCGCGCCAGCGCCCAGTCTCCGTCAGGCTCGGGAACACCGTGATGCCGGAGGACAAGTCCACCTCGGGGGTGGAGTAGCGAAACCAGTCGAAGCTCAGCTCTATCATCCCTTCGGTCGAGTTGGTCGGATTGTCCGAGGAGACATCGTGCTCGCGGGTTTCCAGAATCCCCAGCGCGGCGGTCCAGATCTGACTGTTCGACTGCAAGAGATAGCGGCCGCCGCCCGCACCGACGGAAAAGCGCGAGTCGATGCCCAGCTGGTCGTTGCGATCCACTTTCGCCAATCCGCCAGCGAACCAGCGTTCCGGAAACAGATGATAGGCCTCGAGCAGGGCGGCGGCGGTGCGCGATGATTGCGTCGTGCTGGTTCCCGTCTTGATATCGTTGGCGGACAACCGCGTCAGGAACGTCGGAAAGCGGCATTGCACGTGCAGATCGAAGTTGAACTGTGACTGCTGGTTCGCGCTCACCAGTGAGTAGCCCGCGGACACATCTCCGCTCCAGCACTTGCTGAATTCGGGACTCATCGTCCCGATGCGCACGACATCGGTCAGTGTCAGATCGATCGTCTTGCGCTCACCCTTCACGCGCAGTGCGCCCTTGCTCGCCGGTTCGATGAGCGATCCGAAGTACAGCTCCCCGAGGTTGGTCTCGACGCGCAGATACTGGTTGCTGACCAGCTGCGTCACCATGTCCCACTCGATATAGATCGTACTCGCCGCATCCGTGCTCAGCGTGAGCCGGCCGCGCGCAAGCGACTTCAGCTCACCAACGAGCCGGGTGCCATCCCTGAGGAGCACCACATCGGTCTTGGGCGCGGCCAGAACGGGGGCGGCGCTTGCGAGCAGCAGCGCGGTTACGAGTGCGGCAAAACGTGGCATGGTCCGGAGTCGCTTGCCCTTGGCGCAGGCACGCGGGCCTGCACGATGGCTAATGCATGCCGGCGCCTACCACTGCCTAGTCGTCCTTTCGTCCTAGTCCCTTCGTCCTATGTACGGACCAGGCCGCAGGGAATAGGATCGCCGACCCGCGTGGATGGGAGGTGCACCATGCGCAGAGCCAGCCTCTCGCGCCGCGTTGCGCTGATTTCCTTGCTGTGTGCCGTGGCGCCGCCCCTCTGGCCACAGAACCAGCAGCCGCTGCCCGAGTACACCAAGGATGGTCTGAGACTCAAGCAGCAGACGCGGCAGCGGGTCCTCTACGTGAAGCCCGGCGCGACTTTCTCGCAGTACGATCGCGTGGCGATCCTCGAGTGCTATGTCGAGCTGCAGAAGGACTGGCAGCGCAATTACAACTCGAACGAGGTGGACCCGTCACATCGGGTCACCGACGCGGACGTGACACGCATCAAGAACAGGCTGGCAGCAGAGTTCAAGAAGGTCTTCACCGCGGATCTCCAGAAGGGCGGCTATCAGGTGGTGGATACCGCGGCACCGGACGTTCTGGTATTGCGACCGGCACTGATCAACGTGCAGGTGGCGGCGCCCGATCTCATGACTCCCGACGTGGGCGCGATGGTCGTCCGCTCCGCCGGACAGATGACGCTCTATCTCGAGCTGTGGGACTCCACCAGCAACGCGATTCTGGCGCGCGTCATGGACAGCGAGGCGGACCAGCACGGCTTTGCGCAGGTCGCGAGCTCGGTCAGCAACAGCGCTGCGGCGGATGCCGTTCTCAATGCCTGGGCTGAGGATTTGCGCAAGCACCTGGACGCAGTGCGCAACAAGCCGAGCTCCTGAGGAGCCCATACCACGGACGCGTGAGATAGTTCCGGTGGCCCGAGCAGTATTGACTTCTGGGCACGTCGGCTGGCGGCTCGCGCCGCGCGCGCAGAAGTCTTTCCCCCGTTGCCCTGGCGGTGTCACCCTGTGGCCATCGCCGGGGCCTTTCTTCGGTGCGCCGCACCTCACTGCGGCGGTCCTACCACCGGCCAGACGCGCGCGGCCAGTCCTTTTGCTTACAATGGCTGCACCCCACCATGAGCCGCACTTACGTCTCGGGCCTCAGCCAAGCTCGCGCGCACGCGTCGATGCGCCTGCGCGGCATCCTCTATATGGTCGCCGGAGTGTTCGTGTTCGCGATCATGGATGCGCTGATGAAGGGACTGTCGGCGCACTATGGCGCGCTCCAGGTCGCGTGCCTGCGCAGTCTCTCCTCGCTGGTGTGCATGTTGCCGCTCGTGCTCTGGCATGGCGCATGGCGCGAGCTGCGGGCGGCATCGCTCCAGTGGCACCTGCTACGCGGTGTGCTCGGCATCACGATGCTGGCGAGCTTCGTCTACGGTGTGCATCGCTTGACGCTTGCACAGACGTACTCGCTCTATTTGACCGCCCCTCTGCTGATGACGCTGCTCTCGGTCCCCATCTTCCAGGAGCGCGTAACACGGCGGCGCTGGCTTGCAATCCTCATCGGCCTGGGCGGTGTGATGGTGATTCTCAAGCCATGGCAGCAAGGTGCCTACGCGCTGCTCCCCGCGGCGGCGGTCGCCCTTGCCACGCTTTGCTACTCGATCAATGCGCTCACCGTGCGCTCGCTGAGCCGCACGCACTCGAGCCTCGCACTCGTCTTCTGGTATCTGCTGCTCGTGGGTGTCGGGTCGGGCGCCCTCGCTGGGCGCGAATGGCTGCCGCTGCAGCCGCACGATTGGTGGTGGCTCGTCGCTATCGGTATCACCGGAACGCTCGGACAGCTCTGGCTCACGGAGGCATTCAGCTCTGCACCTCCCTCGGTCGTCGGTCCATTCGAGTACACCGCCTTGCTGTGGGCGTTTTCCATCGACCGCTTGTTCTGGTCTGCATCCCCGTCGGTGAACCTGGTGCTCGGTGCACTGGTGGTAGTCGGCAGTGGCATCTTCATCATCGAGGATGAGCGCCGCATGGCAGTCGATACCCCGCCCTGAGGGCAGTCAACCGCAGCAGCTATGAGCTCGCGGGAGCGGGCGCGCGCACATAAAACGGGTGAACGGAGCAATTCAATGAGCACACAAGCCGCCGTCGAGCCCACCGAAGCCCCCGATTCCGTCAGCAACGTCCTGAAGTGGATGCTGCTCCTGGTGGCGATCGTCACCTTTGCTTTGATGGGACTGGCGACAGTGGCGACGTACAAGCGCTCACCGCCCCAGCCCACGGCGTTCCGGGCACCGGACGGCAAGGTGCTCCTTACGAGTGCGGACATCATCGCCGGCAAGGGCGGCTTTCAGAAAGCCGATCTCATGGATTACGGCAGCCTCTATGGCATGGGCTCCTATTTCGGCGAGGACTACACTGCCAATGAGCTGGTGCAGCTCGGGACCCTCACCCGTGAGCGAATCGCACGCGCCCGATACGGATCCGCCTTCACGACGCTCGGGAGCAACGAGCAGGCTGCGGTGACGAGCGCCATGCGGGAGCAGCTGCAGCGGGTGGATCTCACTCAACACGACGTCACCCTTCCCGGGGAGCTCGCCGGTGCAGTCTCCGAGCTGCGGCAGCAGATCGCCACCGGACTCAGGACGGTCGATCGGCCGGCAGGCTGGACACCGGCGCTCAGCCTGAGCGCCGCAGATGCGCTGCATACCGCCGACTTTCTGATCTATTCGGCGCTGACGACCGTGGCACGACGCCCGGATGTGAGCTGGTCGTGGACCGAGAATTGGCCTTACGAGCCCCTGGTGGGAAATACGCCCACGACGAACACCTTCCGCTGGACCTGGATCAGCTTCTGCTTCACTTTCCTCATGTTCGGCGCGGTGCTCTTCATCTATCAATACTGGCTCAACGACCCCGACAGCGGGCCGATGGACCCGGTGCTCGCCCGCTTCGGTCCCCTCACCGCGAGCCAACGGCGGGTCGGCAAGTACTTCATCGTGGTCGCAGCGGTGCTGCTGCTGCAGATCCTGGTGGGGACCATCATGGCCCATTCCTACTACGACCGGACGAGCTTCTACGGCATCGACGTCAACTACTACCTCCCGTTCAATTTCCTGCGCGACGTCCACACGCAATCCCCGATCATCTGGATCGGCCTCTCCTGGATCGGCGCCGCGCTGTTTCTCGCGCCGGCCATCGCCGGGTCGAAGGAAGCGCCTGGGCAGAGCGTGCTGGTCGACGCGCTCTTCTGGGTGACACTCATCATCGTCGCGGGCGCTCTCCTCGGTGACTATCTGGGAGTGATGGGCCGCATCCAGAAGAATTGGTTCTGGTTCGGCAATCAGGGGCTTTCCTACATCCAGCTCGGGCGCTTCTGGCAGATCGGCTTCTTCGCCGGGCTCGTGATCTGGAGCGTGCTGGTATTTCGCGCACTATGGCCGACACGCGAGACGCTCTCCCGGGCGACCCGCCAATTCTGGTCCGGCGCAATTCGCCTGGAGAATCTCATCTGGGCGTCCACGATCAACATCGCGCTCCTCTATGCCTTCGGCATGATTCCGCTGACCGGCATCGAGAAATCCTTCACGCTCACGGATTTTTGGCGCTGGTGGGTGGTGCACTTGTGGGTGGAGCAGTCCTTCGAGTTCTTCGCTGCCGCCATGAGCGCCTACCTGCTGATGGCCGTTGGCCTGGTCTCGCGCCGGCTCGCGGAACGCGCGGTGTACTTCGAGCTGATCCTGATCTTTCTCGGCGGCGTTATCGGCACCGGACACCATCTGTACTGGGCAGGCGGCCCCAGCATGTGGGTCCCGATGGGCAGCATGTTCTCCTTCATCGAGGTTCTGCCGCTGGTGCTGCTCATCATCGATGCCATCAACCATCACCGCTTGATTCGCCGGCAGCAGCAGTTCAAGTATCACCTCGCCTACATGTACGTGATCGGCGCCGCGTTCTGGAACTTTGTGGGCGCAGGTGTCTTTGGCGGGGGCACATTGAATGCGCCGCTGGTCAACTACTACGAGCACGGCACCTTCCTCACGCTCAACCATGCGCACACCGCGCTGTTCGGCGCCTTCGGGCTGCTGGCCATCGGGCTCGTGTACTTCTGCCTGCGCTACATCGCCGCCGATCTCCACCCCTTCAGCGAGCGCCTGGGGCGCTGGGCCTTCTGGCTCTACAACGGCGGCCTGGTGCTGTGGATACTTCTCAACTTCTTCCCGATTGGCTGGCCACAGCTCGATGCGGTCTTCGAGCACGGACTCGCCTATGCGCGCTCGCAGGAGTTCTATGCCACGACCACGCTGTGGCAGTGGATGCGGCTGCCGGGTGATGTGGTGTTCGCCCTCGGCGCCGTGCTCATGGCCTGGGATTTCCTCATCAAGCTGCGGCCACTCATAGGGTCGCAGCAATCGAGACGAGCACTTGTGGGAACCGCGCAGCCGCCGTGACTGTCTGAGGGATTGTCTTCAGGCGGAGGCGTTGAGATGAAGCGTGGAAACGGGCGCTCCGCGCGCCCCCGGGGCGCGACTCTGAGCGTGTCGTTGCTCTTGTCACTGCTCGCTGGACTGTGTGCGAGCGGCCGCATACTCGCAT